>WNFW01000396.1_pt1 | contig 33400 bp, 29 predicted proteins | sample 5400131 | NCBI WGS metagenome assembly WNFW01 (sample SAMN13153362, study PRJNA577476) | soil metagenome | isolation source: 20 cm soil or saprolite under grassland replicate 1 | place: USA:California | collected 2016-06-15 | reverse complement strand
TGTCGAGCAGGGCTGGGACCCAGAGCTCGAGGTCGAGGCCGGTAGTGACGAACAGGTCGGCGCCGGCCAGCGTCGGCACGAAGCTCGGCTTGGGCTGGACGTAGTGGGGGTTCTCGTCGCCGACGGCGATTGAGCTGACGGTGCCGCGGTCTCCCACGATCTCGCGGGCGATGGCGGCGTACGTGGTGAGCGAAGTCACCACTTTGACGGGCGACACGGCCGGTCGGGGAGTGCCCGGGACGGTGAGGCCGAGGAGTAGCGGAACGAGTCGCAACATGGTCAGTAGGTCTCGTGTTTGTGGGGGCCGATCGCCCAGACGGCCTGGAGAGCGATCTGATGGGTCGGCGGAGCCGTGAACACCTTTTGCCACTGGTACTGGGCGCGCAGGAACACCCACTCGCTCTGCCACATGGTGAGTGAGGGGATCACCTGTCGCGTGATGAGGCCGGTGCCGGGGGCCTCCACATAGTTGTACGCCAGCCCGGCGATCCAGCGCTGATCGAGCTTGAAGGTCGTGCTGGCGTAGCCGCCGAGGCGCGTCTTGCCGACGCCGAAGTAGCGCTGCCGCAGTCCGAGCAGCTCGCCCCGGAGCGTCCACTCGCGGTACAGCGCCCGGGCGGGGGGGCGCCAGGTGAGCCGGAAATCCAGGCCGCCGACGGTGGTCTGCAGGCTGGTATCGGGATTGGTGCCGTACAGCCAACTCCCGCCGACCTGCATATAGGTGGATCGCGTCAGCTGCCAGAAGTTGAGCAGGTGGACGAGGTAGCTTGGTCGCCGCCCGCCGCCGAATAGCGCGTTGTCGCTGGCGCTGCGTGTGACCTGCGCGGTGACCTCGTGAACGCCGAGCCCGCCGAACGCGTGATACAGCGACAGCCCGGTGCCGCTCAGGCCGTCGTCTCCCAGATACTGCCGCAGCGGGAGCGGGTACTCAGCTTCCGGTACGGCGTGCAAGTGCCAGCGGTTCAACTCGCCGAACTGCTCGATTGAAAGCCGATTTCGAACTCGCGGGGATCGAAATTGTCACGCTGCACGCCGGGAGCCGTCCCGTAGGCGCGGACGTCGCCGGTGACGCTGATCTCGGGATTGAGCTGCGCCTGGTTGCGCTCGCGGCCGACGAACGGCGTCGGCGTACCGGTGTCGCTACGCTGCGGCGCGCCGCCCGCCGCCGACGCCGCTGCGGCCCGGAGCGCCGCGAGCTCATCGCCGGCGGTGGTATCACGCGCGGGACCCCGCGCGGCCGGTTGCGCCTGGAGCCGGGCGAGGACGCCGAGGACGCTGTCGAGGCGCGCCTTGAGGACTCTCATCTGAGCCGCGAGCGAATCCACCTGTCGCTGGGTCAGGGTGGGCTGCTGCGCCGCGGCGGGCGCGGCGAACGCGCCCACGAGGAGCAGCAACAGCAACGAATGTCTGTTACGCATAGAATCGTCATCTCCCGTTGAGGCCGTAGCCGGCCCACGCCAGCCGGCGCGGTCGGCGGCCGCCACGTTCGGCGGCGGAGCTCAGGAGATGGCGGTGGGGGGAGCCCGGGGTCGGGCGGCGTGCAGCAGCACCGCGACGCGGCCGCCGAGCACCGGGGCGGTGCGCGGGCCGGGGCGGGCCGAGAGGAGCGCGGCGGGAGCCACCGTCGTCGCGGTGACGAAGCGGGCGCCCGCGTAGTGGCACACGGCGCAACGCGCGGCATCGTGGAGTACCGCGCACGCGGCGGTGTGGCGCGCTTCCCATCCGGCGGGCGCGGTCGTGCGTTCCGTGGCGTGGGCCAGCGACACGGCGCCGGGCCCCAGCGCCTGGAGGACCAGGAGCAGGGCGGCGCAGAGGCTCATGTCACGGCGGCGGCGGGTGCGCACGATCACGTCATCCTTACGGCCAGGGCCCGCGGGCCGCTGGCCCGCGCGTAGGCGCGGAGGCGGCGCAGCATCCGGCGGTCGTGCCGGATGGCGTCGTCGCCCTTCGGCGTTTCGATAATCTTAATCACTTCCCTGAGCCGGGCATCCCGCATGATGCTCCGGAACGCGTCGGGTCCGATGCTGCCTTCCCCGATCCACTGGTGCCGGTCGAGCCGGGAGCCGCGCGACGCCCGGGAGTCGTTCAGGTGCAGACACTTCAGGAGCGGCATCCCGACGACCCGGTCGAACTCTTCCCACACCGCCTCCACGCGTTCCCTGACGTCATACCCCACGGCGTGCAGGTGCGCCGTGTCGAGACAGAACGCCACGCGCTCTCGGGCCTCGGGCGGCATCGCGTCGCGCAGGGCGCGCAGCTCCTCGAAGGTGGCGCCGAGGGCGGTGCCCGCGCCGGCGGTGCCCTCGATCAACACCCCCACGGCGCCAGGAACCGCCGCGAGGCACTCGGCGTAGCCGCGCGCGTTGCGCTCCAGCCCGGCGCCGCGATCGTCCATGTAGTTCCCGGGGTGGGAGACCACCCACGGGATGCCGAGCGCGTGACAGCGCCGCAGCTCGCCGGCGAAGCACCGCATGCTGCGACGCCGCAGCGCCGCCCGCGGCGAGGCGAGGTTGATCAAATAGCTGTCATGTGCCACCACGACCGCGATGCCGCTCGCCGCGAGCGCCGCACGGAAGGCGGCCACCTGGCCCGCGGCCAGTCGCGGCTCGCGCCACTGGCTCGGCGTCTTGGTGAACAGCTGGATCGCGGAGGCGCCGACCTCGACGCCCCGCGCGGGCGCCTGCGCGACGCCGCCCTGCGACGAAACGTGGGCGCCCACGAGATCCGTGGGATGCCGCTTCACGGCTCCACCGGCTCCGTGAAGGCGAGACTGGAGACGAGCGGCACGAAGCGTACGCCGCCCGCGCGACGTTCCGTCCAGCCGTCCGGCCCCCGCGTCACTATGACCAGCTCCTGCGTCGCCAGGTCACCGAGCGGAATGACGAGGCGGCCGCCGAGCGCCAGCTGCTCGAGCAGCGGCGGGGGGATGCGGGGGGCCGCGGCGGTGACGAGGATGCCCTGGAAGGGGGCGCGCTCGGGCCAGCCGCGGGCGCCGTCGCCGAGGCGGGTCTCGATGTTGGTGAGCCCGAGCCGCTGGAATCGGGCTTCGGCCTCGACGAGGAGGTCGGGGAGACGCTCGACGGTGTAGACCCGCGCCGCGAGCCGCGCGAGGATCGCGGTCTGATAGCCGCTGCCGGTGCCGATCTCCAGCACGGCATCGCGGCGGCGCGGCGCGAGTACCGCGGTCATCAAGGCGACGACGTACGGCTGGGAAATGGTCTGCCCGTTGCCGATCGGCAGCGGCCCGTCTTCGTAGGCGTCGGGTGCGAGCGGCGGCGGCACGAACCACTCGCGCGGCGTCCACGCGAGCGCGGCGAGTACGCGGCGGTTGCGCACACCGCGATTCGCGATCTGCGACGCGATCATGCGGCCGCGGCGCGCGCGCGTCTCAGGCGCGGGCCGCACGCGACGTCTTCCGTGCTTGCCGTCCCATGCCGTGAACTATACTTTGCGACCCTTCGCCGCGCGTCACCCGAGGCCATGGAACCCCAGCGCCGCCGCATCCTGTTGATTGGCGACTCAGCCGCTCGACCTGAAGGGTTGGAGCGGTTTTTGGTACGCGCCGGGTTCGAGGTCACCGAGGGAAACGCGCCGCCAGGCGGCCGCCCCAGCCAGTCCGGCTCGCCGCCTGATCTCCTGATCCTCTCGGCCGCGGGGAACGAGAGCCGCCTGGCCGAGCGGGTTCGCGAGCTGGTGACGGCGCCCGCCCATGTCGGCGCGCCCCTGGTGGTGCTCCTGGATGAGGGGAGCACGGAGGCGGCGGCGGGGGCCCTCTCCGCCGGCGCCCACGAGGTGCTGCGGGCGCCCGTCGACCTCAAGGAACTGCACGCACGCCTCGACGCCGAGCTGCGGGTGCGCGAGGAGCTGCGCGCGGCGCGCGATGCGCTGCGGGCCCGCGACCTGCTGTTCGACATCTTCCAGGAAGTGTCGGCCGCCCTGCGCGCCGATGAGATCTTCCAGACCCTGGTGCGGCGCGTGGGCCAGGCGTTCGGCCTGACGCACTGCTCGTTCGTGCTGACGGCGCCGGGCGAGAGCAAGGGTCGGGTGGTCGCGGTGTACGAGAACCCCGCGATCCGCGACTTGCGCGTCGAGCTCGACCGCTACCCGGAAATCCTCGAGGCGATCCGGACCGAGCGCCCGGTCGTCGTCCACGACGTCCAGGAGCACCCGCTGTTCGACGCCATCCGGCGGCACTGGAACCAGCAGCAGATCGAGGTGAACGTGCAGTCCGCCGTCGCGCTCCCGGTCTTCGTCCAGGGGCGCGCGGCGGGCGTGTTCTTTCTGCGGACGGTGCAGGGCGACCCGCAGCTGCGGCCGCAAGACGTGGCGCTGGCGAACACCATCGCGCAAGCCGCCGCGCGGGTGCTCGAGAACGAAGAGCGCCGGGCCGCCATCTACCGCCGCCAGCTCAGCGCCGGCTCGACCGACGTGCTCACGGGATGCGCGAGCCTCGATTCGCTGGACCGCCGCCTGCGCGACGAGTTCGAGCGGGCGCGCCGCTATCAGCTGCGCTTCGCGCTGGTGCTGGTGGACATCGAGAAGCTGCATGACGTAAACGACCGGCTGGGACAGGCCGCCGGCGACCGCGTGCTCGCGGAGACCGGGGCGATGCTGCAGCGCGAGATCCGCGCGCCCGACTTCGTCGCGCGTTACGGCGGCGACGAGTTCGCGCTCATCCTCCCCGAGACCGATGGGCGTGGCGGGCGCCATTTCGTCGAGCGGCTGCGCGCGGCGCTGCACCGCCACGCGTTCCCCGACCTCGCCCCCGGGCAGGTGCCGTTCCTGACGGCCGGCGTCGTGGGGTTTCCGCACACCGAGGTGCTGCGGCCCGAGGATCTGCTCACGCTCGCCGAGGGAGCCCTGGCCCGCGGCAAGAGCGAGCCGGACAAGATCGGCCTCGCCTAGCGCCGCTTCAGCCAGTTCAGCGGGTCGAGCGCGATGCCCCCCTGGCCGCGCAGCTCGAAATGCAGATGGGCGCCCTGATCGCTCGCGGCGCCGCCCACGTGGCCGATCACCTGGCTCTTGAGCACGCGCTCGCCTTTCGTCACCGCCGCGTCGTCGAGGTAGGCGTAGAAGGTGTAGTAGCCGCCGCCGTGATCCACGATCACCGACGTGAGATACGTCCCCATGTTGCCGACCAGCGCCACGGTGCCGGCGGCGACCGCCCGGACCGGCGTGCCGGCGGGCGCGCCGATGCCGATCCCATGCCAGGTGATGCGCGTGTTGCCGGGGCCCGCGGCGGGACCGAACTGGTAGAGCAGGCGGCCGTCCACGGGCCAGTCGAGCTGGCCGAGGCTGGCGGTCGAGATCGTGGCCGCCCCGGGCGTCGCGCCGCGCGCTTCGGCTTCGCGGCGGGCGCGCTCGAGGCTCGCGATCAGGTCGGTGATGCGCCGCTCCTCGCGGCCGGCGGCGCTCAAGCGCTGCTGGGCTTCCTGCAGGCTGCGCCGCGTGGCCTGGAGCCGCGACTCGCGCTCGCGCGTCAGCGTGACGAAGCGGTTCAGCTCCTGTGTGCGCTCGGTCTTGCGCCGGCCCAACGCGTCGCGGGTGTCCACCAGCACCTGCCGCTCCCGCCCGATGCGGTTCTTCAACTTGATCATGTCGTTGGTCAGCAGCCGGTCCTGACGGCTCACGAGAAACAGATACTTGCTCGTTGACGATGCGGTTGGTGGCGTCTTTCTGGTGCTCGAGGTTGGAGATCTCGTCGGTGATGCTGTGGGCCTGGGAGCGCAGCCCCTCGAGCTCCTGCTCGACCGCGGAGCGCTCGCGGCGAATGTCCTCGAGGCGACGCTGATTGTCGCGCATCTGTTGCTCGAAGGTCGGCCGCTGAGAAGCAAGAGGCGTCAAGCAGAACAGCGTCAAGCAGCAGACCGTCCAGCAACACCGTCGAGCACATCCGTACGACTGCAACGATGTCGCTTGACGCAGTTGCTCGACGTCCCTGCTCGACGTCTCTGCTCGACGCCTCATACTCGTTTGAGGTGGCGCCCGACGCTCAACAGGCTCCCCATCAGCCCGATGACCGCGCCGAACCCGATGATGGCGAGCGCCTGCACCTGCGTGAAGAACGTCGCCTGAAGCAGGAACCGGTTGATGAGGTAGTAGGCGCCGAACGAGAAGGCCATCGCCACCACCCCGCCAAGCAGGCCCTTGATCGCCCCTTGCAGCAGGAACGGCCGCCGGATGAAGCCGTCGGTGGCGCCGACGAGCCGCATAATGGCGATCTCGCGGCTGCGCTGCAGTACCGCCATGCGGATGGTCGTGCCGATGATGATGATGGCCACGGCGGCGAACGCCCCGCCCACGACGACCCCGACGGCGGCGGCGAGTTGCCGCAGCCGGTCGAGCTTCTCGACCCAGTCGCGCCCGAAGCGCACGTCGTCGACGAAGCCGAATCCCTGCAGGCGGTCGGCCACGGCGTTGACGTGCGCGGCGTCGCGGAAGGCGGGCTTGAGCTTCACCTCGATCGACGCGGGGAGGGGGTTGCGCTCCAGCTCGCGGAGCACGTCGCGGAACTCGACGAGCTCGCGCTTGGCGCGCGCCAGCGCCGAGTCCTCCGAGACGTACTCCGCCGCCTGGACCTCGGGGAACGCTTCGATGTCTTTGAGCGCGAGCGTCACCGTCTCCCCAGGCGTGCCCGGCAGCAGGTAGGCGACGATTTCGACGCGCTCCGCCACGCCGTGGAGGGCGCGCTGCAGGTTCACCGCCACGAGGCCGAACAGCCCCAGGACGAACAGCGAGAACGCGATCGTCGTCACCGACAGCGCCGACAACAAGGGCGCCCGGCGGAAGGCGAGCAGCGCTTCGCGGATGGTGAGGTTCACGGCGCCGGGGCCGCCTGCCCGCGCGGCTCGTCCACCGCCGAGTCGAAGACGACCGCGCCCTCCTGCAGCTCGATGACGCGGTAGGGCGCCTGGCGCACGAGATCGAGGTCGTGGGTGGCCATGACGACTGCCGTGCCGCTGGCGTTGATGTCGCGGAGCAGCTGGAACACGCCGCGCGTGGCGCGCTCGTCGAGGTTGCCGGTCGGCTCGTCGGCGAGCAGCACGGTCGGCTCGTTGACGAGGGCGCGGGCGATCGCCACGCGCTGCTGCTCGCCGCCCGAGAGCTCGCGCGGGTACGCCTGCGCCTTTGCGGCGAGGCCGACCTGCGTGAGGACGCGCATCACGCGCGCCGGAATCGTGGCGCGGCGCGCCCCCGTCACCTCGAGGGCGAAGGCGACGTTCTCGGCGGCCATGCGATCCTCGAGGAGGCGGAAGTCCTGGAACACGATCCCCAGCCGGCGCCGCAGCATCGGAATGGCGCGGGTGGCGAGGTCGGAGACGTTGAAGCCGGAAACGCGCACCTCGCCGCTCGTGGGGCGCTCCTCGGCGAATACCAGCTTGAGCACCGTGGACTTGCCGGCCCCCGAGTGGCCCGTCAGGAACGCGAACTCGCCCTTCGCGATGTGGAAGGAGACGTCCTTGAGGGCGAGGCCGCCCTTGGGGAAGGCCTTGAAGACGTTCGTGAACTTGATCACTTACACTTGCGCCAGGGCGTGCGCGAAGTCGGCGATGAGGTCGTCGGCGTCCTCCAGTCCGAGAGAAAATCTCAGGAAGCCGTCGGGAATGCCAGCCCGCTGCCGATCCTCGGCCGAGAGGGCCGCGTGCGAGGTCAACCGCGGCTCGGACACGAGAGTCTCGACGCCGCCCAGGCTCGGCGCGTGGGCGGCGATGGTCAGCGCCCGGAGGAACCGCTCCGCCGCGCGGCCCCCGCCCTTGAGCTCGATTCCCAACATGCCGCCGAAGCCGTTGAGGATGCGGCGCGCGATCTCATTGTCGGGATGGGCCGCGAGGCCGGGGTAATGGACCGCGGCCACCGCCTGCTGCTGGGCGAACCACTCGGCCACGGTGAGGCCGGTGGCGTTGTGTCGCTCGAGGCGGACGGCGAGCGTCCGCAGCCCGCGGTCGATCAGCCAGGCGGCATGCGGATCGATCGCCTGCCCCCACACCTGCATCAACTTGCGCACTTCCTCGACCAGGCTCTCGGTCCCGGCGACCGCGCCCGCGATCACGTCGCTGTGCCCGTTCAGATACTTGGTGGCGCTGTGGATGACGACGTCGGCGCCGTGCTCGAGGGGCCGGAGGTTGATCGGCGAGGCGAACGTCGAGTCCACGAGCAGCGCGAGGCCCTCGGCTTTGCAGAGCTGGGCCGCCGGCTCGAGGTCGATCACGCGCAGCAGCGGGTTGGTCGGCGTCTCGACGAAGATCGCCCGCGTCGTCTTCTTCATCGCCTGCTTCCACGTGCGGCTGTGCACCGGATTGACGAACGTCACGTCGATCCCCAGCCGCCCGAACTCCTGCGAGAACAGGCGGTGCACGCCGCCGTAAATCCACTCGCTGGAGAGCAGGTGGTCGCCGGGGCGGAGCACGGCGAGGTGCGCCAGGGCAGTCGCCCCCATCCCGCTCGCCACGAAGATCGCCGCCTCGGCGCCCTCGAGCAGCGCCAACCGCTTGCCGATCGCCGTCTGGTTGGGGTTGTTGCCGTAGCGGCTGTAGAGCACCTCACCGGTCGAGCCGATGGGATTCGTGAAGGTGCTGCTCTGGAACAGCGGTGGGGCGACGGGCGTCCAGTCGGGGCGGGCCCCCGGGTCGCCGTGGATGGCGCGGGTGGAGAAGCCGAGGCGGCGGCGTGTCACGCGGCCGTGAGGTGCAGGTCTCCGCCGGGAGTCCGGGTAGCGAGCCGCCGGGCGATCAGGTCCTCGAGCAGGGCCTCGGCGCTGTCGCGGGCGCCCAACGGCTCCAGCGTCCCGTCGGGGCGCTCGAGCAGCACGGCGAGCCCGTGTCCGGCCAGGACGGGCTCGATGGCCTCGCGGTGTCCGTCGGTGAGTCCGGAGAGCAGCAGCACCCGCAGCCGCTCGCGCAACAACTTCGCCACGATCTCGTCGGCGCAGGAGTAGTCGATGCAGCCGACGCCGGTGAAGTCGATGCGCGCGACGCTGGCCTCGGCCACCATGGCCTGCTCGATGCGCTCGCGCACCGCGCGGCCCGTGGGTCGCGTGACGAGGTCGGTATAGGAGCCGGATACGGACTGCCGCAGCACGGCATGGACGTCGATGTGCTGGATCACGGCTTCCTGGTCCCCTGTTCCGGGATGATGATCAGAACCTGCGCTCCCGGGAAAGTGGGGAGTCCGTCCGTGAGCGGCACGTCGTCATCCCACGAGGGGGTGATGCTGATGCGCGCCGTGCCGCTGCGGATCGAGATCTTCCCGTCCCACCGGCTCACATAGTTGCGAATGCCCTTCAAGCCCTGCCCGCGGCCGGGATCGCGGAAGCGGCTGACGCCCTGGACGAGCGCCGCTTCCAGCGCCGCCGCGTCGCCCCAGCGCGTCCCGAACCGCGTCGCCTGGGTGGGCGCGAGGGAGTGAAGGAACCCCACGCCGGCGTCGGCGACCGCGATCACCACCACGCGCTTGGCGAGCCGCCGGCGCCAATGGTAGCTCTGCACCGCCACCCAGCCGCCCGTGCCGGCGTGTTCTACAATATTCTGACACGCCTCCGAAAGCGCCATAGCGAAACCCATCGTCGCCTTGGGATCCACGCCCAGCTCCGACGTGAGGATCGCCGTCGCCCGCTGCTGGATGTGGCTGACCACCTCGTGCACGTCCTCGGCCGCCTTGACCGCCGTCACCGGCAGCAACACGTCGCTGTCGTCGAGCGGCTTGGCCTTGGGGACCTTGCCGTGAATCTCGAACAGCTCGGCGGCGGCCCGGAAGAATCCGGCGCGGGACCAATAGGACACCACCTCGGTCGCCGTCGGCGCGGTGAGCAGCGGCTTCTCGCGTCCGCCCGAGCCGGCCGCCTGGCCGGCGGCCAGCAGCCCCACGAGGCCGTACGGTGAAGCCCAGTCGGCGGCGTGGGCATCGAACAACAGGCGCTCGCCGTCGCCCCAGGCGGCGGCGAAGCCGCCCGCGAACTGGTCGAACGAACGGTCGTCGAAGGACGCCGGCACCTCGACGAGGCGCGTCATACCGCGGTGAGTCGGCCGAGCAGGTGGTCGCGCAGGCCCGTGGCGCCGCGGTGGCTCACGTTGCGCGCGGCCATCCGGCACCCGGCGCGGATGGCTGCTTCCAGATCGGCGCCCTGCAAGAGGGCGGCCGTCACGGTGCCGCCGAACACGTCGCCGCAGCCGGTGGGATCCCCCGCGTCCACGCTCGCGCCGCCCTCGACCGGGGCCGCGATCCGGGCGGTGCGCACGGGGCTGCCCGTGAAGTAAACGGCACCGCGCGGGCCCAGCGTCACGCACATCGTGGTGCAGCCTCGGGCCAGAGCGCTCGCCGCCACCGCCAGCGGGTCGCCGCCGAGCTGAGCCATCTCCTCTTCGTTCAGCTGCACCGTGTCGAAGCAGGCGAGCCACTCGAGGGCCTGCGGGGGCGATTGCAGGTAGCGCGTCCCGTCCTCGCCGGTGCCGAGGAAAAGGCTGTGAAGATCGGCGTAGAGAAACCGGTCGAAGCCGCGGCGCAGCACCCGGGCGGTCTCGAGCGTCAGCTCGAAGCCGGAGATGAAGTTGATGTAGAGGGCGTCGAGGTCGGCGAGCTGCGGCCCCAGCTCGGGCCACGTCCACGGCGGCACGCCGCCGCGCATCTGCTCGCAGCGGCGCTCGGCGGAATAGTACCGCAGCGTGACGCGGTTGTTGGCCTCGGGGACCTCGATGAACCGGGTGCCGGGCGCCTGGTGCCGGAGGGTCCGCAGAAAGGTGTCGGCCTTCGGGGCGAGATCGCGGCCCACCTTCACGAGCGGCACGATCCGCCAGTGGTCGCTCAGGGTCGCGTCGAGGGCCGCCAGCGCGTAGGCGATCCCGCCCCACTCTTCGGTCGCCGGCTGGGCAGCGTCGCGGCCGTAGATCGTGTCCCAGACCATCGAGCCCAGGACCCCGATGCGCTTCACACGCGTCCCCACGTCCGCTGGATGAACACCGCCGCCGCGCCGTACACGCCGGCCGTCCCCGGCAGCGCTCCCGGGAGGATGCGGCAGACGTCCACCGCCGGCTTGAACGCCCGGCGCTTGACCTCGCTGGCCAGCGGCACGAACAGCTTGTCGCCGGCGAGGGTGACGCCGCCGCAGATCACCACGACCTGGGGGTTGAAGATGTTGATGATGTTGGCGACGCCGGCGCCGAGGATCTTCGCCGTCTCGCGGACGACCTCCAGGGCGTAGCTGTCGCCGTCGTGGGCGGCCTCGTAGATGACCTGGGCGGTGAGTTTCGAAAGGTCGCCCTGCACATACTGAGGAAGGGAGGTGTCGGCGCCCGCCTCGATCCCTTCGATGGCCCGCGCGGCGATGGCGGGGCCGGAGGCGTACGCCTCGAGGCAGCCGTAGTTGCCACATTTGCAGCGGCGGCCGTTCCAATCGATCGTCATGTGGCCCAGCTCGCCGGCGATGTCCGAGGCGCCGTGGTAGATCTTGCCGCCGAGGATGATGCCGCCGCCGATGCCGGTGCCGATGGTGAGGCCGACGACGTGGTCCACGCCGCGGGCCGCGCCGCGCCACCACTCGCCAAAGATCGCGCAGTTGGCGTCGTTATCGAGGGTGGCGGGGAGGCCGAGTGCCTGCGCGACGCGATCGCGCAGTGGCATGTTGGTCCAGCCGAGGTTGGGGGTCAACAACACCACGCCGCTCTTGGTGTCGAGCGGGCCGGGCGAGCCGATGCCGACGCCGGCGATGTCCTTCCCCTTCGCTTCCGCCATCGAGGCGCGCGCCAGCTTCACGATGCGCTCGACGACGGCGTCGGGGCCCTGCTCGGACAGGGTGGGCTCGGACACGACACCCAGGGCCTCCGAGCCGTCCTCGGCGACCGTGCCGGCGACGACGTTCGTCCCGCCGACGTCAATCCCGACGATGTAGCGCACCGGTCTCCTCGAGGGCGGCGAGCACCTGTTCCGGGGCCAGCCGCCGCATGCAGTGGTGATGCCCCAGGGGACAGCGTGTCGGTCCATGACGCGAGCATGGCCGGCAGGCCAGGTCCTCCACGCCGAGCGCGACGTCGCGCGGCCCGCGCGGCCCGAATCCGAACGTGGGGAGCGTCGGGCCGAACAGCGCCACGATCGGCGTGCCGGCCGCCGCCGCGAAGTGCAGGGGGGCCGAGTCGTTCGTCACCAGCGCCGCGGCCTTCCCGATCAGCGCCACCGACTCCCGCAGCGACAGGCGCCCGCAGGCATTCACAGCCATACCGCCGTATGGCCGTACGGCCGTAACGATGGTCTCCCCCAGCTCCCGATCCTCGGCACCACCGACCACGACGATCGCGACTCGAGGGGCGAGCCGCCCGGCCAGCTCCGCGTAATACGGCCAGCGCTTGCTGCCCCAGATCGAACCGGGAGCCAAGGCCACGAACGTCCCGCCCACCGCGACGCCGCCGTCGCGCAGCACGCGCTCGGCGGCCGTGCGGTCCGACAGCGTCGTGACGAGCACCGGGGGCGTCTGGTGATGCGACTTCACGTCCGCCAGCGCCAGCAGCCGGTCGATCTCGTGGCCGGCGGCCGGGCGCCGCTTCACGTCGGTGTACAGCACTGGCCAGCCGTCGTGGAACCCGACGCGCCGCGGCACACGGGCGAGTCGCGCGAGCAGCGCCGACCGCAGCGACCGGTGGGGAAGATACGCCCTCTCGTAGCGCTCGGCGCGGAGCGCCCCGGCGAGGGCAAGGAGTCCCGCGAGACCTCGGTCCCGGCCCCGCTTGTCGTAGGCCCGTACCCGCCGCACCGCGGGGTGCGTCTCCAGCAGCGAAGCGGCGGCCGGCGTGGTGACGACGTCCACCGGGCCATGGCGCTCGGCCAGCGCGGCGAGGAGCGGCGTCGTCAGCACCACGTCGCCCAGGAAGGCGGTCTGGATGACGACGCTAGTCAACCTGCAGCACCGCCAGGAACGCTTCCTGGGGGATCTCGACCGAGCCCACCTGCTTCATGCGCTTCTTTCCTTCTTTCTGCTTCTCCAGGAGCTTGCGCTTGCGGGTGACGTCGCCGCCGTAGCACTTGGCGGTGACGTTCTTGCGTAAGGGGCGGATGGTCTCCCGGGCGATCACCTTGGTGCCGATGGCTGCCTGGATCACGACCTCGAACAGCTGGCGCGGGATCAGCTCCCGCAGCTTCTCGGCGATCTTCTTGCCCCACTCGTACGCCTTGTCGCGGTGGATGATGACGCTGAAGGCGTCGACCGGCTCCCCGTTGAGGAGCATGTCCAGCTTCACCAGATCGGAGCGGCGGTAGCCGAGGAAGTCGTAGTCGAGCGTGGCGTAGCCGCGCGAGATCGTCTTGAGCTTGTCGTAGAAATCGAGGATGATCTCGGCGAGCGGAAATTCCCAGGTGAACTCGACGCGGGCGGGGTCGAGGTAGTGCATCCCGAGGTACACGCCGCGCCGCTCCTGGCCGAGCGTCATGATCGCCCCGATGTATTCGGCGGGGACGATGATGCGCGCTTTCACGTACGGTTCCTCGATCCGCTCCACGGTGGAGCCGTGGGGCATGCGGCTGGGGTTTTCCACGATCTCGAGCGATCCGTCGGTGCGGTAGACGTGGTATTCCACGTTCGGCACCGTGCTGATCAGATCGAGCGTGAACTCACGCTCCAGCCGCTCGCGCACGATTTCCATGTGGAGCAGCCCGAGGAACCCGCAGCGAAAGCCGAAGCCGAGCGCCACGGACGACTCCGGCTCGTAGTGCAGCGACGCATCGTTGAGCTGCAGCTTCGCGAGCGCGTCACGCAGCTCCTCGAACTGCTCCGCGTTGGTCGGGTACAGTCCCGCGAACACCATCGACTTGATGTCGCGGTACCCCGGCAGCAGCGGCACGTCGCGGTGCGCGGCGTCGAGCACCGTGTCCCCGGGCCGCGTCTCCCGCACGCCGCGCACGTTGGCCACGAAGTAGCCGACCTCGCCCGCTTCGAGCTGCTCGGCGGGCTTGCGGTCGAGCTGCAGGTAGCCGACCTCGTCCACGTCGTAGGTGTCGTCCTTGTGCGCGCCGAAGCTGATCTTCATTCCCTTCCTCAGCACGCCGTCGACGACGCGGATGCTGGGCACCGCGCCGCGGTAGCGGTCGTAGAGAGAGTCGAAGATCAGGGCGCGCAGCGGGGCGGCCGGATCGCCGCGGGGCGCCGGCACGCGCCGTACCACCGCTTCTAGGACCGCCGGGACCCCGGTCCCCTCTTTGGCGGAAATGCGCAGGATGTCCGCGGGATCCGCCCCGATGAGGTCGTGGAGCTCCCGGGCGCGGCGGTCGGGCTCGGCGCCGGGGAGGTCGATCTTGTTCAGCACCGGGATGATCTCGAGCCCGGCGTCGAGCGCGAGGAACAGGTTCGAGAGGGTCTGCGCCTGGACGCCCTGGGAGGCGTCCACGACGAGGATCGCGCCCTCGCACGCGGCCAGGGAGCGCGACACCTCGTAGGTGAAGTCCACGTGACCGGGGGTGTCGATGAGGTTCAGCTCGTAGACCTCGCCGCTCTCGGCCCGGTAGGTCATCCGCACGGCATTGAGCTTGATGGTGATGCCGCGCTCGCGCTCCAGGTCCATGGTGTCGAGGACCTGATCGCGCATCTGTCGCTTGTCGAGCGTGCCGGTGCGCTCGATGAGGCGGTCGGCCAGCGTGGACTTCCCGTGGTCGATGTGGGCGATGATGCAGAAGTTGCGGATGTGGTCCTGGCGCATTGGAGGGGGAATATACCCTGAGACGTCGGACGTCAGACATCAGACATCGACAGGTCAGAGTCGAGCACTGACGTCTGACGTCTGACGTCTGTAGCTTTCAGTCCTTGCCCCCCATCACTGGCTGGTTCGATCCCGCCCCGAAGGGCGGCTTCGTGCGCCGCGCGGCGAACAGCTACCTGCCGGCCTCCGGGGATCCGCCCGCGCGTCTGGCGGGGTTGCGGCGCGGCGACCTCGTGATCGTCGAAAACGGGCGCGTGCAGAGCGTCAACGGGCTCGCCCCCGAGCGGCTCGATGCCCGCCCCAACTTTCCCGAACTCGGCGCCGTCCACCCCAACCGTCCGCTCACCCTGGAGACCGCGCGTCCCTCGAGCCCCCGGACGGCCGAGATCCAGCGCGTGGTGGACCTCGTCTGCCCGTTCGGGTTCGGTCAGCGGGCGCTGATCGTATCGCCGCCCAAGGCCGGCAAGACGATCATGCTGCAGGCCGTGGCGGAGGCGGTGGCGCTCAACTATCCCGCGGCCACGCTCCTCATCCTCCTCGTGGACGAGCGGCCCGAGGAGGTGAGCGAGATGATCGATTGGGGCCGCGGCGAGGTGATCGCCTCGAGCTTCGACCTGCCGCACGAGCGGCACGTGGCCGTGGCCGACATGGTGTTCGAGCACGCCCGGCGCCAGGTGGAGCTGGGGCGCGACGTGGTGATCGTGCTCGACTCGCTCACGCGTCTCGCGCGCTCCCACAACACCACGAGCCGCGGCAGCGGCCGCACCATGACGGGCGGGATCGACGCCAACGCGCTCGCCGAGCCCAAGGCGCTGTTCGGCGCGGCGCGCGCGGTGCCCAAGGGCGGGTCCCTGACGGTGATCGCCACCGCCCTGGTGGAGACCGAGAGCCGCATGGACGACGTGATCTTCGAGGAGTTCAAGGGAACGGGAAACGCGGAGCTGCGGCTGACACGTGCGCTCGCCGACCGGCGTCTCTTTCCGGCCGTGGACATCGCGGCGACCGGCACGCGGCGCGAGGAGCTGCTCGGCGACGCCGCGACGGTGGACGCCAAACAGAAACTGCGGCGGAGCCTGGCGGGGCTGCCGCCGGAGCGGGCGATCGAGGCGCTGCTGGCCCAGATGAAACGCGCCAAGACCAACGCCGATCTGCTCGCCGCGGTCACCTGACCCGCGCGCCGGCGCTCAGTTGCCGGTCTGCTGCACGATCCGGCGATAGCTCTCCGGATTCCACTTGGGCCGCGCGGTGCGGTTCGCTACCTCGAGCCCGAGATAGAAGTCGAGCTTGATGATGCGGCTCTCCTTCTCCCCGTCGATCTTCGCGACCTCGTCCGACACCTGGTGGTAATCGGGGTGGGTGCCGTTAAAGAAGAAGAGGATCGGCACGCCCTTGCGGGCGAAGTTGTAGTGGTCGGAGCGGAAGTAGAAGTTCTCGGACGGCCACTTGTCGTCGATCGCCGCCATGTGGAGCTCGGGGTGGGCGGCGGCGACGCGGTTCAGCGTCGCGCCCAGGTCCGAGTGCTCCTTCCCGATCACGGCGATCGTGTCCTTCCAGTTGCGGCCGATCATGTCGGTGTTCAAATCCGCCACGATGCCGGCGAGCGGCACCGTGGGGTGCTCGCTGAAGTACTCGCTGCCCCACAGCCCCCGCTCCTCGCCGCTCACGGTCATGAAGACGAGTGAGCGCCTGGGGTGGGGCGTGAGCTGGGCGAACGCCTCGGCGAGCTTGACCACCGCGATCGTGCCGGAGCCGTCGTCGTCGGCGCCGTTGCAGATGGAGTCGCCGCCCCGTGCCTCACACCCCTCGCCGTCGCCCGGCGTACCTAGGTGATCCATGTGCCCGGTGAAGAAGACGTATTCGCTCTTCAGGGTGGGGTCGGAGCCCTCGAGAATACCGATCACGTTCGGAGCGCTGAGCCCGGTGCGGGTTCGTTGCGCGATGCGCACCCGCGCGGTCAGGCCGGCCATGGGGATCACACGCAGGGGCCGGTTGCGCCCCGCGCTCGTGGTATCGATCGTCGCGCCTGCGGCGGTCAACAGCTGGAAGGCGCGAGACTCCCGCACGAGAATGATGGGTGGACTCTGGGCTTCGGAGGTGGCGAGCGCATACGCCGGCGCTTCCTGCTGCGCCGCTCGTGCCGCCCACTCCTGCTCCGGAAGAGCAGCGGCGAACAGAATCGCGGCCGGATGAGCCCCGCCGAGTACGCGCTGGAGCGTGCCGCCGCCACCGAGCGCGATGAAAACGACGACCGCGCCGCTGAACCGGGTCGTGTCGATCACTGAGCCTGACCCGGCGGTGCCGGTCACCACGACCATGGGGCCGGAGCGCGGTTGGGCGGGTGCATCGCCGCGGTAGTAGGAGGCATCGGGCCCGAGTCGCCATTGCGCCGTTGCGGTGCCCGTTACCTGGACGTAGGAGCTGTCCGCCGTGAGGCTGCTCCACTCGATCGGGTAACGCTGGAAGAACGTGCCGCGCTCGCCGCCCGGCTGTAACCCAAACCGCTGGAACTCGGCGGCGATGTAGCGGGCGACTTGCTCGAGCTGCGGGCTCGGCGTGGCGCGGCCGAGCATCGAATCGTCCGCGATGATGGCGATGCGCCGGACGACGTCCTGGGCGGTGATGGAGGTGACGGCGCGCTGCACCGATGCCGGCGTCTGTGCCGCGAGGACGGCCGGGACCCCGGCCGCGATCAGGAGCCAAGCGCGTTTGGACACGATGCGTTCCTCGGGCAGAGGAGAGGACTGCGACGGCAGGAACCGGGAAACTAACGCGCCCGGCCGTACGGTGGTACGGCCGGGCGCCGAGCGTGGTTCCCTCGCTTTACGGCTTACGCCGCCGGAGCTCGGGCTGCCCGTTGGACTGAGGCTTCTCTCGGGGTGGGGCGTCGCGTCGTGGCTCCGCCGAGCGGGGAGCCTCGCGCGGTTGCGCGCGCGGCGGGTCGACGCGCCGGGGCTCGGGTCGCGCTTCCACCGGCTGCGGCCGCGACTGCTGCGGCCGGCCCACGTCACTGGGGCGATCGACGCGCGATGGACGATCCGGCCGCTGGGTCTGGCCGGGCCAGCCCTGGTCGTCGCTCCGGCCGGGGCGATCGCGGCGCTCCGGGTGGTCCGGGTGGTCCGGGCGGTCCGGGTGATCCGGGTGATCCGGGTGATCGGGTCGGTCGCGACGCCCACCGCCGCGGCCGTCGTCGCCGTCACGGTGCCCGTCATTTCCGGGGCGGCCGGAGTCCGGCGGACGCTGGCGCGAGGGTGGAGGAATCACGCCTCGCCCGCCCAGGTCACTGCCGCGGACGCCGCGGCGCTCGTTGTCGTTGACCGGCCGCTCGCGCGCCCGCGTGAGGAAGCCCTCATTGGCGCCGGTCCGATCCCGGAAGATGAACCGCGGCTGGGGACGCAGCGGCCGCGTGAAGACGACGCGGGTGCCCCCGTAGTAGCGGTACGGGTAGTAATAGGGGTCGTCGAACACCACGATCCGGAACCGCACGCACGAGTACGCATAGGGATCCCAGTAGGACCAGCTGGCGTACGCGTGGCAGTCGTAGCAGAGGAAGCGGGGATAATCGTAATGCCGCTCCACGTAGTACGGCGCCATGTCGTAGTCCCAGTCCGAGGCGTTCGCCGGGACGATGCGCCCCGCGAGCTCGGTGAGCGCGACGTAGGGGTCGCCGCGCACGCGCCCGTCGGCGATCACGCGGTAGTCCCAGTGGTCTCCCGTCTCGATGGCGTCATAGACGAAGGGGTCGGCCGCGGCCACCGCGAACAGGTAGCCGACGCCGGGGTAGTCGTCGACGGTGAAGGCGTAGTTCGACGCGTAGTTCTGGATCTCGAACTCCTGGCCACCGCGCACGAAGTTGTCTTCCCACGGCGCCCGCGGAAACAGCACGCGCACGCGGCCGTCGGTGTCCACGCGGAACAGCGTCACGTAAGCGTCCTGGTCCGCGCGCAGGTAGACGCGCGCCCCGTCGCCCCGGAAGAACGGATTGTCGCCTTTCGCGGTCCAGACCTCGACGCGAGGGCGGTAATAACCGTGAGGCCGTGTGGCCGCGTGGGCCGTCGGGCCGGAGATCGTCAGAGCGAGCAGCGCGATGTGAGTCAGCATAGTGCCTCCTGCGCCCCCTCAAAGGCAGGGAGCGTGCCACCTGGCGCCAATCTGCAACGTGCCGTGTGGCACCTACTTAGCCTCTATGCCCCTCGGCCGTTCTGCGGTCCATTGTCCTCTGTTCCGGACACTGTGACCTCGGTTAGCTTGCCCACGCGATGACCGTCGCTCCCTCCATTCCGCCGCAGCGGTTCGACCTGCTCGACCCGACGGAAGTCAGCCGCCTGGGCGGGATCGAGATCGTCGCCGCCGGCGTGGTCGAAGGGTTCCTCACCGGGCTGCACCGCTCGCCGTTCCGGGGCTTTTCCGTGGAGTTCACCGAGCATCGCCCCTATCAGCCCGGGGACGAGCCGCGGTACCTCGACTGGAAGATCCTGGCGCGCGCCGACCGCCTGTTCGTCAAGCAGTTCGAGGAAGAGACCAACCTGCGGGCGATGCTGCTCGTGGACGCGAGCCGCTCGATGGCCTGGCGGGGGGCACCCGAGCGGCTCACCAAGCGGGCGTACGCGGATCGCCTCGCCGCGGCGCTGGCGCTGATCCTGCTGCGCCAGCGGGATGCGACCGGCCTGGTGACGTTCGACGACGCCGTCCGCCAGGCGATTCCCGCGCGCGTGAAGACGGGGCAGTGGTCGCGCCTGGTGCGGGCCCTCCTGGACACGCCCGACGGGCGCGGCACCGCCGCCGAAGCGGCGCTGCGCCGGCTCACGTCGCTGCTGGTGCGGCGCGGGCTCGTGATCCTCATCTCCGATCTGTTGTTCGACCGCAACCTCGCGCTCACCGCCCTGCGCTATCTGCGTCACCGCGGCCACCAGGTGATCGTGTACCACGTGATGGACCCGGGAGAGCGCGAGCTCGGCGGGCCCCCGGAAGTGCGGTTCCGCGACCTGGAGTCGCCCGCCAGCGTCGTGGTGCGGCCGCGCGAGCTGGCGCGCGCGTACGGGGAGACCGTGCGACGCGAGATCGCGGCCTGGCGCACGACGTGTCGCCGGCACGGCATCGCCTACCACCACGTGACGACGGACTTACCGTTCGGCCTGGCGCTGCGTTTGCTGACGTGAGCTTTCTCCATCCGCTGGCGCTTGCGGGGCTCGCGGCGGCGGCGATTCCCGCGCTCCTGCATCTGCTCGAGCGCCGCGTGCCGCCGGAGCTGCCGTTCCCCGCCGTGCGCTACCTGGCGGACGCCGAGCGTCGCAGCGCGCGGCACCTGCGCCTGCGCCACCTTCTGCTGCTCGTGCTGCGCACCGCCCTCATCGTGGCGATCGTCCTCGCCGCCGCCGGCCCGCTCGTCCCGTCGCGCGCGACGGGCGGCACGCTGCACCCGCCGACCGCGCTTGCCCTCATCCTCGACAATTCCCCGTCCGCCGGTGTGGTCGTGGACGGGCGGCCGCGCCTCGACCGCCTCAAGGCGGTCGCGCACGCCGCCCTCGCCCGCGCCGGGGCCGCGGATCGGCTGTGGTTGGTGCTTGCCGATGGCGTCGCCCGGGCGGGTTCGCGGGAAGCGCTCCTCGCGGCCGTGGACAGCGTTCGGCCCGACGCGCACCGCCTGGCGCTGGCCGCGGCGACGACCCGCGCCGCGCGGCTCGTCGAGGGGGAGCCGGTGCCCGCCCGGGAGGTGCACGTCGTCAGTGACCAGCAGCGCACGGCGCTGGACGGCAGCGCCGATACGCCGCGGGGGGTGCGCGTGCTGGCGCTCGCCCCCGCGAACGTCGCCGTGCCGAACCGCGGCCTTGGGGCGCTGGAGCTGTCCGACGGCGGGCTCGTGGTCGGCATCACCGGCACCCCGGGGACGCCGCCGGGACCCCTGACGGTGCGGCTGCGAGGTCGGGCGGTGGCGCGCGCGCTCGGCGCGCCGGGAACGACCGTGACCATTCCGTTGCCCGCGTCGGGCCCGGGGTGGTGGCCCGGGGATGTCGAGCTGGAGGCGGATGAGCTGCGCGCGGACGACGCGCGGCCGTTCGTGTGGCGCGTCGCCCCGCCGGCGCGCGTCGCGGTCGGCCCGGACGCCGGGCCGTTTCTCAGCGCCGCCATCGCCGTGCTGCGCGACGGCGGACGGCTCGCCACGGGTAGCGACGTCGCCGTGGGCGAGCGACCTGGGGCGGGGCCGGGCGCGAGCGTCGTTCTGCCGCCGGCGGACGCGGCGCTCGTGGGCCAGGCGAACCGCGCGCTCGCCGCGCGCGGCGTCGCGTGGCGGTTCGCCGGACCGGGGACGCCGGGGCCGCTCGCCGCTCCGACCCTGCCGGGCATCGCCGGCGTGGAGGTCGCGCGCCGCTACCGCCTCGAGGGATCCGACAGCGGTGCGGTGCTGGCGACGGTGAACGGCGAGCCGTGGCTCGCGCGGGAGGGGAACGTCGTGCTCCTCGGCAGCCGCCTCGATACGGCGTGGACCGCACTGCCGGCCGCGCCGGGTTTCGTGCCGTTCGTGGACGCGCTGGCGAACCGGATCGCGCGCGGAGAATCGGGTGTGCGCGAGGTCGAGGGCGTCCCGGGGGTCGCGTTCGTCGTGGATGGGGCCGACACGGTGGGCGCCACGCTGTCGCGGATCGATCCCCGCGAGTCGGATCTGACGTCGGCGCCCGCGGCGCTGATCCGGCGGGCGCTCGGTGCTGAGATCGTGCGCGACGCCGACTTCGCCGCCGCCGCGTTCGCGGGCCCGCGGTTGGCCGACGCCGGCGGCGTGCTGCTCGTCCTGGCGCTGCTGCTTGCCGCGGCGGAGCTGGGCGTGGCGACCCTGACCCGCTGATGCCGCTCGAGTTCCTCCTCGACCGTTTCGACGAGCTGCCGGCCACTCGGGCGCTGCTCGAGCGCTTGCCGGTGGCCGGCCACCGGTTACCGCTCGCCGGCCTCCCCGGCTCCGCTCCCGCGCTGCTCGTGGCCGGCTTGGCCCGGCGGCTGCCCCAGCGGCTGTTCGCCGTCGTGACCGCGACCCCCGCCGACGCCGAGCGCTGGCTCGCGGACCTGGGCCAGCTCGTGGGCGACGTGGCCGTGCTGTATCCGCAGCGCGAGGGGCTCGGCGCCGAGGAGCCGCACGTCGAGATCGCGGGCGAGCGTATCGAGACGATCGCGGCGTTGCTGTCGGGCCGCGCTCGCGTGGTGGTGACGACCGCGCGGGCGAGCGCCGAGCGCACGGGGGTGCCGGCGGCGCTCGAGGCGCAGCGCGTGGTTTTGGAGCGGGGAGCGGTCGCCTTCACCGCGGTCGTCGCACGCCTGGAGGCGATGGGCTACGCGCGCGTGCCCGGGGTGACCGAGGTCGGTCAGTTCAGCGTGCGCGGCGGGATCCTGGACGTGTACGGATTCGGGATGGCCGGGCCGGCGCGCGTCGAGTGGTGGGGCGACGAGATCCAGTCGCTGCGCGCGTTCGATCTGGACACGCAGCGCTCGGGCGAGGGGATCGATCGCGTGACCGTGCTGCCGATCCGGACAGAAGGGGGAACGGGGCAGGGGGATGGGGGAAGGGTGCGCTCCTCACTGCTCGACCTCCTGCCGACGGACACGCTGCTGGTCGTGGATCAGGAAGCCGCCGTCGAGCGCGAAGTAGACCGCGCGTGGGCGGACGCAGCGCACCACCTCGAGGTGGCGCGCCGCCTCGGCGAGGAGCCGCCGTCGCGCGAAGACCTCTCGCTCGATCCGCCCACGTGGCGGACGCGGCTCGCGGGCCTCGCGCGGCTCGCGCCGGGGGCCGCCGACGCCGCGCAGCGCTTCCCGCTGCTGCCCCCCGAGGCGGTCGATCGGGATGTGAAGCGCCTGCGCCAGCTGGTCGCGGGCGAGCCGCCGACGGTGATTCTGTGCGACAACGAGGGACAGCTCGAGCGTCTCGAGGAATTGCTGGGCGCGGACCGCGCCACGCTCGTCGTCGGGGCGCTGGACGCCGGGTTCGTCCTGCCCGGCCTGCGCGTGCTCACCGACCACGAAATCTTCCGGCGGGCGCGGCGGCTGCGCCGCCCGCGCCGCTACCGCTCCGTCGCCCCAGCCGGGAGGGGCGCCGCAGCCGCGGGGGGGGGCGGGGGGGGCGCGCTGCAGGCCGGCGATTACGTGGTGCACCTGGAGCACGGCATCGGCATCTACCGCGGCCTGCAGACGATCGTCGTGGGGGAGGGCACACTCGACGTCGCCGTCGTCGAGTACGAGGGCGGCGACCGTCTCAACGTGCCGTTGTACCGCCTCGACCAGCTGGAGCCGTACCGCGCGGGCGGCGAGGACGGCGCGGACGCGCCGCCACCGCGCCTGCACCGGCTGGGCTCGACGGCCTGGCAGCGCCAGCGGAACAAGACCCGGGCGGCGATCCGCAAGATGGCGCTCGACCTGCTGGACCTGTACGCGCGTCGCCAGGTCGCCTCGGGGTTTGCGTTCCCGGCGGACACGCCGTGGCAGGCGGAGCTCGAGTCCTCCTTCCTTTATGAGGACACGCCCGACCAGCGCCGGGCGACCGTGGACGTGAAGCGTGACATGGAGCGCCCACAGCCGATGGACCGTCTCCTCGTCGGCGACGTGGGCTATGGCAAGACGGAGATCGCGATCCGCGCGGCGTTCAAGGCCGTCCAGGCGGGGAAACAGATCGCCGTGCTGGTGCCGACGACGATTCTCGCCGAGCAGCACGGGCGCACGTTCCGCGAGCGGCTGGCCGACTATCCCGTGCGCATCGAGGTGCTGTCGCGCTTCCGCGCGCCGCAGGAGGCGGCCGCCGTCGCCCGCCGCCTCGCCGCGGGGGAGGTGGACATTGTGATCGGGACGCACCGCCTGCTGTCCCGCGACGTCACCTTCAAGGACCTGGGACTGCTCGTGGTGGACGAAGAGCATCGCTTCGGCGTGCGGCACAAGGAGCGGCTGAAGACCCTGAAGTTGAGCGTGGACGTCCTGACCCTCACCGCCACGCCGATCCCGCGCACCCTGCATCTCTCGCTCTCCGGGTTGCGCGACCTGACGTTGCTCGAGACGGCGCCCAAGGACCGCTCCCCGGTCCTCACGTTCATCGAGCCGTGGGACGATGCGCTGCTCGAGGAGGCGCTGGCGCGCGAGCTGGACCGGGGCGGCCAGGTGTATTTCGTGCACAACCGCATCGAGACGATCGACACGATCGCCGCGCGCGTGCGGTCGCTGGCCCCGCGGGCGCGGTTGGCCGTGGCCCACGGCCAGCTGCCCGAGCACGACCTCGACGAGGTGATGTCGCGGTTCGTCCGCGGCGAGGTGGACGTGCTGGTATCGACGATGATCGTCGAGTCGGGGCTGGACGTGCCCAACGCGAATACGATGGTGGTCAACCGGGCCGACCAGCTCGGCCTCGCCCAGCTCTACCAGCTGCGCGGGCGCGTGGGGCGCAGCCACCGGCGCGCCGCCTGCTACCTGCTGGTCCCCGACCTCGTGGACGCGAGCGCCGAGGAACGCTTGCGGGTGCTCGAGCATCATACCGATTTGGGATCGGGATACCGCATCGCCCTGCGCGACCTCGAGCTGCGCGGCGCGGGGAGCCTGCTGGGCGGTGAGCAGTCCGGCCACGCGCAGGCGGTCGGGTTCGACATGTACCTGCGGTGGCTCGACGAGACGGTGCGCGCGCTCAAGGGCGAGCCGGGCGCGGCGAGCAGGGCGGTGGTGGCACCGGACGTCGTGCTCGATCACCCGGCGCATCTCCCCGACGAGTACGTGCCCGACGACGCGGCGAAGCTCGACCTGTATCGGCGGCTGGCGCGGACCGTGGAGCCATGCGAGATTGCAGCGGTCCGAGAGGAATTGCGCGACCGGTTCGGGCCGTTGCCGACCGAAGCCGAGCGGCTCCTGCTCGTGACCGAGCTCCGCGCGCTTGGCGCCCGGGTGGGCCTCGACACGGTCCTGGTCCGGGGCGACGAGGCGCGGCTCGTGTTTCGGCGGAACGCCCAGCCGCGGCTCGCCGGCCTGACGGCGGCCCTGGAGGCCGTGCAGTTCGAGGCGGACGTGCGGCGGGCCCAGCCGCTGTCGCTGCGGCTCCGCCGCCTGGGGGGCGAAGCGATCGGCCCCGGCCTCGTGCGCGCGCTCACCGCCGTTCTGCAGAATCAACCGGACTAGGAGACCGAATGCGTCGGTGTGCCATACTGCTGGTGGCGTTCGCGGCGGCCGGGTGCGGCTCGCTGAAGGACGCCTTTTCGACTCACCCCGCCGCCGCGGCGCGCGCCGGCGACCAGACGCTGACCGTCGAACGCCTCGCCGAGCTCGCCGCGCGCGTCAAGCAGATGCCGCTGCAGACCGACAACCTCACGCGGCTGGCGGACGTGTGGATCGACTATGCGCTCTTCGGCCAGGCGCTGGCGGCGGGGCAGCGGTTCGACGACACGGTGACGCTCACGCAGACGATGTGGCCCGCCGTCTCGCAGCTGCGTTGGGACCGCTTCCACGATCGCCTCGTGGCCGGGCGCGGCACGCTCACGCCCGCGCAGGTCGACTCCGCGTATCGCGCCGGGAACGTCCGGCTGTTCCAGCACATCCTCATCTCGGTGCCGCCCAGCGCCGCGCCGCCGGTCGCGCAACAGAAAGAAACTCAGGCGAAGGGCCTGCTCGCCCAGATCCAGGCCGGCGGGAGTTTCGCGGCCCTGGCCCGGCGCTACTCCGAGGATCCGGGCTCGAAGGTCCGCGGCGGCCTGCTGGCCGTGGGCGGGCACGGGCAATTCGTGCCGCCCTTCGAGGACGCCGCGTGGCAGCTCGCGCCGGGCGGCGTCAGCGGCCTGGTGCGCAGCGCGTTCGGGTTCCACATCATCCGCCGGCCCCCGCTCGCCGAAGTCCGCGACACCTTCGCCCAGGGGCTCGACGACCTGCTCGGCGGCGAGCGCGACTCGATCTACCTCACGAGTCTCGAAACCAGGAGCGCGATCAAGGTCGCCAGTGGCGCGGTGGGCGCGGTGCGCCAGGCCGCCCAGGCCCCCGACCCGGCGCGGCGCAGCGGCCGCGTGCTGGTCGGCTACCGCGGCGGGGCGTTCCGCGTGCGCGACTTCATGCACTGGCTCCCCGCGCTCGACCCGCGCGTGCTGCCGGCCCTGTCCACCGCGACCGAGGCGCAGATCGAGAGCCTCCTGAAAGGGCTCGCTCAGCGCGACCTGCTGCTGCGCCAGGCCGATTCGGCGCGGATCGGGCTGAGCGACAGCGACTGGACCGCCGTGCGGGCGCAGCAGGACACGGCGCTCCGGACTGTGGGCGGGCTGCTCAAGCTCACCCCCGCGATCCTGCACGACTCGGTGACGACCCCTGAGGGCCGGCAGCGTCTGGCGATGACGCGGGTGAACGACTACATCGACCGCGTGGTCGGCGGCGAGACGCAGTTCGCGCCGCTGCCGCCGTTCCTGGGGATGTACCTCCGCGCCCACGGCACGTGGGAGAAGAACGACGCGGGCATCCAGGCGGCGATCGAGCGCGCCCAGGCGATTCGCGCCCAGCTCGACTCCCTGCGCCCGACGCCGAACAACCAACCGGCACCGACCGTGCCGCCGCCAGGTGCGCAGCCGGTGACGCCGCGGCGGCGCACGCTGCGTTAACGTGAGCGTCCGGCGGCGCCGTCCGGCACTCGTGGTGGTCGCCGCGCTCCTCGCGGCGGCGCCCGCCGGGGCCCAACGGGCGGTGCCGGGGGGCGGGCGGCTCCCCGTCGACCGCATCGTCGCGGTCGTGGGCATCCGGCCGATTCTTGCCTCGCAGCTCGAGGAACGGCTGGTGTTCGCGCAGTCGCAGGGGCTGCAGGTGCCGACGGATTCCGCCGGCCGGCAGGCGGTCAAGCAACAGCTGCTCCGCCAGATGATCGACGAGGAGCTGCTCGTGCAGCAGGCCGAGCGCGACACGGCGATCAAAGTGACGGACCAGGAGGTCCAGGACGCCGTCGAGCGCAACGTCCAGACGGTGCGAGGCAATTATCCGTCCGAGCAGGAGTTTCAGAACCAGGTCCGTCTCGCGTTCGGCACGGTGGAAACTTGGCGGCGCATGCTCGCCGAGAATCAGCGCCGGGAAATCCTGCGCCAGCGGCTGCTCGAGGGACTGCAGCAAAAGGGCAAGCTCAAGCCGATCCCGCCCAGCGACGCGCAGATGCGCGAGTACTGGGAAGCGAACAAGGGGCAGCTGCCCAAGCGTCCCGCCGTGGTGTCGTTCCGCCAGATCGTCATCACGGCGCAGCCGGATTCGGCGGCGCGCGCGAGGGCCCTGACGCTCGCGGACTCGCTGCTCGGGGAGCTGCGCCGTGGCGCGGATTTCGCGTCGCTGGCGCGCCGCTTCTCCTCCGACAGCGCGTCGGCGGCGCAAGGGGGCGAGCTGGGTTGGTTCCGCCGCGGCCAGATGGTCAAGGGGTTCGAGATGGCCGCGTTCAGTCTCCGGCCGGGGGAGCTCTCCACCGTGGTGGAGACCGAGTTCGGCTTCCACATCATCCAGGTGGAACGGGTGCAGCCCGCGGAGATCCAGGCGCGCCAGATTCTGATTGCCCCGGAGATTTCGCCGGCGCAGGTCACGCGGGCGCGGCACAGCGCCGACTCGGTCCACGACGCCCTCGCCGCCGGCGCCCCCTACGACGTCCTTGCCCGCCGCTACGCGGACGAGAACGAGGCCAAGCTCGCCGAGACGGTGCCGATCGCGCAGCTCCCGGCTCCGTACCAGCAGCTGCTGGCGGCCGACAGCACGACGGGCCTCAAGCCGGTGCTGCGCCTGGACACGGGGTTGCGCCCCAAGTTCGCCGTCGTCGAGATCACCAAGCGCTTGCCCGAAGGGGAGCTCGCCTTCGAGGATGTGAAAGACCGCATCCGCGCCAACCTGAGCCAGGACCTCGCGGTCCAGCACTACCTGGATCTGGTCCGCCGCCAGACCTACGTCGACGTCCGCTTCTAGCACCACGTCCGGCCCGCACGCGCAGCGCCCCCGTCTTGCCGTCACGCTCGGCGACCCCCGAGGCATCGGGCCGGAGGTCGTCGCGGGGGCGCTCGCGCAGGCGCCGCTCGCGGCCGACGTCGTGCTGGTGGGGCCCGAAGACCAGATCGCGGCGATTCCGGCGAGGAGCCGGGTCGGGGTGGGGACGTGGGGACTGGGGGATGGCGGTGATCGGCTCGCCGGCCAGCTGACGGCCCGGTCCATCGAGCGCGCGGTCTGGCTCGCGCGCGCGGGGGACGTCGACGCGGTGGTGACGGCGCCGGTGCACAAGGCGGCGTTGCACGTCGCCGGCTATCCGTTCCCCGGCGTCACCGAGTTCCTCGGCAGTCTCACCGGGGGGACGGAGACGGTGATGATGCTGGTCGTTCCGGGGCTCCGGGTGGCGCTGGTGACGACGCACATGCCGTTGCGCGAGGTGCCGGCCCAGATGACGACGGAGCGGATCGTGCGCGTCGGCCGCATCACGCAGGCGGGGCTGCGCGACTGGTTCGCCGTCGCCGAGCCGCGGCTCGCCGTGTGCGCGCTCAACCCGCACGCGGGCGAAGCCGGTCTCTTCGGCGACGAAGACGAGCGCCTGCTCGCCCCCGCGGCGCGGACGCTCGGCGCCGCGGGTCCGCTGCCGGCGGACACGGTGTTCGTGCGCGCGCTGCGCGGGGAATTCGACGCGGTGCTTGCCCCGTACCACGACGTCGGGATGACGGCGGTCAAGGTCGCGGGGTTCGGCCGCGGCGTGAATGTGACGCTGGGGTTGCCGTTCCCGCGGACCGCACCGGATCACGGCACCGCGTTCGACATCGCGGGGAAGGGGATCGCGGACCCGTCGTCGATGCGCGCGGCGTTGGAGATGGCGGTGCAGCTGGCGGCGAGGGCGGCGGAGGTGGTGTGGAGAGCGGGGCGGCCGGGTCGGTGATCCCCGGGCTGTCGCCCGGGGGTAGTCGGACTACGATGCACCGACAGGCCTGACTGACCCCGGGCGCAAGCCCGGGGATGCGTCATGGCGGCGTGGAACTCCTCTTCGTGACTTTCACTTTTCCCACCCGTCGTCCTTCCATGTCGATGATCTCGAACGTCGCGCCCGGCAGCGCGATCTGGTCGCCGACCTTGGGCAGGCGGCCGAGCGTTCCGAACAGCAGGCCGCCGATGGTGGTGTAGTCGCCGTCGTCCAAGGCCAGTCCGTACCACTCGTTCACGTCCTTGATCTCCGTCGTGCCGGGGATGACCGGCGACGCCTCGCCGGGCGGTGGGGCGGCGGGCGGGCGGTCGTACTCGTCGTAGATCGGCCCGACGATCTCCTCGAGCAGATCCTCCATTGTGACCAGGCCGGCCGTGCCGCCGAACTCGTCGAGCACGATGGCGAGGTGCGCCTTGTGGCGCTTCATGTCCGCCAGCACGTCCTCGACCTCCCGGGTGCCCGGCACGAACAGCGGCGGCCGCATCACCGTCGCCACGTTGCCGCCGTGCCTCGCGCGCAGCCCGGCGAGGATCGCCTTGGCGTGCACCGTGCCGACGATGTCGTCGAGGGATTCGCGGGAAACGGGGTAGCGCGACCGGCCGGCGGCCGCCACGCGGTCCGCCGCTTCCTCCAGGGGGAGGTCGGCCGGCAGAGCGATCATCGCCGTGCGCGGCGTCATCACGTCCCGGGCGCTCTTCTCGCTGAACTCGAACACTCCCTCGAGGAGGCGCGCGTCTTCCTTGCCGAGCGAGCCGGTGCGCCGGCTCTGCTCGACGAGCATGCGGATCTCCTCGGGCGAATGCACGCGATCGATGTCGGACGGCGTGCTCTTGATCCCCAGCAGCTTCACCACGCGGTTGGCGCTCCAGTTGAGGAGGTCGGTGACCGGGCGGGTGATCCACGAGAAAAAGATCAGCGGCGCGGCGACCCAGCGGCTCGTCCCTTCGGGGTAGGTGATCGCCCACGCCTTGGGCGCCTGCTCGCCGAACACGACGTGCAGGAAGGTGATCGCCGCGATGGCGACGGTCGACGCGACCCCGCCGCGCGCGAGGAATCCGAGCGCGGGGGGGAGCTGCGCGAACCAGTCCCGGAACAGATGCGCGACCGTATCCTCGGCGACGTAGCCGAGCAGGATCGACGCGAGGGTGATCCCGAGCTGCGCCGCGGAGAGCTGACGGTACAGGTCGTGAAGCGCCTTCTGCACCGTCTTCGCCTTCGGGTCCCCGCGACGCGCCAACGCCTCGATGCGCGTGCGCCGTGCCGCGACGAGCGCGAACTCCGCCGCGACAAAGAAGGCGTTCGCGGCGACCAGCAGCACCACGGCCAGCAGGCGCAACAGCAGCGATTGCGTGGAGGGCTCGGGCGGGGGGACGAGCATGGGCGGGGGAACCTAGCGGGGCGTTGCCCGCGGCGCGAGCCGGTGCATATGTTTCGTTCGATGTCGGCTCTTCCACTCGAAGCCCAGTGCACCCACCGCGCGCCGCGGCGCGCCGAGAGCGTGCAGCGCATGACCGTCGTCCTGGTGCTGTCCGCTCTCGTCATGCTCGCGGAGGTGGTCGGCGGCTATCTCGCGGGCTCGCTCGCGTTGCTGGCGGATGCGGGGCACATGCTGGTGGACGTCGGCGCCCTGGCGCTCGCCCTGCTCGCGGCGCGCGTGGCGCAGCGGCCGGCCACGGCCGAGCGCTCGTTCGGCCTGTTGCGCTTCGAGATCGTCGCGGCGCTGATCAACGGCGCGCTGCTCATCGCCATCGCCGTCGGGATCGGCCTCGAGGCGTACCGGCGCTTCCAGGCCCCGGGGACGATCCGGGCGGGACTGCTGGTCGGCGTGGCGAGCCTGGGTCTCGCGGCCAACCTGGCGGGCGCCGCGATCCTGCACCGCGGCCACCGCCATTCCTTGAACCAGCGCGGCGCCTATCTCCATCTGGTGAGCGACGTCCTGGGGTCGCTGGCCGCCCTCAGCGCCGGCGTCGTGATCCTCGCCACGGGTTGGACGCTCGCCGATCCGCTCATCTCCGTCGGGATCGCCCTGCTGATCCTGGGCGGCGCCTGGCGGCTCGTGAAGGAATGCGTGGACATCCTCCTGGAGGCGACCCCGGCCCACATCTCCCTCCCCGCCGTCCATGACCGCATCGCGACGGTACCGGGGGTGGAGTCCGTGCACGACCTCCACGTGTGGACGGTCACAAGCGGGGTGGTCGCGATGAGCGGGCACCTGGTAGTGAAGGATCCGGCCGCGAACCAGCGGGTGCTGGAGAATGTTCAGGGCCGCATGGAGGAGTTTGGCATCGCGCACGTCACGGTGCAGCTGGAACGGGATCCGACCTGCGAGTAGGTGCCTTGTAATTCCGAGCCTCCCTCCCTATACTGCGCCCCCCTGAACAGCGTCGCCGGGTAACAGCTTGCAGATTCGCAACATCGCGATTATCGCGCACGTCGATCACGGCAAAACCACCCTGGTGGACCAGATGCTCCGCCAGGCGGGGGTATTCCGCGCCAACCAGCAGATGATCGAGCGCGTGCTCGATTCCAACCCGCTGGAGCGCGAGCGCGGCATCACCATCCTGTCGAAGAACACCGCGGTGCGCTGGGCCGACACCAAGATCAACATTGTGGACACGCCCGGGCACGCCGACTTCGGCGGCGAAGTGGAGCGGATCCTGCGGATGGTGGATGGCTTCCTGCTGCTCGTGGATGCCGCCGAGGGGCCGATGCCGCAGACGCGGTTCGTGGCGTCGAAGGCGCTGGCGCTGGGCCTCAAGCCGATCGTGGTGATCAACAAGATCGATCGGCAGGACGCGGAGCCCTTGCGCGTGCACGACGAAGTGCTGGAGCTGTTCCTGGACCTCGAGGCGTCGCCCGAGCAGTTCAACTGCCCGTTCCTGTACGCGTCGAGCCGCCAGGGGATCGCGACGCCCGATCTGGCGACGCCGGGGACGACTCTGAAGCCCCTGTTCGACACGATCCTGGGGACGATCCCGCCTCCCTCGGGCAACGCGGACGGGCCGTTGCAGATGTTGATCTCGACGCTGGACCACTCGCCGTACCTCGGCCGCATCGGTATCGGGCGCATCGAGCGCGGCCGCCTGCACGTGGGCGATGTGGTGGCGCTCTTGCCCCTGGGCCAGCCGGGTCCCGTGGGCGACGGCCCGTTCGACCAGGCGCGGGTGGTGAAGCTGTTCGGGTTCGAGGGGCTGGAGCGCATCGAGATCGTCGAGGCCGCGGCCGGAGAGATCGTGGCGCTGGCCGGCGTCGCCGGCGTCGAGATCGGCAAGACGTTGACCGCCCCCGATTACCTGGAGCGGCTCGCCGGCATCGCCGTCGAGGAGCCCACCATCTCGGTGGACTTCAAGGTCAACGACTCGCCGTTCGCCGGGCGGGAAGGGAAGTTCGTCACCGGGCGCCAGCTGCGCGAGCGGCTGTTCCGCGAGCTCGAGCGCAACGTCGCCCTGCGGGTGGAGGAGACCGACGATCCGCAGACGTTCACCGTCTCGGGACGCGGCGAGCTGCACCTGGGGATCCTCATGGAAACCATGCGCCGCGAGGGGTATGAGTTCCAGGTCAGCCGGCCCCGCATCATTCCGCGCGAGGGCCCGCACGGGGAGCGGCTGGAGCCGTACGAGGAGCTGCTCATCGACTGCCCGGAGGCGCTGCTGGGCGTGGTGATGGAGAAGCTGGGACCGCGCCGGGCCACGATGCTGGACATGAAGAACCCCGGGCAGGGGATGGTGCGCATGCGCTTCCGCATCCCGGCACGCGGCTTGCTCGGCTACCGGTCGGAGTTCTTGACGGATACACGGGGGCAGGGAATCATGCACCACCGTTTCCTGGATTACGGGGCCTGGGCGGGGCCGATCTCGGGGCGGAGCCGGGGCGTGATGGTGGCGGACCGCGAGGGGGTGGCGGTGGCGTACGCGCTCTTCAATTTGCAGGAGCGCGGTACCATGTTTCTCAAACCGGGGGATCCGGTGTATGAGGGGATGCTGGTGGGGGAGAACGCCCGGGTGGACGACATGGAAGTGAACGCCACGAAGGAGAAGAAGCTGACGAACATGCGGACGACGGCCGCGGACGAAATGATCATCCTCGAGCCGCCGCGCCCACTGAGCCTGGAGCTGGCGCTCGAGTACATTGAGGACGACGAGCTGATCGAGGTGACGCCGGCGTCGCTGCGCCTGCGCAAACGCGCGCTGGGCGCGACGGAACGGCGGAAGTTGGCCAGGGACCGCAAGGCAGCAGAGGACAATAACCTCAGCCGGGGGTGACAATGCTGGCCGTGGCGACGTCGATGGAGTGGTCGCTCAAGCGTCGGAGCGACAACATCGACGAGGAGTTCGAGGAGTTCGAAGAGGACAAGGAGCTGGACGAGGATTTCGAGGACGAGCTGGACGACGAGGAGCTGGACGACGAGGAGTCCGACGACCTCGACGATTACGACGACCTGGACGACGAGTTCGACGACGAAGAGGAGGAAGGCTTCCGGCCGAAAAAGGGCCCGCGCCGGGAGTGGGACTGACCGCGGTCGGAGGGCCGGACGGTGCGACCGTTCGGCCCTCTGATTACATGCTCACCCAGTAGTTGAGCTTGATCAGCAGCACGTTGGTGGGCCGATCGCGGAACAGCTCGCGCCGGAAATCCCGCTGCAGATCGAACCCCGCATCATACGGCACGTAGCCCGAGCGGCTCTGCGTCCACACCACGAACAGCGTGGAGCCCGGGCGGTACTCCCAGCGCAACACCGCGTTGACCTTGACGGCGCGGGTGCGGAAGTCGGGATCCCTGAACCGCAGGGTGTCGCCCGGGACCGCGCCGTCGGGTTCGACGA
>WNFW01000583.1_pt1 | contig 33500 bp, 30 predicted proteins | sample 5400131 | NCBI WGS metagenome assembly WNFW01 (sample SAMN13153362, study PRJNA577476) | soil metagenome | isolation source: 20 cm soil or saprolite under grassland replicate 1 | place: USA:California | collected 2016-06-15 | reverse complement strand
ATTCACGAGCCAACCATCATCGGGAGAGTAAACGGCGGCACCAAGATCGGAGACGTTCATGGATGGGAACATCTGCTTCAACCCATCTGGCTCAAGCCAGAGAACATGACACCCCAGCCGCCACTGGGTATCGAAGTTGCGCTTCAACACATCGCGTGCAGACGGCGGAACGATGAAGAGATAGCCATGCTTTTTGAGACCGATGTCGGCCTTCACGCCATCGAGAGCCATGGTCTCTGCGAAGTTGTCGAAAAACGCCATGCTGAATTTTGAAAGCTCAATATTCTCCGGCAAAGAAAAGAGCCGTCGAACGCCGCCGGATCCTCGTGGTGTTGATGCCTGGCTATAGGTAGGGTCGCGCTCGACAACGCGGACCTCAGCACTGGGATCGAGGAGCTTCAAGAAATACGCGACGGCGGCGCCGACTGCGCCGCCCCCAATGACTACGACATCGGTTCTCATGCTCTTATCTCCTTGTAGCGATGCCATTTAAGATCGTTACCTTGTAAATCCGGTGCGCTCATGCATATTCTCCTTTTTGATAGTAAATCGACCATAGAAATCACAGGTCATGAGAAACCATCTTCTGCCTATCCAGAAATTTTCTATTGTCATCTGCATGTTAAGGAGAAAAATATATTGACGGAATTATAGCATAGTAAGCTCACTCTCAAAAATGCCTCATTTCCTGGCGCTTCTGCCATGATTATTGCCCCATCATGAAGGAAAAGCAACAAAAAGGCATGCGACAAAGAGCAATAGAACAGTTTGCTGATGTCACGACAGCTTTTGTAGCAGAAACGTTTGATTTGATCGACTATCCACGCTCAAAATCAGCGACAAGAATTAAGTCAGACGCGACAAATAACCGGACAAACGACGAAATCCCCTGCGTAATGCAGAAAAGACTCAGTTGTTTCGATCTTTGCGCCAGGGTGTGTCTGAGCGGCGCATCCAGCGATCGTTGAAATTTATGTAGGTGTCCTCACGATTGAAGAAGGAATCTGTGAGGTCGCATTCTTCCCAGTTGTCGGTTTCACCCATTTCCGGGTTCAATGCCAGCACGAGGTGTTTGATGATGGCGGGGCCATTATCGAGGTCTACGTCTGGGAAATGTTCCGCGTCGATATCTCCCTCATATTCTATGAGTTTTCCCTGCCTACGTCCGCGCAATATGTAGTAAATATACATCATTTCCTCACATTTTCGTGGTGGTAGTAGTTGTATTCTAAGCGCTATTATATCTCAAGACAAGACACAAGGAGGAAACTATGCCTGTATGAGCATACTTTCTAATAGCCTCCCATTTATTGGTTTCCCATTTTTATAAAGATACTGGATAGATTTCTCGCTTAACTTTTGATCTGTAAGCGTGTCAGCGTTTGATACAGAGCAGAATGTTTTGTTTTGAGACAGAAATTCCCGTCTTCTTGCCAGCTTTCCTTGGTTTCCCATAATGGTGTGGGTTGGATCTATAAAAATATCTGTCTTGTCATATATTTCCTGAAAAGCCCTCGCTAAATCTGCATCTTCTGGGAAACGGAACGTTACTTCGTTGTTGTTCTTTTGTATATTGCGAAGTACATTTATTTCACCACAGATGAGCCAACAAATACTCATGCCTTTATATTCGATGATTCGTTTATCTTTAAGCTCATGAAGGAAAGGCTTCATTAAATCTTTATGCCTGTTTATCTCACTGGATGTTACGAATATCTGGATTATATCTTTATCATGCAGAATACCGTCTTTAAAATAATATCCTTTATGCCTTTTTTCGCCGTTGAAAAAATCATTCCACACTTCAAATAGGATAAGAGAATGTTTATTTTTCATTTCCTTTTCTACAAGTGCTAACTGATCTTTAAGGAGAGTGTGCCCTGGAAAAACAATAATATCCAAGTTCTCATAGGTATTCACAACATCAAGAAAGATTTTGGCATGATCGTCAATTGAGGAAGTATCTGTAGAGTTTAGTATCATTGAAACAAGTCCTATTTTTATTCCCTGATCTACAGTGGCTTTTTCCTTTTCTTCCTCAGGCAGCACAGTATTCACTTCTGTAAAGTGTGTTTGATCACCATATTTTTGACCATAGGTTTTAGACAATAACGTATCCAAATATGCCGACGCATGTGTATCTTCCCAATCAAAATCGCCATGTTTAATTCTGATTAATGTGTAGCCATGTTTATATGCTTCGATGTCTCGAACACTGTCGAAGTATGCTCTCCGTTCATCCCTATCAATCGGAAAGTTATCCTTTGCCTGTATTTTAGTACACTGTCCTATCCAGTCATTTTTCGAGAAATATACATGGATTGTCTCCGGATAATTTTCGAGGGCAATTTTCCTTGCTTGAGAAAAATGCTGATATTCATCGTATTCAAACATCAATTTATGATCTTCAAATACGAAATCGCAGGATGGATGAAGACCGCTCTTTAAAAACCCGCCTTGATCTCGATATTCTACCAGAGCTTTGATAATGTCTTTATACTCTTGAGGAGGGTTGTCGGGGTCTGGGGTCTTCAGCCATGCATACTTTCTTTCGGTCTCAATTATGCCAAATTTCTGTTGAAGTAATTTTTGGAGAGCATTTTTTTGAGAGACAACATTTAATTTCTTTCGCTGTGCTTTTACTTCACTTTTTTTCTTTTCTGTAATACTATTTCCTGCATGTTCAACAGGAAATCCATATCTCTCAAAAAATTTTACTGTTTCCATGCCCCCGCTATATTGGTCACTTCCTAACGTTTCATTATTTGCAATTTTATAAGCAAGTCCACGAATGGTTTTTGCTGGATATTTATTTCCTTTATAAATCAAAAATGTATTTCTTGCAGCATGATACTTATTTGGAGAATTCTCAAATTCTTCAATAGCTTTTACAATATGCTCATTGGTAATGTTGTACCATTTCTCTTTTGTTATGTTTTCCATATTGAGCTTATTATACCATTCGCAAAGCTAGGTACTATAGGGTGAACTGACAGATGAGGCTTCTCCCTTTTTAGCCTACAACTTTTTCATATACCCTAAGCGTCAGGAAAGTTTGCAGGGAGTGCAACGACGAAGTATAATGGAAATGAAGCTCCCCATAAGAAATATATTCTCTAATGTAGTAAAGTCCGCTCTGGTGCTGGAGTGTCAGGCAATAGCGGATGAAAACCAGCGCCATAGTGAGCATGAAACATATGCTTATGAAAAAAATTGTCTGCATTTCCTGCGTAAAATCCAAACGCAACTGCCGCTCCAAAGCAGCGGAATTATATACTAGCACACTCTTCACAAAAGCCCTGCGTTACGCCGAAAGTCTGAAGCCGGATCGTATCTTGATTCTTTCCGCTAAATACGGAGTTCTGGAACTTGATGATGAAGTTGATCCTTACGAGAAAACCCTCAACAACATGCGAGTGACAGAAAGAAAGCAATGGGCGCAAAGAGTGCTGACGCAGCTTCGCACCAAGGCTAATTTAGAGGTTGATGAATTTATTTTCCTTGCAGGCGAGAAATATAGGGAATACCTCATCCCGCATATCAAACGGTACACCGTTCCGTTGTATGGTCTTCAGATAGGAGAGCAACTCGGCTGGCTTAAGGAGCATATAGGATGAATGAAACATGCAAAAAGCTACATGAGGTATTCAGCTCTTTAACGCGTCTCGGCACCGGGTACGAGAACTCACAGGTTCCAGCCAATGGCATTTATATAGTGTTCGAGAAAGGGGAGAAAGCCCACGGTACGGATAGGATCGTGCATGTGGGTACACATACGGGTGAAGGTAATCTTTCGCAGCGGCTCAACGAGCATCTTTATATCCCAAATAAAGACAGGAGCATCTTCCGTAAGCATATTGGAAGATGCCTACTTGCCGCTGAAAACAACCCGCTCCTCGAACAGTGGAATCTAGATACCACCAGCAAAGCCATGCGTGAGAAACACGGCAAGCATATAGATACCAATGCAATTGCGGAAATAGAGAGTAATGTAACCACCTATATCGCGAAGAGCCTTTCTTTTGCTGTTATTACCGTAGCGAGTAAGAAAGAGAGGCTTGCTCTGAAATCCGGGCTTATATCCACTATTGCTTCCTGTGCCGATTGCAAGCCATCCGCTCAATGGCTTGGATTGCATCACCCTAACGCCACCATACGCCACACGGGCTTATGGAACATCCAGCACGGGGCCATTATCGAGGTCTACGTCTGGGAAATGTTCCGCGTCGATATCTCCCTCATATTCTATGAGTTTTCCCTGCCTGCGTCCGCGCAATATGTAGTAAATATACATCTTTTCCTCGCAGTTTCGTGGTGGTAGTAGCTGTATTCTATGCGCTATTATATCTCAAGACACAAGCAAATTCCTGATGGTAATGCCAGGTTTCCCACTGGTGGTCGCCGAGACCCGCAAGTCTATGACCTTGCTGTACAATTGCGATTAATAACACTCATTCGTGTATATGTTAGAGCAGGAGGTAGACATCATGAACCAGGACATCGAAACCATCAATCAAATGCGCGCTATTACCATCTCACGAGAATACGGAAGTGGAGGAGGCGAAATTGCAACCCGCCTCGCCAGGCACCTTGGATGGCGATTACTCGACCACGAAATTGTAGAACGTGTCGCAAGTGAAATGGGCACCAGTATCGAGGAAGCAGAAGCACGTGACGAGCGTACCCAGGGGTTCCTCGAGCGTGCCTTCACTAATATGCAGTACCTCGAACCAGCTTTCATGGCAGGTGCTTCGCCAGAAGCATTGCTCACAAACGAAGAGACGTATCTTGAGACCGTGCGCAGGATCGTCAGGGCCGCTGCCGCGCAAGGACACGTAGTCATTGTAGGCAGAGGATCCCAGGTACTCCTGGCGCAACAACGGGATGTCTTGCATGTCCGCATCATCGCGCCGTTTGAGAAACGCGTTGCCTACGTGATGCAGCGAGAAAGAATAGATCAAGCCGCAGCCGAATCACGAATCAAAATGAAAGACCATGATCGGATAAAACACCTTGAGACGGCGTACCATCGAAAACCGGCAGATGCGCATCTGTACGATATCGTCTTGAACACATCTTTTCTTAACCTGGATAGCACAGTTGAGATCATTTTCCTCACATTGCAGCAGAAAGCCAGGCAACTTACTGTCAAAACGGGCGAGTTGGGGCCTGCTGTTGGACTATCACCTTACCCCGATAAACCAGAAGACTTTCGTCCAAGAACAGAGTAATCCTCACAATCAATGGTGACCCCGTTTAAGTGTAAACGGGTGTCACCATAACATCAGTTTCTCTTTATTTACAGTGTGAAACCAACTAGATACCATAACATGTCCTGAGCGCGACCTGTAGCAGTACCAGCCTGCATATCTGCCGCGTAGGTATACAATGCGTGGCCATCATAGAAAACCTGCGCTCCATTAGCTGTCTGGTGTACTGACAACTGCCTGGGCAGAGCCATGGTGCTGGAAACCGTCATCATTCCTTGAGGAGCCAGCACAGGAGGCCAGTCTTGAGCACATTGACCTGTGCATGCTGCTTTGAACATGGGGTCAGATCTGTTGTAATACACCGCAAAGCCTTTATTCGTCATCAGTACGTTCACCTTATTGCCGTTAATGGTAGCCACTCCCGTGTGAATGAACGCACCCATATTTCCACCCATCCCAGGAATGATGGTAATTCCTCCCATCATATTATCGTTATTTTTATTGTTCATGTTGCCGTTGTTATTCGTGTTCATCTTGCTTGTGGCAGTGGGTGTCGCGTACATAGTTCCACTGTCAGTCTTGTTATTCATGGCATTCTGGTCGTTCATGCTCTGGTTCGCAGTCTTCGTCTGTGTGCCCTGCATGGCAGTTTCACCACACGCTACCAGCAAGACTGTCAGTAGCAACATAATCCCGATCAGTCCCGAACTTCGAAGAGCTTTCATGGTTTTTTCCTCCTACAGTGTCAAATAACCTACTTCATTCGTTGTAACAACCATCTATAGAAAAGGCGACAATTATGTACTGAGTCTCACACTTCATCATGTAAATGAACAAAATAGCCGTAGGGGCCGATTTATCGTGCCCACCGCCGATTCATCGGCCCTGGCGGATGTTCCGCATTCATATGTTAAAAAGCATTATGAAGTTTCATTGTGTATTATCAGTACTCATTGTGTTTCGCCACTAACGATCATCACGACTCCTTTTTACAGGATTTGCGGAAGAGGACTTTTTCTCTATGAAATTCAGGCCCAAATCATCACAACATCAAAACCCTACATGAAATGTGATGGATGAGGTATGATATACCTATCTGATCTTGTCTCGCTGATCGTCTATCCGATATCTTGAACAATATCAAATGGAATGAGGTGAATCGATGAGAGAAAATGTCGCGCAACCACAAGTGTATAGCATACCTCGCGTTGAAGTCCGACCGCTGTTACGCAGTGTCTACCTCTGGATGACGCTTGGTTTGCTTATCACAGCAGTAGTCGCATTTGCTATTGCTGATTATGCGCCACACCTTTTGCAAAATATCGTACTCGTTTGGGGCATATTGATTGCGCAGATAATTTTAGTGATCGCCTTAGCCGCGGCTGTCTGGCGTTTATCGTTTGGAGCAGCGGCGCTCATTTTCGTTGTGTATGCGGCCCTTACCGGCTTCAGTCTTTCAGGTATTGTCCTATATTACGACCTGGGGACGCTTACACAAGCGTTCTTGTCAGCAACAGCTTTGTTTGCGGTAATGAGCATTGTTGGGCTGACAACGAAGGCCGACCTGACCAAATTAGGTACATACCTGATTATTGGTCTCGTCGGAATCATTATAGCGATGTTCATCAATTTCTTCTTACGCAGTAATACGTTTGACTTCATTATTAGCATCATTGGCGTAATCATTTTTACCGGGTTAACGGCTTACGATACGCAGAAGATTGCTCGCTTAGCTGCTGATCCACGTATCCAGGGTGATGGCTCACAACTGGCTGGTAAGCTTAGTATCTTAGGTGCGCTCACACTCTACCTCGATTTCCTCAACCTCTTCCTTTTCTTGTTGCGTATATTTGGTCGCAGTCAAAGCTGATACTGAGGTTATCGATCACAATACACACAATCTGAACATTCACTCTGATTATCATAACCGTTTTGCACATCACCATCCTCTGGAATTGGGAAGAGGTTATCGCGGGCGCTGGTAGGGTCAGTAGTCATAACTGACACTAGTTACCTTGCCTCTGCGCCTGCCTGCTTGGGAGCAGTCCAGTTAGCGCCGGTCTCTTGACAGAAAGTGTCGATTGCGGCATCGAGGGTGGGGAAGAAGTGAGCTGGATTAAGGGGGCCGATGAGCTCGTAGCGCTCGAGCTTCTTTCGGACGGGGTCCTTAAGTTCGGCGAACACCAGTGAGGTGCCGTTGGCGTTGAGTTCCTCGTCGAGGTCGGCAAGCATGTCAGCGGCGGTAGTGTCGACGTCGGTCATCGGCTCTGCAGCGATGAGGATCCAGAGCGGTCGTGGCTCTGCAGCTGCGATGCGTCGGATCTGATCGCGGAAGGTGCGGGTGTTGGCGAAGAACAGGGGTGCGTCGAAGCGGAATATCACAAGTCCTGGTAGTTCCTCAGCGTTGGGGTGTTGTTGCTGGTCGTGATGCCCTGCCAGTCCTGGGACGCGGCCAAGTGTGGTCTGGTACGGCCACCATGCTCGTCGGAAGACGTTCATGATCGAGAGCGCCACGGCAACCGCGATGCCCGCAAGGACGCCGAGCAGCGCTACACCCAGAAATGCCGTGATTGAGAGCAGGAACTCTACGCGCCGCTGATGCCAGAGTCGTAAGGTTCCAGGGATGTCAGCCAGCGAGAGTGATGCGGCGATCACGACAGCGGCGAGTGTAGGCTGAGGGAGGTTTTGCAGCAGCCAGGGCGCGAACACTAACATAAGCACGATCGCCACGGCTCCAACGAGCCCGGTGAGCTGCGTCTTGGCTCCTGCTTGCTCAGCGACTGCGGTGCGTGACCCACTCGTACTGACTGGGAATCCTTGGAAGAAACTGGCTGCAACATTTGCGGCACCGATCCCAATCATCTCTCCATTGCCGTCGACATCCTGACCGCTGCGAGCGGCAAAAGCCGAGGCGGTGGAGATCGTGTCGGTGAGCGCGACGAGCGCTATCCCCAGCGCTCCTGCGACCAGCAGCGGGAGATCGGACACGGACTCGATGCTTGGTATGGTCAGCGGTGGAAATCCCTGGGGAAGGGGTCCGACAAGTGAGACGCCATGGCTGGCAAGATCAAACACTGCTGATGCTGCGATCGCGACCAGGACCGCCACCAGTACGCCTGGGATGCGCGGTAGCCAGCGCCCAAGCATCAAGATCAACCCAAGGCTTACCAGCCCGATTGCGACGGCGGCGCCAACCGCCTCGCCCGAGATGAGCCCATGTACGAATGCACTCGTCTCGTTTATCAGACCGTTGGCATCTGTGGAGAATCCGAACAGTTTCGGCAGTTGTCCAATCAGGATCGTCAATGCGAGACCATTCATGTAGCCAATCTGGGTTGGTTTTGAGAGCAGATCGGCGACGAACCCGAGCCTCGCGATCCCAGCGACGATCATGATCGCGCCTACAATCAGCGCAAGCATTGACGCCAGGGCGATTGCACGTTCGGGACTGCCATTCGCGCCGAGGATCGGCAGGATCGTGGCCGCTATCATCGGCCCCAGCGAGGAGTCCGGGCCCAGCACCAGGATCCGCGAAGGCCCAAAAACGAAATAGCCGATCAGGCACAGGATAGTGGTGTAGAGACCCGTAATCGGTGGCAAACCGGCGAGCTCGGCATAGGCCATTCCTTGCGGTACCAGCAGTGTGCATAACACGATCCCGGCGACCACGTCGCGGCGTAACCATGAGATCCGGTAGCTCGTGATCATGCGCACACCGGGTAACCACTTTGGTGCTGTCATAAGCACACCTCGAAGCACAAAAACCATGGATGATTCCAGCTAGAGCATTCGAGGAAGGGGAGGATGTCAACGTAGGACACGTCTTCCGCGACCGTATCGTTCAGAGATACATTAACCATGTTCTATCCTTTCCCCAGATGCATTCCTATGCACAATCTTAAGCAGATTTAAATATGGAGTATTATACAACCTGGCGTCAATGTTCTGCTTTGTGCATGGATGAATCATCCTCTATTCCCTTGACGTTTACACTTATACTTAACCTCAGGATTATAGACTCATCAGCCTCGGAAAAGCTGTTGAATCGATGAGCGTTCGATGACAACGCATTCACAAGATGCGGATGTTTCAAAGATGCCGGGATGTGGACATCTCTTTGCAATGGAGACAGCTCATTTCCCAGTCTCATCCTGTTCTTCGTTTGACAGTAGCTTCCATCCGTCATCTTCTCAGCGTTGACTATGTAAGGAGACGAAACGAATATGATCGTACTGCAGGTCATTGTATTTTTGCTCGGCCTGGGGCTTACCCTGGCCACACTCTCATCTGCAATCAGGCAGACGGTGCTTCCTGGACGTAAAAGCGTTCGCGAATGTTCATCCACAGCATGCGTATCCTCCTATCTTACTCATCCACGGAGAGGAAGACAGTGTGATCCCCATAGCAGAAGCACGCTCCCTCGAGGCACAGGCTCGGGCTCTCAAATTCGAGCTGGAGACGTATTATGTCAAAGGCGCTGAACATTGCGGAGCCTATGAACTCGATCCGCAACGCTATATCCAGGTAGTGCAACAATTTCTTGTTCGGCATCTCGATACGAATGTTTTACGCTATCTGGCGGCATAAAAATCAGATAGGTATATGTAATCTAAAGTGAAGAGCTAGTTGTGCTGACTACATATGACATCTCCCGAGAGAAGAGAAAATTTACCACAATACAAACCAGGCCTGCTCAAGCAGGCCTGGTCCAGGTGAATCTCCGTGTTCTCATGTATCCAGCACGCTCAACCTATATTGAACGCTTCGCGAACATGGCTATCCGCGAAGAGGTAGGTCAAGATGACAGCAGGAATGACCATACTGAGCAGAACCGCCCAGGGGTTGAAAGCGCTAAACAACAGGACGGCACCGAAGATGAGATTCGCAATTTCGAGGATTGCCACTGTCCAGAATGCCCAGCGCTGGAGGACCCATAGGCCATAGCCTACGAGAAAGGCGAGAAGACCCGCTATGAGAAAGCCCCACGGAGAAACCTGCACAATCACATCGACACCAGTCGGAGTGACAAAGGTTACTACTTTCATCATCGCGAGTATGGCCGTAGACAATGTCTAAAGCAGCCGCTATAAAGAGCAGGACAGCGATGATCGAGATCCCTAATGGGCGGCTTTGTGTTCTTGTGATTTCCATACGAAGCTCCTTTCCAAAATGGTTAACTATGGTTGAATGGATAACTCATACAACCACTTGAATTGGAACGTTGCTCATAATTCACAATAGTGTGTATAGGCTTAATGCCTAATGAGCAGAGGAGAGAATTACTCACATCGCCACAATGCTTACCTCTCTCTAAAAGAAAAGATACCTCATCGTTCTCACAGCACCGTCACATTCAGCATATAGGACACTACAAAAACATCACAATCTTCAAGTCGCTCTTGACCTCATTGCTGAAGACTCCTTTATCGATTTTGCCATACTTCATCCCAAACGTAATTCACCTTTTACTGTACCATATCAACAGAAAGGGCGTCCACCGAGAGTATTTCTAATGTTGTTTGCAACAATTCTAGGTTATATTTTCTATTCAAACGTAACTTCACCTACATACATATTAGGAAGGCATCAATGTCTTATACAGCTCCTAAAGCTCCTAAACTACCCTATTCTATCCCCGAAGGGGAATAGCTTTCGTATGTATTTTCGACTATAGTCATTCTCAGGAGGAGATGCGAAAGGATGAAGCAACAAGTTACCTTAACACTTCAAGCAATCAGAACGCCTCGCGCTGTCGCATTTGAACATCTACCTCTACCGCAGAAGGCAAAAATAGTGTATTATTGTCGAAATCTGTCCTCTTTGCTCTCATGTACATCATCCCAAATCAAATAAGGAGAAGTTGACCATGAAGTCCATGATGGTGCGCGGTTCACCTGTCATCCGCCCGTTGCTTGCTGCAGCTGCCCTTGTGATTGTGGTGTTTGGCCTGAAGTACTCGAGCGACGTGCTGGCACCCATTTTTCTGGCAGCAACCCTTGCAATCCTCTTTACTCCTGCATTATGGTGGCTGGAAAAGAAAGGTTTGTCTTCCTGGTTGGCACTGGTGGTGATGGTGCTGGCTCTTGGAGGCTTCATAATCCTTCTTATCTTCATTCTCACAACCTCGTTGGAGCAACTTTCCCTCCATATGCCAGAATATGCTGAGTTACTGCACCAGCGTATCAACACTCTGGGAGCGGCTCTGGGAACTATCGGCATTGATCTACAAGAGTCACTCAACACTATGGTCGTAGATACAACTGAGCTTGCTCATTCAGCCATTGATGTCGCCCTGGGAGTTCTAAGTAATGGCGTTGCCATCGTCTTCTTCCTGTTCCTGCTCTTTCTGATGCTGGTAGAATCCAGGTCCATCGCGAGCAAGTTCCAGGCGCGACTGCAAACGGGGAACAACTTAGCGATCCAGCTTGGCAACTATACCAGGCAGATTCAGAAGCAGTATCGTATACAGGCCATGAGCAACCTGTTGAGTGCCGTAGCGCTCACCGCTGAGTTCTTGCTCTTTCGTATAGATGGTGCCTTTTTGTGGGGGTTCCTGGCATTCATCCTGGGCTTTATCCCCAATGTCGGTTTAATCATTGCCTGCTTGCCAGCGGTCATCATCGCATTCATTCTGCATGGAATAGGAACAGCATTAGTCATCCTGGTCATTGGCATCATCCTCAATGCTACAATGGATAATGCTGTCACACCACGCATTTATGGGAAGGGATTGAACTTGCCGGTGCTGCTTGTGTTTACCTCTTTTATCTTCTGGAGCTGGGTGTTTGGCTTTGTGGGTGCGTTGCTGGCCATCCCGGCTACACTTTTTGTCAAAGCGCTCCTACAAGGGCGCCAGGAGACACGTTTCCTGGTTGTGTTACTCAGCGGAAAGGACGAAGGTGAGACTGCTATTATCCCTGTAGATGGAGGAGGGGAAAGTAATGCAGTTGAAGATCAAGATGATATATATGAAGACGGGCATATACCATTGATTGTTGAACCAACTGACACTTCAACCAACGAAGATTGAGAGTGCGAATACGAAACCTTACAACTACGCATATACGTTCCAGTATGCACAGCAATATGTAGCCCTAATACAAATGCGCTAGTGCAAGAGTGATCAGGAGCTTTCAATTGCGGACAAAAATAATATGTTTGATGCATGTCTTTTTGTCCTGTGGATACTATACTGATAGCAAGATTAGAAAGCGATTACTATAGATCTACGTTCAGGATTCTTGCTTTAGATGAAGAATAGGACATTCACCTGGCTTGCAGGTGAACTGACGAGATGAAAGGAGAAAGACTATGGTTCTAGGTCCACTAGAGTACCTTGTTGTCGGTTTTGAAAATTATCGCTTCACGGGCCAGATCCTGGCGGAACTACGTGCTGCGCAGGAGAAAGGTATCATACGCGTGGTTGACCTGTGCGTGATTCAGAAAGATGAGCAGGGCAATGTTACGGAACGAGAATTGAGTGAACTGAGTGGCGAGGAAGCTATGGAACTGAGTCCTCTTGCTGGTAATTTAATGGGTCTGCTGGCAGACGAGGATATCCAACAGGTCGCGGCAGATATGCCAAATAAGAGTGCGGCTGGTTTGCTGCTGTTCGAGCATACCTGGGCAATCGGTTTGAAAGAAGCGATAAAGAATGCAGGTGCTATTGCTATCACAGGCGGATTCGTATCACCTGATGCGGTTGCAGAGTTGGAAGAAGAACTCGAGGCAGAAAAGCAAAGTGCCTGACTAGGAACACCCAGCGACTAGTGGCAGTTCAATTGAAACAATGTTCTATGATCGTAGGGATGATCCTTTCGATCACTATGCAAGGAGGATAGCTATGTTAAGAAGAAGAAGACCACTATTGAGGGCAGCTGCAGTAGGTGGAGTGGCTTATGCAGCGGGCCATCACGTGGCCACGAAATCCGCAGAGCAGCAATATACGGATGAGCAGCAGAACGCACAGATTGCCGATATGCAACAGCAACAAGCGATGCAGCAGCAACCGCCGCCGCCAACGTATCAACAACCTGTGTATCAGCAACCTGCTCCACCCCCACCGGTCTATCAACAGCCTGCTCCATCAGCGAAATCTACCGGTTTAACTGATGAGGATATTGCTCAGCTAAAGCAGTTAGGATCTCTGCATGAGTCCGGGATTTTAACTGACGCTGAGTTCGAGGCTGCGAAACAGAAGATTCTTGGTATCTAATAGACAACAGGCCAGGGAGAAGCTTTCGCATATAGTAGGGCAGAGGTTTGCTTCTGCCCTGATAGGTGTAGGATACCCAGATATAAGAATTTAATAGGAAGTGATAGAAATGGGCCCCGTCTTACTTAAAATGCTGCCCTTTGCCCTCGGCACCATCGCTCCTACAATGATCGGATTGATAGTCATCTTTCTGTCAGGTACGAGAGGGTTAGTCAAAGCGAGTGCGTTCATCCTTGGCAAGTACATATTTTATATGTTTTGGGGTCTGATAGCTCTTGATTTTGTAGATCAGCTTTTATCTCCTGGATTGAAAGTGTCCAGGAGCGTTTCGGATGGCTTTTTTCTTATCGCCGGTTTGTTGTTACTTGTCCTGGCGGTACGCAATTTTTTCGTGGAGGATGATCCTGATGCTCCTCCGCCAAAGTTCATGACTGTTTTAGCCAAGCTAGGGCCATTCAAGTTGTTTGGGTTGGGCATTGGGATATCAGTCATCCAACCTCGCTTTATCATATTCGTGCTCTTAGGCGCATCAATTATTGCCGAAGCCAGGTTATCAACGACCGAAAATTTCATTTCTCTCTTAGTACTTGCCCTGCTTATGGTATGGCCAATGCTTATTCCTTTAATTGTGTTTCTTATCATGGGTGAGCATCGTGTTGACGCAATGAAATCAATGAGGACATGGTTAATACACAATCAACGCATGATCAATGTTGTCGTTATGGGTGTTTTTGGTATTCTTCTGTTGTTCTTGGGACTCATGGGTATTTATTGATACTTCGCAACAGTTCAGGAAGAACCCTCTCTCACGCCAGGTTTAGAAGCACTTTCGAGTGTTCTGAGGGAATTTGCCTCACCCAACGAGTCAAGACGACCAAAAAGTTTAGTATGATATGTATAATTGGCCCTTCAAATATGAGATATCTGGGACGGTACTCCTCTTAACGCTCGAAAAGCGCCAACGCAATCTATGATGGAAGTAATTGCGTGGCGCTCAAGACAGTTATACGATGCAGATTACCAACAACAAGTGAGTCCTTTGCTCTTTGATTGGTACAATCACCCCACCTTCACGCTCACTGTTGTGTGCTTGCACACACAGCATCCTTATGACATAGTGCATCTCTAGTAGTCCGTACCAAAAGCCGACCTCACGCCTGGGAGCATGCAGTACAGCAGGATGACGGCATTGAGGATGACGGAGACGGCTACATCCCCCCAGGTGGTTGCGCCAAACAAGGCGAAGAAGTCGAGGATCAGATAGAACATGGTGATCATCACCAGGAACAACCAGGCCTGCCGTTCAACTCGCCAGAGCATTTGCGCCAGCCAGATGTAGACCCAGACCAGCAATCCATACATCAGCGCATACCAGAAGCTGAAAGCATGGACTTTGTAACCGGATGAGCCGATGAAGAATGGCAGGATGCCCAGGAACTGGAGCGCATGGATGGCAGCTAAGACAGCTGCGATCCCGGCCAGGATCGCAAGAATGGTGACTCCTATGGGACGTTCTTTCACTTGAGATACCTCACGCATGTGAGTTTACTCCTTTCTGTATAGAGACAACATACTAAAGACAACATAGAACAAGTTCGTATCTCGGGTTTCTTCTCCTCCTTTCGCTTTCACCAAAGTGTTTTGTACCGAAAGAAAACGACAGCACACAAAGCCGTAATTTAGATACACCTGCCTGATATTGACGCACCAGCGTTATCTAAGTGCCAGCTGAAGTGGTACCGTTTGTTAGCACATCAACAGACTGTTTCGTTGCACATGAATAGTACTCATGAGCTTCTTCACACACAGACCGGTTTAGCGATCAGGTTATACTTGCCTGGTCTGGTATTCTCACTCGCAGCTGTTTATCAGCAACATGAACGTACATCGGCGTCTGACCTAGCACCTCTCCATCAAAAGTAGCATTCTGTGGATCAGTACTCGTCATGATCGTTACTCCTACCGCCTGCACATGATGGATGCCAGGTACACCAGATAACTCAGCAGAGTGGTGTCTAAACGTGCGCTTTTCACCCATGTGGAGGGAAATCCCTGTATGCTCTTTAGGACCAATGAACTGAGCCATGCTTCTCCCGAGGGCCCCGGCATCCATCTGCTCTATCACGACAATATCAAGCAAATGATCATCGAAACGTGAACTGGGAATGGCCAATTCCCGTTGCCCTCCAAAAATAGGCGTGTTGATGACGGCTACTTGGAGTGCGCGACCACGTAAAGATGTTTGTACTTGAGTATTTGCCGAAGCCTGTGGCATCTCCAGTCCCTCAAAATTGAGTTGTATATCCAGAGGCTTATGCGTTACGAATGTCTGCAAAGCAGCAACAGGGTAGGTCATCCGTCCGAAGCGCTTGCGCATCGCCGCGTCAGTAGCTATATTCGCGAACAGGACGTTGACACCAACGGTCAACGCGTGTACGAAGAATCCATAGTTTTTGGGAGAACCTTGTTCGGGTAACGGACCCGCCTGGTGTTGAGATGGCCATATACTTCTCCTTGCTAAAATGTTGCTACCGGTCTCTGGGAACGCACCTTCTGCATTCCTCGGTCACGATTCTTACTACTCCTATTGTTCAAAGGCTAATCAACTTGCTAGTAAGAACTATAAATAAGTAGTATCACAGAACGATCACAAGCACTGCCTCACGATCATAAAGTTGTCACAGCAGGTCAGGCAGTGGTCCAGATGTTAAACCACCAATATGCATACAGGTGTCATCGAAACACCCAGTTAACATATTCCTCTCATGAACAATGTAAGGGAAGATGTTCGAAAAGGCTATTCCCCATTGGGGTTAGATAAGGGTAGTTCTGAACAGGAATGTGGGAGGACTCGTTTCATGGTAAAGATTACCTGAATATCAACTGGAGTACATCCTTTTTAAGGCATATGTTAAAGCACGATCCATTCTTCTTCGGCATCTTGGGAATGAGAGGATTTCCTCAACTCATGTGCGTGCGTCGGGCAGCGTGACTGTTTTGTGAGAGTAACATCAATAGTTGTGATATAATTGTGATATGCCAGAAGTAATTTCTTCAATGTGATTGTGCCGAATATTCAGACTCCTGCAAAAACAGAACTTTGATTTTTTTAAAGAAGTTGGGCAGGAGGATGTTCGTATATGTAGACGGAGAATTCATTTGATCCATCAAACAATGCCCACGGTGAGAAGAGGGCGTTTATACCAGATGGAAAGAGAGAGCGTTCCGATCGATGTTGGTACGCCTTCGTGGTACGACTGGCTAGAGGAGCATACATCGTTTCTCTTTGTCGATCATGTGGGCGCTGTATCTGTACGCAAAATCAGGACCGATCATGGTGAGTTGGAATGGAAAGTGTTTCGCAGGCGCATGGGTAAGGTCTTCAGTATCCCTCTGGGATCTTCACACTCAATCAACCTCTCAAACCTGCAAAACGCGGCTCGAAGACTAGCAGGCAAGCATTCAAACAACGGATGGACTACAGAATCCACTGACAGGCCCGTTGCTTCCATACTCCCTGTACCTGAGCCTGTAACCACTACTGGCTCTCTTCGCTCCTTGATGCGCACGAAACTCTTCCGCCCACATAGCGCCAGTGACGTCATCACCAGGACCCGCCTCATCGAGCGCCTGAACGTGGCACTCGAAGGAGAGATTACACTGGTGTGCGCCCCTGCTGGCTTTGGCAAGACAACTTTGCTAACCCAGTGGGTGCAGACGATTGATCGCCCGAATGCCTGGCTTTCCCTGGATGAACACGACAACGAGCTGCCTGTCTTCGTGCAATCACTTGTCGCCTCCCTGCAAACGGCCTTTCCAGATGCTTTTGGAGCCACAGCCGCCCTGTTTAAGGCGCCACGAATGCTGCCTCCGGATCAAATCGCTCCCTTGATCATCAATGATTTGGTCGATGTGTCTGATGATCTCATCCTTGTGCTAGATGATTATCACTTTATTCACAATCACGAGGTACATACCCTGCTTGAACTTCTGGTTGAGCATCTACCTCCCCAAATACACCTGGTGCTCATGTGTCGATCCGATCCACCGCTGCCTGTTGCCAGATGGCTGGCCAAGGGACGCTTATATGAACTACGTGGTACAGACCTGCGCTTTATACTGGAGGAAACGGAAGCCTTTCTCACACGCACGGTGGGAAGCGAAGCGGCACGCGAAACAGCAGATCCACTCAATGAACGGACGGACGGTTGGATTGCCGCCCTGCGTCTTGTAGTGCTCTCGCTGTCTGGTACGTCTGATCGTGCATCGTTCCTGGAAAATCTTGACAACTACACTGCACGTTCTATTAATACTTACCTGGTCGGGGAAATTCTCACTCAGCAAACGCATGCCGTGCAAGAGTTTCTCGAACGGACGTCGGTGCTAGATCAGTTCTGCGCAGAGTTGTGTGCCGAAGTCATGGGAAGTGATACTTCACGCGAACAGGCCCAGGCTACCCTGGACTGGTTGGAGCGCGCGAACCTCTTTCTGGTCCCCCTCGATACGCGCCAGAGGTGGTATCGCTTTCATCACCTGTTCCAGGGATTGTTGCAGCAGCGTTTGCAAACACACTGTAGCCAGGAAGAACTGGCCACCCTACACCTGGGGGTGAGCGCGTGGTATGACAGGCAGGGTCTTATCGAGGAGGCGATCCGCCATGCTCTCCTGGCGCAAGATGCCTCCAGGGCGACACAACTGGTGGAAGCGCACTTTTTTCAAGCATTTGAGCAAGAGCAATTGACGCTGGTAGAACACTGGCTGCGTTTATTGCCAGAGGAACACATCCAGGGAAGTCCATATCTCTTGGCAGCGCGAGCGTGGATCGCGCAGGCTCGTGGGCAGCTGAAAGAGCTGCCGCACTTGCTGACGGCAGCCGAACAACTGCTTGCAATCGGCGGCCGGGATAGCAGTGATACACAATACCTATCCTTGAGACTGCTTCATGGTTTGATTGCGACTTTGTGGAGCCTGTACCACTTCTTTTCAGGATCGATACAAGCGAGCCTGGAAAATGCTCGTTCTGCGTTAGCATGGATCCCGCCGGGAGAGGATCATATGGTCAGCCATGCCACCTTTTACTATGCACTCTCAAATCGGGCATCCGGGCACGAAGAAGAAGCGCTTCTTGCACTGCAGCGAACACTACAAGACCACTCGACGAAGCTCAACAGCACCGCCCGACTACTCTTCGCTCAGGCGTATATGTATCTGGCGATGGGCAAACTTCCTCAAGTGGAACGAACCGCGCGCCATTTATTGAATATTGCACGTGAGTCTGAGCTTGTAATCAGCCAAAATTATGCCCATTGGTTGCTCGGGCTTGTGCGTTACGAACAGAACCAGTTAGATGAAGCAGCCTATCACTTCTCAGCAGTCATCACAGACCAGCATCAGGCACACTATTGGGTGGTGAAGGATGCTCTCTGTGGGTTAGCTTTGACCTACCAGGCGCAGGGGTTAGACCTCCAGGCACGAGAGACCGCTCGCACCTTGCTCGAATTGGTGCAGGAACAGCACTCTATCCCAGAGTTGATGATAGTCTTTTCCTTCCTTGGACGATTGGCGCTATTACAGAACAAGGTGGAGGAGGCCTCGCAGTGGCTTGAGATGGCAGGTGAGCAAGAAGTTCGAGGTCCGCTGTTCTTCTTAGAGGATCCGCCCATTACTCAGGTTCGTTTGTTGCTTGCCAAAGGCGATGAGATGAGTATTGCAGAGGGGCAAATACTCCTCACCAGAATTTTGCAGCTTGTTGAATCCATTCACAACACACGCAAGAAGATCCAGGTGGTGGCCTTGCAAGCGTTGGCCTACGATTTACAGGGTCGTGAGGACGAGGCCCTTGATATGTTGGAAAGCGCACTTGCATTGGCGCGTCACGGAGGGTTCATACGCACGTTTGCCAATCTTGCCCCGCTGGCCAAATTGCTTCACGAATTGCGCAAGCACAGAAAAGCGCTCCATAAGGTAGACAAGCATCTGGATGCCTATCTCCAAGGCATCCTGGCAGCGATAGACCCAGTTCCTTTACAAGCTGGTTCTAGGGAGGATCTGCTGGTAAAAGAGGGTCTGGAACCATTGACCAGGCGCGAACTACAAATTTTGCATCTGCTCGACACTGACCTTACAAACAAGGAGATTGCGCGCGAACTGGTGGTCACGACCGAAACGGTCAAGTTGCATACCAAACATGTCTACCGCAAGCTCAGTGTGAATAATCGACGCTCAGCCATCACGCTTGCCAGATCACTTGGTTTGCTGGCTGCTAGAACTGGCGAAATTCTGCATCGTAACGAATAGAGTGAGCCCAACCTCCATTGTAGTAGTCGTCAATGAGGGATTTTGCTCGTTGGTAAGCACGTACCTTCATAACGAAGTAGATCAAGGTTTGAAGGAGCATTCTGCACGTGGAAACGCATCTCAGGGAAGTCACCACCACCGCAGCACTCGCGGAGAAAAAGAAACTGCGCAAGGGGTTCAGGCGCTTTGACATGATCTGCTATACGGTGGTCGCCGTCATTGGCCTGAATGCCCTTGGCGCTTTTGCTTCCAACGGAGCGCAAGCGTTCACCTGGCTTGTTATCTCAGCGGTCACCTTCTTTCTCCCCTACGGACTCATGGTAGCAGAACTTGGCAGCACCTTCCCACAAGAGGGAGGAATCTACGAGTGGTGCAAGTTGGCAGGAGGGCGTCTCTATGCTGCCTTTGCAGCCACTTTCTATTGGATCACCATTTCGCTCTTGATCGGTGGTTCAACTGCGGTCATTATGATCGCTGCGTTCAAGATTTTCTGGTTTGGCAGCACCGCTTATCTCTTTGGCGGCCACTTGGTGACTGATCTGCTTGTCGAGCTTGCGCTTGCCTTGCTCTTTATCTGGGGCATCACTTTTGGTGCGATCATTTCGCTGCGCCATGGCAAATGGATCTCCACGGTTGGCTTCTTTGTCAAACTGGCGCTGCTGGGCATCTTCCTAATCCTGGTAGGCATTTTCGTGGTGAGTGACTCCGGCAACGGTAGCCAATTGGCTGTCACTGACCTGGTCCCAGCCAATTGGGGGTTGATCGCCAGCTCTATCCTGCCCATAGTGGTGGTCCTCTGGTTGGGAGCAGAGATGCAGAACAGCGCTGCGGAAGAGATGGCCAATGCGCAACGGGATGTGCCTCGCGCCATTCTGCGTGCAGGGATCATCGTGGTCATCCTCTACAGTTTCTTTCTGCTGGCCATCCTGTTCGCCTTGCCTACGAATCAACTAAGTGCCGTCGGGAGCTTTCTCGATGCCTTTCGAACAGTCAACCATGTGCTGCCCGCACCACTTGCTACCGCACTGGGATGGTTGGTCGCATTGGGTTTTGCAATTTCGCTATTTGCTTCTGCTGTGACAGTACTCATCGCCGCTAGCCGGACGTATGCCATCGCGGCACTCGATCGCGCGGCACCGCTGCGCTTGGGCCATTTCAGTCGCACGTTCGGAACACCCACCGCTGCAACGGTTCTCTCGGGCATGGTGGCGACGGTGACAGTGATTGCGTCAATGATGCTGTCGGCCTTTGGCTCTGGAAATATCGAGGCACTCTTTGTTCAGGTGCTGAGCGTCGCGATCTCGACCGCTTTACTCGCGTACCTGCTGATGTTTCCCACGTTCTTGATCCTGCGCTACAAATATCCGGCAGTGCCTCGCAGGTATCGGGTGCCAGGAGGATTGGTGAGCGCCTGGATTGTGACCCTCTTGCCGATGTTGTATGTTGGCATTGCCTGCTATTTCATACTGATCCCGAGTGATGTGTATCTCCAGAACAACCACCTGGATCGGCTGACGTTTGAGCTCACGCATTTTGTGCCACTGGCTTGCATCATAGTGCTGACTATCGTGCTGTATATCTGGGGCCAGAGGGAAAGGCAGAACCGGGATGTGCTAGTTGATCTCGGTGAATAGATCGCGAGAAAACTACCCCTTTCTATCCCTATTGGGGAATAGCTTCTACACGCATCTTCGACTATAGTCATTCCAGGAGGATTTCCCAGTCGGCGTGATAAGCTGAGATTTTTTCTGAGAGTCGTACTCGCACTCCATTCGTATGAAGGCTGTTCTCAGAAAAGCCCGTATTGCTACCTTTTTCCATGCTGATTATGATTACTTTCAAATCCAACGCTAGGAGATATGACAGTTATTGGAAGAAACATACCATGAAAAAATTCCGACAGGGCGTCAGTCTACTAGAGCCTGCTGTTTACAAAATCAGGATTCAAGGTATCCTGGACAAGAATTGGTCTGATTACTGTGGTGGGATGACGATTGAGCAAGAAAGTGAATCAAAGCAATATGCGATAACGATCCTGATGGGTAAATTGTCAGATCAATCCGCATTGATCGGTGTGCTCAATTCATTGCATGACATAGGGTATCCAATTCTTTCGGTCGAATACCTGCAAACAGGGTAAAGCTACATTTTATCTGGATTTAACATTTCCTTAACAGAAGAGTTGTAAGGTTTCTCATGTATTGAGTAATTTCTATATAGATCAACTGTATCTAAACACAAACGTAATGCAGGCGAAAGGAAAAACATATGCCGGACGAACTTAAGCGTAACATCTCCCGTGGAACATCGTACCTGCCTATTGAGGATCATGGGATCATCGGTGATCTCCATACTATTGCCCTGGTTGGCAATAATGGCTGTATTGACTGGTACTGCAACCCTGCTTTTGATGCACCCAGTGTCTTCGGATCTTTACTGGATGCTGAAAAAGGCGGTTTCTTTAGCATTGCACCACTCGCCACACCTGAGTTGAAGCAAAATCAGTACTACCTCCCGGAGACGAATATCCTGATCACACGCTTTTTCACGCTTGAGGGAGTTGGTGAAGTCACCGATTTCATGCCAATTGAGCATGCAAAAGAACACACGAAGCACCACCGCATCATTCGCGCCGTGCGTGTCGTGCGTGGCTCCATGACGTTCCAGCTGATCTGTCGACCCGCCTTTAACTATGCACGCGATACGCATACCCTCCAGCTTTTGGAGCGGGGAGCCGTCTTTCAGCATCCAGAATTGAACCTGGGGCTTTTCTCTTCCACTCCACTCGAGGAAGATGGCCAGAGAGGCGTTGTTAGCACGTTTACGTTGCAACAAGATCACTGGGCCTATTTTCTCTTAGAAAGCACAGGCGAGCAAGAGAGTAAACCTCCACACTTCTCACCTGAAAAATACCAAAAAATACTACTCGATACCAAACACTATTGGCGCAGCTGGCTATCCCAGTGTCGCTATCAGGGTCGGTGGCGTGAGATGGTGCATCGATCAGCCCTGGCCTTAAAATTGCTGACCTATGCCCCAACCGGAGCGATAGTGGCCGCACCCACCACGAGTTTACCGGAAAGCATGGGGGGCGAACGCAACTGGGATTACCGCTATACCTGGCTGCGGGATTCCTCGTTAACCATTCACAGTTTGCTCACGCTCGGTTTCCATGAGGAGGCAGAGGCCTTTGCGGATTGGTTGAAGGCACGAGCTGCAGAGTTGAAAGAGGATGGCTCTATACAAACGATGTACACCATTCATGGTGGACATGATATGACCGAGATCACCCTGGATCACCTGGATGGTTACCGGCACAGTCGCCCGGTGCGCATTGGCAATGGCGCCTACACGCAATTGCAGCTCGATATCACCGGCGAATTCCTGGATGGGATCTATGAGTATATGCGCAAGCGCGGCGTGTACTACGCTGGCTGGCAATACATCTTGCGCTTGCTCAAGTGGCTGGAGAAGAACTGGCAGGGTGGAGATGAGGGCATCTGGGAGGTGCGTGGTGGCAGGAGAGCCTTCGTGCACTCGCGGGTGATGTGTTGGGTGGCCTTTGATCGCGCCATTCGCATGGCGCAAGAACAAGGTCTGCCTGCCCCACTTGATGAATGGAAAGCTACTCGCGATACCATGTACAATGAAATCATGGAACAGGGCTGGAGTGAAGAACAGAAGAGTTTTGTGCAGTACTATGGCAGTGATTCTGTCGATGCCAGCGCCTTACTGATCTCGCTCACCAGGTTTACGGCAGAGACCGATCCGCGCATCGTGCATACCATCGAGCGCATTCAGCGGGAATTAATGCACGAACCGCATGTCTACCGTTACCGTGTGGATGCAGCGGCAGATGATGGTCTCAAAGGAGTGGAAGGGACGTTTTCGATCTGCAGCTTCTGGCTCGTGGAGGCCTTGACCCGCGCAGGCAAATTGGAAGAGGCCAGGCAGAACCTGGAGCAAATGCTGACCTATGCCAACCACCTTGGCCTGTATTCAGAGGAGGTGGGACCTTTAGGTGAAGCGTTTGGCAACTTTCCCCAGGCCTTTACCCACCTTGCCCTGATAAGTGCCTGTTACGCTCTGGATCAAGCCCTGAATGAGGCTTCAGCCAAGCAATAGTGACCTGTGAGAGAAGCACTTGTTGTAAAATGGGTACGTACCCGTCTTGCCAGCGAAGTTAGTGTCTTTAGGGCTCGACTGTTAGTCCGAACGAGTGGGATGCACTACGCTTAGCAAGATGAGGAAAGAAAGGGTCATTCAAGAAATGAAAGCCATCGCAATATTTCCATCCTCGAAAGAGGTCAGGTTCATCGAGCATGAAGCGCCATATCTGACTGAACCGGATCACGTCAAAGTGCGCATGCTTGAGATCGGCATATGTGGCACAGACAAAGAAATCTGCGCGTTTGAATATGGAACACCCCCAGAGGGTTCAGATTACCTGGTCATTGGCCATGAGTCGCTTGGAGAAGTGGTCGAAGTTGGGCCTGCTGTAAGCCGCGTGAAAGTCGGTGATCTGGTAGTGTTGACCGTGCGTCGTCCTTGTCCCCATATGGAGTGCCGCCCTTGTCGTGCAGGATATCCGGACTTTTGCATCACCGGAGACTATACGGAACGCGGTATCAAGGGAGCACATGGCTTTATGACCGAGGAGGTCGTCGACCATGAGCGTTACCTGCATATCGTGCCTCAGGAATTGCGTGACGTTGCTGTTCTGACTGAGCCACTGACTATCGCGGAAAAAGCCGCTAATCAAGCCCGACAAATCGTGGATCGCCTTCCATGGATCGAGCGTATACTCCATGAAGAAGCGCTGCGCTTCAACCCAACTGCCTTAGTTCTGGGAGCAGGTCCTGTCGGGCTGCTCGGTGCCATGAAATTGAGGGTAACGGACTGGCAAACATATGTGTACGCATTGGAACCGGCCCCGAATCCAGGTTCAGACATCGTCGAGGCGATTGGTGCAACCTACTACTCTCAGGGGAAGATACCAGGGGAGGCATTACTGCCACTCTTTGGTCATATTCACGTGGTATATGAGGCGACCGGTGTATCGCGTCTTGCCTTTGAGGTGTTGAAGATGCTTAGTCCAAACGGAGTGTTCATTTTCACAGGTGTTCCCAGTCTCAAAGCACCTATCGAGATGGATACTGACATATTAATGCGCAATATCGTGTTGAAGAATCAGCTCGTTTTCGGCACTGTGAACGCTAGTGCTGAAGACTTTGATGCTGCCATCAGGGATATTGGCGTCTTTCGACAACGCTGGCCCGAGGCTCTAAGTGCGCTCTTAACCAGCCGCGTTGCACCTGAAGAGGCCCCGAATCTGCTGCAGGGCTCAAGCTCAGGCATCAAGAATGTGATTGCCTTTGATACGTCTACTCGAGTAACGAGCAAGGAGCAAGTTTGATGACCAACGACTGGATTGATATTTCAGTCCCCATTCATAGCGGCATGGTACACTGGCCTGACAATCCCCCCGTGCGGGTGGATTATATGCTGCATATGGATCGTGGAGATGTGTGTACGGTCTCGACCCTCTCTATGGGTTCACATACCGGTACCCATATGGATGGTCCTCTTCACTTCATTGCAGATGGCCTGGGATTACATGAGATGCCTCTTGATGCCGCTCTTGGTCGAGCACGCGTCATAGAGATCAGCGACCCTGAATCAATTAAGCCGGAAGAACTTGAACCTCACCATATCCAGCAAGGCGAACGCGTGCTTTTCAAAACAGTGAATTCTATACGCGGCTGGCAGACCGATACGTTTCTAGAAGATTTCGTGTATATCTCGCAGGAGGCGGCGCGCTACCTGGCAGCAATTGGAGTGCAAACCGTAGGCATCGATTACCTGTCAGTTGGGGGATATATGAAAGACGCAGTGGAGACCCACCTGGCGTTGCTCGAAGCGGGTATCTGGATCATTGAAGGACTCGATCTTTCACAAGTCGGTCCGGGAACATACGATCTGGTCTGCCTTCCGATCAAGATCACGCGAAGCGATGGCGGTCCAGCACGTGCTATCCTACGCAAGGTAGGAGGAGAGGCATGAAGCTGATTGTGTTAGGTGGCGGACCTGCCGGATTAACTGCCTCGCTGCAAGCACGCGAACTGCATGCCGGGGTGACCTTGCTCGAGAGCAAGCGCGTCGGAGGAACCAATATCAACGAAGGCCCAGCGCCGGTACGCACTCTCGCGCGAGCTGCCCGTTTGGCTCGCGATGCTGGCTCCTGGGAAACCTTTGGGTTACGAGGTGAGCGTCCCCACATTGATCTGGCTGCTGTCTTAGCCAATGCCCAACGTGTAGCGCAGTATGCCCACGAGAAAAAACACGTAAACGAGTATGTACAAAGTACCGGTGTCGAGCTTTTCGAAGGAGTTGGCCCCGCACGTTTTCTCGACCCGCAAACGGTCGGTGTGGCAGATGGGCGAACATGGCAGGCAGACACATTCATTATCGCTGTTGGTGGGCATGGCCGCATCCTGCCAATTCCCGGAGCTGAACTGGCCCTGACCTACAGCGATATCTGGTCACTCACGGCGTTGCCAAGCAGTGTCGCGATTGTCGGTGGCGCGGCTACCGGATGCCAACTAGCTTCGATCCTTGAGGATTTCGGCTGCCAGATATACCTGCTTGAGCTTGCTCCCAGGCTTCTTCCACAGGAAGATGAGGATATCTCGCTCGCTCTTGCAGAAGCCTTCGGCAAACAACATATGACAGTTATTCCTGGTGCCCAAACAGAGCGCCTGGAAAAGACGGATGGCGGTATCAGGCTGCACTATCGCAAGCAAGGGCATCCAGACAGTCTGAACGTCGGAGCGGTCTTCTTCGCAACTGGCTGGCCTGGGAATATCGAGGCGCTCAATCTGGAAGCCGCTGGGGTTGAGACCAAAGGGAGTTACATTCCGGTCAATGATTACTTGCAAAGCAACGTGCCGCATATCTTCGCGGCAGGAGACATCAACGGACAAAGTATGCTCGTGCAAAGCGCACGCTACGAGGGCCACATTGCCGCCGAAAATGCCGTGCTTGGACCATACCGCCGCTTCACACATGAGATTGTGCCCAGTGGCAGCTTCACGGACCCGGAATACGCCAGCGTCGGTTTGACCGAAACTCAAGCCCGGCAACACTACGACTGTGCAGTCGCGGTGGTGCACTATGATGACTTACTGCGTCCCGTGGCAGATAATCATCCCGAGGGTTTCTGCAAACTGATCGTCGACCGCCGTCATCGCTATATCCTGGGAGCACACGTCATCGGCGAATACTCGGTCGAAATCATCCAGATGGTAGCTGCTTGTATGGTGGGCGGCATGCGAGTCGAGCAGGTGGCAGAACTGCAACTGGCCTATCCCACCTTCACAGAGGCGGTGGGGATGGCGGCACAGAAGCTCGTGCGTGAGTTGGGCCTGGCGCCGTTGCCACAGTTGTGGAGCAATATTCAAAGGCCTCCTGGACACTAAATACTGTTGGGTTCATGAGAACGCTTGCTGTACCGAAACTACCCCATTCTATCCCCACAGGGGAATAGCTTTCTCATGTATTTTCGACTATATTCATTCTTGTGAGGAGATCCGAGAGGTGAGGCAACTTGTACAAGAGATAGAGAGTCAATTGACGGGTTCGAACTTTGCGAGCTTTTGAAGATTCTATCTGAAAGGAGGAACCAACCAGTCCATTCACTTTATTGGGATTGAATCAGGAGAAGACTCTTCGATCAATTTTCCAACGGGTATACCCACGGCCGAGGGGGCCGATACCATGCTCAACACACTGGAGGGTTTGCAAAAGCAGCAACTGATCCAGATTCAAGATGGAGCCGTTGTTAGTTGGCCTGCTGGAGCCAGCAAACCTAAGACCAATCAGCTCTCGAAGAGCGTCGCGACTGGGGCCGGCGCATTGGGTGGTGCATTTTGGGGATTTCTGTTTGGCTTATTGTTCTTTGTCCCATTCTTTGGTCTGGCAGTTGGCGCCGCAATGGGAGCCTTGATGGGGCACTTTGCGAACTACGGCATCGACCAGAACTTCATCGATCAGGTGCGCGCCAAAATCACCCCAGGCACCTCGGCCTTGTTCCTGTTGTCGAGTGGGACCGTGACAGACAGGGTAGCTGAGGCGGTCAAGGGGCAGCAGTTCGAGATCATCCAGACCAACCTGTCCAAAGAGCAAGAAGACAAGCTACGCGCTGACTTTGGAGAATAGTGTAGCGCATATCGCTTGCCTCCATTTCCAAAACTGAAAGGTTTAGCGTTCTTCACCAAACTCTGCTATATGTAGCAGAATACGCTAAAAATTCTAGGACATGGTCGAGAGGCAGGTAGTCGTGCAAGAAACGTTGCAAACACTTGCACGACTACCTGCCTCATGAGTGGATGGAGGTCAATCTATCTTGGGGGAGGACATATTTCCAATAGGTAGTCGGGTTTGTGTGGCAAATGAAAGCCCTTACAGAGGACGCAAAGCAACCATCGTTGCTATCCATATGATTGCTACTCCTGGCAAGCCGACATTTTGTTTCTACCTGGTCGCTCTCGATGGAGCGTACCCACGGGAATCCATATGGTTTGATTCCCAGGAGATAGTCCTAGTTGGTACTACTTGTGAAAAACCCGCTGAATGTGAAGCATTGAAATCTTGAAAAAGTAAGGTATACTTTGTTTAGCACTCATCAATATGAATACCTATCCCACAAGGTTGCAATAGCTTTTGCCAGCATGCATAAAAAAAGCGCGTGGCTGCTTTTTATCACTCATGCGCGAATGTAAAGGAACACTGCTTAGCCAGTCTAGCAAGTCAGGAGATAGAATACATGCAAAATAGTGTCACGAAGGCCGTAATCAGCTTCTGGCCGATCGTTTTCCCGCTCGCGCTTGCCCAGTTCGTGTGTTCGTACGCCGCCACTACCATGAATGTTTCCATCAGCAGCATCGCCACCGATCTGCACACAGATGTTCACGCAATTCAAATCACGATCACCTTGTTCACCCTCACTATGGCCGCGTTGATGATCCCCGGCAGCAAGCTGTCGGATATCTGGGGCCGGAAATTCTGTTTAATACTCGGCCTCACCATATACGGCCTGGGAGCGTTGATCGCGACGTTCTCCCAGAGTATTGGCCTCTTGACGTTTGGCTATTCCTTGTTGGAGGGCGTTGGCACTGCTCTGCTGATCCCGCCCGTCTATATTCTGTGCACGGTCTCCTTTCTCGACCTGCCCACACGTGCCAGAGCGTTTGGCGTCATCAGTGCAGCAGCCGGAATTGGGGCCGCAGCGGGGCCACTCATCGGCGGTGTCATTACCACTGCTATCAGCTGGCGAGCTTCTTTCATCTTGCAAGTCCTGATTGTGGCCTTGATCATTGTGCTCAGCCGTAGCATCCATGATCCCGGGGTACAGGGTGCCAGACCGAAATTCGATATCGTTGGAACGATCCTTTCGGCTGCCGGACTCGTCTTTGTGGTGCTTGGCATCCTGCAATCGGGAACGTACGGCTGGATTACGGCCAGCCAGAATTTTACCATCGGCAATACTGTGGTCATCCCCCAGGGGGGCATCTCACCGGTCTGGCTCTTCGTCGGGATCGGCGCCCTCTTGTTAGTGGGGTTCTTCGTCTGGATCCGATCCCGAGAACGGGCCGGCAAAGAGCCACTCTTACACACGCGCATGTTCCGCAATCGTACCTCTAACCTGGGGTTAGTGACACAACTCATCCAATGGTTCATCCTACAGGGCAGCTTCTTCGTGATCTCGGTCTACCTGCAAGAGGTGCTCGGATACAACGCCATTCTAACTGGCCTGGCGCTCACCCCCACCACCATAGGCGTCCTGTTAACAGGGGGCCTTGCGGGCAGGCTCGCGACAAGGTTTACACAAAGAACCCTCATCTGGGAAGGCTTTGTCTGCACCATCGCAGGCATGATCCTGCTGTTGCTCTTAGGGCGTCTCACCTCAAGCACCCTCGCCTCCATTCCGGGCCTGCTGTTGATAGGTCTGGGAGTGGGAGTGATGCTGACCTCCTCGGTCAACGTCGTGCAGTCCAGCTTTCCCGACAAAGACCAGGGGGAGATCTCCGGCTTATCGCGCAGCGTTTCGAATCTGGGGTCCTCGCTTGGGACGGCGATTGCCGGCTCGGTGTTGGTTACGTCACTCGTCGCGCATGACAAGACCTACACCCTGGCTTTCATTACGATGATCGTCTTTGCATGCTTTGGCCTGATCGCAGCACTCCTGATTCCCTCAGATCAGGTGAAAGCTGGGACAGCTGTAGAAACTGGAGAAGTAGGGGGAAAGGCTTGAACATACTGGATTTTTCAGAAATAGGACGTGCAATTTATAACGCAGGAGAGCTGATCAAATAGCAGTGTATTGTCTCCCAAGCCTGAAGTGGTGCAGAAGCATTCCGCTACTGGCTTCTGGAGTACCTGAACTCTATGAGGAGGACCTATGAGTGATACGACGCACGCTTTCTTTGAGCGACTAGCCACACGTGACTACGAACCGCTCCTTCATAGCGTCTCTGGAACCATCCTTTGTGACATAGAAGATGTAGGAAGCTGGTTCGTCGTGGTAAACAATGGATCGCTGACCATAAGCAGGGATACTGTTGGAGCAGATTGTATGTTTGCATGCAGCCAGGAAGACTTTGAACGCATGGTGGTGGGAAAGCAGAATCCGACCACACTATTTATGCAAGGGAAAATGAAGATTACAGGCAATATCAGCCTGGCACAGATGTTCCAGCGACTCTTTCCTGATGAGAGTCTGTCCGGCGAAAAACAGCAGTAAAGGAGAAGACGATGGGTGAGAAAACAACCATTAGCGTCCTCGAGGGAAACAACTTCGTGGTCAGTGACCTAAGCGGAGACATCGACGCTTCCCCCACTGAGGCACTGGGACTGTTTGCATGGGATACACGCTTTCTTTCACGTTGGCTTCTGACAGTGGATGGGCAGCGCCCCAATGTCCTGTCTACGGATGATCTTGATTACTTCTCTGTGCAGTTCTTCCTTGTACCGGGGACAGGTACTATCTATGTTGATGCCGACCAATCGATCATTCGTAAACGAACCATCGGGAACGGCTTTTACGAGGAATTGACCATCCTCAATCACAAAGACAAGCCTGTCGATTTCAGGGTGCGCATTGAGGCAGCGGCTGACTTCGCTGATCTGTTTGAAGTCAAGGATCATCTGACCAAGAAAGGTGCATTGTATCATCGGATCGAAAGCAATCGCCTGCTCCTGGGCTATCGTCGTGACCAGTTCGTCCGTGAGACCTTGATTACTTCCAGTGCAGAGGCAGACATCGACGATCACGGGTTGAGTTTCGCAGTGCATATCGAACCGCACGGCCAGTGGATGACTCGTCTGGATGTGGCCATCGGGTTAGGGGGTCTGGCCGCACATATCGAAGAAGCGAAACACGTACAAGGCGGTCAACGAACGAGATCCCAAATGCAACGCAGCCTGGAGAAGTTGAGTGAAGCGTTGCCACGTCTTTCGTGTGAGTGGCCCTCACTGCAGGTGACCTACAATCGCAGTCTGATTGATCTGGCAGCACTCCGCTTTTATCCTTTGACATTGTCAGGACAGGCGCTGCCTGCCGCTGGCTTACCCTGGTTCATGACCATCTTCGGTAGGGATAGCATGATGGTGAGCTACCAGGCGCTTCCTTTTGCATCTGAGTTCGCTCTCGCGACGCTCACCGCTCTGGCGCAACGGCAAGGGACACGGATCGATGACTTCCGCGATGAAGAACCAGGCAAGATCTTGCACGAGGCACGTTTTGGCGAAATGACCGCGTTCGAGGAACGGCCGCACTCACCCTACTATGGAGCGGCCGACGTCACGCCGTTCTTCCTCATCTTGCTCGACGAGTTCGAGCGCTGGACCGGCAATACTCAGCTTGTACGGCAGCTTGAGCTGGAAGCCAGGGCTGCACTCAGGTGGATTGATACCTACGGTGACCGCAATGGTGATGGTTATGTCGAGTACAGCCGCCGCAACACAGAGACAGGACTGGAGAACCAGTGTTGGAAAGACTCCTGGAACTCCATCCTGTTCGCAGATGGCACGCTCTCGCGCCTGCCACGCGCAACATGTGAGATCCAGGGCTACGTCTATGATGCCAAGATGCGCAGTGCACGGCTTGCTCGTGCGTTCTGGAATGATGCTGGACTTGCAGACCGCTTAGAGCAGGAAGCAACTGAACTCAAGCGGCGTTTCAACCGGGACTTCTGGCTCGAGGATCGTGAGTTCTTCGCACTTGCCATCGACGGCGATGGACGCAAGGTCGATTCGCTGACCTCCAACATCGGGCACTTGCTCTGGAGTGGCATCGTCGATGATGACAAAGCGGAGGCCATTGTACGCCATCTAATGGGTCCAAAGCTGTACTCGGGCTGGGGCGTACGTACCATGGCGGAGGGAGAGGGCGGCTATAACCCGATTGGCTATCATGTCGGCACAGTCTGGCCACACGACAACTCGTTTATCGCGATGGGGTTAAGACGCTACGGCTATCGAGAGGAGGCAGCACGAGTTGCTATGCACATGCTTGAGGCTGCAACGTCCTTCAAGGGTCGCCTGCCTGAGGCGTTCGCTGGTTATCCCCGTCAACTGACAGAGTTTCCAGTGGAATATCCAACAGCGTGTAGTCCACAAGCCTGGGCTAGCGGTACGCCGCTTTTGCTGATCCGCGCGATTCTCGGCCTGGAGCCGATTGGGAACAGCTTGCTTGTTGATCCCGCCATACCCTCGCAGTTGGGCCAACTCGAATTGCTCGACATCCCGGGACGCTGGGGACGCATCGATGCTTTCGGCCGGGGGAGGGTGGACACAATGTCAGAAAAAACCATGTGATGTAAGGATGCCTTTTTGACGAACCCTCTGGTACCGGTCAAAAAGATGACCACCAGGCCGATCATCTAAGTCCGCGATGGAAATACTCTTGACGACCTCTAACCCTGCTTGCTCAAGATGTTTGATGGCATAAAGCACTCGCATGCTCCTGCATCGCATCAATTATACCTCTCACAAGCAGGTACTCTGCTTTGGCCATTCTAGCAAAAGCTGACGTTAATCAACCGAAAATTGTATAAGTAGTAGAGCTTTCATCTTCCTACTTGCTCACTGCCACACATAATCAAAACAGATCAACTTCAAATCCTCGCGTTTCACCGGGCTTTTACTCTCGGAGTTGGCAGTATTGCCATTATCAGGAGGTTCTATATCAGTGCCAATACTTTTCACTGCCGCCAGAAGATCATCAATCTGGCTGTTCGTGGTGAATGTCTCATATGCCTTTCTTAGGGTTTTGATATACACACCAGGCTGTGGTTCGTTCAGGATTTGAATTGCGGCAATGATTTCTTTGCGACTCACTGCTGGATTATTAATGTATCCTCGCAAGGTTGTGGCTATGGTTTGCTGGATTGGGTCAAGCAACTTAGGGGCTTCTTCGACTGCTACCTGCTCAGCCGATGATTGCACGATTGAAGCAATCACCTTCTCTTGTAACGCAAAGATATCTACTTCTGTCTCGAAAGGCACGACACGTGGGGTATCTGGTTGGCATTGGATCAGGTTGGTAATGACGTAGCGGTTATCTTCGATTCGTCCACCTCTCTTGTTGTCTGATACGTCGATGTATCGCCAGTAGTGTTCGCGGGAAGATTGGGTATTCGTGTCAGGCCAGGCACCCGCGAGGGGCACAGTCTCTGGGGGAGACGGCATGTCCCCTACATTTTGTTGGGCGGTAAAAT
>WNFW01000425.1_pt1 | contig 33583 bp, 27 predicted proteins | sample 5400131 | NCBI WGS metagenome assembly WNFW01 (sample SAMN13153362, study PRJNA577476) | soil metagenome | isolation source: 20 cm soil or saprolite under grassland replicate 1 | place: USA:California | collected 2016-06-15 | reverse complement strand
TGCCTTGAATGCCTCTTCGCCCGTCCCGATGAAGTACACGCGATTCATGTCGACACCGCGCTCGGTGAGCCGGCGGCGAACGATCTCCACGCGCTGCCAGCTGAGGTTCGGGTTGTCGCGGTCGCCGCCAGAGACGTCCGGGTACCCCACGATGTCGAGCGTGTAGGTCGGATTCTCCGCCATCGTCGACACGACGCGGTCCAGGGTCGCCAGGGCTTGCCGGGACAGGCCGGCCTTGCTCGCCTCGAACAGCACCGCGATCTCGCGCACGTTCTCCCGCTTGAACCGGTTGGCACGTGCGCGCTCGAGGGCAGCGTCCACCTGCTCGGCCTTGGCCTGGACCTGGCCGGCCATCGCCTGCGCCTGGTCGGCCCTGTTCTGCGCCTGGTCGGCCCTGCCCTGTGCCTGCTCCACCCGGCTCTCCGCCTGGTCGGCCGTCGCCTGGGCCTGGGTGATCCTCGACTCCGCAGTCGCGACCCGGGCCGTGAGAGCGGTCAGGTCGGCTCGCGTCGCCTTCGACTCGCGCTCCAGGGCGTCGATGCGGGTCGTCAGAGCCGCGCGAAGCTCGTTGTCATGCTCGTCCACATAGCTCCGGGTCGCCAGGCAACCGTTGATTCCGAGCGTCACGCCTGTTGCGAGCAGCACCCACGTTGCCAGCCGACCGACCGTCCTCATGTGGCAGCCTCCCTGGCCTGAGCCCTTGGCCTCACGGTCGCGCCGCCGGCGGCTCGAACCACTGCGTCTTCGGCACGACCACCGGCGCGGCCGGGTCGAGCACGTAGTGCGGCGACATGATCTGCACGCCGTACTCGTTGAAGGCGTCCTGGATGTTGGCGTTGAGCGCGCTGAGGACCGCGGCGCGTCGGTGCTGGTCCCGCAGTCGCGCGCGCAGCGAGTACTGGACGTAGAAGTCCGACAGCGCGGTCTGTAACACCTCGGGCGGCGGCTCGCGCTCGAGCTCCGGCGTTCGCGCCGCCGCATCCAGCAGCATCGCGTGTACTTGCCGCCACGGCGCGCTGTAGCCGATGGTGACCGAGGTCTCGAGGATCGAGGCCGCCTGGGCCGCCGGCCGCGAGAAGTTCCGGGTGACGCTACCCAGGAGCACGCTGTTGGGGACGTTGACCTCTTCGTCGAGGGGCGTGCGGATCCGGGTCGAGAACACGCCGACGCCGACCACCGCACCTTCGACGTCCCCGACCCGTACCCACTCGCCCGGACGGAGCACATGGGCGAAGGTGAGGATGAAACCGCCGGCCGCCTGGCCGACGAGGCCGGCGGCGCCCAGCGAGAGCATCAAGCCCACCAGCACGCTCAGGCCCTTGAACGCATCGCTGCTGGCGCCGGGAAAATACGGGTACGCCATGGCCAGCGCGAAGAGCCAGACGATCACGGTGGCGAGCCGCCGGGCGAGGTACACCGTGTCGGCGTCGATCCCGAGCAGCCGGTAGCGACCGACCGCGATCCCGTGCGCCGTGGCCGCGAGGATCTTGCTGGCGAATTGGGCCAACGCCGCGATGAGGGCCACCATCACGAGATCGGGCGCGGCCTCGACGGCGGCGCCCGCAACCTGCTCGGCAATGACCACGGCGTAGCCGGTGAGCTTCTCCGACCACGGGCGGGTATAGGGGAAGAGGCGGAACACGAAGCGCAGGCACTCCTCGGCGATGACCAGGACGATTCCAAGGAAGACGAAGTGGCCGAAGGTGCGGATCACCCGTGCGAGGGTGGTCCGCTCCTCCTCCCAGATCCTGAGCCGACGTGTCAGGTAGGTGTCCAGCCGCTGCCGAAGCCAGCGCCGTCCATGGGCCAGAAGCCAGACGGCCAGGCAGAAGGCGGCCGCCGCCGCGAGCGTGAGCACCAGCGCCCAGGCGAGCTCACCACCCCTGATGGAGGAGTGAGCGGCCTCGATCGCCTCGTCGAGGCGCTTGCCCACGACCGCCCGCGCCTCGTCGAACGTCTGGCCGTCCTCGGCGTCGAGGTCACCGTCGAGGATCCTGAACACGTAGACGCCGTCGATCGTGACGTTGAGGCCCTCGGCCGTGGTGACCATCTTGACCGCGCCCGGCCCGTTCCTGGCGACGGCCTCACGGATGCGGTTGGCGGCCTGTGCTGCCCGGTCGGCAGGCAGGACGCCGTAGTACGAGGCCCGCAGCGTCACGATATCGCGATTGAAGAACTTGATCGTCGCCGGCGGCGGCGCAACCGGCGCCGGGCCGACGGCGGCCGCGAACGCTGGCGCCGGCGCCAGGAAGGTCAGCAGCAGCAGCAGGACCCTCAGGAGGTTCTGCATCGGGGCGCCCTCACGTTCTCGCCGCGCTCGCGACCGAAGGCCTGGTCGCGAACAGGTGCATGATCCGCGCGACGATGCCGGTCCATCCGGTCTGATGGCTGGCGCCGAGGCCGGCACCGTTGTCGCCGTGAAAGTACTCGTAGAAGAGAATGAGGTCCCGCCAGTGCGGATCGTCCTGGAACTTCCGCGTGTCTCTGTAGACCGGCCGCCGCCCCGTTGCTCGGCATTCATGGTGTCGGCTCCTCGTTGCATTACCCGGTCGGGATCGTGAGCACCGGCGGCGCCTCTTTGCTGCCCGGTTCCACGAGCGTGAAGATGAACATGATGAAGCTGAACATCCGCTTCGACGGTATGTCGCGGTCGTCGATCCAGAACCAGTAGTCGCGGTATGGGACCATCACGAATGCGTCGGCCGGACGCTCCCGGGAGCTCTTGATCTGGAGCAGGGGCCGTAGGGGACCGCTCGGGCCCTGGTCGGGCTCGGCCATCGGGCTCACGCGTTGCTCGGCGACATGGGCCGGGGGCACGTCGATGAACGACGCGAGGTTGATCAGGATCTCCAGGGCGGACCGGGTGAGCATCGCGATCTCGCGGGCGTCGGCGGCGATCGCTCCGTACACGACGCGGAACTCGGTGGCGGCGGGGTCGATGCCGAGCAGCTTGCGGATGCCCAGCGCGTCCGCCGCGACGCCCGGCTCTACCTTCTGGCGGAACGTCAGCAGCGTGGCGACCTCCTTGGTGTCGGTGCGCTGCACGCGCATGCCGATGGCGCCCGAGAGCTGGACCCGACGCAGTCGCTCGAGGAGATCGAGAAACTCGGCCTCGGCGGGCCGGGCTCGCAGGTCCCCGCCGTGGCGGTTGTCCAGCCCGTTCACGACGTTGACCATCAGGCGCAGCACGAGGTCAACGGGATACCCCGCCTGGATCAGGCTCAGCACGGAGGCCGGCGGCACCGGGGTCATCATCGAGCGGGCGAAGCGCTCGCCCATGAGCGGCGTGTAGGTGATGGTCGGACGGTCCGTGAAACGGCCGCCGACGCTGGCGGCGACGGTGTTGTTCGGGACGTTCGGATGCTCGACCGAGAAGCCGAAGAGGTTCCAGAACGCCGAGGCCGACACCACGGTCTCGATCGTGTAGCCGCTCACGATCTGCCCGACGTCCAGGAACACGCCGATGTCGCCGTAGCGCAGCCGCACCAGGTTCAGCATCATCTGGCTCTTCCACGAGTCGGCCACGGCCGCGCTGTAATCAAAGCGATCGCGGACCACCGTCCGCGGCCCCATCGTGCAGCCGGCCATCAGCAGCGCGACGATCAGCAGGAGGAGCGTCGCGTGGACCGCGCGCTTCGTGCGCAGCAGCGCGGCGCGATTCGCGAGCGCGCGCGCGACGGAGTAGGGCGTGACGATCAGCACCGGACCCACGACGAGGGCGGCGCCGGCGTGCGAGACGCCGAGGATGAGCCACTGGGCCACGGCGTCCAGGAGAATGCCGAGCAGCAGGAGATTCGCCACGCTCTCCAGCGTGCTGGTCATGAGCTGCCGGCGGAGGTCGGGGTGAAACAGCACCCCGTACAGGTAGGGCGGCCGGCCCGCCCGCGCGTCGGCCAGCCCGCTGCGGATGCCGAGGACGATCGCGGTGAGGGGCTGCAGGATGAAGCGGAGGCGCCCGGGGCCGGTGAGGCGCCGGGGGATATCCTCGAGGAACGCGCGGGAGAACAGGTAGATCTCCCCGCGCTCGAGCGCCTCGCGCAGCGCGCCGGGGACGGACAGCACGAGCACGACCAGCGTGATCCCCGCCAGCACCAGCGTCGAGCGTCGCAGCGTCATGGCCGGCTCACAGCACCGAGAAGTCGTAGCTCACGGTGTACCCCTTCTGTCCCGTCTCCAGCAGGGCGGTGCCGTCGCGAGCGTCGGGGGCGTGGAGCGGCTGCGACGTGTACAGGACGGCGCTGACCGAGAGCAGCCAGCCGGACTGGAAGGAGAGCGCGCCGCCCATGGCCAGGGCCTCCAGGTGGGTGTCGTCGAGCTTCATGTCTCGGAAGAACGCCGGCGCGTCCTTCAACTCGATCGGCGTCGCCACCTGCTCGACCGCCGAGGGGGTTGGCTCCTGCTGCTCGATCTGCTCCTGGGCCCGGCCGGGCGCCGGCGCGCCCAGCAGCGGCAGCGCCAGCACGGCGCCGGTGATCGCCGGCGCCGCGACGTGGCGCCACGCAGCCCACAGCCGGCGAGTCACGGCGGCCATCGGCCCGTCTCAGCCGCGGTCGGCGAAGAGGACGGCCACCGAGCGCGCCTCGGCCCGGTAGGAGTGGCCAGGGATCGGCGGCGCCTGCTGCCAGGGCGCGATGTCGTCCGGCGACTCCAGCGCGGTGTCGATCCAGCGGCACCACGGCTTGCCGGAGGGAACGGCCGGCAGCTCGAAGACGAGCGGCTCCCAGTACGCGTTGAAGATGAAGTGGGCCAGGCGGCGCTCGTCCTTGAGCTCGGCACCGAACGCCAGGCTGTGCGAGCCGCGGCACCAGTCGGCGTGGTCGAGCGTCACCCCGTGCCAGGCCTTGTTGGCCTGGGCGATCAGCTGGGCCAGGCTCAGGCGCTGCTCCTCGTGGCGGACGCTCCGCAGCACCCGGCGCGCATTGAGGAGACTCACGAAGCGGTGCACGTCGCGGTGCCGGTCGAGCAGCGTCCAGTCGAACCAGGCGCGCTCGTCGTCGTGGCAGTACAGGTTGTTGTTGCCGTCCTGCGTGCGCCGGACCTCGTCGCCCATCAGGATCATCGGCAGCCCGATCGACAGCAGCGTGGTCGCCAGGAAGTTCTTGACCTGCCGGTTGCGGAGCCGCTCGACGGCGCGATCGTCGGTGGGACCCTCGACGCCGCAGTTCCAGCTCTTGTTGTCGTCGCCGCCGTCGCGGTTGTTCTCGCGGTTGGCCTCGTTGTGCTTGCGGTCGTAGGACACGAGGTCGTTCAGCGTGAAGCCGTCGTGGCAGGTGACGAAGTTGACGGACTGCTCGGGCTCGCGCTGCTTGTGGGCGTACAGCTCGGGGCTGCCGACGAGGCGGTCGGCGAAGCGCCCGACCATACCGTCCTCGCCGTGGAAGAAGGCGCGGACGTCGTCACGGAAGCGGCCGTTCCATTCCTTCCACGCCTCGCCGACGAAGCTGCCCACCTGGTAGAGGCCGGAGGCATCCCACGCCTCGGCCATGAACTTGATGCCGGCCAGCGCCGGGTCCGACTCGATGTCCAGCAGCACGGGCGGGTTCGCCAGCACCTGCCCCGACGGGTCGCGGGCGAGGATCGAGGCGAGGTCGAAGCGAAAGCCGTCGACGTGCATCTCCTCGACCCAGTAGCGCAGGCTGTCCACGATCATGCGGCGCACGATCGGATGGTTGGCGTTGAGCGTGTTGCCGCAGCCGCTGTAGTCGGCGTACCGCGCCCCGCCGTCCTCGAGGATGTAGTAGGCGTGGTTGTCCAGCCCCCGGAAGGAGAGCGTGGGGCCGTCGTGCCCGCCCTCCGCCGTGTGGTTGAAGACGACGTCGAGGATGACCTCCAGGCCGGCCCGGTGCAGGGCCTTGACCATGTCGCGGAACTCGTCGATCGGGCCCAGCGGGTCCTGCCGCGAGCTGTAGGCCTGGTGCGGGGCGAAGAAGGACACCGGCTGGTAGCCCCAGTAATTGACGAGGCCCGGAGGCACGGCGTACGGATCGAACTGGAAGACCGGCAGCAGCTCGAGCGCGGTGATGCCGAGGTCCTTGAGGTAGGGAATCTTCTCGATCAGGCCGGCGTAGGTGCCGCGCGTCTTGTCCGCCACGCCCGAGCTGGGATGCCGCGTGAAGCCGCGCACGTGCATCTCGTACACGATGGTCCGTGACGCCGGGCGGCGCAGCGGAGCGTCGCCCTCCCAGTCGTACGCGCGCGGATCGACGACGACGCTCTTCATGGCCGTCGCGGTGGTGTCGTGACCGAACCGGGCGGCGGCCTCGCGGCTGTACTGCTCGGGCACGGCCACGCCGCGCCCGTACGGATCCAGCAGCACCTTGCCGGGATCGAAGCACAGCCCGCGCGCCGGATCGAGCGGCCCCTCGACGCGGTAACCGTAGAGCTGGCCCGGACGTACGCTCGGCACGAACGCGTGCCAGTAGTGATAGGTGCGGTTCCGCGTGGCGTCCAGCCGCACCGTGCGTGTGGGCCGCGCGTCGTCCACGCCGTCGAAGAAGAGGATCTCCATCGCCGTCGCGTGGCGGGAGAAGACGCTGAAGTTGACTCCATCGGGCATCACGGTTGGGCCGAGAGGCGCGCTGATGCTCCCGGCTGCGATGGAAACCGTCGTGGCAGGCATCGTTTGTCCTCCGGGCGCACTGAATCGTGGCGCGAACGGCAGCCTACTGTCGCGTGCGACCCTCGGCCATCGGACCTTGGTCTCATGCCATACGCGTCCCGGTCCGCGCGCGCCGCGAGCCGTCGGACCAAAGTCCCATAGCCCTGGCTCACGACGGCTGGCATCGTCGTCGCGTCGTGACCACGCTGAGGGGACTCGTGACGCTCGCGCGACCGCCGTCGAGCGGCGCCGCCTGGCTGCTCGCGGCGCTCATGCTGACGGCCTGCACGGTGGGGCCCGACTACCGGCGCCCGTCGTATCCCACCCCGGCCGCCTTCCGAGGCCAGGCGGCGCCCGACTCGGCGCCGTCCATTGCCGACCTCGGGTGGTGGCGCGTCTTCGAGGACGAGACCCTCCAACAGCTCATCCGCACGGCGCTGCGAGAGAACTACGACCTCCGTATCGCGGCCGCCCGCATCCTGGAGGCGCGCGCCCAGCTCACGATCACTCGGTCGTTCCAGTTCCCGGAGGTGAATCTCTCCGGCAGCGCCATCTACTCCCGCGTCGAGGGCCAGCGAGTCGTGCTGCAGCCCCAGGATCAGTTCGCGTCCCAGGCCGGATTGGATCTCTCGTTCGAGATCGACTTCTGGGGCCGCTTCCGCCGCGCCACCGAGGCGGCCCGCGCCAATCTCGTTGCCTCCGAGGAAGGGCGACGCCTCGTGATCAGCACGCTGGCGACCGACGTCGCCACCGATTATTTCCAGCTGCGCTCCTTCGACCGTGAGCTGGAGGTGTCCCAGCGCACGCTGGCCGCCCGCCAGGATTCGCTGCGCCTCGTGAGCCTGCGGGAGCGGGGTGGAGTCGCCGGCCTGATTGATGTCCGCCAGGCCGAGATCCTCGTGGCCCAGGCGGGCGAGGCCGTGGTCGAGACGCAGCGCCAGATCGAGCAGACCGAGAACGCGCTCAGCGTGCTGCTCGGTCGCAACCCGGATGCGGTGCCGCGCGGCCGCCCGCTGCTGCAGCAGCTGAGCCTGCCGACGGTGCCCACGGGCGTGCCCTCGTCGCTGTTCGAGCGCCGGCCGGACATCCGGCAGGCCGAGGCGCAGCTGGCGGCGGCGACCGCGCGCATCGGGGTGGCCAAGGCGGATTTCTACCCGCGCGTGTTCCTGTCGGGCATCGCCGCCGGCGGGGGCTTGCTGATCGACGGCCGCTGGGTCGGGCCCCAGGGACTCTTCAGCATCGGCCCGCAGATCACCTTGCCGATCTTCAACACCGGGCGCACCCAGGCCGGCGTCGACGCGGCCGAAGCCCAGGCCCAGCAGACACTCGCCGTTTACCAGCAGACCATCCTTCAGGCGTTTCGCGAGGTCGCCGACGCGCTCGTCGAGCACCGCAAGCGCCGCGAGTTCCGGATCGCCCAGGAAGCGCTCGTCACCGCCGCCACGGATACCAGCCGGCTGGCAGATATCCGCTACAAGGGCGGCGTGAGCAGCTACCTGGAGGTGCTGAACAGCGAGCAGCAGCGCTTCGACTCCGAGCTGGGCCTCGTGCGCTCCAACCGCGACGAGCTGCTGGCCGTTGTGCGCCTGTACCGGGCGCTCGGCGGAGGCTGGCAGGAGGAACGGGAGGCGTCAGCCGGCGCGCCCCTGCCCGAGAAACGGGGGACCAGGTGATGCTCGTGATTCGTCGACGACCTGCAACATTGTTGATCGGGGTGGCGCTCCTGGGCGCGGCCGCGGGGTGCAACCGGGCCGCCAAGGCCAAGGCCGCGCCGCCGCCGCTGCCCAATGTCGTCGTCGCCGAGGTCGAGCAGCGCGCGGTCGCCATCGAGCGCGAGTACACGGCTCGAACGGAGGCGTCTCCGACCGTCGAGATCCGGGCCCGCATTTCCGGTGTCCTGGAGCAGGTGCTCTTCAAGGAAGGGACCGAGGCCAGGCAGGGGCAGGTGCTCTTCGTCCTCCAGCGCGAGGAGTACCAGGCGGCGCTGGACACCGCCCGCGCCCAGCTTGCGAAGGCACAGGCCGACCTGACCCGAGCCCGGGACGTCTCGGTGATCGACCGGGCCCGGGCGCATCTGGCTCAGCGCCAGGCCGATCTCGAGAAGGCGCGAGCGGACGTGGCGCGCTACCGGCCGCTGGCCGAGGCGCGGGCCATTCCCCAGCAGGATCTCGACACGTCACTCTCGGCCGAGAAGGTGGCCGTGGCGGCCGTCGATGCGGCCGCGGCCCAGCTCAAGGATGCCGAGCTCTTGCAGCGCACGCAGATCCAGCTGGCCGAGGCCGCTGTGGAGGCCGGCAAGGCGGCGGTCGTCGGGGCCAAGCTGAACCTCGACTACACGACGATTCGCACGCCGATCACCGGCATCATCGGCAAGGTCATGGTCGACCAGGGCAACCTGGTCGGCAAGGCGGAGCCGACGCTGCTGGCCACGGTGTCCTCGGTGGATCCGATCTACGTGGACTTCTCGATCCCCGAGGCCGACTATCTGCGGCTCGCCTCACGGATCCGCCTCGACCCGACCGGGCGGCCGCGCGGCGAGCAGACGCCGCTCGATCTGTTCCTGATCGGTGACCAGCCCCTGCCGCACAAGGGCTTCATCGTGTTCGTGGAGCGCGCGGTGGACGTCAAGACCGGCACCATCGCCGTACGCGCAGTGTTCCCCAACCCCGACAAGGTGATCCGTCCCGGGCAGTTCGCGCGCATCAGGGGCGTCGTGGAGCAGCGGCCCGAGGCCGTCCTGGTCCCGCAGATCGCGCTGCAGGAGCAGCAGGGCGCCAAGGTCGCGCTGGTCGTCGAGGCGGGTGACAAGGTGGCGTTCCGGTCGGTGACGGTCGACGAGCGCATCGGCGACTTCTATGTCGTGAAGTCGGGCCTCAAGCCGGGCGAGCGCGTGATCGTGGAGGGCGTGCAGAAGGTGCGCCCCGGAATGCAGGTGAAGCCCGTCACGAGGTCGGCCGCGAAGGCCGGCGCGTAACCGTGGCCGAGTTCTTCATCCGGCGGCCGATCGTCGCCATCGTCATCGCGATCCTGATCGTGCTGCTCGGGGTGTTCGTCCTGACCGCGCTCAGCATCGAGCAGTACCCGTTCCTGGCCCCGCCCACGATCCGCGTCACGGCGACCTACCCGGGCGCCTCGGCGGTGGCGGTGGAGCAGTCGGTCGCGACGCCCATCGAGCAGGAGGTCAACGGCGTCGAGTCGATGATCTACATGCAGTCGTCCAACACCAGCGACGGCCGCATGCTCCTCGACGTGAACTTCGCGGTCGGCGTCGATCAGGACAAGGCGAACGTCCTCACCCAGAACCGCGTCAACGCGGCCCAGGCGCGGCTGCCGGCGGAGGCGATCGCCCAGGGCGTGACCGTCAAGAAGCAGAGCCCGAGCATCCTGATGGTCGTGTCGCTGTACTCCTCGAAGGGGACGTACGACGCCAACTACCTGATCAACTACTGCGGCATCAACCTGCGCGACCAGCTCCTCCGCATCCCCGGCATCGCGCAGGTCGATCTGTTCGGCGGCACCGACTACGGCATGCGGATCTGGCTCAGACCCGACAAGCTGGCCAAGCTCGGGCTGACCGCGGCTGACGTCATTGCCTCCATCAAGGAGCAAAACCTCCAGGCCCCGGCCGGCCGGATCGGCATGGCCCCGTCGCCGAAGGGCCAGCAGTTCACGTACACGGTGGCCGCGCCGGGCCGACTGGTCACGACCGAGGAGTTCGAGAACATCATCATCCGGGGGACGGAGACGGGCGCCCAGGTCCGCATCCGGGACGTCGGCCGGGCCGAGCTCGGCGCGCAGGACTACAACGCCTTCGGCCGGCTCGACGGCAAGCCGGCCGGCGCGATGGCCGTCTACCTGCTGCCGGGCGCCAACCAGCTCAAGGCGGCCGAGGCGATCTACCACACCATGGCCAGCGCCAGGGGATTCTTCCCGCCGGACATGGACTACAAGATCGTCTACGACACGACGCCGTCGGTCGAGGCCTCCATCCACGAGATCCTCAAGACGTTCGTCGAGGCGATCATCCTGGTGACGCTCGTGGTGTTCATATTCCTCCAAAATGTCCGGGCCACGTTCGTCCCGTTGCTGACGGTGCCGGTTTCGCTCATCGGAACGTTCATCTTCTTCCCGCTCCTCGGCTTCTCCGTCAACACGCTGTCGATGTTCGGGCTGGTGCTCGCCATCGGCATCGTGGTGGACGACGCCATCGTCGTCGTCGAGGCCGTGATGCACCACATCGAGCACGGGCTCGACCCGGTGGCGGCGACCCGGCAGGCGATGAAGGAGGTCTCCGCGCCCGTGATCGGGATCGCGCTGATCCTGTCCGCGGTGTTCATCCCGGTCGCCTTCGTGCCTGGCCTCACCGGCCGCATGTACCAGCAGTTCGCGCTCACCATCGCGATCTCGGTGCTGCTCTCGGCCTTCAGCGCGCTGTCGCTGTCCCCGGCCCTCTCGGCGATGCTGCTGAAGCCGGCCAAGCCGATGCGCGGTCCGCTCGGCGCCTTCTTCCGCGGGTTCAACCGGGTGTTCGACTGGATCACCGGTCGCTACGTCGGCGTGGCGCGCATCCTGGTGCGGCGCGCCGTGCTGACGATCATGCTGGTGGGCGTGGTCATCCTGGGCGCCGGCCTGATCGGCCGCCAGCTGCCGGCCGGCTTCATCCCCGAGGAGGACCAGGGACTTCTCGGCGTCAACGTGCAGCTGCCACCAGGGGCCTCGCTGGAGCGAACCGGCGCGGTGCTCACGCGGGTCGAGCAGATCGTTGCCGCGACCGCGGGCGTGGATTCCTTCGCGACGATCGGCGGCTTCGGCCTCGTCACAAACACCTACCAGCCGAACTTCGGCACCGTCCTCGTCCGCCTCAAGCCCTGGGAGGAGCGCCACGGGCCGGCGCTGCACGTGCGGGGGATCATGGCCGGGCTGCAACAGCAGTTCACCACCATCCCCGAGGCGATCGTCTTTCCGTTCAACATCCCGACCATCTCCGGATTCGGGGCCTCGGCGGGCTTCAAGTTCCTGCTCCAGGACAGGAGCGGCACCCTGTCCGTCGAGCAGCTCGGAGCCGAGGCGCGGAAGTATCTCGCCGCCGCCCGTCAGCGGCCGGAGCTCGGCAACCTGTTCACCTCGTTCGATCCGAACTATCCGCAAGTCAAGGTAGACCTCGACCGCGACAAGGCGCGCAAGCTCGGCGTGCCGATCAACGACGTCTTCCAGGCCATGTCGGCGGCGCTGGGCAGCACCTACGTGAACGACTTCAACCGCTTCGGCCGCCTCTACCGCGTCTACGTCCAGGCCGAGGCCGACTATCGCCGCCGGCCCCAGGACATCGGCGAGATCTACGTGCGCAGCCAGACGACGGGGACGATGATCCCGCTCTCCACGCTAGTCACCGTCGGCTCGGTCCCGAGCACGGAGATCACCACCCGCTTCAATCTGTTCCGCTCGGTGGACATCAGCGGCGCGCCGGCGCGCGACTACACATCGGGGCAGGCGCTGGTGGCGCTCGAGGCCGTCTTCGCGGAGACGATGCCGAAGGAGATGGGCTTCGCCTACTCCGCGCTGGCCTACCAGGAGAAGACCGCGCCGCCGGCGCTGCCGACGCTGATCCTCGCCATCGTGTTCGTGTTCCTTCTGCTGGCCGCGATGTACGAGAGCTGGCGGCTGCCGTGGGCCGTGCTCCTCGGCTCGCCGCTCGTGGCCCTCGGCGCCTTCTTCGGCGTCTGGCTCATGGGTTACGACAACAACGTGTACGTGCAGATCGGCTTGATCATGCTCATCGGGCTCGCCGCCAAGAACGCGATCCTCATCGTCGAGTTCGCCAAGGCCAAGTACGAGGAGGGAAGCACGATCGAGCAGGCGGCGCTCGAGTCGGCCCGCCTGCGCTTCCGGCCCATCCTCATGACGGCCTTCGCGTTCATCCTGGGTGTGGTGCCGCTGATGCGCGCGAGCGGGGCCGGCTCCGGCGCGCAGAACGTCATGGGGACTGCGGTGTTCTGGGGCATGCTGGTCGCGACGTTCCTTGGTGTCTTCATCATCCCCGGCAACTTCGCCTTCGTGGAGCAGCTCGGCCTCTCCCGACAGCCGTCGAAACGTCCAGTGGTCGTGCCGCCGGCAGCGATACCGCACGGCGAGCATCCGTGAGCCGGACGGCGCGCGGCGACGAGGTCGGGCGGCCGCCCGACCTCGAGGCGGTGCCTTCGTCGCTGACCTGGGATCTCACCCGAATCCTGCTGGCCGTGGTCGGCATCGGCGGGTTGATCGCGGCCAGCGTCTGGGTGCTGCGGCCGTTCCTGCCCGCCGTGGTGTGGGCCACGATGATCGTGGTGGCCACGTGGCCGACGCTGCGCGCCGTCGAGGCGTGGCTGTGGGGACGGCGAGGCCTGGCGGTGGCGGTCATGACGCTGGTGATGCTGGCCGTCCTCGCGGCACCGCTGACCCTGGGCGCCATCGCCATCATCGATCGGGCCGACGACGTCGTGGCGTGGTCCCGGTCGGTCATCTCACGCCCGCTGCCGGCGCTGCCCGCGTGGGTCACGAGCCTGCCCATCGTGGGCAAGACGATCGCGGTGGAGTGGACGAAGATCGCGAGCGCGCCCTCCGAGGAGGTGGCGGCCCGCCTCGGACCCCATGTCAGGGATCTCGTGCGCTGGCTGATCGCCGAGGCGGGTAGCATCGGCTCGCTGCTCGTCCAGTTCCTGCTGACCGTGGCGGTTTCCGGGGTCCTGTACGCGCGGGGCGAGGCCGTGGCCGGCGGGGTGCTGGCCTTCGCGGAGCGGCTGGCCGGCAATCATGGTGTCCGCGCGGTGCTCCTCTCGGCCGATGCGATCCGCGCTGTTGCGCTCGGCGTCGTCGTGACGGCGGTGGTCCAGGCGGTGGTCGGCGGCATCGGCCTGGCGGTCACCGGCGTCCCGCATCCGGCGCTCTTGACGAGCGTCATGCTCGTGCTGGGCATCGCGCAGATCGGTCCAGGGCCGGTCCTCTTCGGCTCGGTGATCTGGCTGTACGTGGACGGGCAGTCGCTCTGGGGCACCGTGATGCTCCTGTGGGCGCTCGTCACCACCAGCTTCGACAACATCCTCCGCCCGGTGCTGATCAAGAGGGGCGCCGACCTGCCGCTCCTCTTGATCCTCGCCGGGGTGATCGGCGGGCTCCTCGCGTTCGGGCTGGTCGGCCTCTTCATCGGGCCGGTGATCCTGGCCGTGGCGTACACGCTGCTGGTCGCGTGGGTGACCGCCGGCGACTCGCCCGACCGCCTTTCGTCATCTGCGCCTTCAGCGCCGCTGACGACCACCCAACGCGACCCACGCCACTCGGTCCGAGGCGCCGCCCGGTCGTTTACTCCTTGAGCCGCTGCTCCCGCTTGCGAAGGTACGCGTTCCGAACGGCGCTGTACATGTCGACGACGCTCTCCTCGAAACCCTGGTAGAGGTCGATGTTCATCGCCCGGTCGTTCACCGTGTCGCCAGCCTTGAGGCCGAAACCGTCCCAGAAGAAGGGCGCGACGAAGTAGCTCATCGGACTGGTGGCGCCGTCGACGCCCAGGCCCACCCCGTCGCGGACGGTCATGGGCGGGAGCAGCGGCAGGATGAGGTACGGCCCCGGCTTGGCGCCCCACTTGCCCAGCGTCTGGCCGAAGTCCGCGGGGCTCGGCTCGATGTGCCAGTAGTCCCTGGCCGGGTCCCAAAAGCCGGCGACGCCCGCCGTCGTGTTGATGAGGAAGCGGGCGAACTCACGGCCGGCGCCGCCCCATTTCTGCTGCAGCAGGTTGTTGACGAAGCGCACCGGCCAGCGCAGGTTTTCGAAGGCGCGGCTGATCATCGCCTGCCACGGCTCCGGCATGACCACGTCATAGACCTTGGCCGCCGGCTTCAGGACGTACCGATCGAGCCCGCGGTTGAACGCGAAGGTCCTCTGGTTGAAGCCCTCCCAGGGATCGTAGTCTTCCGGCTCGAGGCGCGCCTCGGTCAGCTGCTCGGCCAGCGCGGCCGGTGAGTTGCCCGGGGCCGAGGTGCCTTCCTCGGCTGCTGGCACGGGGCCCGTGTCCGGGCCAGCGGCGCTGTCCGTGCTCGCCGGCGGCGACATCGTCGTCACCGCCGCGGGTTCCGCTGTCACATTGCCCGCGTCCGGGCGGAGCAGCTTCGCGACGGATCCGCACCCGGTGAGGGGGAGCGATGCGAGCAACGCCAGGAGTGTCAGGCGACCGATCGACGTAAGCATGAAGTCTCCTTTCTGTGGACGAGGCAATCTCCGACCCCTCAGGGTCCGACGATGACCTCGAAGTGAAGCGTTGCCTCGGCCGGGGTCGTCGTCCAGCCCCGCCAGGTGGCCGACCGAAGGTTCTGCGAAGCCGCGCACCCCGCCCTCGCCATCATCAGTACGACGAGCGACGGTCCCGCAATTTCCTGAGCATGGTTGCTCCCTCCAGCGAGGCAGGATCGCGGCCAGTGCCGGATGCATCAACGCAGTCCAGCAACTCCTCGCTCCTCGAACGCCGCCGCCTGGGTCGGCATAGTCGGCGAATCGTCGCCGCGCGGCCATGGGACGAAGGTCCATCGGACCTTCGTCCGATAGCCGGCTCGCGCGCTGCCTCCTACGATCCGCGACCTGAGGGAACGCCGAATCATGACGGCAGCGGCGAAGACGAGGTGGAGTTGGCGCCCGGCGTGTCCGGTGAGCGTGGGGATCTGGCTGGCCGTGGTGGTGCTGGCGTTCCCCCTCGTTCCAGGCACATCTGGCTCACCAGCCGCATGTCGCCGCGCGCGCGGCACGAGTTCGAGCGGATCGGCTGGCGAGTCCACGAGGGCTCCCCGACAGCCGTCGAGAACCGAGGAGTTCGCTCCATGACGGCCACCGTCGCGCCCGCCCCGCCCGCCGGGCTCGCGCTCGAGGCGTCGGGGGGCTCCACGCTCCTCGTACGGCTGTCGGGCGCGTGGACGACCGCCGTCCGGCGGCCGCCGAGCGACGAGGTCGGGCGACGGCTGGAGTCCGACCCGAAGCCGCGCCGCGTGGCGTTCGATACCGCGGGCCTCGCGGACTGGGACAGCGGGCTCCTGACGTTTCTCCTGCAGGTCATCGCGGCCGCCCGGGACCGCGGCGTCGAGGTGGACCGCGAGGGGTTGCCCGAGGGCGTCCGCCGCCTGCTCGCCCTCGCCACCGCGGTGCCGCAGCGAGGAGATACCGGCGGGTCGGCGAAGCGGCCGTCGGTGCTGGCGCGCATCGGCGCCGCCGCGCTCGAGAGCGCCCGCGAGACGACGGCGATGCTCGCGTTCCTGGGCGAGGTGTCGCTGGCCTTCGTGCGGCTGCTCGAGCGGCGCGCGCGCTACCGCCGCTCCGATCTCCTCCTGGTCCTGCAGGAGGTGGGGGCGCAGGCCCTGCCGATCGTGAGCCTCATCAGCTTCCTGGTCGGCGTCATCCTGGCCTACGTCGGCGCGGTCCAGCTCCGCCAGTTCGGCGCGCAGATCTACGTCGCGGATCTCGTCGGCATCGGCATGACGCGCGAGATGGGCGCCATGATGGCGGCGGTGATCATGGCGGGCCGCACCGGCGCCGCTTTCGCGGCACAGCTCGGCACCATGCAGGTCAACGAGGAGATCGACGCCCTCACCACGCTCGGCATCTCGCCCATCGAGTTCCTCGTGCTCCCGCGGATCCTGGCGCTGGCGATCATGATGCCGCTGCTGTGCCTGTACGCGGACCTGCTCGGCCTGCTGGGCGGGATGGCGGTGGGCGTCGGGATGCTGGACCTCGGGGTGGTCGAGTACTACGTCCGAACGGCCGGGGCGATCAGCATCGCCGACTGCGTGGCCGGGCTCATCAAGGCCTCGGTGTTCGGCGTCCTGGTGGCAGTGGCCGGCTGCCTGCGGGGCATCCAGTGCGGCCGCAGCTCCGCCGCCGTGGGGGCCGCGACGACCTCGGCCGTCGTGACGGGCATCGTCCTCATCATCGTCTCGGACGCGCTCACCACCGTCCTGTTCGATCTCCTGGGGTTGTAGCGACATGGCGCTGCGCACGAGGGTCGGGGCCGGACTCGTCGGAATCCTGGTAGCGGTCGGCGCGCTCGCCGCGCAAGCCCAGGACGTCGGCGAGCTGTTCCGAAACATCAATCCCTCGGTCGTCGTCGTGCGGGCGAAAGGCCGCGAGGTGACCGCCGCCCGGGGCATCTCGACGTTCAAAGAGACCGGCTCCGGCGTCCTGATCTCGGCCGACGGCAAGGTGATGACCGCCGCCCACGTCGTGCACTCGATGGACGAGATCACGGTCGAGTTCCTCGGTGGCGAGACCATCGGCGCGCGGGTGATCGAATCGGAGCCGGCCGCCGACGTGTCGCTGCTCCAGCTCGAGCGCGTGCCCACGGGGGCCAAGGTCGCGCGCCTGGGCGATTCCGACAACGTGCGAGTCGGCGATCAGGTGGTCGTGGTGGGGGCGCCCTACGGGCTCTCGTACTCGCTCAGCGTGGGGTGGATCAGCGCCAAGTGGCCGCCCAACACGGTGTACCGCGCCATGCCGCTGGCGGAGTTCTTCCAGACGAACGCCACGATCAACACCGGCAACTCCGGCGGCCCCATGTTCACCATGGCCGGCGAGGTCGTCGGCATCGTCAGCCACATCATCTCCAAGTCCGGCGGCAGCGAGGGGCTCGGATTCGTGGTGACGATCAAGACGGCCCGCGAGCTGCTGATCGAGAGGAAGTCCATCTGGGGCGGCCTCGAGGGCACGATGCTGACCGGCGACCTGGCCGAGATCTTCAACGTGCCGGGCGGCGCTGGCTACCTGGTGAAGACGGCGGCCAAGGGCTCGCCGGCCTGGAATGCCGGTGTCCTCGGCGGTGACCGCGCGGCGACCATCAACGGTCAGGAGATCGTCGTGCACGGCGACATCATCCTGGAGGCCGCCGGCATCACCCTCCAGGCGGCCGACGACATGACGAAGATCCGCGAGAAGCTCGGGACGATGACCGCCGGGCAGACGTTCAAGTTCCGCGTGCTGCGGGCCGGCAAGGTCGTCGAGCTGACCGGCACCCGGCCGTGAGCGTCACGGACGCCCGCATCACGGTGCGCGACCTCGACATGCGGTACGGCGCGCGCGTCATCCAGCGCGACCTGAACTTCACGGTGCGGGCCGGCGAGATCTTCGTGATCATGGGCGGCAGCGGTTGCGGCAAGAGCACGCTGCTCCGGCACTTGATCGGCCTCGTCCACCCCGCCCGCGGCGGCGTCCTCTACGACGGCGAAAGCTTCTGGACGGCGGAGCCGGAGGCGCGCGAGGGGATCATGCGCCGCTTCGGGGTGCTGTACCAGAGCGGCGCGCTCTGGAGCTCGCTGACGCTGGCCGAGAACGTCAGTCTCCCGCTCGGCGAGTACACGCGGCTCACGGCGGCGGAGATCGCCGAGCTCGTCTCGCTGAAGCTCGCGCTGGTCGGCCTGGCTGGCTTCGAGGAGTTCTATCCCTCGGAGATCAGCGGCGGCATGCGCAAGCGCGCCGGCCTGGCCCGGGCCATGGCGCTCGACCCCGACATCCTCTTCTTCGACGAGCCGTCGGCGGGCCTGGACCCCATCAGCTCCAAGCTGCTGGACGACCTCATCCTCGAGCTGCGCGATAGCCTCGGCGCGACGGTGGTGATCGTGACCCATGAGCTGGCCAGCATCTTCGCGATCGCCGACAACTGCGTGTTCCTCGACGCCGAGACGAAGACGATGATCGCGACCGGCAATCCCAGAGACCTGCTCGAACATTCAGCCGACCCCAAGGTGCGGCGCTTCCTCACCCGCGGCGAGTCGGACGGAGGGACGCAGCATGGCTAGACGGGCCAATCCAACTCTCATCGGAGCGTTCGTCGTGGGCGGGCTGACGCTGGCGGTCGTCGGCCTGGTCGTCTTCGGCGGCGGGCGGTTCTTCCGGCTGACCAAGCCGGCGGTCGCGTACTTCGAGGGCTCGGTGAAGGGCGTCGCCATCGGCGCGCCGGTCACGTTCCAAGGGGCGAAGATCGGCTCGATCACCGACGTGCGGGTCGTGCTCGACACCAAGAGTCTCAAGATCACGACCCCGGTGTTCTTCGAGATCGACGCCGATCGGCTCACGGAAGCCTCCGGACAAAAGATCACGTTCCGGCATGACGCGGCCGGCTTCCAGCTGCTCGTGGAGCGTGGGCTCCGCGCCCAACTCGAGACGCAGAGCTTCGTGACGGGCCAGGTCGGCGTCGCGTTGGACATACACCCGGGCACGCCGGTGCGGCTGACCGGGCTGTCGCCCGGTTACACAGAAGTGCCGACCGTGCCGTCCGACCTGCAGCGTCTCACCGAGACGCTGCAGAATCTCCCGATCGCGGAGATCATGGCGAGCGCCAAGGACACCCTCGACAGCATCCGGGGACTGGTGAAGTCGCCGCAGATGACCGAGACCTTCGAGGCCCTGCGGGTGGCCGTCCTGCGTTCCGGCGAGGCGCTGGCCGCGGTCGAGAAGCTCGCTCGCAACGTCGACGGCCAGGTCGGTCCGATGGCGGCCGAGGTGAAGGCGACCGCCGAATCCGCCCGCGGCGCCCTGGCCGAAGCGCAGCGGACGATCAACCAGGTGGGCAAGACGGCCGACGGGACGCTGGCCCAGGCGCAGGGCACGCTTGCCCGTCTGGAGCCGACGGTCGAGGTCACGCTCAAGGACTTCCAGACGCTCGCCCGTGGCCTCGACGAGAAGGTCGCGAAGCTCTCGGCGAGCCTCGATCGCACCCTGTCCGGCGCCGACGACATGCTCGCCGACGGCTCGCCGGTGCGGGCGAGCCTCGTGACGGCGCTCGACGAGCTGGCCGAGGCCGCGGCGAGCATCCGGACGCTCGCGAACTACCTCGAGCGCAATCCAAACTCGCTGGTCTTCGGAAAGGCACGGGCCGCCCAATGAGAAGGTTCCTCCTCCTAGCCGTGCTCCTGATCGGCCTCGCGCGCTGTGCGGGCGCGTCGGACCCGACCCGCTTCTACGTGCTGGGTCCGGTGGACGCGCCCGCGGCGGCCAGCCCGTCGGCGGCGCCTCGCGACCTGCGGGTGGGCGTCCGCGCCGTGGAGCTGCCGCGCTATCTCGAGCGCTCACACATCGTCACCCGGGCCAGCGCCAACCGGCTCGAGATGGCCGAGTTCCACCAGTGGGGCGCGCCGCTCCGGCTCGCGGTGCCGACGGTCCTGGGCGAGGACCTCGCCCGGCTGCTGCCGAGCGAGCAGGTGCAGGTCTTCCCGTGGGGTCGCTCGTTCACTCCCGACGCGCAGGTGCTGGTCGAGATCTCGCGCCTGGAGGGCTCGCTCAACGCGGAGAGCGTGCTGGCGGCTCGCTGGCGCATCCTGGATCGCTCCGGCGCCGAGGTGCGGTCGGGCAGCTCGCGGCTCACCGAGCCCTCGGGACCGAGCTACGAGAGCCTGGTGAACGCACAGAGCCGGCTGCTCGGCGCGCTGAGCCGTGACATCGCCGAGGCGCTGCGGGCCGAGGCGTTGCGCGCGGTCCGATAGTCCCGCATTGGACGAAGGTCGCATTGCCGCCCGCCGGACGCGCGGGTACGGTCGGACGCACATGGAGGGTACCGTGACGACGGGCATGACTCTGACGAGGGCGATGGCCGTGATCCTCGGCGTGCTGGCCAGCGCCGGCGCACCCCGCGCCCAGATGGCGGCGGTGCCGCCCGCGCCGGCCGCTGTAAGCGACGGCGAGCGTGGCGACATGCTGAGCGACGTGGAGCTGACGCGCGCCGCCATCCAGGTGCGGCGGCAGGCGCTGGTGACGTCCGTGATGGACCTCGACGCCAAGGAGGCGGAGGCGTTCTGGCCGCTCTATCGTGAGTACCGGGCTGCCATGGCGACGGTCAACGACCGCTACGTGAAGCTCGTGGTGGCGCACCTGGACACCTACAAGGCGCTCAGCGACGACGCGGCAACCGGGATGCTCAAGGAGTACCTGAGCATCGAGCGGGCCCGGACGGACGTGAAGAGCGAGTACGTGCCCCGGTTCGGGAAGGTCATCACGGCGAAAAAGGTGGCGCGCTTCTTCCAGGTCGACAACAAGCTCGACGCGGTGATCAACGCCGACATGGCGCGCCTGATCCCGCTGGCCCGGTGACCATGATGACACATCGCCCATCCATCGCGACCGCGCTCGTGGTGATCCTGCTTCTGCTGGCGCCGGGCGCCGGTGCGGAGGTCGTGGTGTACCCGAAGGCCGGCCAGAGCCAGGACCAGTTCCAGCAGGACCAGTTCCAGTGCCACCAGCTGGCGCAACAGCAGACCGGCTTCAACCCCGCGCAGCCGGTGGCGGCGGCCCCGCCGCCGGAGCGAGGCGGCGCCATCCGGGGCGCCGCCGGCGGTGCCGCGCTGGGCGCGGTCGGTGGCGCCATCGGTGGTAACGCCGGCAAGGGCGCTGCGATCGGCGCCGGGGTGGGCGCGGCCGCCGGCCTCCTGCGCCAGGGGGCGAGGAACCGCCAGAACGCCCAGGCCGCCCAGCAAGTGCAGGCGCAAGAGCAGGTGAGCATGCAGGGCTATGACCAGGCCTACGCCGGGTGCATGGCCAGCAAGGGTTACCAGCCGCGATAGCCCCAGTTCCCGCGATCGCGCTCCGGGCCACGGTCGGGACCTTGGACCAAGGTCCAATCGACGCGTTCGCCGCGCTGTGCGACACAAACATGAGGCGACTACACGGATTTTGTAGCCGGCCACGGTCACGAGCACTGAACACGAAGGGAGCAGGTTATGAACAAGAGCAGCATGGCCATCGGCGCAACCGCAGTGCTTCTGGCCGCGTGTAGCACCACGCAGCAGGCGACGGTGTCGCCGGCGGACCTCAAATGCGGCTTCCTCGGGCCCGCGTGCGCTCAGCTCAGTTCCGGCTCCGAGGGGCAGATCGCCCTGCGCTACGTCAACCCGGCGGCGAAGTGGACCCGGTACAGCAAGATCATGATCCAGCCGGTGACGTTCTGGGGCGACGAGCAATCCAAGGTCTCCACCGAGGATCAGCAGCGGCTCGTGAACTTTTTCTACACCGCCCTCGACCAGGAGCTGGCCAAGCAGTTCCAGATCGTCGACCAGGACGGCCCGGACGTCATGAAGCTCCAGGTGGCGCTGACCGACGTCGCCGCGGCCACGCCTGGTCTGCGGACCATGACCATGGTGCTTCCGCAGGCGCGGCTGTTGAGCACGGTCAAGCGTGGCGCGACCGGGTCCTATCCGTTCGTGGGCGGCGCACAGGCGGAGTTCAAGCTCACCGACTCGACCAGTGGCGAGCTCCTGGCGGCGGGCGTGGACCAGCGCATCGGCGGCGGCTCCATCGAGACGGCGGCGCAGTGGCAGTGGGGCGACGCCGAGAACGTGATGAAGGAATGGGCCAAGATGGCGACCGAGCGCCTCTCCGCCTGGACGAAGGGCACCGCGAAGGCGTCCTGAACAGGGAGTGACCGAGCACCAGGGTCGGCGCCGCCCTCGCCCCGGCGGTGCCGCCGACCCTGGTGGGGGACAGGCAGGACCGGAGCGACCGCTAGATCCAGCCCTGGCCTTCGATCTTCGCCGTGCTGCTGACGGCGAGGCCGATCGGGTTGCCGCTCGCGATCGGCGGCCGCCCGCGCCGCGGCCCCCGCGTCGGCGTAGACTTCTAGCTTCACGTGACTGGCGCCCGGCAGCGCGTCACGTGCGCGGTCGGATCCTCGGCAGCCATAACGAAAACGTGGCGCCTTGGCCAGGCAGGCTGGTGCACGCGATCTCGCCGCCGAGCTGGTCCGCGAAGCGCTTGGCGATGGCGAGCCCATAACCGCTGGAAGGCTCACCGCCCGACGGAACTGTCCCCAGGCGCACACCCGGCAGGAACAGGCGCTCCTGCTCGGCAGGGCTCAGGCCGGGACCTTCGTCCCGCACGCGGCACGCGACCCCGTCGCGCTCGGGCTCGACGTCGACCCAGATGCGCTTGTCGCGGGGCGAATACTTCACGGCATTCGACAGGAGATTGTCGAGGACCGCCGCCACGAGGACCCGATCCGTCTCGACGGTCGGTACGTCGGCAGCGGCGTGGAACTTCACGTCGATCCCCTTGGCATCGGCGGCGCGTCGGTAATAGGCGCACGCGCGCTCGACCAGGCGAGGCAGGTCGACGTCTTCGAGACGCAGGCTCGTCTCGACGCCCACCGAAGTGTTCATGAGTTGGCTGACAGTGTGGATCATCAGATCCGTGGCGTGCGAGAGGCCTTCCAGCCACACCGCCACCTGCCGATCCGGATGGCCCCGCAGTATCGGGATCAGGAGGTTCACGACACCGCCGGAGACGGTCAGGAAGTTGTTCAGCGCGTGAGCCGCGAGGGCGATGGAGTGGAGGTCGAGCGCAGGAAGCCGGTCGAGCTCCTCGACGGCCCGCTCCAGATTGGCCTGTGCCTCGGCGATCGCGGTCGCGACCCCCCGCTTGGGGTCGAGCGACCGTCCCTGCATGCCCACGCTCATCCGCTTGCCTTCTACCGCGCCGAACAGGGCAGGCCCATTGGACCTTCGTCCGATGTGCGTGGGAGAGGGCTGCTGAGACGACGGGTGCTGAGACCAAGGTCCCATAGAGGCGTCCGCGCGTCGCCACTAGCATCGGCCCATGCTGATTGCCCCCGCGGCCGAGACGCAGTGCTGGCTGGTCGACATCGTCGACGCGACGGACGTGCCATTGTGCGGAGGTAAGGCAGCTGGTCTGGCGAGGCTGGAGCAGGCCGGCTGGGCCGTTCCCGCCGCGATCTGTGTGACCACGGATTTCTACCGCCGCTGGCTGGCCGCCTCTGGCCTTGCCGCGCGCATGCCCGCAATGCTCGCCGGTGCTCGCGACGCCGCCTCCCGGCGCCGCATCCTCGAGGAGATCCGCGTGCGGATGGAGGCGGCCCTCCTCCCGGACGATCTCGAGGTGCTCCTGGGGGACGGCATTGGCCGTCTGCAAGAGCGCCCGAACGGTCCGCTCTCGGTGCGCTCCTCCGGCGTGGACGAGGACGACCACAACGCGTCCCATGCGGGGATCCATTCGAGCCTGGTCGTGGCCGGCGACGACCTGCCGGCGATCGTCGCGGCGATCAAGACGTGCTGGGCCTCGCCGTGGACCGAGGCGGCGTGGACGTATCGCGAGCGCCTCGACATCCCTCACAGCTCGGTGGCGATGGCGGTCGTGATCCAGCGCTTCGTGCCCGCGGAGTGCTCGGGCGTCGCGTTCTCGGCCGACCCGCTGACGAACGAGCGGACGATAGTGGTGATCGAAGCTGGCTGGGGATCGGGCGCCGCGCTCGTCGGCGGCAGGATGACACCCGACGAGTACCGTGTCTCGACGAACGGTGCGGCTCCGCTCGTCGTTCACCGGCGCACGGAACGCCAGACGACGATGACCGTCTGGCGCGACGGACGGGAGACCGCCGTGCCGCTCGACGAGACGCGACGCGAGCGCCCGGTGCTCGATGAGGGGCAGGTGCTCCAGCTCGCGCGGGCCGTGAAGCTCGTCGAGCGCGCCCTCGGACAACCGGTCGATGTCGAGTGGGTCTTCGACGGCAGGATGTTCTGGGCCGTGCAGGCGCGGCCGATCACCGCGCTGGCGGCCGCCTCGCGCGCGACTCCTCGCCGTCCGAGGCTCTGGACGCGGGCGAACCTGAAAGAGGTATTCCCCGAGCTGCCCAGCCCGCTGGCGCTTTCCTATCTCGCGATCTCGCTGAACCGCATGTTCCGGTCGTACCACGCCGCCAACGGGTACTCGCTGCCGGATGGCGCCAACTTGGTCTCGGTGATCCACGGCCGGCCGTATCTGAATCTCTCGCTCATGCAGGATCTGGCGATCGAGCGGGGCGGCAACCCGGCGATCGTCGGTCGGCTCCTCGGAGGCGGGAGCCCGGCACCACCAACGTCGCCGGTCCCGGCCCCGCCTCCCAGACTCTCGCTCCGCGGTCACGCGCGGCTCGCACGTGAGATGCTGGCCACCTTCTTCCGGACGCCCGCACGGGGCCGCCGATTGTTTCGGATCATGCGAGCCGAGGCGGCCCGGCTCGCGTCGGTGTCACTCGAAGCGCTCGACGACTCGACGCTGACCGCCCACTTCGAGCGTCTCGGTGCGTCGCTGCTGGACGAGACGCCTCTGCGGCGCCTGCACGAGGTCGTCTCGGCGCAGTCGCGGGCCTACATGGTGCTGGAGGCGCTGCTGACGGCCTGGATCCCGACCGATGCCGACACCGTCATGAAGCGCCTGATGACCGGCCTCGGGACCCTGCCCAACGTCCAGATGACCTACCGTCTCATGGAGCTCGGCGCGCTGGCGGCGCAGGATCGCCGGGCGTGCGCCTATTTCACGGCTGAGCTCGGCCAGGACTCGCTGCGAGGGTACGCGGACGCCCTGGCCGGTACTGCCGTCCTTCGGGGCCTCGAGGCATTCCTGCAGGAGTTCGGGCATCGCGGGCCCTACGAGTCCGATGTCATGTCGCCCCGGTTCGCCGAGGACCCGGCGCCGGTGCTACGCCTGATCCAGCTCCACATGCGGGCGGGCGCGAGGGAGACCGCCGCGCGTCACGTCGCCGATCGCCGCCGCGTCCGCCGAGCCGCGATGGCGGAGGTCCGGCGGGCGCTCCACCAGGGCCGTGGGCGTCTCGCATTCGCCGCACAGTGGACGGTGTTCTCCATCGTCTGCAACGCGCTCCAGCGCTTGCTGGCCCTGCGCGATGAGTGCCGGCACGTCACGACGATGCTGGTGGCTCACATCCGGCGCGTGGTGCTGGAGATCGGTCGGCGCGCCAGCCGAGCGGGGACGCTGGCCGATCCTAACGACGTCTTCTTCCTGACGTGGGAAGAGATACCGCGGATCCTCGCTGAGCGCGACGGCGCCTGGCGCGCCGTGACGGCCGACCGAAGGCGGCAGCGCGATCGCGATATGCAGGCGGAGGCCCCGGACGTCGTCAGTGACGACGGCCCTGCCGGCGGCGACATCGTGATGGACGCCCAGGAAAGTGACGAGCTGGTGGGTTACGGCGTGAGCCCGGGGATCGTCACCGGCCGCATCCGCGTGCTGAACTCGATCGAGGGCATCGGACGCCTGTCCGGAGAGATCGTCGTGTTCCCGGCCATCGAACCGACCCTTGCGCTGATTTTTCCGCTCGTCGGCGGCTTCATTGCCGAGATGGGAGGTCTTCTCTCCCATGCGGCGATCCTCGCCCGCGAGTACGGCTTGCCGGCGATCGTGAGCGTTCGCGACGCCACGCGCCGCCTGCGAGACGGGGATCGGGTCGAGCTGGACGGTACCTCCGGACGCATCCGCGTGCTGGAGCGCGCCGGCTGACCTCCGGATCAGGCGGAACGGTCGACCGCTCGCTCCAGGATCATCCTGCCGGGCACGATCAGCCGGTAGCGATAGAGGCGCACGGCGACCGTCAATCCGAGAGCTGCCCCGGCGATGATGTCGGACAGATAGTGACGCTCGAGGTAGACGCGGCCAAGCGCGATGGCGGCGGCGAGGCCATAGAGCGGCCAGCGCAGGCGGGGGTAGTACGTGGCGAAGACGGCGGCGACCGCGAACACCGAGGTGGCATGCCCGGACGGAAAGGAATCGATGTCGGCCGCGAAGGACGGGCCGAGCAGGCCGGCGGTGGCCATCGCGGCGTCCGGTCTCGGGCGGCCCACCAGGTGCTTGAGCGTGAATTCCACGGCGCCAGCGCACACGAAGGCGAGCGCCGCCAGCCAGGCCGCGTCCTGCAGCCACAAGCGTCGAAGGCGACGGGCCAGGACGGCGAGGGCCGCGCACGCGATGAGCAGCGTGATGCCGCTGCCGATCGGATTGAGGATGCCGACGACGAGGTCCAGGACCGGAACCCGGCAGCGCAGGGCCCAGGCGGCCACGACGTGGTCGGTCACGAGCGCGGCGCCGAACAGCAGGAGAAGGATGCCAAGCGCCGCTCGCTGCCGGTTCCCCGACAGTGTCAGCGATGAAGGTGGGCCGCCATCTCCTCCTCGCGGCCGGCGTGGCCTCCGTCGCGTATCTGGTGGCGACGACGGGCGTCGAGAGGTTCCTGGGGCCAGTGCGGACGCTGTCGTGGCGCATCGCTGTCTTCATCGCCCTGCCGTACGCCCTGGTCGCGTTCCTGCACACGGTCGCCTGGCGTCTGATCTTCGTGCGCCGGCCGTTCTCCCTGCGCCAGTTGTTTTCTGTGCGGCTTGCCGGCGAGGCCGTCAACCTGGGTACCGCGTCGGTGGGCGGGGAGCCGGTGAAGGTCTACCTCCTGAGACCCTGGGTGCCAATGGCCGAAGCCTCGGCGGCCCTGGTGGTGGACAAGACCGCCATCACGATCGGACAGGTCCTCTTTCTCGCCGCGGGGCTCGTGGTCGCAGTCGTGAGTTTCCCGCTGCGCCCCGACTTCTTGCGCGCGATGGCGGCCCTGCTCGGTCTTCAGATCGTCGTCGTCGCCGCCTTCGTGCTCGTGCAGTATGCCGGGCTCGGTGGCTGGACGTTGCGCGCGCTCGACCGGCTCGGGTTCAGGAGCGCCCGCGCACGCATGAGCGGCCTCGTGCGGTTCGACCGCATGCTCGCCGCATCCTATCGGGAGCGCCCGGGCGCCGTCCTCGCGTGCGTCCTCGTCCACCTCGTCGGCTGGCTGGTGGGGAGCCTCGAGGTCTATCTGGTGCTGCGCTGGCTGAACGTCAGCGCGTCCTTTGGCGTCGCCCTCGCGATCGATGCCTTCGGCACCGGGATCAAGTTCCTGGCGTTCTCGATCCCCGGTGCGCTCGGCGTTCTCGAGGGGGGATACATGCTCGTCTTCAGCGCCTTCGGCCTGGGCGGCGGCCTCGGTCTGTCCTTCACGCTCATCCGGCGGCTGCGGATGTTGGCCTGGAGCGCGGCCGGGCTCGTCGTCCTCGCGCTGCTGAACGCCGCGCCGGAGCCGGTCTCTGTCGGCGCGCCCGAGGCCTAGCCGAGCCTTCGCCGCGCTCCCTGCCCTCGTTGCCACGCGATCGCGAGCACGCCCAGCCCGGTGGCGGCCATGAGCACGACGTTCGGCCACGATGTCAGGACCCAGTGGCCGCTGTAGGACCAGCCACGATCGCTGAGCGGCCAGAGGTACTTGATCGGCAGCCCACCGGTGCCCACGAGGTCGAGCAGCAGGTGGAGGTGAAAGCTGACGGCCGCCAGCGCGCCCGTGCCCCATGGAGAATCACCGCACAGCAACGCAACCGCGACGATGAGCCCAAGGAAGAGCATGCCGTGGCCGGCCGCGCGGTGCGCAGCGGTGTAGGCATACTCACTCCAGAGGATGCCAAGCCCGTCGAGATCCGGCACCGTCCCCGCCAGCACGATGATGAGGCGATCCCTCGGGGAGACTCGCGCCAGGTTGGCGACGATCCAGCTGAGGCCAACGTGCGTCAGGAAATGCGCCGCCGGAAGCACGGTGGCTACTTGACAACGGCGCGGAGCCGCTTCACCAGCTCCTCGTACGAGTCCCGGCTGATGATCGCGTCGAACTGGGCCCGGTAGTTGTCGACGAGGCTGATCATTTCGACCCGGACGTCCTGCACGTGCCAGCGCCGGGCGGGGGTCGCTCGCACCAGGTACTCCACGGCGATCGCGCTGCCTCGCTTCGTGAGGACCTTGGTCTTCACCGTGCCGCGCTCACCGACCGTGGTATCGCCAAGATACTGAAAGGTCCTGGCGTCGACGAGGTTGATCCGCGACAGGTAAGCGCGGGCGAAGAGGTCCGAGAAGAGCCGGGTGAACTCTGCGCGCTCGGCCGGCGTCCGCTTGGGCCAGTAGCCTTGCAGCGAGGATTCCGCCATCGCGGACCAGTCGAACATTCGATCGACGATCGCCCGGGGCGGGGCTCCGCCCTGGCCGGGTGCCGCAGCGGGGGCGTTGACCGATCGATACAGCTCGGCGATGTCGGACCGGAGCTGCTCGGTCGGTTCACCCGCCCCGACGCCGGGCGTCGGGCCGAGCAGCATGAAGATCAGTCCGGAGAGCGCCAGCGCGCATGGATATCGCATCATGGATCCTTTCTGTCCCGCGCGCGGCGAACGGCGGGAACGCCCGATCGGCGAGGCACAAGAGGGTGGGCAACAGAAGGAGGGACGAGGCGAGGGCCGCCGCGGTGCCGATCGTGAGGAACAGCCCCAGGCCGAAGATGCCCTGGTGGCGGGCGACCATCAAGCTCCCGAAGCCCGCCATGGTCGTGAGGCCGTTGAGCACGACGGCGAGGATCCCGCTGCGCGGGAACAGCACGCCCCCGGCGACGGTCCGCTCACGATACCGGAGCACGACGTTGAGACCGTACTCGGCCGAGGCCCCGATGATCAGCGGCAGCCCCCAGACATTGGCGAGGTTGAACGACAGACCCAGCACGGGCATGAATCCGATCGTCCACAGGGTGCCGAGCGCCAGCGGCACCAGCGCGAGGACGGCGTCCAGGGGGCGCCGCAGCATGACCACCGCGAGCACCGCGACGAGCGCAGCGGCGTACAGGGTGCCATGCCAGTACGCCGCCTCCACCAGCCGGCTCGCCTCATAGCTGATGACCGGCGAGCCGGTGACGGCGGCGTCGACGGAGCGTAGCTGCCGGACGAACTCCCGGGCCCCGTCACGCTCCCAGGTGTCAATGGCCGGGTAGATCAGCATGAGCAGGCGCCCGCTGGCGCCGATGAACTTTCGCGTCAGGTCGGGTGGCAGCTCGCGCACCGTCACGTGCCGCGGGGCGAGATTGTCCTGCAGCGTGCCGAGCTTCGCCGCAAAGTCGTCGCGCAGGCTCGCCTGGACCTGTGCGAGGCGGGACGCCAGCTCAGCGTTGCCACGCTGCAGCCGGCCGAGGAGAGCGTCCGCCCGGTCGCGCGCCGAGCGCAACGTTGCCGCTGCCGTCCGTCCCTCGGCCTCCACCGCGGCGATCGTGAGACGGTGGCGCAGCGTGGCCAGCGCGGTCCGGATCGCGGCCACGTCGACGGCCGACTCGTGGCCGAGGTGGACGTCCGCCACCAGCGGGGCCAGGCGCCGCACGGCGGCGATCTTTGCGTCCTGGTCGGCGGGGACGAGCTTGAGCACGCTCACCAGCTCGGACACGGCCGGGAGCGCGGAAAAGGCCTCCTGCTTCGCCTTCAGCTCGGGGAGCGAGTCGGCGGTGGCGAGAGCCGCGAATCCGGAGCGGCGTGACTCCATGATCTTCCGCTCCCAGATCACCGACTCCGTTCCCCGAGCCTGGAGATTCAGGCGGCTGTAGTCGAACCGTACGGCCGGCAGCGCGAGCAGAGCGCCGCTGGTCAGCGCCGCCGCCACGATGAGGATCGATACCCGATGGCGCAGCAGATGGCCCAGGAGCGGGACGTCGGCGGCCCCGCCGGCCCCGGTGGCCGCCGGGGCCGGCACCAGACGCCGGTGCATCGTCACCAGCAGGGCGGGAAAGAGCGTGACCATGGCGATGAAGGCCATCAGGATGGCGATGCCGGCGACGAAGCCGAACTCCTGGATGCCGCGGAACTCGGTGAGCATCAGGACACCGAACGTCCCGGCGGCAGCGAGGGCCCCGAACAGGATCCCGGGACCGGAGCCCGCCGCGGTCGCGTCGAGAGCCTGCTGCGGTGTGCGACCGAGCCCGAGCTCCTCCTCGTAACGGAAGAAGAGATAGACCCCGTAGTCGATGCCGATGCCGATCAGGAGGGACATGAACATCACCGAGAAGACGGTCAGGTGCCCCACGGTGGCCGTGATGATGCCGAGCGACCAGGCGAGACTCGCGAGCAGGACGGCCGTCATGACGAGGGGCACCACGGCACGCCGCATCACGAGGAAGAGGGCGCCGACCGTCAGGGCCACGGCGAGCAGCGTCGCCATCGTGCTGTCGCGGAACGCGGTCAGCATCTCGTCGTTCGACAGCGCGGGCGTCCCGGTGGCGCCGGCGGCGACGTCGGGGTACGTCGCCCGCAGCGTCCGGATGGCGCCGCGGATTGCCGCGATGAAGCGCTCGTTGTCGGTGAAGTTGGCGGCCTCCCGTCGTGGCTCGACGAGCAAGAAGAGCAGCCGGTCGTCAGCGGAGAAGAAGTACCCCGAGCGCTCGTGCTCGGCCGCGCTGGTGAAGACGCGGGCCCACGGCGAGGCCCCGACACCGACGCCCTCGACCCCCTCGGCGACCACGCCGAGCAGGGCGTCGACGAACCCGGCATCGACCTTCTCCGTCCCGCCGCCATCGAGACCGAGATCGACGAAGCCGAGGGCCAGGCGGCGCGCGATCTCGTCGCCGATGGCGTCCAGGAGCTCGGCCAGCGTGGGCCGCGCGGCGTACCGCTCGATGAAGGGCCGGTGCAACCGGATCTTGTCGGCGAGATCGTCGAGCTCCGGCGTGGACAGGTAGAGCAGGGCCTGTCCGGCGAACAGGTCGGGGTCGACGCGATACGCAACTCGGCCGGCTCCGGGCAGCCGCTTGATCTCGGTGGCGAGCCGGTCGGCGTAGACCTCCGCCCGTGACGGGCTGGGCGCCTCGATCGCGATCACGATATCGTTGAGCTCGCCGAAATCGCGGAGGTAGTCCTTGAAGCGCTGGACGTAGATGTGATGCGGCGGCAGCAGCTCCACCGAGGAGGTCTGGAACGTCAGGTGGCGGGCGGTCACGACCAGCCCTGCCAGCGCCAGCGTGAGACAGACGCCGATCGTGAGGCCGGGACGCTTGATCGACACCCGAACCACGCGGGACAGCGACGCTCCGGTCGGCGGATCGTTCATCCGGCGATCCTGTGCCCCGGAATTTACCCCGCCTGACCGTCGTGATCGATGGGACCAAGGTCGCATGGCAGCCATGACCTTCGGTTACCGCATGGCCGACCGTCGCCGACCCGGGCCGGCAGCGTAACGCTGCAGCCGCCTCAGGCGTCGCCGAGCGCCGTGCGGATCGCCTGGATCAAGGCGTGTTCGTCGAAGGGCTTGCGAAGATACTGGGCGTTGGCGGCCGTGCGGGCTCGGTCGCGAGTGGCCTCGTCGTCGCGCGCCGTGATGAACACGATGGGGAGGGACGGCTGCACGTCGGTAAGGCGCTCTTGCACGTCGAAGCCGCTGAGTCCCGCCAGGTGAACGTCGAGGATCAGGCAGTCGATCGTCCCGAGGCGCTCCCACGCGAGGAGTTCCTCGCCGGAGCCAAAGGTATTCACCGTGAAGCCTGAGGCGCCCAACAGCCGCCGCAGGGCGCGAAGGATCGAAGGATCGTCGTCGACAACCGCGATGCGCTGACTCACGATGAGCATCTCGATGCAGTGGGCGGCCGCGCTTCAGCGCGTCGGAAGAGGGCCTTCGGTTCACCGAGTCGGCTTCTAGTCTACTCCTGGATGCCGACTCAGTGAAAGGGCCCTGTGGCCGCCGGTCGTCGAGGCTGTGGCCGGTCTGGCGATTGGCCGGCAGCCTAAGAAACGTCGAGCTTCTCCACCATCCGAACGAGGTCCGCGACGGAGCTCGCTTGCATCTTATGCATGACGCGACCCCGGTGAACCTTGATGGTCTTCTCGGCTATGCCCAGATCGCCGGCAATCTGCTTGTTCAGCTTGCCCGTGATGACCTGCATCAGGACTTCGCGCTCGCGAGGCGTGAGGGTATCCAGGCGGCCTTGCAGCTTCGTGCGCTCGGCCCGCTCGACCAGACGCTGCCGGCTCCTGGCCAGAGCCCGCTGGACGCCGTCGATCAATTCCTGATCATTGAAAGGCTTTTGCAGGAAATCGAGGGCCCCGCCCTTCATGGCACGGACCGTGGTCGGCACGGTACCGTGGCCGGTAATGAAAATGATGGGGAGGTCGCGCCCCGCCTGACTCAGCGCCTCCTGCACATCCAGACCACTCGGGCCGGGGAGTCGGACATCGAGGACGAGACATGCCGGACGATCAACAGGGGGGTGGTCGAGAAATGCCTTGGCCGACCGAAAGGTCTCGGCGGTGAGTCCCACCGAGCGAATGAGTCGCGCCAGGGCACGGCAGACAGACTCATCGTCATCCACCACGTACACGATCGCGTCGTTCATCGCTCCGCTTCGCTCAGCGTCGTCACGCGGGCTCGGGCTCGGTAAGCGTACGGCAACGACGCCTTCGATATCCCGCCGTTCGGTCCCGGCTGGAGGGGAGACACGGCGCGCGCGGCCTCCGCTGTCCGTCACCGCGATCGGGGAGACGGGCAGGCTCCACAGACAGGAGAGGTGGGGCCGTCGGCGGACATCTGGCCCGTGACCTCTGCGATGGTCGCCACCCGGCCGCGGCCGTGCTCGTCCACGTACACGATGACACGGCCGTCCAGACGCGCCGCCGACGTCATCTCGGTCTTCCGGCCGCTGTCCTGACCGTCGGTGATCAGCCACTGGCCGACGTTGAACCGCAGCAACGACGGCAAGTCGGGGCGCCACGAACCCGCCGAGGCATCGAAAGCCGCCGACGCGTTGATCGGTGTGGACAGGGGGGTGGCCGGGATGGTGGCGAGTGCTGCGAGACCTATGGTGAAGGTGCCGAGTGTCCTGACCGACGCCGTCATGGCGGTGTCCTCTATCCTCGCGTAGTGCCCTCGGATCGAGCCCTCATCGTAGGGGTAGTGACGCTGCTGGCACTATACGACCAAAGTCCCATGTGTCGGCGCATACGACCGCTGGCCGATCCACCCCCGACGTTTGTCCGACAGTCGGCCGGGCATCGAGGGCTATGTCCACAACGACTCGTCGTATCGCATCGGCCTTGAGTCGTTCAACCTCATCGCACGCGAAGGGCTGTCGGAGTCGCCATGAAAACGCGAGCGGATCCCAGGCGGGAACCCTACGGCGCGCGGGCCAGCGCCTGGCGGACCGCGTGGAACAGGGCCTCGACGTCGAAGGGCTTCGTCAGGAAGTCCACGGCGCCGGCCTTCATGGCCCGCACGGCCATCGGAATGTCGCCATGGCCGGTGATGAAGATGACGGGAAGGGGGCGGCCCCGTGCCGCCAGCGCCGCGTGGAGATCGAAGCCGCTCTGCTCGGGCATCCGCACGTCGAGCACGAGACAGCTCGGCCCGTCGGGCGCG
>WNFW01000248.1_pt1 | contig 33638 bp, 28 predicted proteins | sample 5400131 | NCBI WGS metagenome assembly WNFW01 (sample SAMN13153362, study PRJNA577476) | soil metagenome | isolation source: 20 cm soil or saprolite under grassland replicate 1 | place: USA:California | collected 2016-06-15 | reverse complement strand
GCCAGTGGCGCTGACGCTTTGAAGAAAATGCGCGGATTCGATCCAGAACTGATTTTTTTGGATTATCAGATGCCGGGCATGAATGGCATCGAAGTCTTGAGAGAAATCCGAAAACAAGACAAAAACTTACCGGTCATCATCATTACCGCTTACGGCACGATTGAACGTGCCGTTGAGGCCATAAAGACAGGCGCTGACGATTTCATCACCAAACCGTTCGATCCCGAACATCTTGCAGTGGTCGTCAAAAAAGCGCTGGAACGTGCAGAGCTCAAATCCGAGGTGGAATTTCTCGCCCGAGAGCTCGGCGGGCGCTATCGATTGATCGCAGGGGAGAGCAAGTTGATGGCTCAGGCTGTCGAAGAAGCAAAAAAAGCTGCCAACAGCAAATCAACGGTCTTACTCTTGGGTGAGAGCGGCACCGGCAAAGAGATTTTCGCCCGCTCGATTCATGAATGGAGTGATCGTAAATCGAGGCCCTTTGTCCCGATCAACTGCGTAGGACTCTCCAAAGAGCTTTTGGAAAGCGAACTGTTTGGGCACGAGAAAGGCGCTTTCACCGGCGCACAGCAGCTCAAACGAGGCAAGATGGAAATGGCGAACGGGGGCACCGTTTTCTTGGACGAGGTGGGCGATATCTCCCAGGAGCTCCAGGCCAAGCTTCTCAGATTTCTCCAAGAGAGAGAGTTCGAACGCGTGGGCGGGAATCAGCCCATCGCCGTCGATGTGCGAGTCATCGCCGCAACGAATCGTGATTTGGAAGAGGCAGTTAAGAGCGGCGCCTTTCGTGAAGACCTTTATCATCGTCTGAATGTTATCGCGCTCACCTTACCGGCGCTGCGAGAGAGAAAAGAGGACATCGCGCCTCTGGCCGACTATTTCTTGCAACGCTTCTCATCAGAGACCAAAAAAGTTTTTTCGGAAATTTCCGCAGACGCTCGACAGAAATTGCTTGACTATCACTGGCCCGGAAACGTGCGTGAGCTTGCCAATGTGATCGAAAGAGCCGTTGTTTTAGGAGACGGTCCGACTCTTACCCTCCATCATCTTCCGTCTCGAGTCGTCGGCCACTTGGTTGCGCCATCCCTGGAAGGTCAGTCGTATCATGACGCCGTCAATAACCACCGACGGCAGTTGATTTTAGATGCGCTCACGCAAGCGCAAGGCAATCGCGCCGCGGCCGCGAAAGCACTCGGCCTTCATAGAACTCACCTGATGAAACTGATGAAGGCGCTCCAGATTCGCTGAGCCGATCACGAAGTCACCAGCGATTGCGCCAGAATTTTCTTTACCAACAGGGCAGTTGATTGCCCGATCAACTAAGTTAACTTTTCTAAAGAAAAATATTGGTAAAATGCATTTTTTTTCTTGACATACAAGTTGTTGTGTCATTATAATCACCTCACCTACAAAATATGGGAGGGTTTAGCAATAAACATCTTTTTCCGCCTGAGTCACGCTCGTTTCCTCTTGAGAAGAACCCGCCCCAGGGAATCCTAAAAGGAGGTGCCTATGGCAGCTAAGAAAAAGGCCAAAAAGAAAGCTAAGAAAAAAAAGAAATAACTTTTTATTAGATGTGGAGTTGTGGTGGTGAATTAAACCCTTCCTAATCTCAGGCGACAGGGTAGCCGTTCTGGCTATCTAAAAAAACAGGCCCTCCGGTGACGCATCCCGGAGGGCTCTGTTTTTTTGTGGTATTTTTTCTAATCCCGAATTGTAAGCATGAAGCAAACGGTTGCAGGCCTTTTGATTGAACGCTATCCGCCGGAAAAACCCAAGTTCAGATCGTCGGTTCTGTTGGTGCACGGTTTATGGGCGACCGGCGAGTGCTGGCAAACCTGGGCGACCCATTTTTCTAACCTGGGATGGGATTGCCGGGCGATCAATCTCCCCGGCCGCATCCAAGCCACAAGCCTTACGACCTTACTGGATTTAAACTTGGATCTCGCCGTCGAGGAGCTCGCGCGTGTCGTGAATTCGTTTTCGTCCTCTCCGGTTGTCGTGACTCATGGTGTCGGAGCGCTGGTTGCCCTCAAGGCTGCCGAGAAAGCAACGTTCGCGGCGCTCGTCCTTGCGTCACCGGTGCCGCCGCGAAACGCTGGAATTCCTAGATCGCGGGCCCTGAAGCTGCTCCGTCTAAAGTATCTGCCGTTAATATTTCTGCGCCGACCGTTTCGCATCGAAGAAAAAGATCTGCGCAAGACTTTTCTTGCTCCACTACCCGAAACCCTTCAAACAGAAATTTCCCGCAAAATCATCCCGGAAAGTAACCACCTCGTCCAAGAGCTTTTTCAAACGCATGTCGATATCGAGCCAGGGCGGATAGGCTGTCCATGCCTCGTCTTGGCAGGGGGGCAGGACCAGCTCATTCCCACGGCCTCGAGCCACGATATTGCCCGGTGGCTCGGCGCCGACTTCAAGGAATATCCCGGTCAAGGTCATTGGATCATTGAAGCGAGCAGTGAACCTATCGTGCGGGATATTCACCGCTGGCTGGTACAAAACCTAGGCGATCGAGTTCTCATCGCCGAGCTTTCCTAACGAAGCTCATTCAATTTATTGGTTTTGGGCGCAAGTGTTACACTGTCGTTACGGATACCGGCTATTGCTTCAGTTTAGGCACTTCGTTAGAGTATTAATCTATGATTCCCTTGATGGTTAATCGTTTGCTGTTTTTGCTGCTGCTAACGTGGATTGCGTTGTCGGGCAACTGGGCTTCGGCCTGGGCTCAGTCGAAGATCAACTATAAGGTCATTCCCAATCTGCAGCCCATGAAGGACAATGAGCCCACGCCCGAGTTCACGCTGGCGACGCCTGAAGGAAAAAAGATCTCGTTAAAGGACTTTCGTGGCAAGACCGTTTTCTTGAACTTCTGGGCGAGCTGGTGTGTACCTTGCCGCGAAGAGATGCCGGCCATGGAACGGTTATACCAGGAGTTCAAAGACAAGAACTTCGTCGTCCTGGCCGTAGGCGTTAAAGACCGCAAGCAAGACGCAATCAATTTTATCAAAGAGCTCAAGCTAACTTATCCCATCGCGTTCGATCCGGAGGGCCAGGTGGGCCTTTTATATGGAGCCTGGGGCCTGCCGACAACCTACTTGATCGGACCCAAAGGCGAAGGGTTGGCCCGCGCCTGGGGACCAGCCGAGTGGTACAGTCCAGCCGCGCGAAAATTAATCAAAGAGCTTGTCGATGGCAATAAATGACCGACGTTAACATCTTCGTCGCCTTTGCTGCGGGAATTTTCTCGTTTTTGTCTCCCTGTGTCTTACCTTTAATCCCATCCTACCTCTCCTTTGTTTCCGGCGTTTCCTTGGATGAAATGCGCAGCGACGAAGCGCGCGGACGCGTGCGCTCGCGCGTCGTACTGAACTCCATGGCTTTCATCATCGGTTTTTCGCTGGTCTTCATTTCTCTGGGCGCCTCCGCGAGCTTCCTCGGCAGTCTTTTTTTGGATTATCGAAACCTCATACGCATCACCGGTGGTTTCTTTATTCTTCTCGTTGGCCTTTACCTTGTCGGGCTTTTCAAGATTTCCGCCCTCGAGCGGTATTTGCAGTTTAACCTGAAGGACAAACCGGCCGGATACTTTGGTTCGGTTTTGGTGGGCATTACTTTCGCCGTGGCTTGGACGCCCTGCGTCGGCCCTATTCTCGGAGCCATTCTCGCTTTGGCGGGTACTTCGGGAGAGGTCGGCCGGGGAACCCTCTTGCTCACCACCTATGCCGCTGGTCTGGCCTTACCTTTCTTTTTGAGCGCCCTGGCCATCAATTCGTTTTTTCAGTTTTCGCAGCGCTTGCGCCGTTACATTCAAGCGATTCATGTGATGGGCGGTATTTTGTTGATCATCGTGGGCATTCTTTTACTCACCGACTACATGACATTTCTCAACGCTTATGTTCTTCGCTTTACGCCGGACTGGCTTTTGAAACGGCTTTGACGCCCAACGGTTGGTTTGACCTCCCCCCAGGCTTAGTGTTAATTTTTTTTGATCCTGACTTGCTTTAGTCATCATTCTAGCCGAATCCAAATCCCGGATCAGAATGGAGTAAAAACAACATGGAAGAGCAAATTCGTCATATCTTGAAAGCCTTGGGCGAAGATCCGGATCGCGAGGGACTTGTAAAGACACCTCATCGCATGGCTCAAGCTTTAACTTTTCTCACTCAAGGTTATCGGATGGATCCGAAACAAGTCATCAACGACGCCCTTTTTACCGAAGACTACGAGGAGATGATTCTTCAAAAGGACATCGATTTCTTCTCCCTTTGCGAGCATCATCTGCTGCCTTTTTTCGGCAAAGCTCACGTGGCTTACATCCCGCATCATAAGATCGTCGGCATATCCAAACTCGCCCGCCTGGTTGACGTCTACGCGCGGCGGCTGCAAGTTCAGGAGCGCTTGACCAACCAAATCGCCAATACCATCATGGAAAGACTGGATCCTCTGGGCGTTGCCGTCGTGATCGAGGCTGAGCACCTGTGCATGAGGATGCGCGGGGTAGAAAAGCAGAACTCAATTATTATTACGAGCACCCTCCTCGGAGCGTTTCGAACGCGAGAGGAAACTCGCAATGAATTCATGACCCTGATTCGTCATAGAAATTTATAGAGCTGTCCATGGAAATAAGATTTAGGGATACCAGCGTCGACGCCGTCAAGACGGACCTGTTGGTCTTGCCGGTTCAGGAAAAAAAGCTCGAGCAGCCGCCACTGCGCGCGCTCGACCGACGTTTGAAAGGGAGACTGCGCCAGCGGATGCAGAAAGCTAACTTCACCGGTGGCGAAGGTAGCACTTTACTTTACTCCACAGCGGGCATGTCTCCGGCCGCGTGCCTGTTGTTGATAGGCACGGGAAACCCGAAAGAGATCGAGTCTGATACTTGGCGAAAGCTGGCGGCGCGGGCGAGAAGAGAGGCGACGACCATCGGCGCTGAGGATATGGCGTTGTTTTTCGCGCCGGAAAAAGAGCCGGACGCGGCTGCCGGCGCTATTGTCGAAGGTCTTTCGCTCGCTTCCTATCAATTCGACAAGTATCGCTCGAATTCAAAACCGCCGCCCGAGTTGAAAAGTCTGACGCTTTTCAAGCCCGGTCTAAACAGAAGCGCGGCCATTGAGAAGTCCATACAAACGGCGCAGGCGACGATCCCTGGAGTGTTCCTGGCACGTGATCTCATCAACGAGCCGCCGTCAGTCACCACCGCCCGCTTTCTTGGGACACAGGCGCAACGCCATTGCCGCGGTCGCGGCTTGTCGGTCGAAGTCTGGGGAAAGAAAAAAATCGAGGCCATGAAGCTGGCGGGCCTGCTGGCGGTCAATCGAGGCAGCCAGGAAGAGCCGCGGTTCATCGTCATTCGCTACAAGCCATCCCGCAAGCCGCGAAAGAAAGTTGCCTTGATCGGTAAAGGCATCACTTTCGATTCCGGCGGGTTGTCGCTCAAGCCGGCAAAGTCCATGGAAACCATGAAGCTCGACATGTCCGGCGGCGCCGCAGTCATCGGTGCCATGAGTCGATTGCCGTATCTCAATTTCGACATCGAAGTCACGGGTTACGTTCCGACGACGGATAATCTCCCCGGCGGAAACGCCCAAAAGCCCGGCGACGTTATCCGCTATTTGAACGGCAAAACCATCGAAGTTCTCAACACCGACGCCGAGGGTCGATTGATCTTGGCCGACGCCTTGGCGCTCGCCGCGAAGGAAAAGCCGGATTACATGATCAACTTGGCGACACTGACGGGCGCCTGCATGGTGGCTCTCGGTCCATCGGTTGGAGGTCTTTTTAGCAATGATCAATCGCTTGCTGACCAGCTCATGCGCTGTGCGCGGGAGACCGGAGAGAGGCTTTGGCAACTCCCATTGGTCAAGGAATATCGCGAGCATCTGAAAAGCAACGTGGCCGACATGAAAAACATCGGCGGCAGCCACGGCGGCGCCATCACCGCGGCGCTCATTCTGGAAGAATTCGTGGACCACATCCCGTGGGCCCATTTGGATATTGCGGGTCCGGCGTTTGCAGAGTCGGGGATGGGTATCTGTCCCAAAGGCGGCACCGGATTCGGCGTCCGAACCCTACTCAAATTTCTTTCGACAGTCTAAGGAGGCTACGATAATGGCGAAAATTACGGAGGTTGGAGACAACAATTTCGAAATAGAGGTGATTCAGTCGAAACTGCCGGTGCTGGTCGATTTTTGGGCTCCTTGGTGCGGTCCTTGTAAATCCATCGCGCCCATTGTTGAGGAATTGGCCGGCGAGTACGACGGCAAACTCAAAGTCGCGAAACTCAACGTCGATGATCACCCGGCCACGGCTTCCCGCTACGGCATCCGAGGCATTCCCAATCTGATCATTCTCAGAGGCGGTGCGGTTAAAGAGCAAATTGTCGGTGCCGTGCCGAAGGCACGGCTCGTCAGCGCCATTGAAAAGGCGTTGCAATAACGGTAGGGGAACCGTTGGAGTGATGGAGTATTGGAGTAATGGCCGGATTCGATCCTAAGACAATCGCTCCAACACTCCATTATTCCATCGGGCCATCTTTCAGAAGATATACCGCCGCATACTGACGTTGATCATCAGGCCGATCGCGAACATCATGGAGGCCAATGCCGAGCCGCCATAGCTGAACAACGGCAGCGGCACCCCAACCACCGGCATGATCCCGGTGACCATCGCGACGTTGATAACGACGTGCCAGAAAAAAATCGCCAGCATGCCGAAAACCAGCAGCGCACCGAAGCGATCCTTGGCCCGCTCGATGAGCTTCAAGGCGTAAATAATCAGGGCAAAATAAAGCAGCAGCAACACCAAGCAGCCCACCAACCCCCATTCCTCGGAAAAAACCGCAAAGATGAAGTCCGTGTGTTGCGCCGGCAGGAAATCCAGCCGGTTCTGTGTTCCATGGAGATAACCTTTACCGAAAAGTCTGCCGGAGCCAATGGCGATCTTCGACTGAATCACGTGATAGCCAGCGCCCAACGGATCACGGTCCGGATCTAGAAAAGTCAAAATACGCGCCCGCTGATAGGCTTTGAGAAAATGCCAGCCGATGGGGAGAAACGCCAAGCCGGCCCCGACCAGGTAGAGAAACGAGCGCAGGCGCAGTCCGCCCATCAGGATCATACTGAGAAAGACGATGCCCAAGATGATGGCCGTGCCGAGATCTGGCTGCACCAAAGTCAGAATCACCAGCGGTCCGACCATAGCAAACAGCACCCAGAGATCGCGTAATTGATAACCCCTCGGTGGCTCGCCGTCTTGAAAATATTTCGCCATGATCAAAACAATGGCGATTTTGGCCGGCTCCGAGGGCTGAAATCTAAAAAAGCCGAGATTGATCCAGCGCTGTGAGCCGCCGCCCGAATGGCCAATAAAGAGAACTAAGACCAAGAACGCAAACATCAAGCCGTAGAAGGGGTAGGCAAGCCGATCGATGTAATGGTAGTCGAAGGCAATTGCCGTAAACATGGCAACCAGGCCGAGCCCCAACCACATGAACTGGCGCGACGGCAGTGCGCCGGCGTGCTCTTCGGTCATGTTGTAGTTAGCGCTATAGATGGTCGCGATACCAATACAGACAAAGGTCAAGGTGAGCAGGAGCAGCGTCCAATCGAAATGGGAAATCAGCCGGCGATCAATTTGCACGGTTCTCTCCTTCGATACGAACCTGCCGCTGATCAGCCGGTTGCTTTTGTAGTTCGATATATCTCTCGATCACTTTTTTTGCCATCGGGGCAGCGGCCTCGCCCCCGTGTCCCCCATGTTCAACCAGTACGACAACGGCGATTTGGGGATTTTGCACCGGCGCATAGGAAATAAACCAAGCATGGTCGCGGTTGAAATAGGCCAGCTGTTCGGTCTTGACGTAGCCGCCTTTCATTTCCACGACCTGCGCCGTTCCGGTTTTGCCGGCAATCTCCACCAGGCTCGACCTCGCCGCGCCACCGGTTCCCCCTGGGCCATTGACCACGTCGGCTAAGGCGCTCCGCAGGCGTTCGAGAGTGGATGGTTTGAGGTTGATCGTGCGAATCTTTTCAGGGCCGTACTCACGAATGGTCGCGCCGTCAAACGACTCTACCTTGCTGACGATCCGCGGGCGATAAAGCGTTCCGCCGTTGGCCACGGTCGCAATCATGTTCACAAGCTGCAGCGGCGTCACGGTGAGATAGCCCTGACCAATCGATATCGAAACCGTTTCGCCCGGATACCAGGGCTGACGATACCTTTTTCTTTTCCATTCGCTGTCCGGAACCAGCCCGTTCCTCTCGTCATCGAGCGCCACACCGGTTTTTTCTCCCAAGCCAAAGGCACGGGCCCATTTAGCAATCCGGTCCACGCCGATGCGCGGCCCCAACTGATAGAAGTAGACATCGCAGGATTCGACAATCGCCTTGCGGAGATCAACGGAGCCATGGCCGCCTTTCTTCCAATCGCGAAAGGATCGGTTGCCGAAGTTATAATAACCGGGATCGGAAATCCGGGCTTCCGGCTGCAGCACCCCCTCTTCCAAGCCGGCGATGGTCATGATGACCTTGAAAGTAGAACCCGGCGGGTACTGCCCTTGAGTCGCTCGGTTGCTGAGCGGTCGCAAACGATCTTTAATCAATTCGCGCCATTCTTCCGCTTTGATGCCGCGGGCGAAAGTGTTGGGATCGAAGGCCGGGGTGCTGACCATCGCCAGGATTGCGCCGGTATTAACATCAAGGGCAACAATGGTTCCTTCCTTGCCGTTGAGCGCCGCGAAAGCGGTCTCTTGCAGCCGTTGATCCAAAGTCAAGTGAACTGTGTAGCCGGGAACATCCGGCACTTCGTGGAGCACCCGGACGCGCCGACCCAATGCGTCAACCTCGACTTGCTGTCCGCCGCTCTGCCCCCGCAGGACTTCTTCCCACCGTCGTTCGAGTCCATACTGTCCGATTTCGTCGCCCATCGAGTAGCCCTGGTCTTTGAGACCTTTGAGCTGACTGGAACCGATCTCGCCCAAATAGCCGAGGACATGAGCCCCCGTCGGTCCGTCGACATAACTGCGCCGCGGCCGCGCGCGCAGCGTCACTCCGGGAAGATCCAGCTGATGGGTTTCCACCGCGACAACCGCCGGCCAGTCCACGTCTCGACCCAATACGACCTCTTCAAAAGCCAGCCGTTTCTTATTCTCTTGGAGAGTCGTCAAGAGCTCTTTTTCATCCCGCCCAAGATAGCGCGCCAGGAGCCGCAAGGTGTTTTCTGGGTCATCGGTGTCTTCGGGAACGAAAAGCAGATCGAAAGATGGACGACTATCCACCATGAGCTGTCCTTGGCGGTCAACAACCATTCCCCGCGTTCCCGGCATTCGCTTGATACGGATGCGATTGTTCTCCGACAGAAAGGTGTAACGTTCACCCTGGATGATCTGGAGAAACACGAGCCGCGTGATCAGGGACAAAAAGACGATCGTGAGGACATAATAGAGCCAACGGGCGCGCGCGCGGAGTTCCGGCGTACCATCTTGTCTGTTGATGTCGGTAAGGACAGTCATGCCATTATTCTGTGGGGACGGTTACCTTTTCGAGAAAACTTTGCCCGCGCCGCAAGAGATTAAAGACAAACGGAGCGAGCACTGCGGCCACGAGAGCTTCCAAGAGGATATATCTGATGGCGCCCAGCCAAAGTCCATCGACGCTCAAAAATATCGCCGAAACCAAAACCAAGGCCACACCTTTCACCAAGGAAGCGAGCAGCACCACGAGGCTACTCACCACCGGATGGTGCAGCCAGATGGAGCGCGAGCTCAGATAGACAATGAGAAAAACCAAAGACATGGCAAATGCGTTAATTCCGAGGATTTTGCTCGACACGACATCGACGGAGTAACCCAGCATGAACGCGCCCAGAACTGCCCCGACGCTCGGATGATGTAATCCCCAGTAAACGCAAAGCACGAGAATAAAATCCGGCACGATGGGACCCAGGGGCAAGAGGTGGAGAAAAGTCATTTGCAATAGCAGCAGTACGATCCCGATAGCAAAAAACAGCAAGGACACCTTCATTGGAGAAACGTAAGAGGTCGGGGACAGAATCATCAATTTTTTTCCTGGCTTGTCTCGGGATGAACCACCAGGACTTCTTCGGTTCGTGAAGCCAGCACTGCCGGAGTGACTTCGATCAATTGAAAAAGACCGAGCTGCTGCTTGCGCACCTTGATGACCGTGCCCACCAGCAGCCCCTTGGGAAAAACTCCGTCGATGCCGGAGGTAATCAACCGATCTCCTTCCTGAACATCTTCGCTCCGCTTTACATATTTCAAAATCGTGCCGTAATCCAACGAGCCGGAAACAATGCCCCGCGCCCGAGTGCGCTGAACCAAGACATCAATACCACTGCTTGGGTCGGTGAGTAAGAGCACTTTGGCGGTACGCCCCGTCACGGATACCACCTGCCCGACGACTCCCAGAGGCGTGACCACTCCCATTCCTTTATTAACACCGTCGGCGCTGCCTTTATCGAGAAGACAGCTCTGGAACCAGCTACTCGCGCTATTGCCGATGATCGACGCGGTAACGGAGTCTGAGGGTAAATGAGAACGGAATTCAAGGAGTTGCTGCAAACGTCGATTGGTAGCTTCCGCCTCCAGCAACCGATTTCTTTCGACCTCCAGTTGCTGAATGCGTTTTCTGAGCCGCTCATTTTCCCCTTTGAATCCCGACAGCGTAGTATAACTATTTTGCATCTCTTTGAACCAATCGATGGTCATCTGCGCTCCGATTTCAACGGGGCGCAAAAGCCAGAGCAGCAGTGGACCGACAGGATCTCTCCTCAATTGTCCGCGTGCGGCGGCGGTCAAGATATAGAGGGACAGCAAGAGACAGAAACAGGAGCTCAGCAGAACTTGATTCTTACGAAAAAAAGCGAGCATGGAAGCTCGGTCGCCTCCAACGGCGGGATGCATCGGTGCCTCAGCCTAGTGAACCGCGACCTCCCTGAGCAGTGAAATCTCATCTAAGGCCTTTCCGGCGCCCATCACGACCGCGGTCAAAGGATCGTCCGCCATCATCACGGGCAGGCTGGTCTCCTCGCGAAGTAAAATATCCAGATTTCTAAGCAAGGAACCGCCGCCGGCCAGGACGATTCCGCGATCGACGATGTCCGAAGCCAACTCGGGCGGCGTCCGCTCTAATGACAGCCGCACCGCTTCGACGATCTGATTGATCGGCTCCAGGAGAGAGTCCCTGATCTCCTCATCGGTGATAACGACGGTCTTCGGTACACCGGCAACCAGATCCCGTCCTTTGATCTCCATCGTCTGAACCTCATCGCTCGGATAAGCCGAACCGATGGTGATCTTGATCAACTCTGCCGTCCGCTCGCCCACGAGGAGATTGTATTTTCGCTTGATGAACTGGGCGATCGCTTCATCCATTTTATCACCGCCCACTCTTACCGAGCGAGAAAAAACAATTCCCGAGAGGGAGATAACGGCGACTTCGGTGGTGCCGCCGCCGATGTCGACGATCATGTTGCCGGTGGGCTCGGTGATGGGCAAGCCGGCCCCAATCGCGGCGGCCATCGGCTCTTCGATAAGATAAACTTCCCTGGCGCCCGCCGATTCCGCCGACTCCCGTACCGCCCGCTTCTCGACCTCCGTAATGCCAAACGGCACACCGACGATAATGCGCGGGCGCACTAGCGTGCGGCGGTTATGAACTTTTTGAATAAAGTAGCGCAACATTGCTTCGGTGATTTCAAAGTCCGCGATGACGCCATCCTTGAGCGGCCGGATAGCGACGATACTGCCCGGCGTGCGGCCGAGCATTCGCTTCGCTTCAGCGCCGACCGCGAGCACCTTTTTGCCGCCACGCTCGTTTCTCTGTTGCACGGCAACCACCGAAGGTTCGTTGCAAACGATTCCCTGGTTCTTGACATAGATCAAGGTGTTGGCGGTCCCGAGATCAATCGCAAGATCATTCGAAAAGATGCCGAAAAGGGCATCGAACATCAGAAAACTCCTTTTACCTCAAGAGCAAACCGGAAATCAGGCAGTGAGAAAATAACAGATTTGGTTCGGGCAAGCAAGATAATTGAAAAATCTAGGAAAAACGCATTCTAGCAAATTTGAATCGGTTGCATTGCCACGGGTCTTTTCTTATCATAGGAGGGTTTCTTTTAACCCTAGTTTACCGAAAGGTTTCTTCGCTGATGCTTGATTTCTTACGTAAACGGAAACGATCCTGGATTATCATAGTGCTTCTCGGGATCATCGTCGTCACTTTCATCGCCTTTTACGGGGGCAGTAAGTATCAAAACCAGGGCTCACCCGACGTCGCCGAAGTCAATGGTGACATTATCAGCCAACGGGAGTTCGCTGTCCAGTACCAGAGAGCCTTGGGTCGCTACCGCGAGCTGTTGAAGGGCTCGCTCACGCCGGAAATGCTCAAGAATCTCAATATTAAAGGCACCTTGCTGGAAGAGCTGATTCAAAAAAAGCTCGCGCTCCAGGAGGCGCGGACCCTCGGACTCACGGCCACGGATGAAGAGCTGTGGAATTCCCTCGCGCAAATTCCCGAGTTTCAAGTCGCCGGCCGCCCCAACAAAGAGCGCTATCTGCAACTCCTTCGCGCCAACGGATTGACGCCCGGCGAATTTGAAGAGGAACAAAGAGAACAGCTGACGATCCAGCGGCTCTATAGCGTCATTGCCGACACCGTGCACGTCACCGAGGCCGAAGTCCGGGACCGTTATCGCGTCGAACAGGAGAAAATCAATCTGAATTTCATTCGCTTGCCGCTTAGCGATTTCATTCCCGAGGTCAAACTGACCGAAGATGAGATCAAAAAATTCTATGATCGCAACAAAGATTCATTGAAAGAACCGCTAAAAATTCAAGTAGAATACCTTTCTTATCAGTTCGATCAGTTGTCATCTTCAGCACAGATCGGCGACAAGGAAATCGAGGATTATTATCAAGTCAATCGCGAATCCAAATTCCACAAGCCCAAAGAAGCGAAGGTGCGCTATATCTCGATCCGTATGCCGCCAACGGCCGACGCCAAGCAAAAGGACGAAGCCAGGGCACGCGCCCATCGGATCGTCGCGGATGCGCGCGCCGGAAAGGATTTTGCTCAAATCGCAAAAGGAGAGTCCGACGATCCGAGCGCCGCGAAGGGAGGCGACGTGGGTTGGATCGCCCAGGGTCAGTTGCCTCAACCCCTCGATAAGGCTGTTTTTGGTCTCGCCAAGGGGGAGGTCAGCAACGCCATCGAAACACCGGCAGGTCTGCAGATCGTCAAAGTCGAAGACACCAAGGAAGAAAAAACCCAGAGCTTGAAAGAGGCCACGCCTGAGATCACGCGAATGCTCAAAGCAGAGAAGGGAAAGCGAGAAGCAGCGACGGCGGCGGATCGTGACCGTGAGAAAGCACTGTCGGGCAGCGATTTTAACAAGCTCGCACAGGATCGCGGCGCGGCCGTCAACGTGACCCGTTGGTTCTCAAACGGCGAAGTCCTTCCGGAAATCGGCCCCAACCAAGAATTCTACAAAAATGCCTTTGTCCTCGCTGCTAAAGATGTGAGTCCAGTGATCGAAGGTAGCAGCGCTTACTACCTCCTACGGATCAAAGAAAGAAAGGAACCGACGGTCCCCGCGCTCGAAGCAGTGAGGAGAAATATAGAAAATGGATTGAGAGAGTCGAAGGCTCATGAACTGCTGCTGCAGAAAGCGAACGGTTTCTTAGATCAACTTAAGAAGGAGAAAGGTATAGCGCAGCTCGCTGAGCGAAACGGTTTGAAACTGGAGGAAACCGGCTGGTTTCTCCGCAACGCGCCGCAATTGCCGAAGATCGGTGAATTATCGGAGCTAAAAGCGGGCGGCATCGTCCTCTCCGCCCAAAAACCGGTTGCCGAAAGAATCTACGCTCAAAAGGACGCGGCCTACATCCTCGCGTTCAAAGAGAGTCAAGGAGCCGACATGGAGCGGTTCGAGAGAGAGAAAGAGACGCTCGCGAAGCAAGCCTTGGCGGAAAGCCGACAGCGCATCCTGCAGAAGTTCATGGAGGGGCTGAAGGCGAAAGCAAAGATCCAGATCCACGCGGCTTCTCTGCAAGAGGGCTAGTTTCTCCCGCGCCGAAATCGCGCTCTAAGGATAATTTGTGCAGATCGTTTTGCTTCGCCATGGCGCCACGGATTGGAACCTTCAGGGCCGCTGCCAGGGCGCCACGGACCGGCCGCTCAGCGAAATCGGCATTCGCCAGGCCGAGGAGATTGCTGCGACCTTGAGCGCGGAATCGGTGCGCGCCGTTTACTCAAGCAACTTAAAACGCGCGCGCCACACCGCGCGGCTCATCAGCCAAAAACACGATCTGGCGGTGACCATTGAAGCAGGCATACGCGAGCTCGATCACGGCGCGCTCGAAGGCTTGACTTTCACGGAGATCAAAGAGAACTACCCCGGCTTCATCAGCCGGTGGCGGACCGAGCCGGCGGAGATTCAGGTTCCCGGCGGCGAAAGGCTCGTCGATGTCGCGCAACGAGCTTGGGAGGGTTTGCATCGTATCGCGCGGCGTCACCAACCCGGAGAAACCGTCGTCGTGGTGAGTCACAACTTTCCGATCCTGGGAATCATCTGCCGCATCACCGGCACTCATCTCAATCAGTATCGCACTTTCCATGTCGATCCCTGCGGTGTCACCCGTGTGAATCATGACGGCGACAAGTGGGGCATCACACAGATCAACAACCAAGATTATATTTCGGCAGTGGTCGTGCAGGGGTCACCGTTGTAAACGGAATGCTTCAATACCGGACTGGAGTATTGGAGTGATGGGTCTCTGCCAATACTCCAACACTCCATTACTCCAGAGCTCCATTCCTTTCGATACGCGAGACGGCCCAAAAGAGTACGGCAAGCAAAAGGTAGCCGATAGCAAACTCCGGCGCGGCGAATAGACCGAATCGACTGGTAACTCCACCTGGCGCGAGATCGTAGGCGTGAATAATGCCGACGGCGGAGAAAGACGCTGCGGCGAGCGACCAGGCACTCGCTTTGACGAACTCCCTCTCGATCAAAGCCACACCAATCGAGGCGAGAATCATCGAACTGAAAATGAAACCCCGCTCTAACGAGATCATACCGTGGATCGCGAGGCTCCGAGCGAACGGCGCCAATCCAACTTCGAACAGCGATTTTCCGGCAGCTCTTACTCCCGTTTCGACCATCAAAAGCCCCCATGCCGCCAGCGCCGGAACGATCCCCAGCGCAACGGCCGGCGCATGCTCCCTCGGCGTTTCCTGAAAAGATTGCGCCACGATGATAATGCCGATGTAGAGAAGGATGCCGATCCCGGCTTCGAGTGGAATCAGATTTAACACCCCCTGAATCGTCCCCGTAAGACAAAGAAAGGCGATAAAGAGGCCATTCAGCGCGGAATAACCTGAACGCGCGCCGAGCCGCTTCCAACCCGGATGGCCGATATAAATGGTTGTGGCGAATACGCTGCCGAACAGAGCGGCGACGACGGAACCGATCCCGTTCACCATCAGCGACGAAAAGGTAGGGAAGCGATCGCCGGCAGCTTCCGCGCTTTCTATATTTTGCAGCGAACCGACGACATTGAAGATGCCCATCGGAAGAATAACCGAGAAATAATTTAGGAACGCCGGATCAGTGAGCGCCTCCCAAAGCGAGCCACCGGCGAATGTCGGCATTGCCACCGCAAAGTTAACCCCTAACGATTTCCCGCTCATGGTTCCTAGAAGCCATCCCATGATGGTTCCAATGGCAATCGCGACCATCCCGCCCGGTAGTCCGAGCGGCAACTTCTGGTGTGAAAAATAGGCGACGAAAATAATCGCCATCGGCACCATGGCGACTAATGGCTGGGCGAAAATTTTGAAGGTGAAATCCATGGAAATAAACGTGATGGCGATGCCCGCCAGCGCGGAAAGCAGAGCTGCCCTCGGCGTGACGCGGCGCACGCTTTCGGCGATGAAAGCGCCGATGATTTCGATGACGCCGTTGAGAAAACAAGCCACGAGGCCGACTTTCCAGGCCCAGACCGGATCTTTGGTCTCCTGATAAATGGGCAGCATGATAAAGAAGACAAACGCAAACAGGCTAACCGTGTTAATGCCGTAGGGCAGCGCGGTCACGTCTTCTCTGCCGGTTTCGCGCGCCAGCCGATGGGCTTGCCACGCGTAAAAGAAATTTCCGACCAAAATCGAAATCGCCGCTCCCGGCAGGATACGGCCGAAAATGAAACTGTCTGGTAGATGGATCAGTTCGCGGCACAAGCTGACGATTAGAATCAATTGAATCAGGTTATCGATCATAAGACCGAAAAAGCCATCCAAATCTTTGCGCACGAACCAGGGCGGATTAAACGATGATGGCGACATGGGATGAAATTTCCACTTTCGAATTTCGCAGACTGTAGCCGTGCCTGCTGTTTTCTGTCAAACACTTCTCGGCTTTTGAACCAAAATTCAACCGCCTTGAAAGTCCGGGGAATGGAAGATAAAGAGTGTAATTGGATGTCCACGCTTCTCTGCAAAGATTTGGGGGTGATGCATTATCTCGCTGCTATCGAGTTCCAGGAAAAACTCGTCGACCTAAAGCAGCGGGAGCCTTCACCCGACGTCTTGCTTTTTGTTGAGCATCCGCACGTCTACACGTTGGGGCGGGGCGGGAAAGCAGCCAATATCCTCGCTGCCCAGGAACTGCCGGTTTACCGGACCAGCCGCGGCGGCGATGTTACTTATCATGGGCCGGGGCAGTTGGTGGTTTATCCGCTTATCGATCTGCGCTCGAAATTGCGTAAGGATGTGCATCGTTACGTAAGAAACTTGGAGATGACCGCGATTCGCACGCTCAAGGATTTGGGGCTCGAAGGAATTCGCCGGCCGCCTTACACCGGAATCTGGATCGGCGATAAGAAGATTGCCGCTATCGGTGTCGCGGTGCGCCGAAGCATTACTTTTCACGGTCTAGCGCTGAACGTGAATACGGATCTCTCTTATTTTAATCGAATCATTCCGTGCGGACTGAGCTGGGCCGATGTTACGTCAATGGCTAGAGAACTAGGCAAAGAGCAAAGCGCAGAGCGTGTGAAGGACAGGTTTCTCGATCATTTTGCTGAACTGTTCGGCTATTCGGACGTTGAAAGATACGAAGATGGAGAATCGAGGATGGAAGATCGCAATCCTCAATCTTCAATCATCCATCCTCGACCTGCTTGAACCATGCCTAGACGTCATCCCGACTGGATCAAAGTCAGGCCTCCGGGAAATCCCAACTACCTCCGCCTCAAGCGCATCCTGAGGGAGAAGAACCTGCACACGGTTTGCGAGGAGGCGCGCTGCCCGAATATCGGCGAGTGTTGGGGCCACAACACCGCCACATTTTTAATCTTGGGCGACACCTGCACGCGCGGCTGTCGTTTTTGCGCCATCGACAAAGGCAAACCTCTGGCGCTGGACCCGGAAGAACCGCGCAATGTCGCACTCGTCGTCAAAGACCTCGGCCTCGACCACATCGTCGTCACCTCGGTGAACCGCGATGATCTTTCGGACGGCGGCTCGAACCATTTCGCCAAAACAGTCTTTTGGATCAAAGCGCTCAATCCGGCCATTCGCGTCGAAGTTTTGATTCCCGACTTCAAGGGTGATTTGAAGGCCTTAGAAACCGTCGTGCAAGCCGGCGTTCATGTGCTCAATCACAACATTGAAACCGTACCGCGCCTCTATGGAAAAGTCAGGCCTGGCCACACCTACGCTTGCTCGGTAAATATTCTTAAAACAGCTAAAGAGATGCGGAGAGATGTTCTGACGAAAACGGGGATGATGCTCGGGGTTGGCGAGACCCGTGATGAAGTGATGACGACGCTCTGCGACCTTCGAGCCAACGACGTCGATATCGTCACCTTGGGGCAATATCTTCAGCCTTCGACACGTCAACTTCCTGTCGAGCGCTACGTGACGCCTGCCGAATTTCAAGAATTCAAACAGGACGCCGAAAAGCTCGGCTTTCGCCACGTCGAGTCCGGTCCGCTGGTGCGCAGCTCCTACCATGCCTGGAGCCACGTGACATAGTATCGAAATGGAGTGTTGGACTATGGGAGCATTGGAGTATTGGGTTTTAAATGCATCACTCCATTACTCCATCACTCCAGTACTCCAGCCAAGGAGGGGATCGTTATGAAAGTATTGCGACTACGCTCATGGAACTTTCACGCGGAAAACCTTGATGCAATGACGCGTTTTTATCAAGACGCGTTGGGCGCGGAGATACGCACGCACCACACTGTGGCCGGCGTTAAGGTCGCGCGGCTTCGCGCCGGCGAGACCGGGCTCGGTCTTTTCGACGCCTCGGAGAAGCGGGCGCCGCAAGTGCCGCATCACACCTTCGAGATCGAAGGACCGGACGATCCGAAGGAGCTGATCAAAGAGCTCGAAGCTAAGGGAATTAAAGTGAATGAGACGCGCCTTCACGGCGAAGGTCCCGGCTATTCGGTCTACGTCATCGACCCCAGTGGAAATCGGTTGGAGCTGTCGAAAGACTAAAGCGCGGATTTATTCTCGATAACTCACCACTGCCTGTTTCGACCAGCCTGTCGTCGACTGAGGCGAGCTTATCCCTAGGACGAGTTTCGGTTTATAAAGCAAGTTTGACACATGCTTTTTACTGGGATTCGAAAATCTTGTATTATTGAAAACCATGCAGGTAACGGCGGACGATCTCGTTAAGCTTTTATTGGCTCTTGTTTTGGGCGGGCTCATAGGTTGGGAGAGAGAGCTATATGATAAGCCAGCGGGTTTCAGGACGAATACGCTGATCTGTGTTGGCTCAACGCTTTTCACCATTTTTTCCTTAAAGATTGGAATCATTCCTGGAACTGACTCGGCTCGCATTGCCGCGCAAATTGTATCGGGCATAGGCTTTTTGGGTGCAGGAGCTATTATTCGCCGCGGAGAGGCTGTTCTGGGACTTACCACAGCCGCCACAATTTGGTTTGTCGCTTCGATAGGAATGGGGATCGGGGCAGGCTATTACGTGATAAGCTCTGTAGGAACCGCGCTGGCCCTAGCTATTCTCTTTGTATTCCGGAAATTCGAGAATCTGGTAGATCGAATCCGTACTACCCGGACCTATCACGTGATAGTGTCGGCTGAAGATGACGCGGTCAGAGAATTGAGTCTCGTTCTCGATTCATGCGGCTTAAGAGTATTGGGCAATAAGCAAGTGAAATCTGATAACCGTTATTTCTACGAGATAACGCTTTCGGGTAAGAGAGCTGAGCACACCCCTCTGTTAGAAAAGCTCCTCAAATCTCCGACGGTGAAGGAAGTGAGATACTAGTCCGGATTTTTCACACGCAGACACACTAGTGGCCGACCTCTGACTTCTGATCTCCGACTTCTATCCCCCCGCCACCCGAGCAGCCAGCCAGCGCGCTGTGCGTAATAAACGCGCGTCGCCGTCGCGCGGTTCGTGAGCTTCGCCGATGGTCATGTAGCCAACGCTGTCAAAACTGATACGCACTTTGGCTGGTGTGTGCGCGGGGGGCAGGGCGTGGATGCGCAATGAATGGCCTCCTGCCCCTAGTGCCCTGCCTCGATCTGCTTGACGAAACCACTCGCCTCGATCTCGCGCAGCGGACCGTTGTCTCCAATATCTTCCGGCCTCGCTTTCGCGGCCTTCGGATTTGACTCGACCATGGTATCCAGGAGGAATTTTATTCCCTTGAGATTCACATATGGCACGGTGGGAAGCGGGGGGATGTTGTAATCATAGGCTATTTGAAGGGTCTCGGCATCGTTGACTCGCAAATGGCGCTCGATCACTTTAAGAGCGAAGGGACGGTCTCTTTTCATTCTGTGAATCCCCTCAATCAAAGCTTTCAGAAACCTTGTGGTAAGATCACCGTTCTTTTCGACAAACGATTTCGTCGTTCCGATGCCACTGTGCTGGTAATCGAGGCCGATCGTTGAGTAGTCGATCAGCGTTTGCAATCCCTCTTTTCTGGCCCGATAGGCGAACGACTGCTCGAGCAATGTAGCTTGAATCGCTCCCTGAGCGACTGCGGCCAATCGCTCTGGGTTACCCCCTGTCTGCAGGAGGATCACATCTTTTCCCGGTTTAAGGCCGTGCTTCTCAAGACCCCAGCGAGCCAAAAAATCCGCCGAGCCACCGAAGCGTGCGATGCCCAGTTTTTTCCCTTGCAGATCCTCGATTCTCTTGATTTCTTTGGAAACGACCAATTCGTAGGGCGCATAGTTCACGGTGCCTGCGATCATCACCGCGTCACGACCTGCCAAGTGTGCGTTGATGATCCCTGAACCAGCAATGGTGATGAAACTCATCTCCCCCGATAACATGGCCGCGATGGCTGTGGATGAACCGGACATCACGAGTGGCTTGACATCGAGTCCGTATTTTTTGAAATATCCTCCATCTACAGCGGCTAATACCGGCGCGTTAGTGGGCGTGATAGATACGAGGCCGGCATAGACAGTGGATGGACTTTGTGCCCATGCGGATGGAGCTTGTACGAGCAACAAAAGGAAGAAACCTGTGGCTATAGTTTGGATTTGTTGCATAAGGAATCCGCCATTCCACTTACGCGAGAAGGACACGCGAAGAACAAACGCCAATGCTTCGTTCATGGTTGCGCCCGCTTTAAGAGAAGCAAGAGCTGCCAGGGTCGCAAGCGGCGGTCGTCAGAGCGGTCGCTTTTAGTAATGAAATTCCCTCTCGCTCGATGGCTTCGTGAAGCGTCTCGTCTTCGGTTTCAACCTCCACCTCTTCCGGCACTCTCGTTCATTTAAGCGTTCAGCTTGCGGTTCTCGCCTACCACTTTCTGTAAGGCAGGAATTTGCCGTTTAAGGTCACGACCACCCGGTCGCCTTTGGGATCGGGCTTCTTTTGGATATCCATTTCGAAGTCGATGGCACTCAGGATGCCGTCACCAAACTTCTCGTGGATAATTGCTTTCATCGTCGTCCCGTAAATCTGGATGATCTCGTAAAATCGGTAGATAAGTGAATCTACAGGGACAGTGCTGTCCAGGGATCCCCTCATAGGAATCTTCTCCAGCGCAGCGACAACAGCCGATGCGACATCCTCTCCAAGGCCAAGTACCCGTACCGCTTTTTGGGCCTCCTCTGGCGACATAGGATGTTGCCCTAGGAGCGCAGCGGTGGTCCATACCGTGTGCCGCCCCACAGCTGTCGCGATCTCTTCCCAGGTCAGTCCCTTTGTCTGCTTGACTTCGAGGATCTTGGCCGTAGCCTCTTTGCGAGTCATAACTTTTTGGTCCGCCATTTCAGTTACCTCCTTTAATTTTTTACTTTTCTGCTCTGATACCCATGACTGAGCGTTAGCTTTTAGGCAGCTCTCCTTGCTCTTCGATCTTTCTGGAGTGCTCGATCAGGAAGTGAATCACATGCTTTCTGGTCCCGGATAGTCTTGGTACCTAGATGACGGCAAATCGCACATGATTTAAGCTGAATGTTACGCCAATGCCTCCCCAAAGCAAAACTGTTGTGGAGAGGGACTGGCCAAAAGATAGGCTCTTGTGCCCAAAAGATAGGATTTACTTCTCCGCCACAACGACTTACCGTAAACGCAATCTCTACGTCGGGTCTACGATCTTCCAAGGAACTCTTGTGGTTACACAATCGCAGAGATCGGGAGCATCGACGTCAGTCACTTGCTCTAGCAAGCCGCGACGACACTGGTTCGATACGGTGAGAGATTTTTTCTAACGATCTGGCTTTCTAAACGGATGCCGCGAGAAGAGCAATGACACACACTGTAGAGCAAGGAGCCAGTCGCACTCGCCGTCCAATTCTAGATTTCACTGACCTTCACTCTCGTACAACCTCCCCAAAATCGACTCAAACTCATGAAACTCCAAGCCCACGAATTCATCCGCCGCTTCTTACTCCATGTGATCCCCAAAGGCTTGATGCGCGTACATCACTTCGACGGGAGTCAAGATCCGTGAAGGATCCTACGAGTCAACCCTCAATAGGCTTTATTGATCACGATATCGGCTAGGGTAGATCCGACGTCATTTCGCCTTGACATCGGGCGGAGCCTTTTGATACCAGGTAGTCATTTAGACCGGCCGTGTCGGAGCGTCATCTCTCTTCTTTAGCGAGGGAGGAAAAAAATATGACACAAGAAGTGAACCGCAGAGAGTTTTTCACTCAATTGGGAGTCACCGTGGGAGGCGCAGCTCTCGCTGCATCAGGGGTGTCGCTACTAAGACCCGAAGAGGCTCGCGCCCAGCAGCAACCGAAGGGAAGCATTCCTGACAAGCCTTACAAGGTCGGCCACATGACGTTTTTCACCGGCCCGGCGGCGGTGCTTGGGGAACCCATGTACAAAGGGCATATCCTGGCCGCTGAAGAGATCAACATCCAGGGTGGCCTCTTAGGAAAACGGAAGATCGAGACGCTTAAGGCTGACGAAGCGGCTGGCACCGACGCGAACGTCAAAGAGATGCGACGGCTGAAGCTCTCCGAGAACGTTGACCTGTTCACCGGCATCACCTCGAGTGGAAACACGCCGGCTCTGGGTCCTGTCGCCGAAGAGCTGAAGCTCCTCACCGTCTTCGTGGATGGCTGTACGGACTTCCTCTTCGACAAGGCGGTTCCGAATCCCCACCACGTCTTCCGGATCACCAACATCCAGTCGGCGGACGGCACCACCGCCGCGGTCGCCACAGCCATGACCTGGCCGAAGGTACGGACAATCGCCCACATTCATCCAGATTATGCCTATGGGCGAAATGCCTTCGACCACTTCACGATTTCCATCAATAAGCTGATCCCCGGGACGAAGGCCGTGTACGAGGGCTGGCCGAAGCTGGGCACCACCGACTTTACCTCTCACCTCACGAACGCAATCGCGAAGAAACCCGATCTTCTGTTCTCCTCATTGTGGGGTGGGGACTATGTGGCCTTCTATAAGCAGGCCCTGCGCTACGATATGTTCAAGAAAATGAAGTTTTCGAGCACGCTCGCCTTCGGCTCCGCGCCCCACGCTATCGGGAAAGATCACCCCGAGGGCATCATTGCGGGAGTCCACGCAAACTACTACTTCAACTACCCACCGAACGGCCGGTGGCCCATCAACGATGCCTTCGTCAAGAAGTACTACGAGCGGTGGAAGGAATACCCGAACTTCCAGGCGGAGGGAGCATATGTGGCCATGCATATGGTGAAAACCGCCATCGAACGGGCGAACAAGCTAATCGGCGGCTGGCCCGACGATGACGCGATAATCAGCCAGCTCGAAAACCTCGGTATGGCCGGCCCCGCTGGATACGTCTACTTCCGTCCTGATAACCACCAGGGTTACAAAGACACTGTGATTGGATTCAGTATGAATTCAAAGCAGTACGATTTCCAGATTCTCGACCCCCAGAGAATGATCACGATCCCTATCAGAAACATCACCGCGCCTCCAGGATGGCCGAAAGGAGAACCGACTTCGACGTACACGTGGATCGACAAGACTTGGCCAAAGGTCGGTTGAGGCTCGCGCCGCTCTTTATTCCGACGAAATCAGAGAATCTGCCCTTCGGGGACCACTGGAAGGCTGATTGATGTTCGAGGGCAATCCCGTCGAGCCATGGCGCGCACGCTCTTTGCTATCGCTTTCCTCTCCCTCTCCTTCTTGGCGGTTACCTCTGCTGAGGCAGACCACGCCCTGCCATTTAATCCGTCCTACTATCCACATGAGATCCAGATCAAGACTGTTGGTCTAACGTCTGCGAAGAAGCTTCTTTCAAACAATTCCCTACACGCCTACATCGGGGGCGATCCGTTTACTGTTGGCGCGATTCCCCAACACCTCGGCTACGCCGAGTCTCTCGGCTCATACCTCGTCGCTACATTCGACGTCACATCCACGTCGTGGAACCAGAGGGAGAAGCGATGCGCCGCCGCGGGCTCGCTTGTCAGCGGGCTGGCTGAAAACAAGGGAAACTACATCTTCCATCCCTATCCGGTCACTCCTTACCACGAGGATTATCTTCAGCACTTCGATCTTGCCGAGTCGGTGAAGAATAAATATCGTCCGGACTCCGAACGCGAGTCGGGTCTCAACGTAAAAATCCGCGCGAAAGGAACGCTCGCCGAAAGGATAGTTTTCTCGACGTCACGGCCGGTGGAGAAGGGTTGGGACGCGACGGTTGAAGAGATTGGCGTTGAGGATCTTGTCTCGCCGCGCCGGATCCAACTGAACGGCTGGCTTGGGCTGCCATGGCTCAAAGAGGGATGGTTCCAATCCTACCTGCTCCTCGCCGGAACCGTCACCGATGCAGAGACTACGCAGACCGTAGAGGGCATCTATCAGCGGCTGGTCAGCGGCAGCTACGACAGTATAGTCGAGCGAGTCAATCTTGAACGAAGGCTCGTCTCACTCCTCACGCAGGACTGTACGCGGGTCGTGGTCGGTTACACGGTGAGACGCGAATACTTTAACAACTCGGATTACTCCGAGGGAGTAGAGAATATCGCTCGTGACTCGCAGACCGGCCTCAACTCACCGATCTTCACCAGGACCGTGAAGCTCAAAGACTTCCCTTGGAACGGCTGGTTGAGGTTGGGGATCGACGCGAAACCATCGGCCGCATGGAATCCTATCGGGGGCTTCACGGATCCGGCCGGGAGGTTGATCTGGTCCGCCGTCGGCGACCCTGCGATGCTCCCAGCACCAGACAATGGAAGCTGGCTTCCCAACCGGGCGACGTCAACCCTGATCACCGTTGCCCCCACGAACAGCACGCTCAGTGTTCCAAAAGATGCGGTCGTGCCTGATCCTGAGACTGGGGAGTTAAGGCCCGTGGCGGCAAACGCCACTGCCAAAGCAAAAATCCTTTATCGTGTCCTTTTCTCCTCGTTTCAAGATAAGACACCGATGACAGCTGCCGACGTGCTTTACCCCTTCGTCTTTGCCTGCCATTGGGGGGCAAGGGACCCCCGAAACCAGGGTCAGTATGATCCGCTAGTTGACGCATCCACGGCCCTTGCCAGGGATTGGCTCGCGGGGTTGAGGGTGGTGCGCGCCGATACAGAAGTCAAGGATTTCGGTGACATGAAATTTACATTCCAGGTTCTAATCATCGAGCTGTTCGTCAAGCACGCTTTGGCGGATCTTCACCAGGTCGCCTCGGTGGCTTCTCCATGGAGTAGTGTCCCGTGGCATCTGATGGTACTGATGGAGGAGGCGGTGAAACGTGGCTGGGCTGCGTTTTCTGCGGAAGAGGCTAAGCGGCGCGGAGTCAGCTGGTTGGATGTGGTAAGAGAACAGAAGATAAAGGATCGCATGGCGGGGCTGATTAACAGATTTCTGCAGCAGAAATATATTCCGAAAGAGTTGAAGGGGTTCGTCTCTCCGGCCGAAGCGGCATCTCGTTGGGCGGCGCTCAAGCAGTTCTATCGGCGCCGGGGTCACTTTCTCGTCACCAATGGGCCGTATGAGCTTGTCCGATGGTCGGGAGACGTGATAGTACTCCGCGCATTTCGCGACCCTACCTATCCGATTGGGATGGGATCATTCGACCACTATGCAATCCCTCTCAAGGCATACATTTCAAAGATCGATATCAAGCGCGATCGTTTGGAGATCTCTGCCGAAGTGGAAAGGGTCTTCAGGTTTCAGAGAAGTTACCGCGTCGTTCGGCAGGCTATTGCGGACGACTCCATTGGAGAGATCCGCCCCGTTTTATGCCATTATCTGGTTGTCGGTCCAGAAGGAGATGTCTTAAACGCCGGCACATCAGAACAAGAAAAAGCAGGCAAGTTTACGGCGGACCTCAAAGGGAAATTGGCACCGGGTATCCACACAGTGATGGTGGCTCTGTACGAGGGCGAGAACTTTGTCAACCCCGAGATCAAGACGGTGCGATACCGGGTTGGAGGTAGTTCGTAAAATTGAATCGCGGGACCTCTTAGGGGATTTTCGCCAGCCATGGATCTCTTCATCATCCATTCTCTCAACTCACTTCTCTACGCCTCGGTTCTCTTTCTCATTGCCGGTGGACTGAGTCTCATCTATGGCGTAATGAGAATCGTCAACTTGGCGCACGGCAACCTATACGCGGTCGGAGCTTACGCGACGGCCTGGGCTGTGGGTCGGATGGTGAGCGGCGGCGAGTCATCCTTAATGCTTTACCTACTTCTCCCAGTCGGCGCCGTGGCTGCTGCCGCACTCGGCGCTATTATCGAGCCGACACTGCTGCGGCCTCTCTACAAGCGCGCGGAGGAATACCAGCTCCTGGTCACTTTCGGGTTGCTGCTGATCCTTGAGGACTTGCTGCGCTTCATCTGGGGACCGTATCCGCTCTCGGCTAGCAGCCTCTTCGAGGCCCTCGGGAGCCTCTCCATCGCGGAGACAGTCTATCCCGCTTACAACTTGGTGGTTATCGTGGTGGGCGCGGTCGCCGCGGCGGTTCTCTGGGCGCTCATCTACAAGACTAAATTCGGCGTCATTCTCCGCGCGACCTCCCAGAACATGCGGATGGCGTCGGCGCTCGGCGTGAACGTCAACCGAGTTTACATGCAGGCCTTCACGCTAGGTTGCTTCATGGCCGGGTTGGGAGGTGCCATCATCGTTCCCCAACAAGGTGCTGTGCTGGGTATGGGCGTCGATGCACTTATCCTGGCGTTTGTTGTCGTGGTCATCGGCGGGCTCGGGAGTCTCGAGGGAGCGCTTCTCGGGGCCCTCATGGTCGGCGTCGTTCGCGAGTTCGGCATCGCCTTCTTCCCAGAGGTCGAGTTAGCCGTCCTCTATTTCATGGCAGCCGTCGTCCTTCTGATTCGGCCTGCCGGGCTGTTCGGCCACGCATGAACCCGATTCAAGCCTCGCCCAAACGGGCTTTACTCCCGGCGATTCCGGTCGCCGTTATCCTGTTTTTCCTCCCGCTGCTGATCACGCCCTACCACGTCACACTCCTTGCGTACGGCCTGATCTTCGCGATCGCCGCCCTCGGCTTCAACCTTCTCCTGGGCTATACGGGCCTCCTCTCGTTCGGCCACTCCGCTTACTTCGGCATGGGCGCCTACGCTGTGGCCTTTATCGTCAAGTACCTGAACATCACCTCCATGGAAGTCTTTCTGCTTGGCGGCATCCTCGCCTCAGCGGCGGTCGCGGCGCTGTTCGGCTTCCTCTGCGTCCGCTACACGCGGATCTTCTTCGGCATCCTGACGTTGGCCCTGTCCCAAGTGCTCTGGAGCCTCGCCTTCAAGTTCTACTGGGTCACAGGAGGAACCGACGGGCTGAGGGTGCCAACGCCGTCGCTACTGGGAGTCCAAAACCCTGCGGGAGAAGACAAGATGATCTTTCTGGCCCACCGCTACTATTATTATGTGCTGGTCATCTTTCTCGTCGGTGTGGCGGTGATGTGGGTCATCGTCCACTCTCCGTTCGGGAAGGCGCTTCAGGCCATCCGCGACAACGAGACGCGCGCCGAGTTCGTCGGGGTCCAGGTATGGCGCTATCGGTGGGTCGCCTTCCTGGTCTCGGGGATCTACACGGGAGTGGCTGGTACCCTCTGGGTGCCGCTGAACGGCCTCACGACCCCGGATATTCTCCACTGGACCTTCTCTGGCAAGATCGTTTTTTTCACGGTTCTCGGCGGTTTCCAAACCTTCATGGGCCCGATCATCGGTGGGGTGGCCTACAACTACCTCGAAACCTATGCCGTCGGACACACCGTCTACTGGCAGATGGTGCTGGGTGTTGTGCTGGTGCTGCTGGTGCTCGTCTTGCCCACGGGTATCGCGGGGACAGCGGGGCGGCTAGTTCTGCGACTGAGAAGGGTGGCCTGAAATGGTCCTGCTCGAGACCAAGAGTCTCACCAAGTATTTTGGTGACACGCACGCAATAGACCACGTCGATTTTTCGGTCGTGCAGGGCGAATTGCTTGCCTTGATTGGCTCAAATGGAGCCGGGAAGACGACCCTCGTGAACCTGATAAGCGGCCTGCTCCGTGCCGACTCGGGGACGATCCTCTTCCAGGGAACCGACGTCACCGCTCTATCCGTGCATGACAGGATCAGGGCAGGAATCGCCAGGAGCTTTCAGCTCGTCACTGTATTCGATCAGCTCGGCACGCTGGACAATGTTGTCCTCGCTATCTTCTCCCGGGAGGGGAAAACTCGGCGACTGCTCTCCCTAGCGAGTTCTGACCATCCGGTGAGAGAGGAGGCCTTCGAGGTGCTTCGGGAGTTCGGCCTTGAGTCCAAGGCCAGCCAGCCGGCCGGCGGACTCTCCCAGGGGGAGCGTAAGCTCCTCGACGTGGCCGTGGCCTACGCGCTCCGGCCAAAGCTCCTGTTTCTCGACGAGCCGACCAGCGGGGTCAGCACGCGAGAGAAGGCCCCGATCATGGACGTCATCACCTCCATCGTGCGATCTGGAAAGATCACCGCGGTCATTATCGAACACGACATGGATGTCGTGTTCAGATATTCCGACCGGATCGTCGTGATGCACGAAGGCACGATCCTGGCGGATGGGAGACCGGACGAGATTCGGCGAAACGAGCAGGTGACCATCACGCTGCTGGGGACGAGCCCATCTCAATAACTCCAAGGCACATAGGCATGCTCGATCTTGAGCGCATCAATACTTTTCGGGGCACTGCGCATGTGCTCCAAGGGGTCTCGTTGACAGTGAATGACGCAGAGGCCGTTTGTCTCGTTGGCCGGAATGGCGCAGGGAAGACCACTACCATTGAAAGCATCATGGGCCTCTTGCCGGTCCGCTCCGGGAGGATCACGTTCCAGGAGCGAGAGATCACCCAGCTGCCGCCCCATGAGCGGGCCCGCCTCGGCATCGGGTATGCGCCAGAGGATGCGGGCATCTTTCCTGACCTGACCGTTGCGGAAAATTTTCTGATCAGCCAGTGGCTGGCAGGGGCGTCTGGCAAGTCAGGGTCGTCCTCGTCGAGCTCGGAGGTGCAAGACCGGATTCTCGCGGTGTTTCCCGAGGTGCGGACGTTCATGCAGCGGCGGGGCCTGAACCTCAGCGGAGGCCAGAAGAAAATGGTGGCAATCGCGAGGGCGATGGCCCTCTCGCCATCCATCCTCCTGCTAGATGAGCCGTTTGAGGGGCTCGCCCCTGTGGTCGTGAGCCGGTTTATCGAGGCGGTCAAAAAGATAAAGGCAATGGGGATCTCGTTGTTGATCGCCGCGTCCAACTTGACGACGGCGTCGCGCGTCGCCGACCGGCTCTATGCGATCGACCGAGGTGAGATCATCTTTCAGGGAGATCCTCAGAGCGCCTTCGCGAACGAAGACGTGATGAAAACCATTCGCGGGTGAGTCGGGATGCGTTGACCACGGAACCAATGGTTATCCCTTGGCCCAGAGGGGGCCGGACAGTGGGAAGGTCGAAAGCCATATCAGTGGTGAATTTGCCTTACCGGTTTTTCACCGCGGCCGCGAAGTCAATCGGTGGATTAATGGCGGCCATCCGGGCTAGGCTCAAAGTATTCGTGACTGTGGGCCTGGGGGTGTTTGTCTTGGACGTTTTCCTCCCCCCGGTCTTTCTTTCCCTCGCCCGCAAGCCCTGGGATTATTTCGCGTTCAATCCCTGGCTTTCGAAACTGCCAGAGTACCTCGCATCGAGCGATACCCCCCTTCAACGCAAGCTTGAGTTTCTTCCCAACCTTGCGCTTTTCTGGTTCAGCGCCAATGATCGAATTGGCTTTGTCGAATGGGGATTCACTGTGGACGTTGGCGACCTGTTGAGGTTCGTCTTCAACGCTTTCATCGTCGGTGCGTATTTCGCGCTCTGGTTCTATCGTCGAGATCAGGTAGTGCAGTGTGGATGGGTTGGGGAAAACAGCCGACGCGCTGGTATCGCCGGTGCCCTGATGAGCATTCTGGGGCTTTCGACGGGGCCGTGCAGCGTCCTGGGATGCGGAGTTCCCGTCCTACCGGTTATCGGACTGGCATTCGTCGGCCTGTCCAGCGGAACGCTCAAGTTGCTTGCAGGCCTATCAAAGGTATTCACCGCTGTTATTCTGTTCGCTGTGACTTTCGGGGTCGCTTACTTTGGTTGGACCGTGAGCGCTCATTCAGAAGCTGCCTCTCGGCCTGTGGATGGTCTTGCCTCCGAGGGGAAAAAGAAAAAAGTTGGAGCCTCCTGGACAAGAGACAAGTCGCGGCCAACATCCGAGGAGTTAAAAAGACGCTGATCGCCAGCGGATGGCGTTCGCGTCTCGATCTCTGCTCTCGGGAACTTCCTCGTAATGAAACAGGAGAATGGGTTAAGCCCTTCAATTTCGCTCAGGGTAGACTCCGCAATAGCTATCAAGGGCTTGAGAAAATTGTTTCGGAGTCTCAGTAAAGCGTTGGGTTCGTCCTGTGCTCCTTAACCCACCCTACGCACTGAAAATCCTTGCGCAGCGCAGACTGTTCGGGATCGAGACGAGCCCCGGTACCGCGTGGAAGGCGGTGCTCCGTCCGGCAAGGGCGCCGCACGGCTTAGACTCAACTGGCTGCGACCCGGGCGGCCAGCCACCGCGCCGTGCACAATAGGCGCGCGTCGCCGTCGCGCGGGCCGACGAGCTGAACGCCGATGGGCAGGCCGTTGGCGCTCTGAAGGAGTGGCACACTCACCGCGGGCATCCCACACAGCGTCCACAACGTGCAGAACGACGGGTCTCCAGTCGAAGCAAGGCCTTTCGGCGCGCCGCCCGCAGCGGCCGGCGTGAGAATCGCGTCATAGCGCTGCTCGAACAGTTCCAAGAAACTCTCATGGATCGGCCGAATCTGAGCGATCGCGCGCTGGTAATCAATCGCTCTGACTTCGCGCCCGCGCGCAAGCAGCGCTCGCAGCGGCTCCGAGAGACGATCACGCCCTTTTTCGTACTCCCGCTCGAGATTCGCCACCATCTCGGCGTCCATGATCGTTCGATGCCACTCCCATGCCTCTGCCGCCGACGGAAAAAGCCCGATTTCCTCGACGCGTTCGCCCAGGTCCTCGATCAGCTCCGCGAATCCTTCCTTGGTCGCCTCGTCCGTGCGCTCCCAATGTGGTGTCTTCACGAACGCGAACATCGGCGGGAGCGGCGGTTCCCCCGCTGCGACTTCGACGAACGGGATGCGCGCGCGTGGTCGGGTGTGGGGATCGCGCTCGTCGTAGCCGACGAGCTGCTCCGCGAGCAGTGCAATATCCTCGACTGTGCGGGCAAACAACCCGACGTGATCGAGCGTGCGCGAGAGCGTGAGCACTCCATGGCGTGAAATCAGGCCATGGGTCGGCTTGAAGCCGAGCACGCCGCAAAAAGCCGCCGGACGAATCGTTGAACCGTTCGTCTGGCTGCCGAGCGCAAGCGGCACCATTTCCGTGGCTACCGCCGCCGCCGATCCACTGGACGAACCGCCCGGTGTGTGCTCGGGATTGTGCGGGTTGCGCGTCTTGCCCGGTGAGAAGTAGGCAAATTCCGTCGTGACGGTTTTGCCCATGATCACCGCCCCGGCCGCGCGCAACATCGCGACCGTGGTTGCATCGCGGGAGGGCGTGCGACCGGCGCAGAGCACAGAGCCGTTCTCAGTCGGCATGTCGGCGGTGTCGAATATGTCCTTGATGCCGACTGGCACGCCGTGCAGCGGGCCAATCGGCTGCCCGGAGAGGCGAAATTGATCCGCCGCGCGCGCCTGTGCGAGCGCGTAATCCGGATCGAGGAACGTCCACGCCTGAACCTGCTCATCTACTTCACGCACGCGCGCCAGGCATGCTTCGATTAGTTGCTCTGAACTGATGACGCCGTCGCGAATCAACCGCGCCGCCTCCGACGCGGAAAGCGAGTGGAGATTAGCCAGCTCCATTTGTGTTGGGGCTCACGTCGAGGGTAGAAAATCCTTTTTTCACCACGAAGGACACGAAGAGCACGGAGTTTAAAAGCTCAAATATTCGAAACCTTCATGGCCTTCGTGATCTTCGTGGTTAAAGACTATTTCTGAGTAGTCCGCTAACCTCCATACAAAAACTCGGGGAGCCAAAGCGTCATGCCCGGCCAGATGTACATGAACACGAGGCACAAGCAGACAATGAGCATATACGGCATCATGCCGGCGAAGATCTGGTTGAGCGTGACGTGCTTCGGCGCCACGGCCTTCAGATAGAACGCGGACATCGCCACGGGCGGCGACAAGAAAGCCGCCTGGAGATTGACCGCCACCATGGTGCCGAAGAGGATCGGGTCTACTTGGAAGTGGCTCAGCAGCGGGATGAAGATCGGGCAGAAGATGATGATGATCTCGGTCCACTCGAGCGGCCACCCCAGCAGGAAGATGATCAATTGCGCCATGAACTGGAACCCCATCGGCGAGAGGTTCATGCTCAGCACCCAGCGCTCGACCAGCCCCTGGCCGCCGTGCAGCGCGAACACGGCGGAGAAAAGCGCCGAGCCGACGAAGAGCCAGCAGACCATGGCGGTCGTCTTCGCCGTGAGGAACGTCGCCTGCTTGATGTTCTGCCGAAGCTCCGGCGAGGTTCTGAGATTCATGAGCACGGGTATGACGGTACCCAGGAGCGTCCCTCCGATCGAGCCCGCCACGAGCAGCGACGCGAAGTCCTCGCCTTCCCACCATCCGAGCCCGAAGCCGATGATCGCCCCCACCAGACTCCACCACCAGACCTGACGCTGGTATTTCGCCATGACCGCGAGGTAGAGTGCGCCTAGCGCGCCGATCGCCGCCGACTCGGTCGCGGTGCAGATGCCGAACAGAATCACCGCGAGCACGACGACGGTGAGCACGCCGAGCGGCACAACGGAAACTACCAGCTCCTTCAGGATCTCGAGTCCTTCGCCGTCCATGCGCCAGAAATAGTAGGCGAGCACAAGCGCAGAGAATGCGGCCAGCCCCCAGAACCACTCAAAGAAGTGCGCGGGGACTTTCCCCGCCCCTGCGACGCCCCGCTCAGTTACAGAGCCAAATTCCTCGGGAGGCGCGTCCGCGCTTCGCTGGGCCTCGGTGCCTTGAACTTCGGACTCGGCTTCCCCGAGCTCCTGCGGCTTCACCTCCTGAGGCGCCTCAGACTGGGTCGTAGCGGGCGCCGTGCCGGAAGACGGCGCCAATGGCGCAGCAACGCCGGGCGACGCCGAAACGGCCGCGGTCGTCACCGCCGGGGCGTTGTAGATGAGGACATACCACCACGTCGCGCCGAAGGTGGCGACGGTCAGCGCCACCGGCACCGCCGCCGAAAGAACATCCTTCACGATCAGGCCATAGTGGACGGGCCTACCATCCGCCGCCGTCGCGCCGCGCACTAGGCTCGGCCGGAAGGCGGCGGCGATCAGGCCGCTGACTACTCGCTTGGACCGGCCGCGCTCGAGCCGCTTTATATAGTCCGGCACGGTGAGGCGATACTGATCCTCCCGCAATTTCGGCGCGATCTTCGGATTGATGATCGCCCAGCCGAGGATGTAGACCAGATAGAGAAACGTGAGGAAGAAGCCCGGAATCATCGCCGCCGCGTAGAGCTTCACGATCGACTGCCCGGCCACCGCCGCGTAGACAATCAGCATGACCGACGGCGGGATCAGGATGCCGAGGGTTCCGCCCGCCGTGATCGCGCCGGAGGCGAGCCGTACGTCGTAGCCCGCATTCAGCATCGGCCGCATCGCGATCACGCCCACGAGGATCACG
>WNFW01000247.1_pt1 | contig 33660 bp, 29 predicted proteins | sample 5400131 | NCBI WGS metagenome assembly WNFW01 (sample SAMN13153362, study PRJNA577476) | soil metagenome | isolation source: 20 cm soil or saprolite under grassland replicate 1 | place: USA:California | collected 2016-06-15 | reverse complement strand
ACCTGGCCCGACAGGCCGTCGGAGCACAGCACCAGGATGTCGCCCTTGCGGACTTCCTGGTGGGTGAGATCGACCTTGACGCGCGCGTCGGGCCCCAGAGCCTGGAGGATGATGTTGCGACGCTCGCTCCTCGCAGCCTCCTCCTCCGTCAGCTCGCCCGCCTCGACCAGGCGCTGCATCAGCGACTGGTCCCTGGTGAGCTGCACCGCCTCCCCGTTGCGGATCAGGTAAGCGCGGCTGTCGCCGACCTGGGTCAGGAAGAAGTGATCGGCCAACACTCCCACGGCGGTGGTCGTGGTTCCCATCCCGCGGACTTCGGGGTGCGTCGCGGCGTACGCGTGGATCTGCTCGTTGGCGACCTCCACCGCTTCCTTCAGGCGGTAGGCGAACCGCTGGGCCGTGACCTCCCGCTCGGTCCCCCAGCCTCGAACCAGCTGCTGGTAGATCGTGTCCGTCGCCATCTGGCTTGCGAGCTCCCCGGCGGCCGCGCCGCCCATCCCGTCGGCCACGACGAACAGCGAGCCCCGCTCACCGACCTCGTGGGTGCGGACCGCGGGTTTGAGCGACGCCTCGCGGCGCGAAAGATCCGCGACCAGGAAGCAGTCCTCGTTGTGGTCGCGCGTCCGGCCCAGGTCGGTCTTGGCGAAGACCTCGACCTTGATCGGCTTGGCAGAAGAGCGTCCGAACATGGTCAGCGCTGGCACTGCGCCAGCAGGTCGCGATACCGCGCCTGCGAGGGGTCGAGGTTCATGGCCCGCGCGATCCACTCGCACCCCGCGGCGCGGTCATTCTCCGGCGGCTGGGCGCGGGCGAGGCCGACGACGTACGCCGCGTATGCCTTGTCCTCCGTAGCGATGGTGGGCGCGTCGAAAATGTGTCTCGCGGAGTCTCGCACCATGGCGGCCTTCGGACCGGGCGCGAGCTTGGCCAACAGGTCGTCCAGCAGGTACCGTGCCCGGGCTACGTCGATGCGCGGCTGCGTGGTGGGCGCGTGCGGCCGCTTGGCCGCGTCACGTCGCGGCGGCACCACAGGCGCGCGGGAGGCGGCGGTGTCCGGTGGACGCGGCGCCACGATCTGTCGCGCTGTGTCGGCGGGCGGGACCCGGCTGGTCTGCTTGACCGCGCGCCCGATCGTGATCACGGCGCCCGCGGCTCCCAGTGCGACGATCGCGCCGACGACGAACGGCACGCGCGAGCGCCGCCGGACGCGTACCGGCTCGAGCAGCTCCGTCTCGTCGTCGACCAGCGAAGGGAGGGCCGTGTCGGCGTCCGTCCGCGACAGACCGACCACCATGGCGACGTCGTGGGCGAACTTGGCGGCCGATTGATAGCGGTCCGCCGGGCTGCGGGCGAGCGCGGTATCCAATGTCTGCTGGAGCCCCGGGGGAAAGTGCAGATCGGGTCGCATCTCGACCAACTCCGCCGGCTCGTCGGTGAGGCGCTTGATCATCGCCTCCTGCACGGTGTCGGCGGGGAAGGGGAGCGTTCCCGTGAGCATCTTGAAGAGCACCAGGCCCAGCGAATAGACGTCGCTCCGGCCGTCCAGCGTGTCGCCCGAGAGCTGCTCGGGGCTCATGAACTCCGGGGTGCCCACCACCAAGCCGGTCTTCGTCACTTTCTGGTTGCCCGTCTCCCCGCCCACGGCTTTGGCGAGGCCGAAATCGACCACCTTCACGGCGTCCGCCCCGTCACGCCCGCGCGTCAGCATGATGTTGTCGGGCTTCAAATCGCGGTGCACGATGCCGAGGTCGTGAGCTGCCTGGAGCGCGGCCGCCACCTGGATGCTGATGTCGGCGGCGCGCGCGACGGGCAGCGCGCCCTCACTCGCCAACAGGTCCGTGAGCGGTGCGCCCTCGACGAACTCCATCGCCAGATAGATGAGCCCGTCCGGTGTCTCACCGAAATCATAGATCGCACAGACGTGGGAGTCCGAGATGCGGCTGGCGTTCGCGGCCTCGCGGTTGAAGCGGGCCACCGCCTCCGGATCATGCACCAAGGAGGGGTTCATCACCTTGATGGCGCTGCGGCGTCCCATCTTTACATGCTCGGCGAGGTAGACCTGGCCCATGCCTCCCTCGCCCAGCTTCTTCATGATGTGGTAGCGGTCGGCAAGCACCTGGCCCACGAGATCCTTTGTCGGGCCCGACGAGCGCAGGGTCTGCCCGTCGTTCGGGCAGAATCGCACGTCGTCGCGATACTCGGTGGCACAAATGGGGCAGATCTTCACGCCGGAATCTCGATGCGCAGCAGCTTGTCGCCCACCAGGATACGCGACTGGTCGCGCAGCGCCATCTCGCCGCGGGCGGCGAGCGCGATGCCGTTGCGGCTGTTGGCGTCCACCACCACGAAGTCCGCATCTTCGGAGCGCACCAGCGCATGGCGCGCGCTCATCGACGGATCGTACGGGAACACCCAGTCGCCTTGCTCACGGCCGATGGTGACGTCGCGGCCGGGGGAGAGCTGGATCACGTCGCGGACGCTGCCGTCGGAGCGTAACTGCGTGAGGCTCGCGATGTCGGCGCTCGGGATGAGGCTGCCCATCCGCCGGGTGGCGTCCGCGTCGGGCGGGTGCGGCCCCGGGTACCCCAGCCGGCGGAACCGGATCACCTGGGAGCCGATCAGCAGCAGATCCCCGTCGAGCAGACGATGCGCCCCCTCGAGGAACACCCATGTGCCGTTGCGGCTGCCGAGATCACGCACGACGAGGGTGTCCTGCTCCCATGAGAGCTTCGCGTGCAACGGCGACAGGAACGCGTCGTCGGGGAAGCGGATGTCGCCGTCCTCACGGCCGATGGTGGTGTCGGGCGTCTTGCGCTCGAAACGCTGCACCGCGTTGCCCAGATCGTCGAGCAGCAGGAGCGCGATCGTCGCTCCCGCCCGCGACGGTCCCGGGGGCGGGCCCCGCCGCACGGCCGCGAGATCGACCAGCGCCGCGCCGCAGGTCGCACAGAACTTGATCCCCGGCTCCACGGGCGAGGCACAGCGCGGGCAGGTCGGGCCGGAGCCGGGGGCCGTGAGGCGGCGGCCGCAGTGGGGGCAGAACGGCCGCACCCCGCTCGCCCGGCCGCCGCAGAAGGGGCAGGCGATCGGCTCGCCCGGGTCGCGGGCGACGGGCGGGCGCGCCATGACGCGCGTGCCCGGCACCGACGGGGCGCCCCCCCCCGTCGTTTCCCCCCCGCCCGCTGATGCCGCGGCGGCCTTGCGTCCCGTGGATGTGCTCATGGGTTTACCGCAGTCCGTACAGAACTGCGCGCCCGGGTCGTTCGCCCGGCCGCAGTAAGGGCAGGCGGTCACTGACAGAAGTGCTCCACTGGGCGCAGAAGCTATTGCCTGCCAATCTATTCGGCAAATTGACGCGCTGAAAGGGCCGATGCTACCTTGCGCGTCCTGTGCGATCGGTCGGCGTGTTGCTCGTGAGTCTTGTGACCGGATGCGCCGGCCCGCGCTCCGGTGCTGCGCCCGTCACCGCAACCGCGCCGCCGTCGCCCAGCCCGCCGGCGCGCGACTCGCTGTACGTCACCGTCGTCTATCCTGCCGTCACCGATGTCATTCAGTCGCACGACTCGGCATTCCTGTTCGGCGTGGTGCGAGGAGGAGGGGGAGGAGCGGCCCGCGGGCCGGTGCACCTGGGCATCAATGGGCAAGCGGTGCCCGTACTCGCGAACGGAGCATGGATCGCCTGGCTGCCGTTGCCTGACGACACCGTGGCGCATTTCCTCGTAGCGGCGACCGCCGGGCCCGACTCGAGCCGCTTCGTCTACACCGCGCGGGTCGCGCCGCAGTTCCGACCCCCGCCGGGACGCGCCGCGTGGATCGACACGACCAGCTTCACACCCGCGGGGACGCTCGCCTTGCCCCTCGAGGAGGGGATTCCCCTGAGCGTGTATGCCACTCCCGGCGCGACGGTCCGCCTGCTCTTGCCGTGGGGCGCGAGCGTTCCGCTCGTCCCCGATACGCTGGCGCCCGAGCCCCCAGGGGGCGTCCGCGCCTTCGTGATCGATACGGCGCCGCGCCGACACGTGCCGGCGGCGGGGCACTACGTGGGCTGGCTGCCGGCGGCCGCGTTGTGCGCGGACGGCCGCACGGCCTGCGCTACGCTCGTGGTGACCGTGGGGGGGGGCGCCGACACGGCGACCGCGCGCTGGCCCCTCGGCGTGAACATCGTGGACGTGACCTTCCCGACCGTCGTCGTTCTGGACGACGATACCGCCCACACCGGCACCACCGATAGCCTCACCGCGGGGCGCGCGGTCCCGCACGGAACGTACAATTGGTTTTTTCCGACCGGGACGGTCGCGGTCGAGTCGGGACGCTGGAACGATCAGGTGCGGCTCCGGCTCTCCCGCGCCACGGTCGCGTGGGTGAACGAGGCCGATGTGGTGCGGCTCCCGCCGGGCACGCCGCCGCCCGGTGGCGCCGTGAGCTCGGTACGGCTCACGTCCGGGCCGAAGTCCGTGACGTTGCGCGTGCCGCTGCCCGCGCGTCTCCCCTACCAGATCACGGAGCGGGAGCGCAGTCTGACGTTGCGCCTGTACGGTGGCGCGTCCGACATCAACTGGATGCAGTACGGGGAGGGCGGGGGAGCAGCCGGCACCGACCCGCTGGTCGCACGGATGAGCTATGCGCAGCCGGCAGCGGACGAGGTGACGATCACGCTCGAGCTGGCGCAGCGCGTGTGGGGGTACCGCGTGCGGTTCGCAGGGCGTGACCTGCTGCTCGAGGTGCGGCGTCCCCCCGCGCTCGATCGCGAGCACCCGCTGCGCGGCCGGACCGTCGTGCTCGACCCGGGTCACCCGCCCCTGGGCGCCCGGGGGCCGACGGGACTGTGGGAGCCGGTGGCGACCCTGGCCGTGGCGCTCAAAGCCAAGACGCTGCTCGAGCGCGCCGGCGCAATCGTGTTCCTCACCCGCACCGACTCGACGCCGATCGAGCTGTATCCGCGCACGCATTTCGCGGAGCTGCGCGACGCCGACGTCCTCGTGTCGATTCACGCGAATGCCTTGCCGGACGGGGTGAACCCGTTCACCAACTCGGGAACGAGCGTGTACTACTTCCAGCCGCGGAGCACCCGTCTGGCCCGCGAGCTGGAGCGCGCGCTCGTGACGGAGTTCCGCGTGCGCGACCTCGGGATCGGCCGAGGGGACTATGCGCTGGTGCGGCCCACCTGGATGCCCGCCGCGCTCACCGAGGGGCTGTTCATCATGCTCCCCGAGCAGGAAGCCGTGCTCGCCAGCGAAGACGGACAGTGGCGGTATGCGAGGGGGCTGGTGCGGGGAATCGAGAACTTTCTGCGGGAGCGGGCGAGGGAGCCGTGAGAACGCGGAACGCGGAAGTCGGAACGCGGAGCGGCAAGGGAAGGTCGGCGCTCCGTCTCGACCCTTCATTGACGTTCCGCGTTCCGCGTTCCGCCTTCCGCGTTCTTTTTCTTATCCTGCTCGCCACCCGCGCCGAGTCCCAAGTCGATCCCTCCGGCAGCTGGCGCACCCTGCACACGCCGCATTTTCGCATCCACTTCCGGCCCGCCTACCGCGACGCCGCCCTCACCGAGGCCCGCGAGGCGGAGCGGTCCTACGGATTGCTCGCCACGGAGTTGCACCCCCCACGCGGCGTCGTGGACATCACGTTGGCCGACGACATCGACGCCGCGAACGGCTTCACGACGGTGTTTCCCACCAACCGGATCACCATCTACGCCGCGCCGCCCGCGGGCGACCACGGACTCCTGTTCTTCGACAGCTGGCTCCGGCTCGTGACGACGCACGAGCTCACGCACGTGTTTCACCTCGACCGCTCGGGCGGCCTGTGGCGCGGGTTGCAGCGCATGTTCGGGCGCGCCCCCGGGCTGTTCCCGAACGAATATCAGCCGAGCTGGGTGATCGAAGGGCTCGCGACGTACTACGAGTCGAAGTTCACGAATGCGGGACGGGTGCGGGGGAGCTTCCATACCCAGGTGCTCGGGGCGGACCGCGCGGCGGGGGCCTCGCGGTCTCCCTGGAACGCCACGCTGTTCACGCGGTGGGCGGACGGCCTGGTTCCGTACGCGTACGGCAGCCGGTTCTTCCACTATTTGGCCGGCGCGGTGGGCGACTCGGTAGTCCCCCGGTTCGTGGAGGCCACCTCTGCGCAGCTCATTCCGTTCCGCGTCGGGCGCCAGGTGGCGAGGGTGGCGTCGGGACGCACGCTCGGCCGCGACTGGCCGCGGGGAACGGCACCCGACCTGCCCGGCACGACCGTCGCGCCGCCCGCCGGGCGCGTGCTCGACAGCCTGCTCCGGACGGAGCCGGTGCCGCGCGTGTCGCCGGACGGACGCCGAGTGGCCTACGTCCGGGACGACGGGAAGGGGGCGAGCGTCTTGCGCGTCTTGGACGCCGCGACGGAGCGCCCCCTCGCCGCGCACCGCGTCACCGGGGGCGTGGATTACGACTGGCTGGGAGATACCCTCGTGATCACGCAGCTCGATTTTACGAGCCGCTGGCGGATCCGGAGCGATCTCTACCGCTGGGTCCCGGGACGGGCGTGGCGGCGCGCGACGCGCGGCGCCCGGCTGGTCGCCCCCGCCGGGGGAGGCGGACGGCTGGCAGCGATCGCGCTCGAGCCCGCCTCGAGCCGCCCGACGATGCCGGCGCCTGCGGTCCCGCGCGGCGCCGTGTGGGAGGATGTGACGCCGTCACCCGATGGGCGACGGGTCGCCGGGAGCCGGATTGTGGACGGCCGTTGGGCGCTGGTCCGCTGGCCGGCGGACTCGCCCGATGCGGCCACGGTCCTTCTCGAGACCGGCGGCAGCATCGCCGACGTCGTGTGGACGCCCGGCGGCGAGCTCTGGTTCGTCGCCGACCCGACGGGAATCCCGCAGGTGTACCGCTGGCGCGACTCGGGGGGGGGCGGCGCACAGCCGCTCACGCACGAGCCGCTGGGAGCCCGCGCCCCGGCGCCGCTCCCTGACGGCACGCTGCTGTACGCCGCGCTCAGGGCGCGCGGCTGGGAGTTGCGCCGCACCAGCGCGCTCGAGCAAGCTGCCCCCGTCACGTTTGCGGAGCCCCTGACATTCGATTCAGCGCCGGCCGTCCCGCTGTCCGAAACCGGCTACACGATGTGGCCGTCGCTGCGCCCCCAGTTCTGGATTCCGGTGTTCGAGAACGCGGGACCGACCGGACGGTTCGGCGGCGCTCTCACGGCGGGGACCGATGCCCTGGGCCGCTTCGCGTACGCCGCGGACCTGTTCGTCTCTCCGGAGCCGTTCCGCGCCGAAGGCGACTTCGCGCTGGTGTGCTCCGCTTTGGGCAACCCAACGCTCGACGTTTCGGGGTGGGCGTCCTGGACGGACCTGGGACGGCCGCCGAGCGCGCCGACGGTGACGGTATCGGAACTCGACCACTATGCGGCGCTCGGCGCGTCCTTCGTGACGCGCCGCTGGCGCAGCCTGGCGAGCTTGCGCGTCGCCGCGGAGCTCGAGCGCACCCGCTACGCCGCGATCCCCGACACCGCCCTCACCGCCGTCTGCCCGGGGTGTGTCACGCAGAATCTCGTCGGCGGCTCGGTCACACTCACGTTGTCGCGCCTCGTGACCGGCGCTCTTTCGATCTCACCGGAGAACGGGGTCGCGTGGTCCGCGACCTACCGCCGGCGGGAAGAGCAGGGCAGCGCCCGCTGGTCGAATGAGCTGCGCTCCCGGCTGGCCCTCTATGCACGGGTACCCGGTCCGGGTGCCTTCGCTCACCACGTGCTGGCGCTGCGGCTCCTCGCCGGCGCCACCAACGGTCCGCTCGGGACGCTGTTCCGCGTGGGGGGCGTGGCGCCGCAAGGCGTGAATGTCTTCTTCGCGCCGACGCTGAGCGCGACGCGCGCGTTTCCGCTCCGCGGGTACGCGTCCGGCGAGCTGCGCGGCCCGCGCGCGGCCGCGGGCAGCGTCGAGTATCGGGTGCCGCTCGCGCTGGTGGGTCGCGCCCTCGGTCACCTTCCCATGGGCGTTGACAGGGTGTGGCTCAACCTGTTTGCCGACGCCGGTGACGCCTGGGCGCCCGGCGCGTCGCCGCGCCTCACCCGACTTCGCTCCGCCGGAGTCGAGCTCGCGGGCCGGATGACGGTGAGCTACGACTTTCCGCTCTCGGTGCGACTCGGCGTTGCGCAGCCGCTCGCCGCTCCGCCGTCCGGCGCCGCGCGGCGGCCGCAATGGTACGCGGCACTCGCTTCTGACTTTTGAGCACGCCGGGCTCTGTCGCGAGTTGACACGTCGTCCGATAAATCCCTAAGTTTCCGCGACCCATCGGAGAATTGATGTACTGCTCCCGTTGTGGCACCCAGAACGACGACGCCAGCAAGTTCTGCCGGTCCTGCGGACTGGATCTGTCGCACACGACTCCCGTCGCCGCGGTGCGCGACCAGCCGGTCGACGCGACGGAGCAGGACCTGGTGCGGGAGCAGCTGAAGGACGAGTACGAGATCATCGAAGAACTGGGTCGCGGCGGGATGGCCATCGTCTTCAAGGCGCGCGAGAAGCAGCTCGAGCGTGACGTGGCGATCAAAGTCCTGCCGTTCTCCCTCGCGTTCGACAAGGAGTTCGTCGAGCGGTTCCAGCGCGAAGCCCGTACGTCCGCCAAGCTCGAGCACCCCAGCATCATTCCGATCTATCGCGTCGGCAAGTCCGGCCGGGTCATCTATTTCGTCATGAAGTTCCTGCGCGGCAAGCCGCTGTCGTCCGTCCTGGCCGCGCGCGGCACACTTCCCCCGGCGGAGATCCGTCAGATCCTGGTCCAGGTGGCGCGCGCCCTTGCGTACGCGCACAAGAGCGGCATCGTGCACCGCGACATCAAGCCCGACAACATCATGTTCGACGAGCATGGCCTGGCCGTGGTCACGGATTTCGGGATCGCGAAGGCGGCGTCGGGCGGCAAACTCACCGGCACCGGAATGTCCATCGGTACGCCGCATTACATGAGCCCGGAGCAGGCCCGTGCCCAGGCGCTCGACGGGCGTTCCGACATCTATTCCCTCGGCGTCGTCGCGTATCAGAGCCTCACCGGTCGAGTGCCATTCGACGGCGAGGACTCGTTCTCGATCGGTTACAAGCACATCATGGAGGAAGTCCCCACCCCGCCGCTCGAGACCTACGATCAACGCACCGTGTTCGAGCTCGTCAGGAAGATGATGGCGAAGTCGCCCGACGAGCGGTTTCAGAGCGCGGACGATCTGGTGCAGGCGCTCGAAGCGGGCGGCGGGTTCGCCGCGGTCGGGCTGGCAACCGCCGCCACCAAGGCCATCCCCTCCCTGGCGGGGGTCCGCCTGGCCTCCGCCCTCACTACGCCGCTGCCGCGTGTCGCCGGAGCGCCGGGGGCCGCCGACCACCACAAGCGCTCGGTCGCGGCAGGGATCGCCCTGTGGGTGGTCGTCGTGGCGATCGGCCTGGGTGCCCCCGGGTTGTACGCCTACAAGAAGGGACTGCTGTTCTTCGCCCGGGCCGCTCCCGCGGACTCCGCGTCCGGCGTGCCCCGCGACACGCTCGCCCAGCGCCTGTTGTCCGACACCGGCGTCCCTTCAGGGCTCGACACCGCGGCTCAGACCGGGGCCGCGACCCCTCACGCCGACACCGCCCGCGCCCGCGCGGTCCCTCCGGGGACGCTCGGGCACCTGACGCTCCAGGGCCTGCCGCGGGGCGCTCGCGTCACGCTCAACCGGATGCCGTTCCGTGGCTCGCAGGCAGACGTGCCTCCCGGTACCTACAGCCTGGCCGTGCGGGCCGACGGGTTCGAGCCGTACGACCGCCAGGTGGTCATCACGCCGGGTGCGCCATCCACGGTCAGGGTCGAGTTACAGCCCGCGTCGGGGGACGAAGGCTCGAACGCCGGACCGTGCGACCAGTACGGGCCCGCCTACAACCAGGACAATCTCTGTTTCGACACCCGTCCATTGCCGCTGTCGCTGACACGCATCCCGGTGCCCGCCGACGCAACCATATTCCCGCGCCAGGCGATCCTGCTGATCCATGTGTCGAAGGACGGGTCGACACTCGAGGCGCGGGTGTTCGGATCCTCCAACCTCGACACGTTCAACAACGAGGCGCTGGACATGGCGAAGACGCTGCGGTGGAACCCCGCTCAGAAAAACGGTGAGCCGGTAGACGCCTGGGTCCAGTGGACATTCCAGCCGATGAGGCAGTAACATCAACATCCATCCGACGGCGTTCATCGCTCCCGGCGCGGTCGTGCTGGGGGACGTAACGCTGGGCGCGCACGCGAGCGTGTGGTACGGCGCGGTGCTGCGCGGGGACATGGCCGCGATTGTGGTGGGCGAGCGCACCAATCTCCAGGACGGCACGATCGTGCACGTGGACGAAGGGCTCCCGGCGCGGATCGGCGCGCGCGTCGGCGTGGGACACCGCGCCATTCTGCACGGATGCACCATCGAGGACGATTGCTTGATCGGCATGGGGAGCGTGCTCCTCAACGGCGTCCACATCGGAACGGGCAGTGTGGTCGCCGCGGGCGCCGTCGTGCCGGAGGACGCCCGCGTACCTCCAGGCTCCCTGGTGGTCGGAGTGCCGGCTCGGGTCACCCGGCCCGTGGACGACGCCCTGCGGGAGCGCATCCGAGACACGTGGGAGCACTACGTGGCCGAGGCGCAGCGGCACCGCGCGGGGACGTTCCCGATCGCTGGAACAAGTTTGTGATGTGAATTGTTGGATGTGCCGTGGGGCTACCGCTCTCGCGAGGTGTTGCCCGCGCGTGCGCAACGGTCTACCTTGCCCCTCCGCGCCTTTTTGACCTGCGCGCAGTAAATTTCACACATACCACACGTTTGGTGAGCAACCTCACCTCCGCGAGGGACGAGCCCGCATGACTGCTTCCAGCCGCACCGGCACACTCGATCTGAGCCCCAACGCGATCACCGTGCTCGAGCGACGCTACCTGGTCAAGGACGACCACGGCCAACCCGTCGAGCTGCCTGAGGACCTGTTCTGGCGGGTCGCGCGCACCGTCGCCGAGCCGGATCGACGCTACGGGGCCTCGGACAAGGCCGTGGAAGGGCTGGCGGAGACGTTCTTCGAGCTCATGGCCACCCGGGTCTGGATGCCGAATTCGCCCACCCTGATGAACGCCGGCCGACCCCTCGGCCAGCTGTCGGCCTGCTTCGTGCTCCCGATCGACGACGCTCTGTCGAACGACCGGAGCGGGATCTACGACACCCTCCGGGCGATGGCCCTGGTACACCAATCGGGTGGGGGAACCGGGTTCTCGTTCTCGCGCCTGCGCCCGAAGAACGACGTGGTGCGCTCCACCATGGGCGTGGCGTCGGGCCCCGTGTCGTTCATGAAGCTGTACGACGCCTCGACCGACGTGGTGAAGCAGGGCGGGACGCGTCGCGGCGCGAACATGGGCATCCTGCGCGCCGACCACCCCGACATCCTGGAGTTTATCGCCTGTAAGGACGACCTGACCCAGGTGACGAACTTCAACATTTCGGTGGCGGTGACGGACGCCTTCATGCGGGCGGTGGAAGAGGGGACGAGTTACGACTTGATCCACCCGCGGACGGGCGCCGTGGTGGCCCAGCTCGACGCCCGCGAGGTATTCCGGAAAGTGGTGCACGGCGCCTGGAAGACCGGGGAGCCGGGCGTGTACTTCATCGATCGCGCCAACTACTACAACCCGGTGCCGCAGCTCGGCAGCTACGAGGCGACCAACCCGTGCGGCGAGCAGCCGTTGCTTCCGTACGATGTCTGCAACCTCGGCTCGATCAACGTCGGACTGTTCGTGAAGGACGGCGACGTCGATTGGGATCGTTTGCGGACGGCGGTGCACCTCTGCACGCATTTCCTCGACAACGTGATCGATGCGAACAGGTACCCCCTCGCGGAGATCGTCGACCTCGCCAAGCGCATTCGTCGCATCGGTCTCGGGGTCATGGGCTGGGCGGACCTGCTGGTGCGTCTCGGCATCCCCTACAACTCGGACGAGGGCGTGGCGCTGGGCCGCCGCGTGATGGAGTTCGTGGACGAGGAGGCGAAGGTCGCCTCGGAGAAGCTCGCGGAGCAGCGCGGCGTGTTCGCCGAGTGGGAGCGGTCGATCTGGGGGCCGGACGCGACGTGCGCCCGCGGACCCAGGGGTGAGCGCGTGCGTCCCGTGCGGCGGCTGCGCAACTGCAACCTCACCACCGTTGCCCCCACCGGCACCATCTCGATCATCGCTGGCTGCTCCTCGGGCATCGAGCCGCTGTTCGCGGTCGCGTTCATGCGGAATCAGGCGGGCGTGCTCATGCCCGACGTCAACGAGGACTTCGTGGCGATCGCGAAACGGGAGGGGTGGTATTCGGACGCGCTGATGCAGCAGATCGCCGAAGCCGGGCACATTCACTTCGATCAGGTGCCGGCGAAGTGGCAGCGCGTGTTCGTCACGGCGCACGACGTGACGCCGGAGTGGCACATTCAGATGCAGGCCGCGTTCCAGGAGTTCACCGATTCGGCGATCTCCAAGACCTGCAACTTCTCGAACGATGCCACCGAGGAGTACGTCGAGAAGATCTACCGGTACGCGTACAAGCTGGGCTGCAAGGGCGTGACCGTGTACCGCGACGGGGCGCGCGAGATGCAGGTGCTCTCCACCGGGTCGACGGCCAAAAAGGTGCAGGAGCAGGCCGCGGGGCTGGGCAAGGACGCGCTGGCGGAGGCGCTGGGGCGGATCGCCGAGCTGGACGCCGAGCTCGCCCGCACGCGTGACAAGCTGCACGATGCCGAGGCCGAGAACCTGCAGCGGCGGGCCAAGCGCTCGCGTCCCGACCTGCTCAAGGGTGCGACCCGGCGCGTCGAGACGCCGCTCGGCACCATGTACGTGAACATCACCGAGGACGACAAGGGCCAGCCCTTCGAGGTCTTCATCTCGCTCGGCAAAGCCGGCGGCGCGCTGATGGCCGACGTCGAGGCGATCGGACGGCTCATTTCACTCGCGCTGCGCTCGGGCATCCCGTTGCGCGAGGTGTACCGCCAGCTGCGGGGCATCTCGTCCGATCGAGTCGTCGGGCTCGGGCCGAACAAGGTGCTGTCGGTTCCCGATGCCATCGGGATCGCGATCGAGAAATGGATGCAGGAGAAGCAGGGCATCCAGCAGGATCTGCTGGGCGGTGCGGTGTCATCTCCTGCTCCCGTCCAGGCGAGCATCCCCGGCCCCGAGGGGACGGCGGGTGAGCGTGGGGGGGCCGGCGCCGCACAGGACTTCATCGGCGCCTGTCCCGATTGCGGATCGCAGCTCGCGTTCATCGAGGGCTGCGCCAAGTGCCACGTGTGCGGCTTCTCGGAGTGTGGGTGAGGTGGTAGGAGCGGTCGTCAGCGCGTCATCTTGAGGCGGGGGCGCGTGGGCGCGCGTGTCATGCGTCACATTTTTCCGACTGCGGTAAGTGTGACCCGTGTCACGACTTCCATCACGCGGCCTGAGTATGCTTCACGCGTGAGCATGCCCTTTCGCCCAATGACTCCGACGCGCCTCCAGGCCAAAGGATGGGCGCGTGTGGGACGGCCCGGCGCGCATCTGCTGCGCCGCGGCGCGTGGTACCCCGTCGTCCGCATCTCCTCGAGTCACATCGTGGTGTTGGACGTCAATCGGCGGAACGTGCCCGTCGACCGGCGCTTCCTCGAGATCCGCTATCATCCCCCCGAGCGCTGGAGCGTCGTGCGGTGCGAGCCGCGCGAGATTCAGCGAGTGGGGCGCCTGTTCCCCCTCACGTACGCCGTGTGTCCCGCCTGCCGCCACCGGCAAGGGTTCGAGTCGGACGTGAAGGAGTTGATCTGCGAGCGGTGCAAGAAGGTGGGAGCGCTGGCATGGGACGAGATGAGCTAGCAAGAGCCGTTTCCCGCTTCTCGATTAGAGCACCGCCACCCGATCGCCCAGCGCCACGATCCCCGTCCCCACCCCGACGCAGTAGTAGCCTCGAGTTCCCCCCTCCAAGAACTGCAGGGATTCCTTCAAGACGCGCGCTTCCACGACGCCGCCCAGCGCCCAGCCGGTGAACGGCCGGCACGGTTCGGCGACCTGCAGCACCTCCAGCCGGGCGATCTCCCGACCGTCGGGTGCCAGCAGCACGACGCCGCGCGCCAGGTCCTCGAATGCAATCCGATGCTCGGTCTCGACGATGATATTCTCACCGGCGCAGCCGAGTGTGATGCGCTCTCCGAAGCGGTCTCGCATCAGCGCATAGTGGGCCGTGAAGCCGAGCGACACGCCGTGTGCGCCGTCCTCGTTCTTGGTGCGGGGATGCGCGCGGTGATGCACATCCACGAGCCACGATCCGTCTGACCCCTCACCCAACGCACCGTCCGGTCCCAGCGCCAGACGGTCCACGGCGAGGAGGGGCATGGTGTCGTACACGCGCGTGGGCTTCTCACCGGTCTTGAGCGATGAGCGTTGGATTTGCAGTCGGACGATGCGGCCGAGCTCGCGCATAACGGAATCTATCAAAACGTGGTATCATGTGGGTCGGTCATTCTCCCATGCGCGTCACGCTCGGTTGGGCCCGCTGTGCGGACAACGTGGCGGACATTCTCCGCCGCGGCGCCTGGTATCCCATCGTCGAGGAGTCGGCGGACGGCCACGTCGTCGTCGAGGTGCGACAGCAGCGGGTGCGCCTTCCGTGCCGCGACGTGACGATTCGCACGGAGGTCCCCGACCATTGGAGCATCGTGGCCCGGACCGGGGTGCTCCGACCCACCCTGGGCGCGGGGCGGGGGAGTGACGTCGTCACCACCTACGCGGTCTGTCCCCTGTGCCATTATCGGCAGGACTTTGCCGGCAAGCCCGACAGCCTGAAGTGCGTCCGCTGCGGCGCGAGCTCACCGGTGGACTGGAGCGAGACCTGTTAGGCGGTCGCTTGCAGAGTGGGATGTAGTTAGTATATTAACCGTCAACATATTAACTACTGACACGCCATGACCGATCGTTCCGAGCTGGCCCTGCAGCTGACCGACGCCATCGTCGCCGCCAAGGCGGCAGCGGAGCGAGCGGGTGACCGCGCGTTCCGCGCCTACGGCCTGTCGCACCGGGCCCAGGCAGCGCTGGTGGCCGTCGACCTGGGGGGGCCGGACGGCGCCCGCCCCAAGGAGGTCGCCGCCCAGCTGCGCGTGTCCCGCGCGGCCGCCACCACCTTCATCCAGCGACTCGAGACCAAGGGGCTGGTCGAGACCACCCCGGACCCGGAAGACGACCGCGGTGTGCGCGTGACCCTCACCCGGCGGGGCCTCGAAGTGTTGCTGCGCGCCGGGCAGCTCGAGCGCCGCCTCGCGGCCCGCGCGATCGAGGGACTGCCCGCGTCGAGCATCGCCCGGGCGGTTCATCTGCTCGGGGAGTTCAAGCAGCGGCTCGAACAGAAGCAGATCGGGGTCGTGCACTAGGGGTTACACGTGTGCGTATCTTTATGCATGACCCCTGCGCCCCGCCCTTGCCGCTCGTCCGAGCGAGAGATCACTTGAAGTGCATCGTCTCATTCGGCCGGTCCATATTCACTTAACTCATCTCCCCAGGTCAGTCTCGGACCCCATGCTCCGGCCTCTTGCCCGATGATTCCGGCGGGAGAGTTTTCCACACTCGGGCCAGACGCTCGGAATGTTGAAAACTGACGAGGGATAAGAAAGGGGAACGGCTCTGATCCGTCGCACGAAGATCGTCGCCACGCTCGGTCCCGCCACGGGGACGCCCGAGGGCATCGCCGGGTTGATCGGCGCCGGCGCCAACGTCATTCGCGTGAACTCATCGCATGGAACCCCGGAGCTCCGCGCCAGCTGGATCGCTGCGGTGCGAAAGGCGGCGGAGGTGGCCGACGTCGCGGTGGCGGTCCTCGTGGACCTGCAGGGGCCGCGCATCCGGGTCGGCAAGCTCGCCGCTCCGCGTGTCCTGCGCGCCGGGGAGACCGTCGTGTTCGCGCCGGAGGAGGCGGCGCGCGGCGACGAGCTGCCGACGACCTACGCCGATCTCGCCACCGATGTCCGACCGGGGGCCCGCATCCTGCTGGACGACGGCCTCTTGTCCCTCGAGGTGACGCGCATCACGGCACCGCGCGTGGAAGGCCGGGTGGTGGACGGCGGGACCCTCACCGCTCACAAGGGAATGAACCTCCCGGGGCTGCACGTGTCCGCCCCGGCGCTGACGGAGAAGGACCGGGAGGACGCGGCACACGCGGTCGCCGCCGGCGCCGATTATCTGGGGCTCTCGTTCGTACGGCGGGCGGAGGACCTGGGAGAGCTGCGCGCGCTCGTCCCCCCCGATATGAAGCTCGTGGCGAAGATCGAGAAGGCGACCGCGCTCGACGACCTGGCGCGGATCCTCGAGGCGAGCGACGCGGTGATGGTGGCGCGCGGCGACCTGGGGGTGGAGCTCCCGTTCGAGGAAGTGCCCGCGGTCCAGAAGCGTCTGATCCGCGAGTCGAATCGCTACGGCAAGCCCGTGATCACCGCCACCCAGATGCTCGAGTCGATGGTGCACCACCCGCGGCCCACCCGCGCCGAGGCGTCCGACGTGGCCAACGCGATCCTCGACGGGACGGACGCCGTCATGCTCTCGGCCGAAACCGCGGTGGGGGAGTACCCCTTCGAAGCGGTACGAGCGATGGACCGTATCATCCGCGAGATGGAGCGGCAGGGCCCGGTGGCGGGCGTGGGGGCCCGGGATGAGCGTCGTCTCGCCCCCGGCGAAACGGTGTCCGTGGAGGACGCGATCGCGATCGGCACCAGCGCGGTGGCGCGGATGCTCAAGACGCCGCTCATCGTCACGCTCACGTCGGGTGGGTTCACCTCCCGCAAAGTCGCGGCGCTCCGCACCCCCGTGCCGATCCTCGCCGTGACCACCCAGCCCACGACCTACCGTCAGCTCGCGCTGGTGTGGGGGGTGACGCCGGTCCTGGTGGATCGGGTGCCGGGCTACGACGCGATGCTCGCCGTGGTGCGCGACCTGATCCTGAAGCGCGCGTACGCGCGCGCCGGCGACCGCATCGTGATGACGGCGGGTCTGCCGTGGGAGGTCTCCGGAACCACCAACCTGCTCAAGGTCGAGGTCGTGTGAGGTGAGGCTCGTGTTCCTCGGCACGGGCACGTCGTACGGGGTGCCGCAGATCGGGTGCGGCTGCCGCACGTGCACATCGTCCGACCCGCGTGACCGGCGCACCCGTACGGCGGCGTTGATCGAGTCGGGGGGACGGCGCCTGCTCATCGACACCCCGCCCGAGCTGCGGCTGCAGCTCGTGACGGCAGGCGTCGGGTCGGTCGACGCCGTGCTGTTCACCCACGCCCACGCCGACCACGTCCACGGCATCGACGACCTGCGCGCCTTCTCCGCGCGCCAGCGGGCCCCGCTCGACGTGTACGGCGCAGCGAGCACGCTCGCCGAGCTGGAGCGGCGCTTCGCGTACATTTTCGACCGGGCGCCGGCTCAGCCGGGGACGAGCAAACCCGAGCTCGCCGCCCGGGCCCTCGAGCCCGACGGCGAAGCCGAGATCGCGGGGATGCCGGTACGCGCTCTCGCCCTCCCGCACGGCGACCGCACGGTGCTCGGCTATCGCGTGGGACCGATTGCGTACCTCACCGACGCGAAAGCGATTCCGGAGGCCGCGCTCGCCCGGCTGGTGGGGCTCGAGGTGCTGGTGCTGAACGCCCTGCTGCCGCGCCCGCACCCGCTGCATCTCTCGATCCCCGAGGCCGTCGCCGCGGCGCAGCGGATCGGCGCGCGGCGCACCTTCCTCACGCACCTCACGCACGCAACGCTCCACGCGGAGCTGGCGGCGAGTCTGCCGGCGGGCGTCACGCCCGCCTACGACGGGCTGGTCATCGACGTGAGCCCGGTCTAAATTCGTCGCGAGGAGGGATCGCACGCCATGGCGAACGCACCCGAAGCGACGCTGCGACGGTTCCAGAGCCCGGCCGCGCGCCAGAGCGCCGCGCTGGACGAGCTGGTGCGGCAGGCGGTATTCGGCGCGCCGGAGGAGCGCGAGCAGGCGCGCTGGCTGATCTGGGAGATCGGGCAGCAGGCGGGGGTGCGGCCCGCGTCGATCCACGAGCTGTACCTCGCGCGCGGCCGCGGGGAAGTCCAGCCGTTCACGACGCCCGCGATGAACATCCGTGTCCTCTCCTACGACTCCGCGCGTGCCGTCTTCCGGGCCGCGAAGCGCCTCGACGTCGGCGCCCTCATCTGCGAGATCGCGCGCTCCGAGATCGGCTACACCGAGCAGCGCCCCGCTGAGTACGTCGCCGTGATGACCGCCGCGGCGCTGCGCGAGGGCTTCACAGGACCGCTGTTCATCCAGGGCGATCACGTGCAGGTGAACGCCAAGAAGTACGCCGTGGACCCCGAGAGCGAGCTGCAGGCGATCCGGACGCTGATCGAAGAGGAGCTGCACGCCGGCTTCTACAACATCGACGTCGACACCTCCACGCTGGTCGACCTCTCCCAAGCCACCCTCGACGCGCAGCAGCGCGTCAACTACGAGCGGGCCGCCGACCTGACCAAGTTCATCCGGGACCGGGAGCCGGAGGGGGTGACCGTCTCCGTGGGCGCGGAGATCGGCGAGGTGGGCGGCAAGAACTCCGACGTGCACGAGCTCAAGGCGTTTATGGACGGTTATGTCCGCGCGCTCGCGCGCCTGGAGGGGGGGCCCTACACCGGCATCAGCAAGATCTCCGTGCAGACGGGCACGAGCCACGGCGGCGTCGTGCTTCCCGACGGCTCGATCGCCAAGGTTCAGCTCGACCTCGATGCCCTCAAGGCGCTGTCCGCCGACGCGCGCAGCCGGTACCGCCTGGGCGGCGCGGTGCAGCACGGGGCCTCGACGTTGCCGCCCGACGCGTTCGGCCACTTCCCCAAGTGCGAGGCGATCGAGATCCACCTCGCGACCAATTTTCAGAACATCGTGTTCGACCACCCGAAGCTGCCGGCCGAGCTGCGGCGCGAGCTGCAGGAATGGGTGAGGGCGGAGTGCAAGGACGAGTGGAAGAAGGGGGATACCGAGGAGCAGTTCTACTACAAGAGCCGCAAGAAGGCGATCGGCCCGTTCAAGCGGCGCCTGTGGGACCTGCCGGCGGACGTCCGCGCCGCGATCGCGGCCGACCTCGAGAAGACCTTCGCCTTTCTCTTCGAGCAGCTCCGCGTCACCGGCACGCGCGCGATCACCGACCGCTACGTCAAGCCGCCGCTCCAGTCCCACGCGCAGCCCCGCCCGGTCGCCGTGGCCGCGCCCGATGACCTGGAGGCGGGAGAATGAGCGAACGGGGCGCGGCGTTCGGGCCGTTCCTGCTGGGCCTGGGTCTGGGGGCCGTGCTCGGGTTCCTGTTCGCGCCCGAGCCGGGCGAGGCCTCCCGCACCAAGCTGTCGCACAAGCTGCGCGGGTTGCGCGATCTCGCGGCCGAGAAGGCGGGCGAGCTGGGCGAGCTCCTCGAGACGGCCGAGGACGAAGAAGAGGAGGCGCCCACCGCCCGTGTCGCGATCGAGCGCCGGCTGACGGAAGCGAAGAGCCGCCGCCGCGGCGCCAAGGGGGGGAGGGCGCGCCTCGAAGAGGAGGACGAACCCGGCGCGTGAAGGCCGAGCGCGGCTGGCATCGGTCGGTGACCGGCATCGCCCGTCGGACGTTCGAGGCGGCTTTCGAAGACAACATTCCCTTCCTCGCGAGCGCGCTGTCGTTCGATCTCCTGTTGACCATCATCCCGTTCGTCGCCCTGCTGCTCGCCACAGTCGGGTATCTCGTGCAGCATCAGATCACGACCCAGCAGGTCGAGCTGCACGAGCTGCTTGCCCGGCTGCTCCCCTCCACCGCGGGCGGGGTTCCCGACAAGGCGTTCACGCAGGTGGAGGGCGCGCTGGCGAGCGTGGTGCGCCAGCGCGTCCGGCTGACCGCCGTAGGCCTGCCGCTGTTTCTGTGGTTCTCCACCCGCCTGTTCGGCGGCCTGCGCGCCGCCCTCAACGAAGTGTTCGACACCGACGAGCGACGGTCGTGGCCGATCGCCAAGTTGCTGGATCTCGCCATGGTGTTCGGCACCGGGACGCTGCTGGTGCTGGGGGCGCTCGTGGCCACCTGGGAGGCGCGCAACGCCGGCAGCCTGAGCCGCAGCTTCGCGATCGACTGGCTGTGGCGCTTCAGTCTCGAATTGACCTCGTTCGCCCTCGGCGTCGCGCTGTTCTTCGTCGTCTTCAAGTTCCTGCCCAGCCGGCGCATCGTGTGGCGGACCGCGCTGGTCGCGGCCGTCTTCTGCTCGCTCGGCTTCGAGGTCGCGAAGCGGCTCTACGCGCTGTATGTAACCCGGTTCGCCACCCTCGACCGCGTCGCGTCGGACGCGAACATCGTCGCCCTGTTCCTGTTCCTGCTGTGGGTCTACTACACGGCCTACCTGTTCCTCCTGGGCGGTGAAGTGGCGGAGATGTACGATCTGGTCCGCATGCGGCGGTCGCAGCGGGTGCAACTGAGCTAAAGCAGGTTGGGGAGGTTTGTGGAGGTTTGTGGAGGATGGTGGAGGTTGCTCCGGAGCGCACCTCCCCCAACCTCCCCCAACCTCCGTAACCTCCACGCACCTCCGCGTCAGCGTTATCTTCGGTCGATGAGCACAGACGGTCCGCTGCGCCAGCCGATCCCCGTCGGCCGGTCGATCCTGTGGAGCCCGGCCAGCGAGGGCGGGGGCGGGGGGGGGACGGGGGGGGCCCAGCGACCGGGCCACATCACGTTTCCCGTCTTCCTGTCCCAGTCGGCGCTGACGGCAATCCACGAGCACGTGGCAACGCCCGCGCGACCGGGTCAGGGTGTCCTTGGCTTCCTGCTCGGCGACCTGTGCGAGTGCCCGGAGACCAACGTCTCGTATCTGGTGATCGACGCCGCCCTCCGGCTCAACCAGGCGATCTACGGCGACCGCACGCGCGACGTCGTCACCCGGCTGTGGGATCGCGTCCAGGAGCAGGTGGAAACGCAGCAGGCGCATCTCATCGGCTGGTACCACACCCACCCGCCGCTGCCGCTGAGCCTCACCGGACACGACGTCGAGACCCACGAGCACTACTTCGGCGAGCCGTGGCAGGTGACCTTGCTGCTCGGGACCGATCCGGCGGAGCCCGCGGCCGCGTTCTTTCGAGCCGGCCCGGACGAGTCATGGCTCGCCACTCCCCTGCCGTTCTACGAGCTCCTCGCCCCGGAATCGATCCGCCCGGATGGGAAGAAGCGCTCGTTCGTGACGTGGAAGAATCACCGGGCCTACAATCCGGTGGCGCCACCAGCCGCGCCGACGCTGCGAACGCCGGCGGCGAAGCCGCCCTCGGAGCCGAGGTTTACGCCGGCGTCTGCGAAGCCGCAGCCGCCTCCACCGCCCTCACCGCCGCCCCCGTCCGCCCCGTCCCCCCCGCCTCCCCCGCCCCCGTCTCCCCCGCCGCAGCCCCCGCCCCCGCCGCCCAGACGGGCCGACGATAGGCACGAGCTCAAGTTCCTCACCGCCGCCGAGGACATGCCGCCGCCCCTGCCGCCCGCGCGGCACACGCCTCCGCCGCGACCGGCGCTCCGGCCCGAGCTCGAACCCGAGCTCGAACCCGAGCCCGAACCCGAGCCCGAAGTCGAGCCCGAACCGGACCCCGTCGAGCCGATGGCCACCGAACAGAGGGGCGCGGCCGCGCCCATATGGCCTGACGAGTTCGAGGAGCCGGAGTCAGTCGAGGAATCCGAGGCAGTCGAGGAGCCGTTGCAGCCGGTCCCACGCCGGCGCCGGCGCGGAAGGCCTCGCAAGAGACTGTGGGTGACCGTGTTCCTGCTGCTGATCGCCGTCGGCGGTGCCGGGGCCTACTGGTGGTTCCAGCCGGAGCTGCCGCTCCCCGAGTGGTCCACGATTACGGGCAAGTGGTCGGCGATCTCGTCAACGATCAGCGGGAAGGTGTCCGCTCTCAAGGCAAAGCTCCGGCGGGCGCCGTCCGTCCCTGAGCCGCAGCGTCGCGCGCAGCCTCCGTCGCGCCCCGCCACGCAGCCTGCGCCGGTCCCCGCTCCCGCGGGGCGCCCCGCGCCGTTGCAACGGGCTCCGTCGCCGCCGCCACCCCTCGCGCACCTCGACGTGGTCGGCGACTCACTGTCGCAGGTCGTGCGCAACTTCGGCGAGCGGGCCACACTATTCGCCCGGGGCCAGCTGCCCTGCGCCGGGCTGGCGCGCGGCCTGGCGGCGGTGGAAAACCGTTGGATCGCGTACAACACCGCTCGGCGCGGTGCCGGGATGCTGGATGCCGCCCACGCCGCTCGCGACCAGACGCTGTACGCCGGCGTGGACTCCGTGGAGCGCCGGTTCGAGCAATCGGGATGCCCGCGGCCGTAGCCTGCCTCTTGGTGCTGATCGTAGCGCTGCAGGGCGGCGAGCGCTTGCGCAAGACCGACCTCGTCCGGCTGCTCTCGAGCGTGACCTTGGCCCCCGACGAGCTGGCGGCCCTGATCCGCCGCACCTGCCTGAGCTTCACCCCGAGCGGGCGGGATCGCGCCGACTTCGTCGCCTTGGGCGCAGGTCCCGTGGTGCTCCGGGAGATCGATGCGTGCGTCCGCCGCGGCGCGGCCCCGCGCCCGGCGCCGACGCCCGCGCGGCCGACGCCCGCGCCCGCCGCGCACACCCTGTCCGGTCCGACGGCGACGCCCGTCGCCACGCCGGCGCCTCTGCCCGTCCCTCGGCCGCCGCTCTCGGGCGTGCGGACCGGTTTTGTGCTCGGCGTGGGCCAGCACGCCGCCGTGGGCACGCGCCCGACGCATCCCCTCCTGTTCGAGGTGCGCGATACGGTCGGAGCCGCCGTCGGGGGGCAGGAGGTACGCCTGGGGGCGACGAACGGACACCTGACGGCGACGCGGGTCGTGACCGATGCCAACGGCCGCGTGGAGGTGGACCTGACGCTGGGGCCGAAGGTCGGCCCCGTGCAGGTGAGCGCGACCGTCGGCGCGATCGAGCGACAGGCCACGCTGTATGCCGAGCCGGGGCCTGCGGTGCAGCTCGCGGTGCGTTGCGGGGAGGAGATGCTCGGCGCCCGCGTCGCATTCGCTCCGCGCGGCGTCGTGGTGCTGCGGGTCACGGCGCAGGACGGGTTTGCCAACGCTGCGCCGGTCACGGGCCTCCAGGCCGCGCCTGGGGACCGCGGTGTGCTGCGCATCGCATTCGTGGGTGCCGACGCCTCGGGCACCCTGGTTCGGGTCGAGCCGCGCGACGAGGGCTCGACGAGCCTCGTGATCGTCGCGTCAGGGCAGCGCCGGGACCTGAGCGTCACCGTGGCGAAGCAGCCCGTGCCCGGGGTAGCGCACTGCCCGTAGAGAACGGGCAGCCGGCATGCTAGCTTTGGGTGCCCCAGGTCCGCAGGTCGTCCACTCGTGAACCGCGTCAGGCCCTCGCAGGGAGCAGCGCTAAGCGAGCTGAGACTTCGCTGCGCCAACCTGGGGCATCTCTCATGAACTCGGAACGTGGAAGGTGGAACGCGGAACATCAGAGCCACCATCCTGCGGCACAATCTTCCCGTTCTGTTCCGCGTTCCGCGTTCCTACTTCCGCGTTAGATTCCTCCCATGATCGCCCTCGCCCGCAAATACCGTCCCAAGCGCTTTTCCGATCTCCTCGTCCAGGATCACGTGGCCGCCGCGCTGCGTGGCGCCGTGGCGGGAAACCGAGTCGCGCACGGGTACCTGTTCGCGGGTCCCCGCGGCGTGGGCAAGACCACCGCCGCCCGCATCCTCGCGATGGCGCTGAACTGCGAGCGGCGTGGTGCGGCCGGCGCGCCGGCGGGTGAGCCGTGCGGCGAGTGCGATTCCTGCACCCGGATCTGGACCGGCGCCGCGAACCTCGACGTCGTCGAGCTCGACGCCGCCTCGAACCGGGGCGTGGACGACGCGCGCGATCTGCGTGAGCGCGCCATGTACGCCGCCTCCGCGGAAGGTCGCCACAAAGTGTACATCGTGGACGAGGCCCATATGTTGACGCGCGAGGCGTGGAACGCGCTCCTCAAGATTCTCGAGGAGCCGCCCTCGCGCGTCGTGTTCGTGTTCGCCACGACCGAGCCGCAGAAGATCGCGCAGAGCGCGGCCCCAATCCTCTCACGCCTGCAGCGGTTCGATTTCCGGCGGATCGGTCCCCGCGCGATCGCCGATCGCCTGCGGCATGTGGCCACAGCTGAAGGGCTCGCCGCGGACGACGACGCGCTGCACCTCATCGCCAAGAGCGCGGACGGCGGAATGCGCGACGGGCTCTCGATCCTCGACCAGGTCGTGTCGTTCGGCGAGGGGCCCGTCACGGCCGTCCGGGTGCGTGAGGTGCTCGGCCTGATCTCGGACGACGTCTATGGCGAGCTGCTGCGCCTCGTGTCCGAGCGCGACCCCAAGGCCGTGTTTCCGCTCGTGGAGCGGCTGGTGGATGCGGGCGCCGATCTCGGGGAGTTCGTGGCCGGTGCAGGGGAAACGTTGCGCGCCGCGCTGCTGGTTGGATTGGGGGGCGAGCCCGAAGGACTGACCGAAGCGATGCAGCCGCTCATCGGAAAGTACCGCTCCCTGCTCCCCGCTCCCGATGTAGTGCGGCTGCTGGCTGTGCTATCGGAGATGGAGCCCCAGCTCCGCTCCAGCGGCAACACGCGGCTCACCGTGGAGCTCCTGCTGCTTCGATGGGCGATGATGAGTCGGACGGTCGAGTTGCAGGCGGTCATTGAGGCGCTGGGGAAGCGAGATGCGGGAAGCGGGATGCGGGATGCGGGAAGCGGCCCTGCCACCCCCCCCGTGATGCGCGACGCTGACTCCGGAACGTCACCCACGCATCCCGCATCCCGCATCTCGCATCCCGCCCCGCCCGAGAAGGGCCCGCTCACCCTCGACCGGCTTCGCGCCCTCTGGCCTCGGATCGTTGAGGACGCCCGCGCCCAAAGCCCGATGCTCGGCGCGCTGCTGCAGGTCACCGAAGTTGCCGGAGTGGAGGCGGGAGCGGTCACGATCCGCCTGCTCGACACGAATCCGGTGCATGCGGAGGGGCTCGAGCGACAGGGAGAGGCGCTCGCGCGGCTGGTGGGGCGATTCTTCACGGAGTCCGTCCGCGTCAAACTCCAGGGACCGGCGACCGGAGAGCGGTCGCCCCGGCGACCCGGCCGGCTGACTGAGGAAGGGGCTCGCGCGGAGCGGCTCAAGACGCTGCGGGCGCAAGATCCCAGCCTCAACGCCGCCGTAGACGCGTTAGATTTGGAGTTGTTGGAATAGCTTGCCACCCGTTTCGGCGAAGGGTAACTTTCGACGTATGGCGGATTTATCCAACCTGCTCCAATTGGGGCAGCAGATGCAGTTCCGGTTGTCGGAAATCCAGTCCCAGCTGGCCCAGCAGACGGTGACCTGTACGGCGGGTGGCGGGATCGTGGCCGCCACGGCCGATGGGCGGGGCCAGATCCGCGCCATCAAGATCGACCCCCAGGCGATCGCCCAGGGGGATGTGGAAATGCTCGAGGATCTCGTGCTCGCCGCCGTGTCGCAGGCGCAGCAGCGCGCCGCCGAGCTGTACCAGGCGGAGGTGAAGAAGCTCGCCTCGGGCCTGCCGTTCCCGTTTCAGCTGCCGCTATAATCCGCCGTGTCGGCCATCGAAGATCTCGTGACGGAGCTGGCGAAGCTCCCCGGGATCGGACGGAAGACGGCGCAGCGGCTCACGTTTTACCTGTTGAAGCAGCCCGCGGAGACCGCCACGCGCCTGGCGGAGGCCATCCGCAGCGTCCGTGCCCGAGTGAGGGCCTGCGGCGAGTGCGGCACGCTCACCGATGAAGAGCCGTGCGCGATCTGCCGGGACCCGCGCCGCGACGCGAGTCTGCTGTGCGTCGTGGAGGAAGCCTCGGACGTGACGGCGATCGAGCGCGCCGGACGGTTTCGGGGCCGCTACCATGTGCTGGGCGGCCGGCTCTCCCCGCTCGAGGGCGTGGGTCCGGAGGCGTTGCACCTCGAGCGCTTGATGGAACGGGTGGCGAATGGGGGAGGCACGGGGCTGCGGGAAGTGATCATCGCCACGAACCCGTCGATGGAGGGCGAGGTCACCGCGACGTACCTGCAACAGTTGCTCAAGCCGACGGGCGTCCGGGTGACCCGCATCGCGCGGGGGCTCCCCGTGGGCGGGGATCTCGAGTATGCCGACGGCGTGACCATCGCGCAGGCGCTCTTGGCCCGGCGCGACATGGCCGAGTCCGACAGACCCGAGGGGACGTAATGGCGGGTGCGGCGAGCTGGTCGTTCTCCGAGAACGACTTCAAGCAGATCCAGCAGCACTTGCAAGCGTTCCTTCGTGACTCGAACGCGCGCTGCGCGCTGCTCGTCGACCGCGCCGGGCAGCTGGTCGCGACCGTGGGCGAGCCTCCGCAGTTCGACGCCACCGCCTTCGCCTCTCTCACCGCCGCCGACTTCAGCGCCAACGACCAGCTCGCCAAAATGATCGGGGAGAACGAGTTCGCCTCCCTGGTGCATCAGGGGGAGAAGGAGTCGATGTTCCTCGCCGACGTGGCGAAGCGCGTGATCCTCGTCGTGCTGTTCGACCAGCGTACCACCCTGGGCCTCGTGAAGCTCAAGGGCAAAGGCGCGGTGGAGCGGCTGAACAAAGTCTTCGAGGAGATGTTCAATCGCGTGGGCGCGGGCCCGACGGCGCCCGAAAAGGGCCTGCTCGAGGGGGCGGAAGACGAAATTGACAAACTCTTCGGTTGAGAGGACGCGCGTCCCATGTCGATGATCAACTACGCGTCCCGCGAGATCAACTGCAAGCTCGTGTACTACGGCCCGGGCCTGGGCGGCAAGACGACCAACCTCGAGCACATTTACGGCAAAGTGTCGCCCAATACGCGCGGCAAAATGATCTCGCTCGCCACCGAGACCGAGCGCACGCTGTTCTTCGACTTCCTGCCGGTGGACTTGGGCACCATCCGCGGCTTCAAGACCCGGTTCCACCTCTACACGGTGCCGGGCCAGGTGTACTACAACGCGAGCCGCAAGCTGATTCTCAAGGGCGTGGACGGAATCGTGTTCGTGGCCGACAGCCAGATCGAGCGGATGGAGGCAAACGTCGAATCGATGCAGAACCTCTACGATAACATGTCGGAATACGGCTACGACCTGACGAAGATTCCGTTCATCATCCAGTACAACAAACGCGACCTGCCGAATGCCGCGCCGATCCGCGATCTCCAGGCCTCCCTGAACCCGGGCTGGCCCATCGAAGACGGGGCGCAGCAAAAGGTCACCCCCGATCCGATGCATGCGGGCGAGAACCTGATCGAGCGGGTCGACAATCAATGGATCGGCCGCGCGGCCTACCTCGAGGCCGTGGCGGTCCGCGGCGATGGCGTGTTCGACACCCTGAAGACGGTGAGCAAGCTGGTCTTGAAGACGCTGAGCTAGGGGGTGGGCTCATGCGCTGGACCCTCCCCAACATCCTTACCCTGGCGCGTATCTGCCTCACGCCGGTCATCGCGCTGCTCCCCTTCATCGAGGGGTACTGGCCCAAAGTCATCGCGTTCCTCATCTTCCTCGCGGCCGGGGCCTCCGATGTGGTGGATGGCTACCTGGCGCGCCGGCGCAACCAGGTGAGTGAGCTCGGCCAGCTGCTCGATCCGGTCGCGGATAAGCTGCTGCTCTTCGCCACGCTGATCCCCATTTTCTGGCTCACGCGCCACCCGACGATCCTGTACGGGATTCCCTGGTGGGGCAGCCTGCCGGTATGGGTGGCGCTGCTCTTGGTGGGACGCGAGATCCTCATCACGGCGTTTCGGTTTTTCGCGAAGCGGCGCGGCGTCGTGATCCCGGCCGCAGGCGCGGGCAAGCTCAAGGCCGTGGTGCAGAACGTCTTCATCGGGGCGACGATCGCGTGGTTCGCTTGGCGCGACGCGTTGCTGCGCCACGGCTGGACGGGGCGGCTCGAGGAGGCCTGGAACAAGTTCCACGGGTGGTTCGTCGCCGTGACGCTGGCCGGCGCCATCCTGCTCACCGTGTATTCCCTCATCGTGTATCTGTATCGCTATCGCGCCGTCCTGAAGGGCGGCGGGTGAACGTCGAAGTCCTCACCATCGGCACCGAGCTGCTGCTGGGCTACACCGTGGATACGAACGCCGCCGAGCTGGGCCGGGCGCTCGCCGCCGCGGGGGCGGAGATCGTGCGCCGCACCACCGTCGCCGACCGGCCCGAGACGATCCGGGCCGGCGTGGCCGAAGCCCTGAATCGCACGGGGTTCGTGATCACCACCGGTGGCCTCGGGCCGACACGGGATGACATGACCAAGACCGTCGTCGCGGAGCTATTCGGTCGGCGGCTCGTGCTCGACGAGCGCCTGCTCGCGAGCATCCAGGCACGGTTCGATCGGATCGGCCGTCCGATGCCAGCCGTCAACCGCACGCAGGCCGAAGTTCCCGAAGGCGCGGTCATTCTCCCCAATCCACGCGGCACGGCACCCGGGCTCTGGGTCGAGGACGCGCGCGGAGTGGTGGTGCTGCTCCCCGGCGTGCCGCGCGAGATGCGCGGGCTCCTGGTGGACGAGGTGCTCCCGCGAATCGTGACCCGGCAGGGGAGCGCGCGCCGGGTCGTGCTGTCACGCACCGTGCGCACCACGGGTGTGTCGGAGTCGGCCTTGGCCGAGCGCGTCGGCCCCATCGAACTCGAGATCGCACCCCTCACGCTCGCCTACCTCCCGTCGGTCGACGGCGTGGACCTGCGGATCACCGCGTGGGGGCTCGACCCCACGGACGCGGTGGCGCGGCTGGACGTCGTCGTGGAGCGTCTCAAGGCCTCCGTCGGTGAGCACACCTACGGTGAAGACGATGCCGACCTCGCCGCCGTGCTGCTGGAGGCCTTGCGAAGGCAGCGTCACCGACTGGGTGTGGCGGAGTCGTGCACCGGCGGGATGATCGGGGAGCGGATCACCAACATTCCCGGCGCTTCGGATACCTTCATCGGCGGCGTCGTCGCGTACGCCGACGTGATCAAGACCGCCGCACTCAAGGTGCCGCTCGAGACCCTGGAGGCGTACGGCGCGGTCTCCGAAGAAACCGTGCGGGCGATGGCCGAAGGGGCGCAGCGCCTGTTTTCGGCCGACTGCACGATCGCCGTGACCGGCATCGCCGGCCCGGGAGGCGGCACACCCGAGAAGCCTGTCGGGACGGTCTGGCTGGCGGCCCGGGTGCATACGACCACGCGTGCGCTCAGGCGCGTGCTGCCGGGCGACCGCGACGACGTCCGCCGCCGCGCCGCGCAGGCGGGTCTGGACCTGCTCCGCCGACTAATCGGGGAAACCTAGATGCCCACGCTCACCGCACCGGACGGCACGCTCTTGGTCTACGACATGTACGAGCCGGCCACGCCGCGCGGCGCGGTGCTGGCCCTGCACGGCTGGTCCGATCACGCCGGCCGGTGGCGCGACGTCGGTGAGCGGTTGTGCGCGGCGGGGTACTCGAGCTACCTCCTCGATCTGCGTGGTCACGGCCGCTCGGGGGGCCGCCGCGGTTACCTGTCGCGCTTCAGCCAACTGTTGGGTGACCTCCAGGCGTTCCGCCGCGTCGTGCGACTCCGAACCGACCGCCCCCAGCTGCTGCTCGGCACGTCGTTCGGCGGCCTCGTGGCCCTGCGCTACCTGGAGACCCAGCCGAGCGACCCCATCGCCGGCGCCGTGGTCGTCTCGCCGTGGCTCGGGCTCGCGTTCCGGCCGCCGGCTTGGCAGCGTGTCATCGGCCGGGTGTTCGCCGATCTCTGGCCCGCGCTGCCGCTGCCTGCCCGCCTCGATGCCGACACGTTGACTCGCGACCCGGCGGTGAACGAGGCGTACGCGGCCGATCCGGCGGTACACGGCGTGATGACGCCCGGTGCGTGGCGCGAGATCCAATGGGCGCAGCGCGCGGTGCCGGCGGACAGTCATCGCATCGAAACGCCGCTGCTGTTTCTGCTCGCGGGCGAGGACCGAGTGGTCGACGCGCATCTGGCGCGCGCCTTCGCCGACAGCCTGAAGGGCACCGTGCTGGTGCGCTGGTATCCCGAGATGCATCACGAGGTGTTGCACGACCCGCAGCGCGACACCGCGTTCGGAGACGTCCTGGCCTTCCTCGCCGACGTGCTGTAACCGCCCGCTGGCTCGACAGCGCCGAGTGTCGCGGCTATCTTCTTGCCTGATCGCCAGTTCCGGACTTGGGCACGAACGCGAGACCCGCCAAAACGGCGCATTTCGAACGGCATGCCGATTGCTCATGAAGCGCAAGAATATGAACGACAAACCTGAACAGCCGCCGCCGCCCGACCAGCCCGCGGGCGCGGAGTCGGGGGCGTTGATCGAGCCTTCGGAAGAGGCGGTCGTCCGTCTCGAAGGAGAGCTCGCAGACACCAAGGACAAGTATCTCCGGCTCGCCGCGGAGTACGACAATTTCAGGAAGCGCTCCGTCAAGGAGCGCACGGAGCTGTGGCAGCGGGCGCAGGCCGATCTGGTGCAACGCCTGGTGGATGCGCTCGACGATCTGGCGCGGTTCGCGCACGTCGATCCGGCACAGACCGATGCCAAGACGATCCACGACGGCGTGGCCATCGTGGAGCGGAAGGTGTGGAAGGCACTCGAGGGGGCAGGGGTCAGTCGGGTCGACCAGGTGGGAGTCCCGTTCGATCCCCACGTGCACGAGGCGGTCACCACGCAATCGGCCGATGATCCCAAGCGGGATCACACCGTGGGAGCGGTGCTGCAGCCCGGATATCGGATGGGCGAGACCCTCCTCCGGCCCGCGCGCGTGATCGTGTTGCAATGGCAGGGAGAGGCAGGGCGGGGGAGCGGGGACGGGACGTAGATGGCCTCACAGAGAGACTATTACCAGATCCTCGGAGTGTCCGAGACGGCGACCACCGACGAGATCAAAAAGGCGTTTCGCCGCCTCGCCAAGCAGTACCACCCCGACCGAAACCCCAACAACCCCCAGGCCGCCGAGCGCTTCAAGGAGATCAACGAGGCGCACGACGTGCTGAGCGACGCGGAGAAGCGGAAGAAGTACGACCATCTGCGGCGTTACGGAGCCTTCGCGGGAGCTGGGCGGGGCGGCTTCGGGGGCGGGGGCGGGGGCGGGGGCTCTGCGCAGGGTCCGGATGCCGACTTCGATCTCTCCGATCTTGGCTCGTTCGGCGGGCTCGGAGACTTGTTCTCGTCGATCTTTGGACGGCGCGGCACCGGGGCCCGGCTCGACGACGAGGACGAGATCGAGACGGCGATCTCGATCCCGTTCCGGGTCGCGGCGCTGGGCGGCAAGGTCCCCGTCACGCTCACGCTACCCGAGGTCTGCCCGACGTGCGGCGGCTCGGGCGGCGCACCGGGGGCGACGTTCTCAACCTGCCCCGAGTGCCGGGGGCGTGGTACGATCTCGTTCGGCCAGGGCGGGTTCACCGTGCAGCGGCCGTGCCCCGTGTGTCGCGGACGCGGCAAGGTACCCTCGCAGCGCTGCCCGACCTGTCAGGGGTCGGGCGAGGTCCGGCAGGAGAAGCATCTGACCATCACCATTCCGGCCGGGACCGAAGACGGCACGCGGCTTCGCCTCAAGGGGCAGGGCGCGAAGGGTCGCGGCGACATCGTGGTGGCGATTCAGGTCGAGCCCGACCGGTTCTTCCGGCGCGAAGGACTCGACGTGATCGGCGTGGTCCCGATCAATCTGGCGCAGGCCCTCCTCGGCTCGAAGATCAAGGTGCGCACGCTCGACGGGAAGCGCGTGGTGCTCAAGGTGCCGCCCGGCACCCAGCACGGCCAGAAGTTCCGAATTCCGGGGCAGGGGATCGAGCGGAACGGTCGGCGAGGTGACCAGTACGTCGAGGTCCACGTCCAGATTCCGGAGAAGCTCACGCCCGAGCAGGAAACCGCGCTGCGCGAGTTTGCCGAGAAGAGCGGGATGAGGCACTAGCTCCCCGCCTCGTCACCTCACCCCCAAACCGACCTGCAGCATGTGCGTGTTCATCCCAGGATTGAACGCGAGGCCGCCGTTCGAGACGTGCTGAAACCGATACGCCACGTCGATCGCGCGGTGGCTCCCCGGAGCAATCCGGACCCCGACGTTACCCGTGATGCTGAAGTTCAGGCGAGAGGCCATGGGGTCGGGTATCCGCTGCGTGAAGTACAACGCGCCGACGGCTGCGCTCGCGACGATGCGAAGCCGTCGGTGCGCGGCGTAGCGCAGCTCCAGACCCACGGGAGCGAGTCCAAAGCCATACACGGTTCCGAAGTGAGGTACCCACTGGAGGCAGGTGGCCTGGTCCTGTGGCGGGGCACCGGCGCACGTCCCTTCGTCGTAGCGAACGGGCATGGCGGTACTGACGGCGAGGGGAAGGGCGTCAACCGTGTGGTAGAGCTGCAGCGCGCCGTGCTGCACCAGCGCGCGCTCCGCCCGCAGGCCCAGCACGTATACGTCGTGGTGTCTCGTGCCCAGCCGCGTGAGAAACGGGGCGTTCGGGCCCGCGGCGAGCCAGGCGCCCGTCAGCCGCCACCGGGTGCTCCCGGATTCCTGGCCCCAACTCGGGCGGGCGAACGCCATCGCGCACACCGGTAACCAGAGCGCCATCCGAAAGCCGGGCCCGCTCATTCCGCGAGCTCGGCTCGCATGACCAGCGCACTCGCCGGGCAGGCCGTCGTGAACTCCGTGGAGTCGCGCACCGCCACATCCACGTCGGCGCGGGTGATCGGGCGGAATCCGAACCTGGGGAAGAAGCGGCCCGCCGTCTCGGTGAGCAGGTACACCGTGCGCACGCCGCGGCGGCGGGCGAGATCGAGCGCGGCGACGGTGAGCGCGGCCCCCAGCCCCTGCCCCTGGAACCGTGTCGCCACGGCGACGGAGCGGAGCAGCGCGGCGCTGCCGTACAGCTCGAGCGCCGCGGTGCCGACGACGCCCGAATCGACGCGCGCGAGCAGCGTGCTGGCGAGGTGGTCCTCGATGCCGGCGCGCGGCAGCTTGCTCGCGGCGAGCAACTCGAGGATGGCGGGCAGGTCGGCCGGACCGGCGGGCGTGATGTCGGGCGTCATGTGGGTGTGCGCTACCCCTTCGCGATATTCGCCGCCGTCATCGCGGTGCGCTGCCAGAAGTGCCAGAAGGCGCGGTTCAAGCGCGCGGCCAACGTCCGGTTGCCACCAATGCGGATGCGGCGTCGGGCTATGGCCGTGGCGAGACTCGCGGCTCCCGTAATGGCGGCGACGGTGTCCTCCGCGCGCGCGCGCCCGCGGATCCAGTCCACGGTTCGCGCCAGGCGGCCGACCCAGGGAGCGGCGCGTGCCTGGGCGGCGGCCACGAGCGCCTCAGGATCGGCGACGAGGGTCACGTCCACGCGCCGATCCGCGCCGCGCTCTACGCGGCAGGCGCCGTCGGCCACCGTCAGCGTCCAGTCACCGCCCGTCGGGCCGTGCAGCCGGTAGCGCATGGCGGCCCGCAGTCCCACCGCCCGCTCCGGGCGAAACGTCGCCGGTCTCAACTCGCGGAGAAACCAATCCACGAGGGGGGCGGTGTACTCCGGGTCGAAGCCAGGCCACCGCCGGTTGGCGATCAGCAGGTCACGCTCGTGAAACACGTTGTCCGCGAATTGCGCCAGGAACAGCGTGCGCACGCGGACCCGTCCGACGAAGAACCAAGCCGGTCGGTCCCAGTCGGAGTCGCTCAGCTCGCGATATGTCCGGAGGATTGCGTCCAGCTCGGTGCGGAACTCTCGCATGAGACTCGCGACCGGTACC
>WNFW01000246.1_pt1 | contig 33675 bp, 25 predicted proteins | sample 5400131 | NCBI WGS metagenome assembly WNFW01 (sample SAMN13153362, study PRJNA577476) | soil metagenome | isolation source: 20 cm soil or saprolite under grassland replicate 1 | place: USA:California | collected 2016-06-15 | reverse complement strand
GAGAGCTGTTCCAGAACCGTTCTGATGGCAAAGGTTTGCACGCTCTCCTCTTATCTAAAAATACTCGCTGATGTCAAAGCGAAGATGAAAGCAAGATTGGAGATTGAGCTGATCTAGAATGAGAAACCTGAAACTTTATTTTCAACGCACGCGATCGGAAAAGCCCGATTCATCCAACCTTTCGCAAAGAGTCATGTCCGCAATATCCTCGGCCCAATCTTCGGACTCATCATCACATGGGCATCAGCATCAAAAATTTGGACTCCTCTGAGCATGATTGCTCCTTTCCTGACAACCCTGTTCTCGCGCTGAGGCTAAAATGTCCTGGATCTCCGGTGATTGTCAATCGAAAAAACTCGATGATATTCACTGATCGGAAAATAAAAAGGGGTGATTTCCTTGAGGCAATGGCGATCAAAGACAGGAAGAAACGGAAACAACTGATTCAGAGCCGAGATCCGGCTAGGGTTTGGTTCGCCGGCCTTGTCCGAAGAGAATTTTTTTGGCTTCTTCGGTCATCGTCTGACCTGTATTGATGGTCTTGGCAATGGCGTAGGCTCGTTGCACGGCGTCGCGCCGTTGAATCGTTTCAAGCCAGCGCTTGATGTTGGGAAAGTCATCGAGGTTCTGGCCCTGCCGGTCGTACAGAAGAACCCACGGATAACAGGCCATATCGGCGATGGAGTAAGCGCCCGCGACGAATTCGCGATCGGCCAGGCGCTCATCAAGCACGCCGTAGAGCCGCTCGGTCTCTTTGACATAGCGATTGATCGCGTAGGGAATTTTCTCAGCCGTATAATTTCGGAAGTGATGATTCTGGCCGAGCATCGGCCCGAGGCCGGCCATTTGCCAGAACAGCCATTTCATCGTCTCCGTCCGGCCGCGCAAATCGCTCGGAAGAAACTTGCCGGTCTTCTCGGCAAGATACTGGAGAATCGCGCCGGACTCGAACACATCGAGTGGCCCTTTTCCGTCGGCCGGTTCATGATCCACGATCGCCGGTATGCGGTTGTTCGGCGAAATCGCGAGAAACTCCGGCGCAAACTGATCGCCTCTGCCGATATTGACCGGCTTGATCTTATAGGGAAGACCGGTCTCTTCCAAAAAGATCGTAATCTTGTGGCCGTTTGGTGTGGTCCAGTAGTACAGATCGATCATGGCGGACTCCTGAAAAAAGGAATGTGGTAATTTCTTAGCCGCTTTTTCCATACACTTTATCGATAAAACCATCCTTTTCAATCTCGCGCACGATGGTGTCGTCGATCAAGCTGTCCACGGTCACTTTGCTTCCGGGAGTTTGTTTTAAAGCTTCGTCAAGTTGGATTTTCATCCCGTCTCGCGTCGTATAAGGAACGCGCTCCAGAATCTTGGCGGTCGATTGGTACGAACTATCCAGATAAGTCTTGTTCGCTCCCCGAAGATACTTCGCAACGATCTTTTGCGTTGCGTCTTTGTTGGTCTTGAAGAAATGCGACGCTTCGATCAATGCCATCAAAACTCGTTTCACGGTGTCTCGCTTTTTTGCCAGGTAGCTTTTGGTTGTCACCGCGCATATGAAAGGCAAGGGATAGGGCTTTGGCAGATCGGCCATGTTGGCCAAAATGCGGTGCGGCAGCCCGCCGGGAATCAGGTAAACATTCCCCGGCGGTGATGGGAATCCCGCAATGACGCCGCGGCTAAATCCAGCCGCTCGCTCCGAAGCGCCTCCCACCTGCAAGATTTTGACGTCCTCCATGGGCCTTAGACCCAGCCCTTTTAGCAACTCCCGTGCAGCGACATCCGACACGCTGCCAAATCGGCTGATCCCGATCGATTTGCCTTTCAAATCTTCCGGCGATTTGATGCTATCGAGGACAACAAGCTCATAGGCGAGAACATTGATCATACAGGCTGTGCTCACAGTATCCGCGCCCCTGACCGCCGCGTTCGCAACGCCGCTTCCCGCCGCGTTTCCGACTTGAACGTCTTGGGCGACGATTGCCGCGATACCGACGGTCGTGCTGCCGATATAAATCAGGTCCACGTCCAAACCATGCTTTTTGAAGAAACCAGCGTCGTAGGCAACCGTCCAGATTTGGTTGATGGTATCCGTCGAGCTGTAGGCGATCCGGATTTTCTCCTGAGCGCACACAGTTGAAACGACGATGAGCAAGAAGATGACGGCAGAAAAAAAACTTGCGCAACTGCGACTCCTGTCATTCATAAAACCCCTCCTGTAGAACGACTGCCCTATTGGAGCACTGGAGTGATGTAGTAATGGATTTTTCCTAACACCCCAATAACCCAATCCTATTTCGCCAGCGACCGGAATACCTTTTCCGCGGTGATCGGCAGATCGAAGATTCGCACGCCGCAAGCGTCGTGCACCGCGTTGGCAATGGCGGCCGGCGGGCTGACGTTTGCCATCTCGCCGATCCCTTTGGCCTCATAAGGGCCGGGACCTCCTGGGGAATGGACCAGAATCGTCTTGAACCTGGGAATGTCCGCAATATTGGGAATCTTATATTCGCCTAGGTTCGTTGTCGTGATCCTGCCGTTGTCGTCGATCAACTCTTCCATCAATGAAGATCCAATCGCCATCATCGCGCCGCCGTCGATCTGGCCCTGATGGCTGATCGGATTGATGATGGTGCCCACGTCGTGGGCCGTGACAAAGCGGCGCAGTTTGACTTGACCCGTTTCGGAATCGACTTCCACATCCGCTACCTGGGCAACGAAGGAAGTGGAAGATCCTTTTCGCGGAACCTCCAGTTCTATGCTCACGGTGACCGGTCCGCCCGCCGCTGTAACCACTTCGCGCAGCGATACGGTCCCGCGGCGCTCGTTGCGGTTTGAGAATTTGCCCGCTTTGTAATCGACCTGATTGTCCGTGCATCCCAACATAGGCGTAGCCTGCGCCGCCAATTTAGTTCTGAGCTCGCTGCATGCTTTGATCACGGCGTGACCGCCGATATTGGTCGAGCGGCTGCCGCCGAAGCCGATATCGACGCTGTAAGGGACCTCTGAGGTGTTGCCGTTACGACACCGCACCTGATCGACCGGCACCTCCATCTCCGAGGCCACAGCCTGACACATGATCGTGCGGAGCCCGGTTCCCTGATCGCCGCTCACCGTAAAGATCGTGAAGCTTCCATCGAGTTCGGCAGTCACAACAATCCAGCCTTTACCGGCTCCGGTCCCGCGCTCGTACATCGCAACGCCGCGACCATAGTTCCGCCCTGGCCTGGGTTTCTTCCATCCCGCCGCATCGAGCGCCGCCTTGAGCGTTTCGCGCGCTTTGACGCCGGTCATTTTTCTGCCTAACGCGTTTTCCTCGCCTTCGCCGATCAGGTTCTTCATGCGAAACTCCGCCGGATCCATGCCCAGCTCTCTAGCGATGAGATCCATGTGCGATTCCACGGCGAACATGCCCTGGAGCGCGCCGGGCGCGCGCCAAAATCCGCAGGGGACCGTGTTGGTGTAAACTTGGAGAGCCTCCATATAGCAATGGTCGATGCGATAAGGACCGGCCGTTCCGGCGCCACCGATGCTCGCCTGTCCGGGTTTCATTCCCGCGTAAGCGCCGCTGCCGTGAACCGCCCGCACGTAACGGGCCACGAGCCGGCCGTCGCGCTTGACTCCCGTGCGCACGGTGATCACCGAATAGTGGTCCGGGTTGGTAAAAGTCAGCTCTTCACTATTGGTCGCCACGATTCTCACCGGCCGCTTCGCTTGCTTCGCAAGAAAATAGGCGATCGGCAAATCGCCAGGGCCGCCCTTGCCGCCGAAGTCTCCGCCGACGGTGACCGCGTGAACGCGGACTTTGGCAGGAGGCAGGCCGATGGCTTTGGCCAATTGCGACCGAGTGCCGAAAGGACTCTTGCTGGATGACCATGCGAGAACCTGCCCGTCGTCTTCGACGGCCACGAGGAAGGCCTGGGGTTCGATGTAGCCCTGATGGCGGAGCGGAATCCGGAAAGTGTGTTCGATGACCCGGTCCGACTCGCGGAATCCTTGATCGATGTCACCCTTCTTCCAGGTCAGACGGTTACACACATTGGGAATGTCCCTGACCATGATGGCTTGAGGCGCGCCGTCATAGACGGATGCGTCATCGTGCAATATCGGCGCACCCGGCTCCATCGCTTTCAACGGATCGAAAACCGCTGGCAGCTCCTCGTATTCTACTTCGATAAGGCCGACCGCTTCCTCCGCAGCTTCGCGCGTCTCAGCGGCCACCGCCGCGATTTTGTCGCCGATGTAGCGCACCTTGTCCCAGCAAAGGACGGGGATATCCCGAATGCTCTTGCCCACATAGTGATCGGGCTCGTCTTTCCCGGTGACGACAGCACGCACGCCCTCGACGTTCCAGGCCTTCGAAGTATCGATGCTGACGATGCGCGCGTGAGGATACGGGCTGCGCAGAATTTTTCCCCATAACGCATCCGGGAAATGGACGTCCGCAGCGTATACGGCCTGACCGCTGACTTTCTCGGCGCCTTCTACCCGACCCACGCGGGCGCCGATGATTGATTGTGGTTTCGCCATGCAGTTTCTCCTTTTGCCGGATCTTTGAGGTTGATTTTCCTATCTCCTCCGCCCGTGTGAATTCATCAGCCACGGAACGAAAAGACTCTTACCAAATATATCTTCAACAATTCGCGCGAGGCAATACCTGACGTCTGACACGATGTAAAAGGAGCTAAGCGGAGAAGGAGCGACCAGGAGCTAAAAAGAGCGGGAGCAATAAAGGGGACAGGAACGGTAGGGAAAAAAAAGGGGACAGGCGCGGCCTATCCCCTTTTCTTGGGTGCGGTCACGGTCACTTGGTCTTGAAGTACGCGAACAGCGTCGAGCCGTCCTGCGTGGTCATTGTCACCTTGTAACAGTTATTCGCCGCCTTCGCGGTCTGCCAGTTGAAGATGAACTGGCCGCCCGTCGTGTCATAGCGGAGGCTGGTGCCACCCGTCGCTGACAATTCGTCGACTGTGGATTCCAAACCGCTCGAGCACGCAAGCGTTGTAGCCGTGAGCGATTTGACCCTAGAAGTGTCTTTGAGTTCCGTTGACCCGGTATAGACATTGAACTTCAGCGGGACAGTTGAACCACCTTTCACGGTATTCCACACGGTAGTGGCACTTGCTGGGGTCATATCCACCGGCTGGTAGAAGCCCGACAAGTTCCATCCCTGGGCTATTGTTGCCTCGATCACCTGCTCCGCCGCCGCGTAGTTAGCGTTGCCGGCCTGATTGTACTTCACCGTGCAGGTGCCGATACCGCTGGTCATGGTGAAGGTGGCACCCACGTTGGTGCACACGCCACTGCTGCTGAAGGTCACGGGATTACCCGAGGCACCGCCAGTTGCCGCTACCGTAAAGCTCGTGTTGTAGACGGCAGTCGCCGGAGCATGGATGCTCACATTGATTACTTGGCTCGCCGGCTGCGCCGTGGTGTAGTCGACAACCTGCGCCGCCGCAGCGTAGTTGGCGTTGCCCGCCTGGTCGTACTTCACCGTGCAGGTGCCCGTGCCGCTGGTCATGGTGAAGGTGGCGCCTGAATTCGAGCACGCACCAGTGCTGCTGAAGGTCACCGGGTTGCCTGAGTCACCGCCGGTCGCTGCCACCGTGAAGCTCGTGTTGTAAGTGGCAGTGGCCGGAGCATGGATAGTCACATTAATGACTTGGCTCGCCTTGTTGATCGTGATGCTACCAGTCCCCGATCCGGACAGCACGTAGTTCGGGTCGGTGATCGTCACGATCACCGTGTACGTGTCCGCATTGGTCGGCGCGCTCGAGGAATTGTACGCCGTGATCGTGCCGCTGTAGTTCACGCTGTAGCCAGCGATTGCTGGGTTCAGGCCGATCGTGGCCGCGTGTGCATTCCCGTCATACGTAAACGGTCCGCCCGTAATGCTCACCGTTACTGGTGCGGCATTGATTGTGATTGTATCCGCCGCGCTCTGCTTCGCGTTGTAGTTTGCATTGCCTGCAAAGCGAGCCGCCACTGAGTAACTGCCCGCAGCCACCGGAGCGGAAGTGAGCAGGTTGCCGAGCCCGTCCTTGTACGCCACGGTCACCGGCGTCAGATCCTCTTCGTTGACGCCCTTCGCCGAGCCACTGCCCGCGCATGGGCTGCCGTTGTAGGTGCAGGTGTTGCCTGTGGCCGTCACGATCGGATCGGCTTTGTTGATAGTGAAGGTTGCCGTGTTGTAAGTGATGTCATAATTGCCGAGCACGCCAGCCGGGCTGAGCGTCGCGCTGATTGTGTAGCTGCCTGCTGTCTCACCTGTCGTGCGGCTGTAAGTAGCGGTCACGCCATCGGCGGCCAGAAAGCCGCTGAGCGTACCTGTGAATGCCGGATCGACATCCCCGTAGGTCTTGCTCGCTGCGTTCGGTGTGACCGAGGCGGCCTTCTTGTTGATCGTGAAGTCGGCGCCGCTGTTGGTGATCTCGTAGTTGCCCAGCGCTCCCGCCACCGTGGCGCTCAGGGTCGCCGTGATGTGGTAGGGGTTGCCAGCGACGGTCTCACCCGGGGCGCGGCTGTAGCTCGCGCTCACACCGTCCGCCGCGACAAAGCCGCTGCCGCTGCCCGTGGTGAGCGGGCTGGGGTCGGCGTAGCCGTAGGTCTTGCTGTTGGCGTTGGTCGTCCAGGTCGCCGCCTTCTTGTTGATGGTGATACTGGCGGTATTGGAGGCGATGGTGTAGTTGTCATTGCCGGCGAAGCTAGCTGTCACTTGGTAACTGCCTGCATTCGTCGGCGCCGTGGCTGTTGGCCCGTAGACGGTCGGTGCGATGCCCGCGTAGCTGAAGGTCACGGCTGGACTTAGCACATCGCTGGCTCCGCCCACACCGTAGGCAAACCCAGTCGCCGCATGTGGGTTGCCGTCATAACTAAAAATCCCGCCGGTCACGCTCACCGTCGGTGTGGCCTTCTGCACCGTCAGGGTAGTACTGGTGTCACTAGCATTGTTAAAGTTCGTATCCCCAGCGTAGCTGTAGGTAATCGTATACGGAGTCGCCGAAGCCGGAATGGCGTGCGTGTCGAAGGTGATCGAGAACGTTCCGTCGCTCCCGATTGTGGCCGGCGATGAATCTACGCCGTTGATAGTGGCCTTGATGGTCTGGCCAGTCGGGATGCTCGTCCCTGCTGCAATCTTCCCGCTCAGGTTGATGCTCGCCGTCCCGTACGGGATCGTCTGCGAGGCCGTGAGGGTAGTGAAGGTTGGGCTGGCCTTGTTCACCGTCAGGGTGGTGCTGGTGTCGCTGGCGCTGTTGAAGTTGGAATCACCCGCGTAGTTGTAGGTAATCGTGTAGGGCGTGGCCGAACGCGGAATGGCGTGCGTGTCGAAGGTGATCGAGAAAGTTCCGTCGCTCCCGATCGTGGCCGGCGATGAATCTACGCCGTTGATAGTGACCTTGATGGTCTGGCCAGTCGGGATGCTCGTCCCTGCCGCAATCTTCCCGCTCAGGTTAATGCTCGCCGTCCCGTAGGTGATCGTCTGCGAGGCTGTCAGGTTGCTGAAGACAGGCGTCGCTTTGTCCACGCTAAACGTATTGCTCGTCCCGGTCTCGCTCCCGCCGGTTCTCGTCGCCGTGATGGTTTTATTGCTGCCGGCCTGAGTAACCGTGACGCTCTCGGTCCTGGCTCCGCTCGCAAATGCACCCGAGGTCGTCGGACTGATCGTGCCGGCGTTAGTGATTAAATTCACTGTGCCGGTGAAACTGCTCACCGTATTATTGTTGGCGTCCTGTGCCGTGATGGTCACGTTAAAGGCGGTTCCGGCTGTCTGTGGGCTGCTGATCGTCGCGAAGGCAAAATGGTGCAAGGCACCGGCGTTCACCGTAAAGCTATTGCTCGTCCCGGTCTGCGCGCCAGCGGTATTGGTAGCGGTGATGGTCTTAAGGGTGCCCGCCTGGGTCACCGTCACGCCCTCAGTGCGCACTCCGTTGACGAAGTTGCCCGAGACTGTCGGGCTGATGGTACCAGCGTTGGTAGTCAGGTTCACAGTACCAGTGAAACTGCTCACTGTGTTGTTGTTTGCATCCTGCGCCGTGATCGTCACGTTGAAAGCCGTCCCCGCTGCCTGCGTCCCAATGGGTCCTCCTCCACCTGCTTCAACCAAGAAATGATGCAGCGCCCCTGCATTCACAGTGACGTTGCCCGATGTGCCGGTCTTGCCACTGGCCGAGGTAGCAGTAAAAGTCCCCGTCCCTGTATCACCCGTGTATTTCATGCCGAGCGTGGTCAGGTTCGCTACCCCCGAACTGAAGTCGCCGGCCTGATTGAGCACGTTGTTGCCACCCGAGCCCAGACCCGATACCAGCCCGGTCAACGGGGCGTTGGCGGTTATAGTCACGTTGTTGGTTGAAGCGTTAAACGTCGTGACTGTGTTGCCAAACGCGTCCTGAGCTGTAAGCGTGTTGGTTCCGGTAAATGCAACACCGTTGGTCTGAGGACTAGTCAGCGAAAGGGCAAACTTATCCAAAGCCGCCGCTGAAACTACTACCGTCAACCGATCAGCGCCTGTAGCACTGATGGTCCCATCGGTGACCGCTATCGTTGCCGTCTCCGCCTTGTAGAGGGTCATCACCCCATTGTTGCCCGCAGACACTGTGGCTACGCCGTTGGTGAAGGTGATGGTGGTGGCTGTCCCAAAGGCGATCGCCGTCCCGGTCTTGTTCGTCACGGTTGGCGCAGTGACTGGATTCGTAGAAGAGTTGGCACCAGAGTAAGTCAGCGACTTGTCCCCCGTGTAGGAGATCGCCGTGTTGCCCGACGCGTCCTTCGCTGTAATCGTCAGATTATTGGTGGTCCCCGCTGTCTGTGACGTGGAACCCGTAATCACCAGGCGCGTAGCTGTCCCGGTGATATTGAACGCGTCGCTCGTGGCCGCTGTCAGAGTAGGCGTGCCCGAAGCCGTAGCGGTCAGCTTGTAGCCAATGCCGGCGTTGTTGATCTTGCAGTTCAAGAACGTTGCCAGGCCCGCAGCCGACGTCGTCACGGTGTTACTTGTGCAAGTCAGCGTGCCACTGGGCGAACCGGCAGCTATGGCGAGGGTAATCGACCTAGTCGCGCTGACCGCATTGCCGAACTGATCCTGCACCTGCACGGCAACATTTGGAGTGATGTTGGCGTTTGGTGCTGTGTCGGAAGGCTGGACGCTGAAACCCAGTTTCGACTGGGTTGCGGCAGTGATTGTTTCCTGCTGGGTTCCCGATGTCGGCAGCGCTCCAAACGTTGATCCCGTTGGTGCAGGCGAATTAGCCGATGCGGTCAGGACCGGGCTGCCGACAACCGTATCCTTATAAAAGAAATTAGGGCTGCTCGAGCTGCCGGAGTTAACTGCAACTTGAGTGATGGCGGTCGTGCACCCGCTATCGCTGTAGAACGTCCCGCCCGACGAGCTCGTGCTCAGCGAGACCGTCGTAGTACTCGATACGTTAGAGGACGTTTCATCCCCATCTCGGAACTGCACGGTGATCGCGGCGGAACAGGCACCGGCGGCCCTGCTAAACGTGGTTGTCGAGAACACAATTTTCGGATTGATGTATAGCGTCGAGGCTGGAGAAGCACTGCCGAGGTATTGATGAGTGTCGCTGCCGTACGTTGCAGTGATGGAGCTGGATTGCGCCGTAGTGTTGGTCGTAGAGACGCTGCAACTCCCAGTGCCGGTATAATTGCCGGCCGAGAGGTTCCATGTAATAGCGCCGGACGCAATCGTGCAGCCGGTGAGACCATTGATGCCGCTGACCGACACGGAACCGTTTGGCACCTGGCCGCTGCTACCGCTCGTTGTGACCGTGACGTTTACCGATGAGCCATTTTCCGCGACTACCGCGCCAGGGTTAATCGAAGTAATCGCCGTTGAAGTCGGGACGTTCACTAAAATCCCGCTCTGCGTTCCCGTGATCGAGGCCGTCACGGTGTCGGTCGCCGTGATGGATTGAGTGCCCCCAGTATTCAACGTCGCACCATTGGTGAAAGTGCGCGCGCCGTTATCTCCCGAGACAAAGGTGTAATTGGCTGGCAGGCTTGCGGCGCCGTCGGAGCTAGTAAAGTGGACTGTGCCCGTGTAGCCTATGGCGGTATTGCCGTTGGCGTCTTTAGCGGTCACCGTGAAGGTCCCCGCGGTGCCCGCCGTAATCGGCGAGGGGAAACCTGTCACTTGTAGCGAGGTGGCAGGACCTGAGACCTTAAGGGCGTAAGTGTCGGGCGGATTGGTGGTGTAGTTCCCATCGCCTGCGTACGTCGCGGTAATGGTGTGCGTTCCCGTCCCTATGCTCGTTGGGGTGTACCTGACCGAGCAGTCCGAGGTGTGCGCCACTCCATGGTCGGCCAGCGTGCATTGGTTCGGACTCGTGAAGACGCTGCCGGTAGCAGCGCTGAATGTTCCCGCCCCCGACGAAGTAAACGTGATCTTTCCCGTCGGTGGCGGATTTCCGCCGCCCGCGCCCGAACCCACAACTGTCGCCGTACAAGTGGTTGTTGTCCCTGGACCGATCGGATCAGGAGTACAGGTGACGGTAGTCGTAGTTGAACCAGCATCCGTAAACGCGGTCTGAGCTGAAAAACCGGAAGACTGGCCAATGGCAGTCAGCGTGAACGTCCTGCCGATATCGATTGTTTGCGGCGCGAACTGCATGAAGATAAAGTTGCCTTGCTCGTCTGCGGTGGCGACAAAGCCGGGATCGGTGTAAGCATCGGGTCGCTCGTGGAGAGTGAGCGCGACGTCTTCGTTGGGCTGAAAACCTCTGCCGGTGATCGTGACGATCGTACCGGGCGCGTAGTCGGTTTTGTCGGTGGTGACGCTCGCCGGGGAGCTTTGGACCAGACTGGCCGAGTTCAACACACGGCCGGTGCTGTTGACGCCGCCGGCGACCAGCGCTTTATTCTGTGAGGGCAGTTCGGTAATCGTTTGATCGGCGCGATCAAGAAGGTCCAACTGTTCCGATGTAAGCGATGTCCCCAGGAGATTCGGGTTTTGCGAAGCCGTTGGCGATATCAGCGCGGCGCGGCTGCGCGTGCTGAGAGTCGCACCGAGAAGTTCAGGACTGGGCGGAAGATACGCCACACCGTTGAAATTCCCCACCTGCGGATCGAATATCTCCATCGAAAAATCGGAATCGCCGCCGATGACCTGCACTTTGCCATCAGGCAATAACCGTAATGTGGCGAGGGCGCGGGGTATCTGCAGAGCATTGGTCGGAACATGGAAAGACTGGGATGCCGGATCATAAATTTCCGCGGAATTGAGGATCACATTCTGCGCGTTCACGCCGCCGACGATCAAAACTTGGCCGTTATTGAGTAGAACAGCGCCGTGTAAGTTACGAGCGATACCTAAATTTCCGCTGACGAGCGAAAAGATCTGCGTAGCCGGGTCGTAAACCTCGGCGCTACCGGTTGCATCGCCGCCAACAATGAGAATCTTGCCATCTGCCAGAGCTGTGGCCGAGTGGCTGCTGCGTGCACGCTTCAGTGAAGGACCGGAAGAAAATGAGTTCACACTGGCATCATAAATCTGCGTGGAATCCAGTGCGCTCATCTGGTCACGCCCGCCGCTGATCAACACGCGTCCATCGGGGAGTAGCGTCGCAGTGTGATCGGTACGCGGTGAAGCAGCGGCAGGCGCCGGAGTGGAGGTGAGGGACGCCGGATCTAATATCTCCGCCTGGCTTACGATGCCACTCTGATTCTCGCCGCCGACAATCAAGATCTTTCCGTTTTGTAGCAAGGTCGCGGTATGTCCTCGACGCTCGGTGTTGAGCTGCGCCGTGCCGAGGATTTGAGCGAAGGAAAGTGCCGAGCAGAAGAGAGTCGCCAGCAGGACGACAGCGGACAGCAGGGGCCGCCACATATGAGGAGTGACAGAAGTTGCCCTGTGAGTGCGAGGCGACAATGAATCCTTTACCATGTGATCCTCCGTAAGAAATGCGACATTAAAAAGCCGCGGCTGAGGACTAATCCCCCAGCACGGCGACGATGTTTCATGCTGCCAGTTGTTTGGTTCGACTTTATCCGTGATATTTCGCTCATTCGTTTTGCCAAAAAAAAACCGGCAACAGTTCTTGTTGCCGGTTTCACCATTCGCTCCCTGAAGCCCGTGGTGACCACGTTGGGCCGTCAGTTCATCGCGTCAACGTTATTTAAGACAAACAGTTGGGGCGAGCACAGTGCACTGAACGTGCCAGACGTGTAGTTAGGAAACGTTTAACTGACCTGGCTTGACTCGTCCTTCGTTGTCTTATTTTCTTCAGCCGCAAATTGTGACATTGACGCGACGTTGACGTGTCACGTCACACTAACGCAAGGCGGTCGCACCCGATCGTGATTAGTTGGAGTGCTGATTGGGCTGAAAGACCTGCCCGCTCACTTTTTCAGCAAACTGCTAACAAGTGACATCTCCGGTCAGTTCATTGAATGTAATCCCATTGCGTGAACGCATTGGAGTTAAAATGGGTAAGTTTCTATCCCCGGCATAAAAACTCCATCGAGCCGGAGATTTTGATTGCTGTAAGTTTTGTCTACAGCCAAAAGCGTTTTCCGGGAAATAGTTTCGTCTGAGGCTGCTTGGCGGCAACACGATGCGCAGGGCTCTGCGCTGGAAACTCATGGGCTGCTCCACTTCCTTTCAGACTCGACCGGGTCGGTTTATGGAAGTGAGATTTGGGAGATTGTGCAGCGCTAGACTCCGCGCTTCTCCCGGCAGGCAACCGAAAATGAAAAGAGCCGGACCCCCGTTGAGTCCGTCCGCTAAGCGTTATACAAAAAAGAATGGGAACGGAGAGTTGAACCGGCAGTTTGATATGGCAGAATTACTCGATAAATTAGCGGTGCCTATAAAGAAAGGGAAATCAATGAAAACTCAGCGATTAATCTCGTCCCGGATTTTTACTGCAAGTTTTATTGTCCTTGCGGGTCTGTTCGCTTCACAAGCAGCTCACGGCGGCAACTCTGTTCAGCTCGCCCAGGCTGAACCGCCAAAAGGAAAACCCGTTACGATTCGGGGAAAGATATCTGCCGTCGAAGGCCAGAATCTCAAGGTGACCACCTCGTCCGGGGACGTTTTGGTTCGTTTGCCACAGGACGTCAGGATTGGCGGAGTGGCCGCCGCGAAACTTTCAGACATCACGTCTGGCAGTTATATAGGAACAACCGCTGAAAAGCAGAACGACGGCAACCTCAAAGCGCTCGAGGTCCACATCTTTCCCGAAGAAGGGCGCGGCACCGGCGAAGGGCACCGGCCTTGGGATTTAACGCCAAGCTCTACCATGACCAACGCCAACGTCGAAAAAGTAGAACAGACGTCCGTGGAAAAGGTCCAGGGACAAATACTCACCTTAAAATATAAGGGAGGCGAAGCCAAAGTTTTCATTCCCCCTGGAACGCCCATCGTCAAGAACGTACCGGGGGATCGCTCGCTGCTTAAGCCGGGAGTCGGCGTCTTCATTCCCGCCGTTCGCGGCGATGATGGAACGATCACAGCGACACGGATCGCCGCCGGCGTCAACGGCATCATGCCGCCAATGTGAAACTGCATTCAGGAAACACAGGCGAATGTTTTGAGTCGAATGCTTGCGGACGTCTTGATCGGGTGATTTGGGTTTTTAGAGCATCCTCTGCTTATCTGACAATGAATCTCCTGCGAGCGATCCGAAAAGATTTGCCTTCGACATCGTCGAGAGAAATACAGATCAACTCGCGCTCGTGGGCGATTCACCCCCAATTATCTCAAGCCGAGTTCCTTTAGCGCGCTGCTTCTGATGGTTGCGCTTCCTGCATCCGGACTCACGCAGGAAAGAATTAAATTTCCCGTCGGGGTTTCGTCCAAGGTCCTCGGTTCGGACATCTTGGGCGGCATGACGGCGCGGATATTTTGAGCGCGAAGGGCCGGACGTGCAGGTCGTCCTGATTCGCGGCACCGCTATAATTCGCTTCATGATTTTGCGCCCTCTTCGCGGTGAAGCCCGCCAAAAACCCGGCTACGCGGTCGGCTTGTAGATATAGCCGTAGGTAAGGTTGGTGCGGCCCTCACCGACGTGCTCGTAGATCTCCTTGTGGTAGGCTATTTTATCGTGCTCGATCTCGGCGCGCTGCTGTGGCTTGAAATTGTACAGCCGCGCGTTGTTGCCGCCGAAGATTGCGTTTTTCACCGGCCCGTCGGCCGGCCCGAGCGGCTTGTAGCCGTATTTCTTCTGCAGTTCTTCGGGGATTTCCAGCCGCCGCAGCGCCTCGATCTGCCATTGCGGCGCGCCGGTCCAGATCGCATCGGTTCCCCAGCAGACGTGGTCGGCGCCCATGCCCTTGATTAGTATGCCCAGCATAACTGCGGACAGGCGCGGCTCGGCGACGGTGGTCTGCGCGAACAGTTGCCCGACGTCCGCATAGACGTTCCTGACGCCGAACTTCGCCGGGATCTCGGCGAGGTCGGAGACCCATTCGATGCGCCCGGTCTGTTCGAACTGGGCCCAGGCATCCTCGGCCTTGCCGCCGCCGGCAAAGCGGTATCCGCCGTGATAGATAATAAAATTGATCTGCGGCCAGTCCTTCGCCGCCTTCCCCACGTCGCGCACGTCGGAGTACTCGAGGAGGAGGGGGAAATCCTTCTCCACTGACGGCGGGAACAGCCCCTTGTGGATACAGACGTTCATCAGCCCCGCCTTGAGGAATTTTTCATAGGCGGGATAGACGAGCTTCTCATCGTCGAGCCGCCAGGGATGCTTGCTCAGACTCTTGTTGGTGTTGTCGCCGATGGTGTAGCCCTTCATCGAATCGGGCTTGAGGTCGGCCAGGGCGTGGTCGATCGCTTCCATCCATCCGGGATAACCGGGGGTGAAGATCGCGTGGGCGAAGCACCGCTTCGTGCCGGCGATGGCGTTGATGGTCGCGCGCGCCTGCGCCTTCATCTCGTTGGTCAGGAACCAGTCCTGCGGCACCTCCGAGGGCGAGCCGCTGATGCAGGCGACCTTGGTGTCGCTGTCGAAGTAGATCTCCTTCAGGTAGTTGGCGAACTTCAGATCGTCGAGCGTCTGCTCCTTCTGCGCGAGCGCCGGATTCCAGCCCGCCTGGCCGACCGCCTTGCGCTGATTGAGGAAGTTCTGGATGCGGGTGTCGTCGCGCAAGAAGTGGGTGTGCATGTCCATGATGAACTGCTTGGACAAATTCTTCGCGCGCTGACTGGCCTTCTCCGGGATCGCCGCCTCGGCGCGCGATACGCCGAAAATCGGTCCATAGGTGTCGTTCATCGCTACGAATGCTGCCGCCATGCCTGCGGCGGTCTTAAAAAAGGCGCGGCGGCTCATGCCTTGATGGTGCGCCAGCTCGCTCCCGTAGCTTTTGATCCGTGCTTCGAACTCGCGCTGCTTTGTGGTCTGCGGTGCCGGCATGAATTCGTCGCTCGACACCGACTGCGTCGGAATCGGCGATGGAAAAGCGAACGCCTCTGCGGGCAACAACTGCTTCAGTTCCTCAGAGCTGAGTAATCCCATAACCGCCTCCTTACCTGGAAAGAATAGGAAATTGTTTTGATCCATAGACAAAAAGGGCTTGGATGAGTGTCTTAGATAGACGCAAATCGCACGTCCGACTGGGGAAATCCACTCCAGGCTATCATGCAGAAATCAAAGATGTGACTAGATCGAGGAGCCCAACCGTCGCGCCAATTAGCCGCTTATTTAACTCGCGGGAATCCGGGCGTCAAATGGAAAAAAACATGAGACGAAAGGCGTGAGCGTAAGCCAGAAGAAAGTTGGAACTTCCACGTTTCGAGAATTCTCGAAACGTCGAAATGATGTGCCACCCGTCCGGCATAGGACGACCAGAGGCGGATGCCTGTTATTGTTTAACTCTGATTTAAAGTAGAAGTCTCCCAAGTTTGTCTACGATTTCTATAATAGTTTTTCCTGCGTATCTTGCAGATGAGTTCGCCCTCCGAACCCACGAACCAACACTCTTGACCTGGTCGGCGAGACGACACTGCCAAGCTTTGATCCTCATGCCGCTAGAAGCCGCGTCAAGGTTGTAATGACACCAACTTTTCGGCTAGTCTGCGTTTCAAATCACGGTTGGGGCACTCAACAAACCTGAAGGAGGAAACGTTATGCTCAGAAGCCAAGGAAAAAGCAAAAAGACAAAAGTAAAAAGAATCTGCAGAGAGCGTCTCGGAAGTCTGTTCCTCGCTGCCGCGACGATCTTGGCATCGTGGTGTGCGGGTCGGGTCGGAAATGCGGCCGAACCCTTCATGTTGACGTCCTCGGCCTTCAAGGATGGGACGCCGCTTGCGAAGAAAAATGCCGGCGACAACAAGTCCAATCCGAACTGCGTCGGTGAGAACGTTTCGCCGCCGTTGTCCTGGTCCAATCCGCCGGCCGGAACAAAAAGCTTCGCGCTGACCATGGTCGATCCGGAAGGCAGAGGCGGAACGGGTGTGATTCACTGGGTTGCCTATGGCATTCCTGTCTCAGTGACTGGTTTTGCGGAGGGTGAGACCAGCAAGCCGTCCGAAAAATACGTTGGCGGCAAGGGTACGGCCGGAGCCTCGACTTATATGGGACCCTGCACGCCCGCGGGAGCGCCGCACCATTATACGTTCACACTCATCGCCACCGATCTGGATCCGAAGGAACTGCCGCCGGGCCTCACTCGGGACGAGCTCTTTGCTAAATTGACCGGCCACACCAAGGGCGCGACGGGTCTTGTCGGCCTGTTCGGAAGTCCGTGACGCGAAATCGCGAAGCCTGTTCGTGAATCGTCTTCGTGAAACGGAATAGGTAAAAGGAGTAAAGCGGTTCTCAACTAAAATGACATCAAGGAGGATCGGACGGTGAACGGGAAAAAACTTTTTCGAGCCGTTGCGGTGCTGAACCTTGGACTCCTGGTGTCCTTGCCCATTCTCGATAACCCGCTGACCCGGAAGAGAACAAAACTCTTATCGCCGGACGCGAGCGCAGCGGAAGGCCGAGGCTTTCGGCTTGACGAGGCAACCATCGCCGATGTTCACCGAGCGATCAGGACGAAGCAAATCACGGCCACGCAACTAGTAAATCTCTACCTCAAGCGCATTAAGGCGTATAGCGGCACCTGTGTGCAGGGCGCTGTTGATCCCGCTACCGGATTGCAGCTTGGCGACATCGCGCCGATTCCAAGAGCAGGGCAGATTAACGCGTTTATTACGTTGAATCTAAAAGAAGACAAACGGATTGCGCTGGGTTTCCCGGACAGGATGAAACGCACCCACACCGGCTCGGATGATCCAAAGGTTCCGGATGCCCTCGACCGCGCTCGAGAGCTCGACGCCGAGTTTGCCCGGACCGGCAAGCTGGTCGGGCCGCTTCACGGCATTCCTTTCGCCATAAAGGACCTTTTTGATACCTTCGATATGCGCACGACGGCCGGCGCCGCCGCGGCATACGCGAATGACAAACCGCCGCGTGATGCAACTGTAATTGCGAAGCTCAGGGCGGCGGGAGCGATTATCCTTGGGAAGACGAATTTGGACGAATACGCGCCTGCGGGCATAGGCCGGAGCACATTCGGAGGCCAGACCTGTAACCCCTATGATACGACGCGCCTTCCTGGAGGCTCGAGCGGAGGTTCCGCAGCAGCCGTGGCCGCGAACCTGGCGATGTGCGCATTGGGAACGGACACGTCCGGGTCGGTTCGAAATCCGGCTTCCTACAACAATATCGTAGGGATCGTTGCGACGCAGGGTTTGGTCAGTCGCGACGGAATTTTTCCTCTGACGTTCACGAGAGACCGAGCCGGCCCTCTTTGTCGCACCGTACAGGACGCCGCGGTGGTGTTGGAAACGCTCGCGGGGTATGACCCGAAGGATGCGGTGACGGCAGCCGCTGCCGGGCCCAAGGTATCCTACCGTCGCTTCGCAAACGAGAAGAGCCTTGCCGGCAAAAGGCTGGGCGTGCTGCGAGATCTAATGATCGAAGTCACTCTCGCTGATCGAGATTCCATTCGCGTTGCCAACGAAGCGATTGCCGACATGAAGAAGGCGGGCGCGACGATTATCGACCCACTAAATATTCAAGACACCATCGCAGAGCTGGTGCCCTATCTCGAGCCGAGCCTTCTGGCGAAGAACTTTCCGTCGGTTTTCCCGAAGGCTCCTCCCGAGCCCATCGATCACATCGTCACGATGTTCTTTGATCACGCCCTATTTCCATCCGGGCTCCGCGGCGCTAATCTCCGGATGCTTGCGGCGCAGCGCCGCGGCGAAGAGGGCAGATATACAATGAATCGATATTTGCGCGCGCGGGGTGATCCAAAGTTCAAGAGCACAGCCGACATGTTCGCTACCCCGACCTTTGCCGGCCACATGGACGTCTTGAAGGCGACCTTCGGCCTGACCGCCAAGAGTTTGGATACTGCCACACAGTCCGATCACCTTTTAAGAATACAAACTCTGCGACAGATTCTGCTCAAGGTGATGGCAGACAACAACCTCGATGCCTTGGTTTTCGTGAACACGACGATACCTCCCCCTGTCATCTTACCGAGCAGGCTGCCGGCGGCGTATGACACACGGACGGAGCCAAGAATGCTAAAGGCTGGAACCGCTCTGTCAGACCCGACACTCCTCCCAGATGAACCGGTTCTGAAAACCGATTTGGATGTATTCAGGGGCGCGGGTGGGAGTTGGGGCGTCAACCTGAGCCCGGAAAGCGGCTTCCCTTCTATTGTCGTCCCTGCCGGGTTTACCAGAGTGGTTTATGATCGGGCGCCGGATCCGACGGACCCTAACGGAAGCAGGCTCGTCGGTCCTACGCCGGTCCAGCTGCCGGTCGGTATGGAATTCGTCGGCCGACCATTCGCGGAAGCCAAGCTCTTGGAAATCGCCTCCGCGTACGAAAAATTCACGCATCACCGCGGCCCACCGGCAAGCTTTGGACCTTTGCCGGGAGAACGGTAAGATGTGGGACCCTGACTGATCACTCCTGAAAGTTAATGCTGACGGACCCTCCGCAAGCGTCGCTACGAAGGCGAAAAGAGAAGGTAAAAAAGATTGAGCCGTGTCCTAATCGGTGCCGGATTTAGGTGCCGAGGGTTTAAATGATTTTGATCCAGCTTATGGAGTTGCATTTTGCGGGAAAGCGTCCGCAGACCGATTCTACAGCTCTTTGCGGTCAGCCCGACTTTTCCTCGTTAATGGCCCAAACCAGAAAATCCAATCAACAGATAGGCTCGGTCGGTGGTTCGTTTTGCACGTAAAACAGCATGATGAATAAATTACTGAATTCTAAATTATAAAATTTCTCCGCTTAACGGTGGACGTTTGTGCTCCCATATGTGCGGCTCCTGCCAAGCACTGGTCTACTAAGACCAAAGATGCGGTATTTAAATCATACTTGACACATAGTGTCACTTTGTGGCAAAGATACAATCCTGTTTTATTTGGTAGAGCCACGCACTCGACCGCGCGAGATTCCTGAAGGGTAGAAAGTCATGCATTCTGTTGACCCGGCCAAACACGTTCAACATCAACACTAAAAGCGACGATTGTATCTGCACAACCGAGCACCCCATTCAAAAGGGGAGATTCGTCTCATATGTATAATGAACATTTCGGGTTTGTAGAGTCACCCTTCACCGCCACTGCAAATTCCCGCTTCTTCTATAGCAACGATCTATATCAGGAAGCACTTGCCAATCTGCGCTACGGTATTGAGTGGAAGAAGGGCTTGATCGTCATGACCGGCGAGGTTGGAACGGGAAAGACAACCCTGCTGTGTAAAATGATGCGCAGTTTAAAACCTACAACTCATCCTGTATTTGTGTCGTCTGACCAACTCACGTACACCGAACTGCTCCGATTCATTTCGAAGGAACTGGGCTTGGCAACCGATGGAAAGGACAGGCTCGCGACTGTGGAGCAGCTCCGCGACTATTTGATTACGCTGCATAATAAAGGCCACGTCGCGGCTCTGCTGATCGATGAAGCTCAAAACTTAAGCGATGAGATGTTTGAAAGCATCAGATGCCTTTCGAATTTGGAAACCGAGAAGGAAAAACTGCTGCAAATTGTCTTAACCGGCCAACCCGAGCTTGCGACAAGACTCGGTCAACTGAGCCTCCGCCATCTGAAACAGCGAATGGTCCTTCACTGCCGTCTGGCCCCGCTTGATGAAGACGAGGTAGGTCGCTACATCGACTTTAGACTTCAGGAAGCGGGTTATGTAGGCAAGGATCTGTTCAGTACCGAGGTAGTGAGCCAGATTGCCTATTATTCGGGAGGGATTCCCCGACTCATCAACATTATTTGCGATAACGCACTGCTTCTCGCCTTTGCCGGATCCCAAAGAAAGGTCACCGCAGAAATGATTCAGGAGGTGGCCCGCGATCTTGGCCTAAAAAACGCTTTTCAACTCGCAAGGGAGTCTTCGGCAACCGCTATTGAAAGCGCGGCCGATGAACTGTGCAACAGCTCTTTAGAGGACGTCGAGCGGCAAAAAGAACCTGTTCGGCGACAGAAAACCGGCTTAGCTTTGACACCGATCGCCGTGGTGCTGGTCATGCTTGGAAGCGCTGGCGGGGCGCTCTATTCGGAACAAATCAAATACTATCTCGCAGGCCTGGGTACTAACAGCATAGGTTCGACTGAAGTCGCACTGACTGAAGGTAACAGAGAACCCGCACTACCGGTGCAGAGTATTGTTGTGAGGCAGGCGGGGCCGGATTCCCCCAAGTCGAAACCTTCGGAGCCGCAACCGACGCCGTCAAACACAGAACCAACAGAAGTTCAACGGCGACAGATTGAAACCAAACCAAGAGAATCACTTTTAGGACGCTTTGAGGTTGTCGGACCCTTCTCGTTCGTGCGACGCAGGCCCCGTTCAGACGCAGAGATTATAGCCACCTTGCAACCGCGAACTCAGATTAAGGTCTTGAGTACGAGAGGGGATTATTTCCGGATACAGGCCTTCGTGGACGGCAAAACCATCCGTGGCTATGTTCATCGTGAGGATGCCTTTTTCGAGCGGGCTAAAGCCAACGGGCAGCGGAAAACCCCGGTTCAATCGAATAACCAAGCCTCAATCAGGGTGCCATCTACCGTAAAATGATCATTGCTCATGTGCCAGGCTTCGCAGCGGAGTTAGCTTTGCCAGGACCAGGAATGATTTAGCAAAATTAGGCCTGCCCACCCAAGCAGGGCCACTCCCAACGGAGCGCTCAATTTCTGTCCCCACGGCATGTTCTTCTCCACGGCCATTACTGCACCCAGCGCTAACATCCACCCGACATTCCCGACACCCACAGCGAACATCAAGAGCATCAAGGCCCAGCAGCAGCCCACACAAAAAATGCCGTGATTGATTCCAAGTAAGAGTGCATTTCGGCGATCATGGCGACCGCGCCAGTACTCCATGACAAAGCTCAAGGGCGCGCGGCATTTATCCAGGCAACGATATTTCAAACGGGTAAACTGAAAAATCCCAGCCAACAGCAAAGTGCCCGCTCCAATGACCCAGGCATTCGCCTCAAGCCATGTACTGCGCTCCACGATCTCATGCAAGGCCCAATCAGCTAAATGGGCCGCAACACCGAAGCCCGCCCATACGCTCAGGTAGCCAGTAATTACCACAGCCGTGAGCTGCGAATGCTCCGGCCGCCGCGCGGTTAAGCGGTGAAAGATCTCAAGTAATGGGAGCGTGGTTGGCAACATCATGGCTATCGTCATTAGAGTCCAACCGACGAGGTAGAGGGATACGGGCAGGAAAACCGAAACCGTGCCGCCATCACGGCCGATCTCGCCCAACTGTGCGTGGCCAAGGTAACGGCCATAGGGGGATCGATTCCATATCCACAACACCAGCCATGCCAGACCGACCAGTGAGCTAATGGTCCAGTGGAAAACTTTACGCTCGGCCATACCGTTCCTTAAAACAGCCACGGCTCGCAGCAGCTGTTGTCTATCCGCTCCCTATGCCAGCTGAGGAATTAGCTCTGGAAGATAAATTTTCCCTGGATCGCGTTGTGGTCTCGAAGATCAATATTTTGCCCCAAGGCCGGATTCTTCATTTTGAATTTCGTCGCCTTGGCAACATATGCAGGTGAGCCGGGAATAGTCGAAAATATGGAATCGCGGAGCGTTGTCACCTCACCGTTCGGACCGCGAAAAGGCTCCATCTCACAGTCGGCGACGCTCCCGATCCGCAGGGTCCCCTTACCTTCTTCAACCTCGAAGGTAATGGGCGAGCGCTCCACGGCAACCACTTCGCCAATCAACTGTACGAGGTCCGCGATCGGGCCGCCTTGTTTGCCGGTATAAACGCTTAGCAGGGCTTGTTCCTGCTCCTTGGTAGCCTGTTGATCTATGTGGACGACCGCGCGCCAGTTACCCTTCAGTATGTTTCCGGGAATGTGAACAATGAAGCCCAAAGTGAGCCCGGCGACATCCACGCCATCGATTTCCCCTTTCTCGAAATGATGCGCCAGTGCCGAATCACAAGTCCCGTTATCCGGGTCAACACCGACCCAGCATGGACAGAGCACCTCACAATTGCAGACTTCGAGAAGACTTCCTTCGAGTTTGTAGGCCATATCGATTTCCCCCTTTCAAAAATACATTGGAAAATGATCCAAACCGAACAATCCTAAGGATCTTTTCCCCTTACAAAAAACTTTAGCGGCCTTATTCACATCGCGCGGCTTTTACCAGCACGATCGCCCCATATCACCCGATGACCTGATTTGCTGTTATGTTGATCAATAGCTAACCGAATCGATAAAAGTCGCACAGCACCTTCGCTCAAAGATAGTCGGCTGAATCTCGCCACGCACCGGCTATCGACAGTGGATCTGCTGGTAGTTCCCTTCAGAGTCAAAGAAGTAAACAGCACGACCGCTGGGCCGGACCACCGGGCCTTCGTGGTAATGACCTTCTCTCTTCAGAAACTCGAGCGCCTCGTCAAAAGCTTCCGGGGCTACTTCAAAAGCCTGGTGGGCAATGCCGTCCTCCTTAAGAGTGTTGCGATGGAGCGGGCGAGGACGCTGAAAAAGCACGACATCCGCATCGCCGCACGTGAGCCGTGTTAGCCGCGCACCTGACTCACCGATTCGCGCCGCCACCTTCATGCCCAGAACCTTGGTGTAGAAACCCTCCGCTCGATCAAGGTCGTCAACCGGGATACCGATGTGATATATACCGATGGTCTGAATCATAGCTCCATCTCCTTCTTAGTCAAAAGATCTACAATTCGAGGAAAACCAAAAAGCCGGCGCACCTGCGATAAAACGCCCAGCGGTTGGCTTTAAACTGTTCTGATGACATCCCCGCTACCGAGCCTCACATCATTCGGAAATCTTGGCAAAGTTGTAGGAGGCATTTAGTGATTGGCGTTACGGACGGACCACTATCACATAGGAACGGGTTGTCAAGCAGGATCCGTTTACGCCGAGATTGAATTGAACAACGCTCAACCTGCATCTATCGCCCCGCCATCGTTTCGATGATATTCCATTGCTCCTCACTCACCTTCATGATCGATAGCCGTGAAAGGCGCACGAGATCGAAATTGGCCAGTTTGCTATTGGTTTTCACTTCTGCGAGCGTAACCGGTCGCGGCAACGGCTTCACCGCCTCGATATCGACCACAAGCATCCTTGGATTCTTCTGGCTCGGGTCAGGATAAGCGCCGCTCAATGCGCGCGCTACTCCGACCGCGGCTTTCTCGTCACCCGTGTGATAGATTAGAATTTGATCGCCTTTCTCGATGTCGTTGAGATTTTTCAGGGCGAGATTATTTTTCACTCCGTCCCAGATGGTCTTCTTATCTTTCTCCAGTTGTTGATACGAATAAACAGACGGTTCCGTCTTGAACAACCAACGATTGGCCATTGCACTCCTCCTTCTCTGTTCGCCTTATAAAACAGCAACCAGTCGCAATACAATCCCTTGACGATAAACCGGGTTTGCTATATCCAGACGGTTACCATGAATATAAAAGCCCATCGAATTGGCTTCGTCGCATTGGTTGTTTCAGCAACGTTAGGTTTTGCGATGAAGACTTCCGCCGCCGATCGCCTGCGGGTTGCATACTCTGCGCTGAATCCATTATGAAGCGGCAGCGCGCGCAGACCGCGCGGAGCCACGCTGAGAAAATCGAAGGCACCAATCCTTCCTGTGTTCGGCCAAAATTTGCACCGCCCTCATTAAGATGATAATTCACCTGCATGTCTGCATTCACTGAATTTTGCGCTAATTATTTCGAGAAATATTTTGATCTGCATCCTACCGATGCCATTTACTATGGAATCGAAGGCTACGATCATCTGTTGAATGATTACTCAGACGAGACGTATCGAACCGAAAAGGCGTTCGTCGAAGAATCGCTGAACAGCCTACGGGAGATATCAACCGAACATCTCCACCCCGACGAAGCTATTGACTACACGCTCCTCGAAGGACGCCTTACCGTTCAAAGCTATGAGCACGCAAAGGAAGACTACCGCTTGAAATGGCCCGACACCTATCTGCCGGTCGATGCGATCTACATTCTTACGGTTCGGACAACCAATAATCTCGAAGGCAATCTCCTAAGTCGGCTGAGTCGCGCCCGCGGGCTTATTCAGCAGGGGATCTCCAACTTGAGTCGGCCCGTGGCGAATCCGCCAAAACTTTGGACGGAGATGGCGGTCGAAGCGGCAAAGGGCGGCGTCAATTTCCTCGATAACTTGCCGAGCCATCCGAAAGTCCAAGCGGCAGTGCAAGACGCTAGCGCATTTCAAACTGCAATCGAGGAGACAAAGGGCGCGGTCAACGAATTCGCAGCATTCCTTGAACGGGATCTTCTACCGAGAAGCAACGGCGTTTATGCCGTTGGCGAAGAACATTATAACTTGCTGCTCAAGAAGAAGCATTTTTTAAATCACGACGCCGAAAGTCTTCTTGCCCTAGGCGAGAATCTTTTCACCAGCACGAAGCGAGAACTCATTGCGCTGGCCGAAGAATTGGCTCCGGGCAAAGATATCGAACAAGTCACTCGATCCATTCAGGAGAAGCATCCTTCAATTGACGAAGTCCTCTCCGTCTATCAGAAGGCCATGAAAGCCGCGCGCGAGTTCGTCAAAAAAAAGACCCTCGTCTCGTTTCCGCCCAAGGAAGAACTGCACGTGGTACCGACGCCTGAATTTCGCCGCCATGAAATCCCGTTTGCCGCCTATCTCTCGCCCTCGCCGAAGGATCCCGATCAGGTCGGCTATTACTATGTCACTCCCGTGACCGAAGATGATCTCCTTCGGGAACACAATTGGGTCGGTCTAGAAAATACCTCCGTCCACGAAAGCTATCCGGGCCACCATCTCCAATTTTCCGTGGCGAATTCGATTCCTGCCGCTTCTACACTGCCGCGTCTGATGAACGAGTCGTCGGTATTCTACGAAGGCTGGGCGCTTTACTGCGAACAACTCATGCAAGAGCAAGGTTTTCTGAAATCGAAAGAGCACCGCTTTGTCATGCTCAAGGACCGGCTTTGGCGCGCGCTCAGGATCATCATCGACGTCAAGACGCAGACCGGCCGGATGTCCTATAACGAAGCGGCCGACCTCATGGTGCGCGAGCTACACTTCCCCCGCGCTCAAGCCTGCGCCGATCTCAATTGGTACAGCCAGTCTCCTTCCGGCCCTATGGGCTACGCTCTGGGTTGGTCGATCATCAATCGCCTGCGCGCACAAGAGCGGACGCGGCTCGGCGACAAATTCGATCTGAGAGAATTTCACGATAAATTACTCAGCGCCGGCAGCATCTCGCTACCGCTAGTGGAGAAGAGGCATTTCGCCCAATGACTCGCTCTGCGCCGGGCCCGAAGCGCAAAGCGCCGCGTGGCCCTATTCTCGGCGCCCACATGTCCATTGCCGGCGGCGTGGATAAATCGCTGCTCCTCGGTAAAACGGTCGCTTGTGATGCTATTCAGATTTTTACCAAATCGTCGCGCCAGTGGGCCGGCAAACCTTACGCGAAAGAGGAAATCGAAAGCTACAAATACAACCAGAAAGAGACCGGCATCACGACCGTTATCGCTCACGATTCGTATCTGCTGAATCTAGGTTCGCCGGATGGTGATTTGCGAAAACGTTCGGTACTGGCGTTCATCGATGAGTTCGAGCGATGCGAAACGCTGGGTATCGCAAATCTCGTCGCCCATCCCGGCTCGCATCTGGGAGCGGGAGAACGGGAAGGGATCAAAACCATTGCCCGTTCGATAGACGAAGTCCATAAAGCCTGTCCCGGCTACAACGCCAAGATCACTCTGGAAATCACCGCCGGCCAGGGTTCGAATCTCGGCTACCGCTTCGAACAGATCGGCCGAATGTTCGACGCGACGAAGGAAAGCGATCGCTTACGAGTTTGCTTCGACACGGAACATGCCTTCGCGGCGGGCTACGACCTTCGGACAAGAGAAGGTTACGAGCGAACTTTCGCGGAGTTCGATGACGCGATCGGCCTCGATCGACTCGCGGCCTTCCACCTCAACGACTCAAAGAAAGAATTCAATTCGCGAGTCGACCGCCATGAGCACATCGGCAAAGGCCACATCGGCGTCCCAGCCTTTCGCCTTCTAATGAATGACCAGCGTTTCTGGGGCCTGCCGATGTGTTTGGAGACGCCCAAAGGGCCAGATTTACGAGAGGATAAAGAGAACTTAACGTTGCTAAGAAGCCTGACCGGAGCTTCTCCAAACATCTAGCCAGAGCAAGAGCTTACCTGCCGGTGTGACTCAGCCGCCTACAAAGTTGAAGCAGCAATCGTATCGCTATCAACCCTGACATAATTACTTTGCTACAACATGCCAAATCTTTTCCTTTACACATAAAGGGTTATCCATTAAAATTCACCGTAGTCTTCTATAGCTCACCCTTTGGAGAGCCGCGATTGCGTAAAACCGACTTTAAGACTCAACCCGCTTTTAGAAATAAAAAATCTCCGTTACATCGGTCGAGAAGCAGCGAGTGACAAAGCTTTTATAGAATGAAAATCGGAGTGATCGGCTATGGATACCGGGGCGCGGACTTGGTCAGAAACTTTGCCGAGATTGAGGGCATTGAAATCAAGCGGTGCGCGGACCAACGAGCGGAGCGCCGCGCGCTGGTCAAGAAACGCTACCCATCCATCAACGTTACCGAAGAGCCGGAAGAGATCCCCGCCGATCCTGAAATCAACGCCATCGTAATCGCCACTCCCGTCTGGCCGCGGGCGGGGACAGAGTAAGGGTATGAGGGCTGTGAGGAAGTCTCGGCGCGCGGTTCCCGAATTCTCACGGATCACCCCCGACGTGAAGCTAGGCAAAGACGTCAAGATCTTCCCCTTCGTCAATCTTTATGGATGCTCAATTGGCGACGGGAGCAGGATCGGAACATTTGTCGAAATCCAGAAGAACGCTAAGGTCGGCAAGCGCTGCAAGATCTCGAGCCACGCGTTTATCTGCGAGGGAGTAACGATCGAGGACGAATGTTTTATTGGACACCACGTCGTCTTCATCAATGACCGTTATCCCGGCGCGGTTACTTCCAGCGGCAGGCTCCAGGCGAAAGCCGACTGGAAGGTCGTGGAGACCTGGGTGCGCCGGGGCGCATCGATTGGCAGCGGCGCGGTGATTCTCTGTGGCGTGACCATCGGCGAAAGCGCTTTGGTTGGGGCCGGGAGCGTGGTCACTAAGGACGTGCCGCCGTACACTGTCGTGGCGGGCAACCCGGCGAAGGAGATCCGAAAGGTTTCCCCTACGTCAGCCCCATAGCAGCCGATATGCGTGCCAGCCAGATGGACAGCACCTCTGAGACCCGCAGCGCCAACTTTGGAGTCGTGATACCGGTCTACAATGAACCACGACTTGCGCTGCTTCTACGGAGATTCGATTTCGGCTCAGCAACTTATGATCGTAGCCACGTTAACGGTGCTGATCTGCGGATCGACACGTGCAGCCTTTGCGCAATCGGACAGTGAACGCAACCGCGAACTGGGGCGCAAGCTGGAACCGAGCCAGCAGATCATCGAAGAGATGGCGGCGCGCATCCAGAAGCTCGAGATGAGCGATAGCCCACCGCGAGCGAGCGATCCGAGCGCCCCGTCAAAGGTCGCTGCGGTCACGAAGCTATCGGCTAGGGAAACGGGTCACGCGCACGATGCGCCGCCCGCGCTGGGAGATTCGGATATCATCATCTCGCTACTTGACCCCGCACAATGCTAAACGACCGCAAGACTTTGTCGATTTTTTTACCCCGTACCATAGAGTCCCCGCACGCGAGTGTGGGGTGTTTAGCATCTGAACCGCAAGAGGTGTCCCCAACCCATTGAGAGTTTAAGCCCGCAGCGCTGTCGATATTGCGAAAGGCGAGGATGAAGGAAATTCTATGATCAGGGAGGTTTTAATCCTAGTTCCTCTCAACTAAATGAGAATCGGGGCTTCCCTTTCATTGGGGGAGATTTCTCGATTACTTATCAAACTCCTTGGAAGGGGTTAAGCACTTCCGTAGGATATCGACTGATGTCTTTCTTTGAAATGACGACTCGAATGAGAGAAATCAGTGCATCTGCTGGAGACCCGACGGTCAACATTTTCGAACAGCGTAACCTCACAACTGATGCTATTTACTATAGACTCCAATATTTGTGGTAAGTTTAAAAAAAGGATGCCTTCAATCTTTCTTTTTTCTTCTCACACCTCATCTTAACCGGCGGGAACGCTAACTCCCGGGAAGAAGTACTGGACGACCAGGCCGATCAGGTATCCCAAACCGGCCGCGCTCACGGCGACGATAAAAAATTCCGAGCCGGAGAGTAAGAGGGACTTGCCGGCGAGGTAACCTTTAAATGCGCCCACGCCAAAGAGCGTCAGGCCACCGAGTAAGGCAGATCCGTAGAGCGCCGAAACGCCGCGCAAGACCGTGTACGGAACAATCGGGATAACCGCTCCGAACATGAACGACACGCCCATAATCAGGGCCGCTTGCAGCGGACGGTTAATCTCCGCGCTTCCCAAACCGAAGACTTTTTCTTGGAAAGTCCGGAGAAAGACATTTTGCTGCTGGCTGAGAACCTTGACCATTCGATAGCTGTGTTCCTTGCTGAGTCCCTCTTCGGCCAAAGCCTTGAGTAATCCTTCAGCGGCCATATAGGGCTCGCGTTCAGCCATCGCTTCAGCTTCACGCAGTTCCTTGTCGAAGATTTCTTTCTGTGCGCCGGAAGAAAGGTACGAACCGGCGGCCATCGAGATCGCTCCCGAAAACATGGCGGTCAGTCCGGTAATGATAACGACGATATTACTCTCTGTGGCCCCTTGAACCCCGGCGAGAAGACCGACGGTACTGATCAAACCATCTTGAATGCCAAAAACGAATTCGCGAATCCGCGCCCGGCTTTCGATGACCTGCTTTTTTTGTTGGATGACTTCAAGGGCCATCTGAAAGACGTGCCGTCAATTCAAGATGCAGATTGCAGAATGAAAAATACAAGCTGAGCGAAGGTCGGAAATGAGCTTGCGTGAATTTTCAATTTGGACTTTTGCATTTTTGCAATTTTCAGTTTCCTATTGAACTGACTGTTTCAGCTCAATATTTAAGGCCGAGATCCCCCGTGGCTTCGCCGGGCTGCCATTCTGACGGACAGAGCCGCTCGGTTCGCAACGCCTTCAGCACACGCAGCGTCTCCTCCACGCTGCGCCCGACATTAACGTGACTTATAACCACGTAGCTCACTTCGCCGGCGGGATTGATAATGAAAGTAGCCCTCAATGAAACGCCTTCCTTCTCATCGAGGACGCCATAGGCTCGACTCAATTTCTTTTCTTCGTCGCTGAGGAGCGGATAATCTATACCACCGAGCTCCTCCGCCCACGAACGATGGCTGTCTAGGGAGTCAACGCTTACCCCGAGGATTTCAGCGCTTTCGGCGGCGAATTCCTTTGCCATTTTGCTGAAGCCCGTGACCTCAGTGGGACAAATAAAGGTAAAGTCCGCGGGATAGAAAAACAGGACGAGCCATTTGCCCTTGTAAGCCGACAGAGAGTAATCGGCAGTCTCTCCATGCAGCACTCCCTGAACGGTCAAGGCCGGCGCTTTATCTCCGACACGTAAAAGACTCATCTTAGCCCCTCAAAATCGCGAACCGATGCTCAAGGAATATTTTGCCAGAGCGAAAAAGTATCTTTTTGCCGCGCCGCCGTCGAAGTAAACCAACGCTCCTCGATCTTCCCCGCTCTTAAGACTCCGAAGAAGAAAATTCTCAGCATCTGCTCGATTAATGCGGGCAGCGGCAGATCCCGCTTCGCCTGATACCAGGTATAGATCCAGTTCATCATGCCGAAGAGAGAAAAGGTCGCCACGCGGAGATCGACTTCTCCGCCGCCTTCCTGTTTCCGGAGCTCTTCGATAAGATCCATGAGAACTTTCACATAGCGCCGTTTAAGCACCAAGATTTTGTCTTGGAACTCCCCGGTGAGAGATTCATCCTCGTGCGCCATCACTTTCATCTCATGCATGTTATGCCAGAAAAAGCTGAGGTGGTTTTCGGCAAAGATACCAATGCGCGCGCGAACGTCCGTGTTCGCCTTACTGGCCTGCTCCCATCGCTGTAGCAGTGTCAGAAAGCAGTGTTCTTGAATGAGATAAAGCAGCTCTTCCTTGGTGGTGAAGTAATAGTACAGGCCGGCCAAGCTCATCCGGGTGGCGCGGGCGATGTCGCGCACGGAGGTTCTGTGAAATCCCTTCTCGGCAAATATTTTGGCCGAAGTTTTGAGGATTTGCCGCAGTTTTTCGTCGTAGTGATGGTTCGCGGATTCCGAGCGGTTGGACATGGATGACTGATATTTGCAAATCGCCCTTGGGGTGTCAACGACTCTGCTCCCAAGTTGGGAGCAGAGTCGTCTAATTGACGGCCCACTTGAGCTCCGCTCTCATACTCACAATGATAGCCTTTCGCAAGATAATTTGGTTGCCTCCGCCTTGACACGGTTTCTTGAATCACCCCTGACCATAGTGTATGGGTAAATGGTCGATTCGTATGGACTTTGACAATGTCATCGCGGAAAAAGAGGGCCCCATTGCGGTCATCACTCTGAATCGGCCCCAGCAGTTGAACGCCCTATCCTACGATCTCGTCAAAGATTTATCTTTGGCAATGCAAGCACTCGATCAGGATGATCAGGTGCGAGTCATGATCGTGACCGGAGGAGAAAAGGTCTTTGCGGCGGGAGCCGACATTAAAGAAATGGCCGACCGAGGTCCGTTCGATGAAAGGATCCAAGAACGGCTGAAATATCGTGATCGCATTAACAAAATATCAAAGCCGGTCATCGCCGCCGTGAGCGGCTTCGCCTTAGGCGGCGGCTGCGAGCTGGCCATGAGCTGCGACATCATCATTGCTTCAGAGACTGCGCGTCTCGGCCAGCCGGAGGTCAATCTCGGGATTATCCCCGGCAGCGGCGGCACGCAAAGACTGACCCGCGCGGTCGGAAAATATCGCGCTATGGAGATGGTGCTGGCGGGAGAAGCGATGAGCGCCGCCGAAGCGGAGCGTTTCGGCTTAGTGAACCGCGTGGTGCCCGTCGAGCTGCTGCTGGAAGAAGCTAAAAGTATGGCGAAAAAGATCGCTGCGAAGCCCGTGCTCGCCGTAAAAGCAGCCAAGGAGGCGGTGCTCAAATCCGCTAACACGGCCCTTGACGAAGGCTTGGAATTTGAACGTAAGTCGTTTTACATGCTGTTTGCTTCCGAAGACCGCAAGGAAGGCATGAAAGCTTTTCTGGAAAAGCGCAAGCCGGAATTTAAGGGAAAATAAAGAGACCCGGCGCGACCGTGGCGTACGAAACGATCATCTGCGAGAAAGAGAACGGCGTAGCAACCATCACGTTGAACCGCCCGCAAGCGCTGAACGCCTTTGTGCCGCAGATGAACAAAGAGGTACTGGAGGCGCTGAAGGACGGCGAGCGGGACGGCGCGGTGCGTTGCTTTGTGATCACCGGCGCCGGTCGCGCTTTTTGCGCGGGACAGGATCTCAAAGACCGCACGCCGGATCAAAAAGGCTCTCTGGGGGCTTCCCTGCGTGAGAAGTACAACCCGACGATCCGGCAGATACGGCAGATGGAGAAAATCGTGATTGCGGCAGTGAACGGCGTGGCAGCCGGCGCGGGATGTAACCTGGCCCTCTCATGTGATCTCAGAGTCGCATCTGAGGAAGCAAAATTTATTCAATCATTTGTCCGCGTCGGTCTGGCGCCGGATTCCGGTGGCAGCTTCATTTTGCCTCGCCTCGTGGGACTCAGTAAGGCGATGGAGCTCCTGCTGCTCGGTGAACCCGTAGACGCCCACGAAGCGCAGCGGATTGGCCTCGTCGCGAAAGTCTTTTCAGCGGCGGAGTTTGCCAAGTCAACGAAAGAGATTGCGGAGACAGTTGCCCACGCGCCGCGCGGCATTGGACTCATCAAACGGGCGGTAAACCACGCCAATTTGTCCAGCCTGGAATCCGATCTCGAGTACGAAGCCTATTTGCAAGAGATCGCCGGCAGAAGCGCGGACTATGATGAAGGCGTGCGCGCTTTTTTGGAGAAACGACCGCCGGTGTTTACCGGAAAGTAAAAGTCTGTTTCGGGTTTCGAGTGCCGAGTTTCGAGTTGAAACCCGAAACCTCAAACTAGAAACTCGAAACTACTGAAATCATGCCTAACAAAGCGGAAAAAATCGGAGTGCTCGGTGCCGGCACCATGGGCGCAGGCATCGCGCAGGTTGCCGCCCAGGGCGGCTTTGCTACCCTGGTGTATGACATCAAGCAGGAGTTCATCGATACCGGTTTGGGCCGCATCCGCAGCTTCCTGCAGGGAAGTCGGCAGAGAGGCAAAATCTCGGCAGAACAAGAAAAGCAGATTTTAGACCGCCTCCACAATACAACGAAATTGCAAGATTTCCAGGGAAGCAGCCTGATCATTGAAGCGGCGCCGGAAAAACTTGAACTCAAGCGCGACATCTTCAAGCAACTGGACGGCATCTGCAGCCCCGAAACTTTGCTCGCCACGAATACGTCATCGTTTTCCGTCACTGCCATTGCCGCCTTCACGCGGCATCCGGAACGCGTCTTGGGACTGCATTTTTTCAATCCGCCGCCATTGATGGCCCTGGTAGAAGTCATCCAGGGAGATCGCACCAGCGCAGCGGCTATTGAGAAGGCCACCGCAATCATGCGGGAGATGGGGAAAACGCCAGCACGCGCAAAAGATACGCCCGGCTTCATCGTCAATCGCGTAGCGCGGCCGTTCTATAATGAGGCGCTGCGCATTCTGGGTGACGGCGACGCTTCGGTGGAAACCATCGATCGGATCATGAAACAGGCGGGCAACTTCCGCATGGGCCCTTTTGAGCTCATGGACTTGATCGGCAATGACGTCAATTTTGCCGCCACCGAGTCGCTTTATCGATCGTTTTTTGAAGACCCGAGATTTCGACCGAGTCCGATTCAGCACCGCATGGTGATGGGTGGGAATCTAGGGCGCAAGACGGGTCGGGGCTTTTACGTGCATGACAAAAAGTAGCGCAGCGATAATCGGCGAAAGCCGACTGGCCCGCGAGTTGAGTGATCTTTGCAACGAAAACGGCGTCGGAGTATCGCCATCTCTTCAGCCCGACGAATTGTTACCCACGACCGCCGTGGTCATCGAAACTTCTGCCGGGGACGAGGAGAAAAAAAAGTCCGTACTGCAGAAGCTG
>WNFW01000245.1_pt1 | contig 33686 bp, 20 predicted proteins | sample 5400131 | NCBI WGS metagenome assembly WNFW01 (sample SAMN13153362, study PRJNA577476) | soil metagenome | isolation source: 20 cm soil or saprolite under grassland replicate 1 | place: USA:California | collected 2016-06-15 | reverse complement strand
TTGTTGACCGCCTCGGCGAACACGTTGTAGGCGGTGAGGTGGTCGCTGCCGGGGACGATGAGGCCCTTCAAGTCGCGCTCCTCGCGCGTCATGCGGTGCAGCGACTCGATGTTCGCCGCGACCGCGACGAAGGGCACGAGCTCGACGTCGGCGTGCACGAGCAGCTCGCCCCAGGGGCGCTCCACCGGCATCGCGTCCACGTCGCGCCCGTACCGGGTGAGCCGGCCGTTCTCGATCAGCCCGCGGGCGGTGAGTAGCTCCATCACCTCGCGGTAGGCGCGGCGATCGAGCGGCACGGGCAGGTCCAGCTCCTGGGCGTCCACCCCCAACGCCGCGCACGTGATGGCGACGCGCTCCGCGTCGCCGGCGAGCTGGAACTCCGGCGGGCCGGGGGTGAGCGCCGCGAACTCCAGGTCGCGGTCGCTGAGGATGTAGACCTCTCCGCCTTCCACGCGGCCGTGCACCCGGCCGGCCATCTGCAGGATCTCGTTGGCGCCGAGGTACAGCCGCGTCAGCACGTTGCGGCCGCGCTCGACGACGTTGGCATAGCGGGCGTCGTAGATCACCACGGTGTCGAGCCCGCGGATGTTGAGCGCCGATTGTCCCGCCGCCGTCATCGCGAGCAGGAACGGCCGTCGCACCTCCCCGTCGAGGTACGGCCGGATCACGCGGATCGGCTCGCCGCCGTGGTAGAACGCCGTCGCGAGCCGCTGCCAGCGCACGCCCACGTCCCGGGCGAGCTGCTCGACCTCGGCCCGGGTGGGGACGAACACCGCCACGCCGCGCCGCTCTTTTATCACCCGCTGCATGAAGCGCTCGCTCAAGAACTCGTGCGGGCGCAGCGGCAGCACCTTCACCTGCGCCGCGCGGGCGGGGTCGAACGCCCGGGTCTCCAGCACCTCGGCGGCGCTCAAGTACTCCGCGTAGAACGTCGGGTCCACCGTCGCCGACAGCCAGATGAACCGGCAGCCGGCGCGCTTGCCGAGCGCCAGGCAGAGCTCGAGCTCGGCGGAAGTCTGGTGGATCTCGTCGACCACCAGTGTGTCCTTTTTCGTGATCAGTCCGTCCTCGAACCAGCGCCGCGCGATGCCCGTCGTCACGATGACGACGTTCCACGTGGGCGTTTCCGGCGTGGCTTCCCGCTCGCGGTTCACCACGCCGACGCGCAGCGGCGCCTGCAGGATGGTCTCGGCGATCGGCCGGACGGCGAGCGTCTTCCCCGTGCCCGTCGCCGCCACGATCCCGAACCCGCGCCCCGAGGCGGCGAGGCGCCGCAGGTCGTCGCCGTGCTCGCGCTCGAGCAGCGTGTCGAGGTGCAGGCCCAGCGCCAGCTCGATGGTTTCGCAGGCCGCCCGGGTGGGGGCGATGACGATGACGCGTCCGGTCGGCGGCTCGGCGGCGAGAAAGGCCTGGGGATCCGGGGGGACGAAATGATCGCGGGTCAGCCGCACGGCTTCAATATAGAACGGCCGCGAAGTAGATTGGCGCGTTCCCCGCGCCCGCTTTGGCCCCCGCCGGAGGCCGCTCATGATGACCCGTTGGCTTGCCGTCTTCGCCGCGCTGCCGGTCGCCGCGTTGCCCGCGCAGAAACTCCAGGAGACGCCGCAGAATCTCACGCCTGAGCAGATGGAAGCCCGGCTCCATTACCAGACCGGCCACGTCCGGCTCCGCGGCGGCCTGGCGACGCTCGAGCTGCCGGCGGAATTCCGCTACCTCGACCCGCATGAGACCGATCTCGTGATCCGCGCGTGGGGCAACCCGCCCGACGACAAGACGCTGGGGATGATCGTGCCGGCCGGGATCGGGGTGTTCGACCGCGAGTCGTGGGCGGTGGTGATCACCTATGACGAAGACGGCTTCGTGAAGGACGACGACGCCGCGACGATCAACTACCACGACCTGCTCGGGAAGATGCAGCGCGGGATCACCCAGGCGAACGAGGAGCGGCGCCGCCAGGGGTATCCCGAGGTCGCGCTCGTCGGCTGGGCCGAGCCGCCGCGCTACGACTCCACGACGCACAAGCTCTACTGGGCGAAAGACCTCCGCTTCGGCACGGAACCGGTCCACACGCTCAACTACAACATCCGCGTCCTGGGCCGCCGCGGCGTGCTGGTGCTCAACGCCGTCGCAACCATGGACCAGCTCGCCGCCGTGCAAGCGGGCATGGGGCAGGTGATCGGCTTCGTCGACTTCGCCGACGGCAACCGCTACGCCGACTTCGTGCCGGGGACCGACAAAGTGGCGGAGTACGGCATCGCGGCGCTGATCGCCGGCGGGATCGCCGCGAAGGCCGGCTTCTTCAAGCTGCTGCTGGCCGGGATCATCGCCCTGAAGAAACTCATCGTGGTCGCGCTCGTGGCCATCGGCGCGTTCTTCAAGCGGATCTTCGGCAAGAAGAAGCAAGCGGCCGCGCCGAGCTGAGCCGGAGCCAAAAGAAGGCGGGAGACCCGCGTGCGATCTCCCGCCTGCCGACCCGTACCCCGCTGTTCCGACCTAGGGCGTCAGAAGCGGCACCGGTGATCCCAGCACGCGCCGACCCGGTGGTACGGCCGGTGGTAATAGTGGTAGCGCCATGGGCGTCGCACGAACAGCGGCGCCGGTTCCACGATGACGAGCGCCGGTCGCCGATACCGGAAATACGGTCGATACGGCCGGCCCACGATCACGTACCCCGCCGCGTACGGGCGCCGCACCCCGAAGCCTACCGACACCCGCACCCGTGTCTGCGCGGCCGCGGTCCCGGCGCTGAGCAGGACCAACAGGCCCAACGCTATCAGCATGCGTTTCATCGCGACCATCACCTCCCGCGCTTCCTTATAGAAAGACCCGTGCCAGGGAGGGCGGTCACGGAAGCGACGGGGTGATCAGGGGTTAAGGCATCCACAGGCGTCAAGTTCGCGACACAATCGTCCTCCGACGAGGACAATCACTGTCCGACGGTCCGAACAGTCCGACCGTCCGGCGGTTTCTAGTCTCCCAGCGAGATCCCCAGGTCGCGGGCGGTCGCGATCGAGTCGCTGTCCAGGGGCACGCGCTTGGGCGCCGCCAGGGCCTCGTCGAGCGGGACGGAGACGATGGTGGGCGGGTCGAGCGCCACCATGTGGCCGAACTTGCCCTCGGCGATGAGGCGCACCGCGGCGGCGCCGAAGCGCAGCCCCAACAGTCGGTCGAATGTGGTCGGGCTGCCGCCGCGCTGCAGATGCCCGAGCACGAGCGTGCGGGTCTCCTTGCCGGTCTTCTGCTCGATGGCGCGGGCGACCCGGTCGCCGACGCCGCCCAGCCGCCGCCGCTCGGCGTCCAGGTACACCTCTTCACCGCCCTTGGCCACCGCCCCTTCGGCGACGACCACCATGCTGAAATGCCGGCCTTCGGCTTCGCGCTGGCGGACTTTCTCGCACACCCGATCGATGTCGTAGGGGATCTCGGGAATCAGGATCACGTCGGCGGAGCCGGCGAGCCCGGCGGAGAGGGCGATGAAGCCGGCATGCCGGCCCATCACCTCGACCACCATCACGCGCTCGTGGCTCTCAGCGGTCGAGTGGAGCTTGTCGATCGCCTCGGTGGCGGTCTGCACGGCGGTGTCGAACCCGAACGTGGCGACCGTACCGCCGACGTCGTTGTCGATGGTCTTGGGGACGCCGACGAGCGGGACGCCCTTGTCCAGGAGGTGGCGGGCGATGCGCAACGAGCCGTCGCCGCCGATGGCGATCAGCGCGCCGATGCCGTGGGCGCGGAAGGCGCGCACCAGCTCTTCGGAGCGGTCGTGCTCGACCACGGTGCCGTCGGGCAGCCGCTCGCGCCAGTGGAAGGGATCCCCGCGATTGGTGGTGCCGAGGATGGTGCCGCCGAGGTGGGTGATGCCGCGAACTTCGGCGGGGCCGAGCGGGACGAGTTGCTCCTGCCCGAGGAGGCCGTCGTAGCCTTTCCGGATACCGACGCATTCCCAGCCGCGATGCACGGCCGCAAGGACGGCCCCGCGGATGACGGCGTTGAGCCCCGGCGCGTCGCCGCCGCCGGTCGAGATGGCGATCTTCACGTCAGCGCGCGGCGGATTCCTTGATCAAGCGGACCACTTCGCCCGGTGCGGCGTGTCGGCCCACGGCCTTCTTCGAGAACACGCGCTTGCCGTCCACTTCGACGTCGAAGACACCGCCGGAGGACTCGATGAACTTGATCTCCGCGTGCGGGAAGGCGCTGCGGATCTCGGCCGCCAGACCGGTGGCCCGCGGTTCGTAGTTTCAAACGACGCAGTACTCGATGGTTACGCGCATGTCGTAAACGATAGCGGCGCTTGACACGACGCGCCACACGCCCGAGCTTGCGCCGCAACCCGATGAGCCCTCGCCTGGCTCCCTCTCCCGCCTTCCTGGTGCGCGGCGCCGTCGCCGTCGGCGCGCTCGGGGCGGTCGCGGTAGCCGTGGCGGGATTCGCCGCCGGACGTTTCCCGGTCGACTCCGGCTTCGCGGCGAGCGCCGTCCTGCTCGTGCTCGCCGGCGCCGTCTGCCGTCGCTCCGGCATCGCCCTCCCCGGCAACGGCTTCACCTCCTACGTCCTCGGCATCTCCGCATACGCGATCCTCGACCGCGGGTGGCCGTTCGCCGTGCTGGTCGCGCCGTTCGCGATGGCCCTGGGCGACCGGTTCCTGCGTCACCTGCGCCTCCGCGCCGCGCTCACCAATGCCGCGCACCTGACGGCCGGCTCCGCGATCGTGGGCTGGGTGTACGGTCGGCTCGGCGGCGTGACCGGGCTCGCGGCCCTGTCCGGCGAGAATCTCGTCCCGCTCGTCGCGATGCTGGTGCTGCTGCCCCTGGTGATCAACGGGTCGTTCTATCTCGAGCTCGCCCTGGACCGCACGCTCGCGTGGGTGGACGCGCGGCTGACGGCGCGTTGGGAGGCGATCGTGTATCTCGCCTCGGCCGCGCTCGCTCTCGGGTGGTTCGGCATCGCCCACGCCCAGCTCCCCACGGGCGCGGTCGCGATGCTGGCGGTCCTGCTCGCGGGGACGTCGCTGGGCAGCATCTACGTCCTCCGCATGGGCGTGCGCGCCGACGAGCTCGACCTGGTGCAGCGACTGTCGCAAGCGCTCGCCGCGGACATCAACATCGCCCGCAGCTTCCCCCGCCTGCAGGAGCTGGCGCGCCGCCTCGTCCCATGGGAGCAGATGGGGTTCGCGCGCTACGACGCCAAGCGCCGCGAGATGGAGCTGCTGGTGGACACGGGGGCCGGCCGGGAGGCGCTGCGCTTCGACGCCGACGCCGGGCTGACCGGTGAGGCGGTGCGCGCCCGGCGGCCCGTCGTAGCCCACGGCCTGGAGCGCGATCAAGTGGTCCTGCCCAGCGGCGAGACCCCCGGCGCGGAAGTGCTGGTGCCGCTGTATCACGCCGGACAGCTCGTCGGGCTGTGGAGCGTCCGCCACTCGGACCCGCAGATGTACCGGGAATCGGATGGTGAGATCCTGAACCTGCTCGCTCCGCAGCTGGCGCTGATGCTCGCGCTCGAGGGCGCCGTGCAACCGGTCGTGGGGGCGTCGGAGCAGGTCGCCCAGTACGTGCAGAGCCTGACGGCGACCTCGGAAGAGATCCACGCCTCGAGCCAGGAGGTCGCGGCCTCGGCGCAGCGGGCGAGTACCGGGTCCGCGCGCGCCGCCGATCTCGTCACCGCCGTCGCACGCGAGGCCGCCGAGTTCAAGCACGGCGCCGACCAGGCCGCCACCGTCGGGGAGGAGACCCGCGCCGCCGGCGCGCAAATGGAGCAGACCGCCGACCGCGTCCGCACGGCGACCCAGACCGCCTTCCGCCGCCTCACCGAGCTCGGCGGCACCACCGAAGAAAGCGTCGGCGAAGTGCGCCGCCTGCGCGACGTCGCCGCCCAGGTCGAAAAGTTTTCCGAGACGATCGGCTTCATCGCCAACCAGACGAATCTGCTGGCCCTGAACGCCACGATCGAAGCCGCCCGGGCGGGCGTGCACGGGCGCGGCTTCGCGGTCGTCGCCGACGAGGTGCACAAGCTCGCCGAGGAGAGCGGCCGCGAAGCACGCAACGTCGGCAAGGCGGTGCAGGACACGCGGCGCGCCCTGGACCGCTCCGCGCAGCTGCTCGAGCACGTCCGCACCGACCTCGGCGACATGGTGCAAACCTCGGGCACGTGGGTACAAGACCTGGACCGCATCGCCGCGGCGGCGGCGGGCACCGCCCGCGCCGGCAAGCGCGTGGCCGAGGTGGCGCGCGCCAACGCGGACCTGTCGGGCCGGATGCTGCAGACGCTCGAGCAGGCGCGCGACGCGGCGTCCACCTCGAGCCGGGAAGCCGAAGCCGTCGCCGCCGCCGCTGCCGAACAACTCCGAGCCATTGAGGACCTCGCGCGAGGTGCCACCGAGCTCTCCGGGTTGGCCGACCGGCTCTCCCAAGCCGTCCGCTTCGTGCGTGGCGAGAACGGCCGCCATTAGCGTCGCCCTCGCCGCCGCCGCGGGATGGTCCTGCGGCGGCACCGCCGAGCCCGCGCCCTCCGTCCCCCGCGTCGACTTCGTCGACGGCGCGATCGAGCCGATCCTCCACCCCGGCCAGGCCGTCGCCATCGAGGGCTTCGGCTTCGGCGACACGCCCGGCACCGTTTCGTTCCCCCGCGCCGGCGGCGGGCAGGTCTCCGCCGCGGTCGCTGACAGCACCTGGAGCGAACAGACTATCCGCACGACCGTCCCCGACAGCGCGGCGAGCGGCACCCTCCTCGTCATCTCGGCCCGGGGGCTGCGCCTGCCGGCCGCGGTCCGGGTGCTCCCTGCCCTGTCGTTCGATCCGGCGACGCTCGTGTGGACCCAGCGACCAAATCCGTTTCCGCGCGCGCCGGTCGGCGTGGCGCTCGCGGCGGCCACTGTCCCAGCGCCCGGCGGCCTGAACGTCACCCTGTTTGCCGCCGGGGGCGCCGAGCCTCTTGGTGGGGACTCGGCGTTCATTCCCGACAGCGGCGTCTACGCCGCGGGCGTCGCGGCGGGAGGCGGTCCAGGCGCCTGGGTGCGCCAGATCGATCTGCCGGTCCGCCGCGCCTTCGCCGCCGGCGCGGTCGCCAACCGCTACAACTCGCGGTTCGCGGGAAGCGCGCTGTACGTGCTCGGGGGGATCGGTCCCAGCGGCCGCGCGCAGTCGGGCGTGTACGGCGCGAAGGTGGACGGCGGCGCGGTCGTCCTGGACTTCGAGGTGCTGGCGCCGCTTCCTGCGGCGGTCGCCGGCGCCATCGCCGTCGTACGGCGCGGCCGCATCTACGTCTTCGGGGGCGCCGACTCGCTCGGCCGGCCACAACGCGGCGTCTACGTCGGCCGCATCGCCCCCGACGGCCAAATCGACGGCTGGTACACGGAGCCCGAGCTCGCCGCAGCGCGCGCCTACGGCGGCGGCGTGGTGCTGGACTCGCGGGCCATCGTCTTCGGCGGTCTGCAGGACAGCGCGCCTCCGGGCGGCGGGCTGGACTCGACGCCCGCGCGCCTCGCCACCGCCGACACCGTCGCCGTGAGCCTCGTGTCGGGGTTCCTGACCGGCACCTGGGCGCCCGCCGCTCCCGCCCTGCCGGCCGGCCGCTCCCAGTTCGCGACGCTGGACCTGGGGGACCTCGTCCTGGTGGTCGGAGGCCGCTACGCCGGCGATACCGCCGGGACCGCCGAGACCCTGGCGGCGACGATCCGGGGGGACACTTTGGCGACCTTCGCGGCCGTGTCCGGCGTCACGGCGATCTCGGCCCAGGGCGGGGGTATCCTGGTGGGCCCTGCCGGCGCCGCCTGGCGGGACGCCGACGGGACGGCACACGGGCTCGTCCTCGGGGGGTTCGATCTGCAGACCCGGCAGCGCAAAGCCGGGGTATGGGGTTTCTGATCCGCCCACGGTTCATTAGCGTAGGAGAACGCCGACCCGGTCGCAGGAGGTGACGTCATGCACGCGCGCACTATCCTCGCACTCGCCACGCTTGCTGCGGCGCCGCTCGCCGCCCAACGGTCGCATGCATTCGAGTTCGGAGTCTTCGGGTCCTTCACCCGGTACGACCGCGCTTTCAATCTGGACAACCAGATCGGCGGCGGGGGCCGGCTCGGCTACTTCTTCGGCGAGCACATGGGAGTGGAGGTCGACGCCGGCTATCAGGCGCCGAGTGCCAAGACCGGACCGGCATCGGCCAAGCTGAGCTTCGGCAGCGCGAGCCTGGTGCTCAACTTCGGCTCCGAGCGCAACACGTTCTACCTGCTGGGCGGGTACTCGCGGCTCGATTTCGAAGACGCCGCCCCCTACCGCTTCACCGACAACGCCATCCACGGCGCGCTGGGCGATCGCATCTTCCTGGGGGACCGCGTCGCCATGCGGCTTGAGGTGCGCGCCCTCTACGCCCCGAGCACGAAAGCCGCCTTCGGCCCCGATTGGGCCGGTCACGTCGTCGGCACCCTGGGGTTGTCCGCGTTCTTCGGCGGCGAAGCGCGCGATTTGGACGGCGACGGGGTCGCCGACAACAAAGACGCCTGCCCCGGCACGCCCACGGGCGCGGTCGTGGATCCGCGCGGCTGTCCCACCGACGCCGACGGCGACGCCGTCTACAACGGGCTCGACGCCTGTCCCAACACGCCGATGGGGGCGCACGTCGATGCCCGCGGCTGTCCCACCGACGCGGACCAGGACGGCGTCTATGACGGGATCGACCAGTGTCCCGGCACGCCCACGAGCGCCAAAGTCGACGCCAAGGGCTGCCCCACCGACGCCGACAGCGACGGGGTCGCCGACGGCGTGGACCAGTGTCCCAACACCCCGGCCGGCGCCGTGGTGGACGCGACCGGCTGCCCGGTCGATTCCGACAAGGACGGCGTGCCCGACGGCCTCGACAAGTGCCCCAACACGCCGGCCGGCACCGAAGTCGACACCTCCGGCTGCCAGGTCAGCAAGGACAGCGACGGCGACGGCGTGGATGACTCGAAGGACACCTGCCCCGGTACCGCCGCGGGCACGCGCGTCGACGCCAGCGGCTGCCCGATCCTGTTCACTCCCGAGCGCACGCCGGTCATCCTGCGCGGCGTGAACTTCGAGACCGGGAAGTCGGTGCTCAAGCCCGAGTCCTACACCATCCTGGACATCGTGGCGGGGTCGCTGATCGGCAACCCGGACATTCGCATCGAGATCGCGGGATACACCGACAACACCGGCACCGCCGCGGTGAACAACCGGCTGTCGCAGGCGCGGGCGGAGGCGGTCCGGGCCTACCTGGTGAGCAAGGGCGTGCACCTGGAGCGCATGATCGCCCGCGGGTACGGGCTCGCGAATCCGGTGGCGACCAATACCACGGCAGCGGGACGCGCGCAGAACCGCCGCGTCGAGCTGCACCAGCTGCCTTGAGGGAGAGGAGCCAACCGATGCGGCGACTCGTCACGCTGGGGGCGGCGCTGGCGCTCTGCGCCACGCCGCTCGCCGGTCAGCGCACCCACTCGTACGAATTCAGCGCCTTCGGTGCGTGGACCAAGTACGACAAGGCGTTCAACCTGGCGAACAAGGTCGGCGGGGGCGCCCGCTTCGGATACTTCTTCGGGGAAGTCGTCGGGATCGAGGCCGACGTCGTGCTGCAGCCCGACTACGCCATCGGCGCCAGCGCCACGACCGAGCCGCTCATCGGCGCGGCGTCCCTCATCTTCAACATCCCCACCGGCAACCGCATGGCGCTGTACGTGCTCGGCGGCTATTCGCGCCTCGATTTCGGAAACACGTCGCCGTATCACTTCGTGGACGGCGGCATCCACGGCGCGGTGGGCGACCATGTGTTCCTGAGCCAGAAGCTCGCCCTGCGCCTCGAGGCGCGGATGATCTACACGTCCCACACCACGGCGAGCTTCGCCTCCGGCGCCGTGACGCACATCGTGGGCTCGGTCGGCATCTCGCTCTTCGACCACGGCGGGTGGAAGCCGCCCGACAGCGACCAGGACGGCGTCGTGGACCGCCGCGACGCCTGCCCCGACACGCCGATCGGCGCCACGGTGGACCTGCGCGGCTGCCCGTCCGATGCCGATCACGACGGCGTGTTCGACGGACTCGACAAATGCGCCGACACGCCCGCCGGCGCGACGGTCGATCCCACCGGCTGCCCGACCGACACCGACAAGGACGGCGTCTACGACGGCATCGATCAGTGCGCCGACACCCCCGCCGGCGTCACGGTGGACGCGAAGGGGTGCCCGGTCGACACCGACAAGGACGGGGTGGACGACGCCCGGGACAAGTGCCCCGACACCCCGGCAGGCGCGGTTGTGGATCCGACCGGATGCCCGGTCGATTCCGATCACGACGGGGTCTTCGACGGCATCGATCAGTGTCCCAACACGCCCGCGGGAGCGACGGTCAACCCCGCCGGCTGTCCCGCCGACACGGACGGCGACGGCGTTCTGGACGGCATCGACAAGTGCCCCGGCACGCCGGCCGGCGTCACGGTGGACGCGAACGGCTGTCCCCCGGTGACCCGGGACTCGGACCGCGACGGCGTCCCCGACGACCGTGACAAGTGCCCCGGCACGCCCGCCGGCACGGCGGTCGACCAAAACGGCTGCATGGTGCTGTTCCGGGAGGAGCGGGCGGCCCCGGCGCCGGGCGTGCCGACGCCGGGCGCTCCCGCGCCGCGCCCCACCCTGATCCTGCAGGGGGTGCACTTCCAGACCGGCCGGTCGGTGCTCACGCTCGATTCGTACGTGGTGCTCGATCAAGTCGCCGGATCGCTGATCGCGAATCCGGAGATCCGCATCGAGATCGCCGGGTATACCGACTCCACGGGCTCGCTAGCGGTGAATACCCGGCTCTCCAACGCCCGGGCGCTCGCCGTGCAGAACTACCTCGCCCGCAAGGGCGTGCGGCCCTTCCGCATGATGGCCCGAGGCTACGGTCCGGCAAACCCCGTTGCACCGAATGCGACGGCCGCCGGGCGAGCCGAAAATCGACGGGTGGAGCTGCATAAACTGCCGTGACGGGCTGTCGGCCAAACGGACGGGCGGTCGGAGGAGTCTCCGGCCGCCCGTCGCGTTGATTGGCCCCCGTGGATAGTTTTCTGTTCCCCAAGACTCCGTTCGGGTGACGCATGAAAGCCAGCGCGCTGCTCCCCGTCGTGACGCTCGGTCTGCTGACCGCCCGACCCCCCGACCGCCTTTCCGCCCAGACGCGTCCCCTCCAGGCGACCGACTACTACAAGATGACGTTCGTCGGCGACCCGGTGCTCTCGCCCGATGGTCGCCGCGCCGCGTTCACGGTGACGACGATCGTCGAGGAAAAAGACCGCCGGCACAGCGAGATCTGGATGGTCCCGACCGACGGCGCGACGCGCCCGTACCGCTTCACCAGCCCGTCGTTCGAAGCCTCCGCCCCGACGTGGTCGCCGGACGGGGCGTTGCTCGCCTTCACCAGCCACCGCGAGGGCGCCGAGGACGACGTCTGGTTTCTGCGCACCGGCCCGTTCGGCGGCGAGGCGTACCAGGTGCCGGGCGTGCACGCGGCGCCGCGCTTCTCGCCCGACGGCCGGCAGATCCTCTATGCCTGGCGCGGGAAAGAGCCCGACAGCCTGAAGCAGCAGCCGTGGCGCGAGCGCGTCTCCCCGATCGCGCTCACGCGCGGCCCCGACCCCAAGCGCTTCGACGGGCGCGTCTACACATCGCTGCCGTTCCTCGCCGACGAGCGGGGCCTGATCCCGCCGCGCGAGACGCGGCGCCCGGCGCACCTCTATCTGGTCGCGATCGACGGCGGCACGCCGCAACAGCTCACCGCCGGGGACCTGAGTCAGAGCCAGCCGACGTGGTCCCCGGATGGGAAGCAAGTCGCGTTCGTGCAGGATTCGACCGAGCCCGATGAGATCCGCCGCGACGTCCGCCCCCAGCTCTACATCCTCACGGTGGCCGACAAGGCGACGCGCCGGCTCGAGACGGGGTTCACCGAGAATCAGGCGCCCGATTGGTCTCCCGACGGCCGGACGCTGGCCTTCGTGTGCTCGAAGGGCCGCGGCGAGGAGAACGACGTGTGCGTCATCCCGGCCGCCGGGGGGCCGGTTCGCAACCTCACGACGGCGTGGGCGCTCGATCCCCAGAACCCATCGTGGTCCCCGGACGGGAAGACGATCTACTTCTCCGCGGAGGCGCGCGGCAACGTGCACCTGTTCGCGGTGCCGGCCGCGGGCGGCGCTGTGCGACAGGTGACGCAGGGGGAGCGCACCCTGCACGGCTTCACACTCAGCGGGGATGGCAAGACGCTCGCCTACACCGCGAGCGACGTCACGCACCCCGCGGAGCTGTTCGTGGCTCCCATCGCGGCCGGGCCGGAGAAGCGCCTCACCGCATTCAACGACGCCTGGCTCGGCCAGGTCGCCGCCATCCCGGCCGACACGTTCTGGATCAACGGCGTGGGCGGGCTCAAGATCGAATGCTGGCTGATGAAACCCTATGGTTGGCAGGCGGGCCGCACTTACCCCCTCGTGCTGACCATCCACGGCGGGCCGCACTCGAACTACGGAAACGTTTTCTTCCCCGAGTTCCAGATGCTCGCCGGACAGGGATATTGGGTGCTGTTCACCAACCCGCGAGGCTCCTCGGGCTACGGCCACGCCTTCACGTACGCGACGCGCGGCCGCTGGGGGATGGAGGACTACCAAGACTTGATGCAGGCCGTGGACGCCGGCATCGCCCGGGGCGGCGTGGACACAACGCGACTGGCGGTGCTGGGCGGCTCGTACGGCGGCTTCATGACCAACTGGGTGGTGGGCCACACCAGCCGCTTCGCGGTGGCGGAAGCCGACCGCTCGATCTTCAACTGGTATTCGTGGTACGGCTCTTCCGACGCGCAGGGCCTCACCGACTACGAGTTCGCGGGCGAGCCGTGGGCGAGCGACTCGCTGTATCGCGGGTTGTCGCCCATGACCTTCACCAAGAACATCCGCACGCCGATGCTGATCGTGCACAGTGAGGACGACCGCCGCACGCCGATCGCGAACGCCGAGCAGCTGTTCGTGACGCTGCGCGAGCGCGGCGTCCCGGCCGAGTTCGTGCGCTACCCGCGGTCGTTTCACGGGCTCTCACGCACCGGGCCACCGTGGCTGCTGGTCGATCGCCTCGAGCGCATCCGGACGTGGTTCGCCCACTGGCTGGGGACGGGCACCGAACCGCCGCGCGCCGTCGGGGCGCCGACGCGCTGACGCCGGGCCGATGACCTTGCGCCGTCTCGCGACGCTCCTCGTCGCGGCGCTGTGTGCCGCACCCGCGGCGGCGCAGCGTCCCCGCCGCGCCCCGCCGACCGCGCGCCCCCCCGCCCCCCAGGCGGTTCGCATCCCGACACCCCGGTCCGTCTTGGGCTTCGACCCCGGCGAGGACCGCAAGCTCGCCGACTGGCCGACGCTGGTCCGCTACTATCAGGCGCTCGCCCAGGCGAGCGACCGCGTCGACTTCAAGGAGCTCGGCAAGTCCACCCTGGGCGCGCCGTTCGTCGCCCTTGTGATCTCGAGCCCGGCGAACCTGCGCCGGCTCGACGCCTACCGGCGCCTCAACGCCAGGCTCGCGGACCCGCGCACGCTCGCCACGACGCGCGAGGGCACCGAAGCGTTGCGCGACGGCAAGACCGTCGTGCTGATCACCGGCGGCATCCATTCGACCGAGGTCGGGGGCAATCTCACGCCCGCGCTCCTCGCCTACCGGCTCGCGACCGACACGAGCGCCGAGACACGACAGATCCTCGACAACGTGATCGTGTGGCTGGTGCCGTCGCTCAACCCCGACGGCGTCACCATCGTCGCGCGCTGGTACGCCCGGACCCTGGGCACCGCGGCGGAGGGCACCGAGCCCCCCGAGCTATATCACCACTACACCGGTCACGACGACAACCGCGACTGGTACGCGTTCACCCAGGTCGAAACACGGCTGACCGTGGATTCCCTGTACAACGTCTGGCATCCGCAGATCGTCCACGACATCCACCAGCAGGGTCAGACGGGATCGCGGCTGTTCCTGCCGCCGTACCTCGATCCCATCGAGCCGAACGTGGACCCCCTGCTCGTGGACGGCACGAACGCCTTGGGCACGGCGATGGCGTGGGAGCTCGCCGGCCAGGGCAAGACGGGGATCGCCATCAACGCCATCTACGACGCGTGGACGCCGGCGCGCGCCTATCAGCACTACCACGGCGGCGTGCGCATCCTGTCGGAAGCAGCGAGCGCCAACCTCGCCACGCCGGTCACGATCCCCTTCGATCAGCTGACGCCGCGCTCGCGCGGCTTCAACCCCCGCGAACGCTCCTGGAACTTCGCCAACCCCTGGCCCGGCGGCCGCTGGACCCTGCGCGACATCGTCACCTACCAGACCGATGGCGCGTACGCGCTGCTCGGCAACGCCGCCCGCTACCGCGCCCGCTGGCTCTCCAACTTTCTCGCGGTCGGGTCGCGGGCGGTGCGGGGCTGGCGCGGCTGGCCGTACGCGTATGTCGTCCCGCGGGGGCAGGACTCCATTGCCACCGCGACGCTGCTCGGTATCCTGCAGCGCGGCCAGGTCGAGATCCGCAGCGCGGTGCAGCCGTTCACCGTCGCCGGCGAGCGGGTCTCGCCAGGGAGCTTTGTGATCGTCCTGCGGCAACCGTACGCGGCGTTCGCCAAAGCCCTGCTCGAGGTCCAGCATTACCCCGACCGGCGGCTTTACCCCGGCGGCCCGCCCGAGCGGCCGTATGACGTCACCGCCCACACGCTGCCGCTCTTGATGGGCCTCACCGTGTTCCCGGTCCAGGACTCGATCCGGGCTCCGCTCTCGGCGCCCGTGGCCGCGCCGCGCGCCACGCCCGGGTATCCCGGCTTCGGGCAGGGCGAAGCGCCGCGCGTGGGGCTGTACCGCTCCTACGACGCCACGATGGACGAAGGCTGGACGCGGTGGGTCTTCGACACGTGGAAGGTCCCCTATGTATCGGTCGTGGATTCGGTGGTGCGCGCCGGACGGCTCAAGCAGAAGTTTGACGTCATCGTCCTCCCGGACCAGTCGCCGCGCGGCCTGCTCGACGGAAACGCCGCGCGGATTTATCCGGCGCCCTACGCCGGGGGCCTGGGCGACGACGGGGCGCAGGCGCTGCGGCAGTTCGTCGACGACGGCGGCACGCTCGTCGCGCTGAACAACGCCAGCCGCTTCGCGATCCAGACACTGCTCCTGCCGGTGCGCAACGTGCTCGAGGGACTATCCGACGACGACTTCTACGCTCCGGGATCGATCTTCCGCATCGAGCTCGACACGACGCACGCCGCCGCGAAGCGCATGCCGGCGCAGAGCATCGCGTGGTTCGAGGGCGGGCCGGCCTTCGACGTCCTGGACTCCAGTCTCGTGCGGGTCATCGCCCGCTATCCCGACGCCCCCGACCAGGTGCTGCTGTCCGGGTGGGTGCTCCACGCCGACCGGGTGGCCGGGCGGGCCGCGATGCTGGAGGTCCGCCAGGGGCAGGGCCGCGCGATCCTGTTCGGCTTCCGGCCGCAGTTCCGGGGTCAGAGCCTCGCGACTTACCCCTTGTTGTTAAACAGCTTGCAGTTGCGATAGGTGACGCCCGCCCTTGCCTGGGCGGAGCCCGTTTCCTATCGTGTATGCCCCTTATGCGAATGGCCTGGCGGGCAGGCGCCCTCTTGCTCTGGGCCGCGATCTCTTATCGCGGCCTTTTTGCGCAGGGCGTCGTCGACGCCGGCACGCCCCGGCTGGCGCCCATCCCGGTCGACCAACTGCCCGCGAAGTTCTCGGCCAGCGATATCCGTTACGCGCAGCCCGAGCCACTGTCGTACGCGGCTCCGCGCAGCATCAAGGCGCTGTACGTCAACGCGTGGGCATTCGGGTCGAGCAAGCTATGGCAGTTGGTGCGCCTCGCCGACTCCACGGAAATCAACGCCCTCGTCGTGGACGTGAAAGACGACACGGGCTGTCTGCTCTACCCCTCGCAGGTCCGGACCGCCGTGGAGATCGGCGCCAACGCGTGCGTGCGCACGAAAAACATCCGGGCGCGGCTCGACACGGTGCTGGCGCACGGGATCTATCCGATCGCCCGCATCGTCGTCGCCAAGGACCCGCTGCTGGCGGAAGGGAAGCCGGGGTGGTCGGTGCAGAGCATCAACGGCGGGCTCTGGCACGACCGCATCGACATCGCCTGGGTGGACGCCTTCAACGACTCGGTGTGGGTCTACGCCGCCCAGCTCGCGGCGGAGGCGGTGCGCCTGGGGTTCGCGGAAGTGCAGTTCGACTACGTGCGCTTCCCCGACGAGCCCAAGGAACACCTCGCCACGGCGATCTTCGCGGCGCGGCGCCCGGGCGAGACCCAACGCGCCTCCATTCGCCGCCACATCGAGCTGCTGCGCCGTCGCCTCGGGCCGACCGGCGCGCCGATCACGTTCGACATCTTCGGCCTCACCGCGTCGGCCGAGGGCGACCTCGGGATCGGACAGGTGTGGGAGGACTTCGCCGGCGTCGGCGACGTCGTGCTCCCCATGGTGTATCCGAGCCACTACTATCCCGGCGCGTTCGGGTTCGCGCATCCCAACGCCGAACCGTACCATATCGTGCGCGCAGCCCTGCGGGAGGCGATCGCGCGTAACGCCGCCACCGGCGGCACGGCCCAGATCCGGCCCTACCTCCAGGCGTTCACGTTGGGCCGACGGCGCCCGCGCTACACGCCGTTCGAAATCCGCGAGCAGATTCGCGCGGCGGAAGAGCTGGGCATCCGGTCGTGGGTGTTGTGGAATCCCCGCAGCGTCTACCCCCGTGACGCGCTGCGACCCTACCCGATCGTGGTGCGGGCGGCGGTGGCGCCTTCCGGCGGGGAGCGATAGCAGCGATACTGCGGCATCACGCGGAGCGTCCCATGAAACGTCTGACTCCGATTCTCATCGCCGCCCTCGCGGCGGCGTTCGCCTGTTCCAAGGACTCCACGGCGCCGGACCCGGACGTCATCGACGGGCCGGAGTTCGCCGCGGTCCGCACGACGCTCGACACTGCGCTCAAGAACGACAGCAACTACGCGGTCCTGCGAACGTTCGTGTTTGCACTGGTGGACCGCGCTTCGCACGTCACCGACGCCACCAGTGAGATCCGCATCGCCGGGGTCCAGCTCGACATCGACGCAATGAAGGGCGGCCAACCCGTCGTGACGCAACTGAGCGGGGTACTCGCCTGGCGAGGGTACTCACCGGCGACGCGCACCGTGGACTCCGTGACGTTCGTGATCGGCACCGGGCTGAATGTGCCCGTGAACGACACTCTCAAAGCCAGCTTCTCACCCGCGAACGCGGGCGAGGGGACAGGGTTCATCATTCATGAGGCCACCGATTCCACGGTGACGGCCTGGAACGCCCGCACCGGCGCCCTGCATGTGACGAGCGCATCGTACGGCGGCGGGCAAACGCAGTCGGGCGGTGGGCTGAATCTCACCGTGTACCGCGGAACGCTCGCGGGGGATTACCACATCGGCGCGCTGAGCGTGCCGGATTCAACGACCGCCAACTCCACCGCGGCGGACTTCCCGAACGGTATTCGGGCGGTGAAGATCCGAGTTACGGGAAGTCTCCCCTAGCCTCAGGGGGTGAGCACCCGCCCCGGCTCCCACTCCGTGATGTAGCCGGCGATCGCCGACGCGGCGACGGTGTAGGGGTTGGCAAGGTACAGCTGGCCGGGTCCCGAGCGGCCCGGAAAGTTGCGGTTGATGGCGCTGATCGTCACTTCCTCTTTGGTCCGCGACACGCCCGGCCCTGCATTGATGCACGCGCCGCACGACGGCTCGAGGAACGTCGCGCCCACACGGCTGAAGACGTCCAGGTACCCCCGCTCCGCGCAGTAGCGCTTCACGTCTTGCGAGCCGCACTGGATGAAGAACTTCACCCAGGGCGCCACGCGCTCCCCCCGCTCCACCGCCTCCTGCAGCACCCGGGCGTACATGTCCATGTCTTCTTTCTTCCCGGCCGTGCAGGAGCCGGCGTAGGCAATGCCGACCTTCACGCGATCGGCGAGCTCGTCGATCAGCAACCCGTTGCCGGGGTCGCCCGGTAACGCCACCATCGGTTTGAGCCGGGAGGCGTCGAACTCCAGCACCTCGCAGTATTCCGCGCCGGGGTCGCTGGCGAGCCCCGCGCACAGGCGTTCCGCCTCCGCCTGCGACATGCCGCGGTACGCCATCAGATACTCGACCGTCTTCCCATCCGGCACCACGTACCCCGTGAAGCCGCCCACTTCGGCGGTCATGTTCGTCATCGTGGCGCGCTCGTCTACCGACAGCGACTCGACAGCTTCGCCACAGTACTCCACCAGTTTGCCGATCGCCTGGCCGCTCTTGATATACGGGTGCCGGAGGATCTCCAGCATGAAGTCCTTCGCCGTGACGTTGTCCGGCTTCTGGCCGCGCACGACGACTTTCACGGTCTCTGGGACCTTGACCCGCACGTCCTTGGTGATCCACGAATTGAAGATCGCCGTGGTGCCGACGCCGAACGCGAGGCAGCCGACGGCGCCCGCGTGCGGCGTGTGGGAGTCCGAGCCGATGATCACCTGCCCCGGCTCCGCGTGCGCCTCCAGGATCTTGGAGTGACAGATCGCTTCGGCGCCGTGCACGCCGAGCCGCAGCTCGCCGTACAGCTTGATCCCCTGCGCGACGGCGAACTCCCGCTGCTTGACCTCCAGCTGGTTGGCGACGTCGAGCAGCCCTTCCTTGATGCGCTCGGGCGTCATCGCCTCGGCGAGGAACGTGAGGTGATCGCGGAAGAACAGCACCGAGCCGGGATCGTTCACCCTGCCGCCCGGGCCGACGAGCTGCTCGAAGAAGATCGCGGCCATCGGGGTCACGTACTCGTGGCTGAACCGGATATCGGTCCCCACGAACCCCTCGTCCCCCGGCTTGACTGCCGGGACGCCGACGGTCCCGTGCGCGAGATCCACGATCCAGTGGCGCGCGAGGATCTTCTCGCCGAGCGTCATCGGCCGCCGCGGCGTTTCCGGGACCACCGGGGCGACCTTCCCCTGGAGCCGTGCGACGTTGTAGTTGAACAGCCCGCCGTACTCGATGATCCCTCGCGTGATCTCCCCTTCGCCGGTGGTGAACGCCGACAGCGGCAGCTCCTCGCCGCGCCGCACCCGCTCGATGATCGAGAAGTCGGTCGTCGTGAGCACGCCGAGGTTCTGGCAGTTCTCGCGGTAAATGCGCTCGATGTTCTCGGCGATCACCAGCCGGATCCCCGCGCGCATCTCCGCGTACGGGGACTGCTCCCGCGACGATCCCTTGCCGCGCCGCTTGCCGGAGACCGAGGCCACGAAGCCGCCCTGCTTGACCGACCCCCGCGTGATCGGGAATTCGGTCCCGCACTTGAGGCCCAGGTAGGGGAATTCCCCGAGGGTGTCGTCGAAGTAATAGCAGATGTAGGCGGGGGTGATTTCGTCGGTGGAGATGTCGTCGCGCAGCTTGTGTTCGGGGCGCCAGTCCAGGTCGCGGCCCTCGAGCTGCTGCCGGACCAAGGCCGCATCCTCGGCGAGAAACAGGATGCGCCCCTGGAGTCGCACTTTATCCGGCAGCTTGGCCACCGGTCGGGCCTTCAAGGCGTGCTTCATGCTGCTAAGATCACCCCTTGCCGAAGGAGGATCAATGCTCGTCGCCATCGCCCTGCTCCAGGCCCACGCCCTCGCCAGCCCTCGGCTCATCGAGAGCTCCGGGGTCGCCGTGAGCCACGCCCATCCCGGGGTCCTGTGGTCGCACAACGACTCGGGGGACGGCCCCTACCTCTACGCGACGGACCTGACCGGCGCCGACCGTGGCCGGGTCCTCGTCTCCGGGGCGGAGAACGAGGATTGGGAGGACATGGCGCTGGGCCCCTGCCCCAGGCGGCCGGGCGGAGGCACGTGTGTGTACCTCGCGGACACCGGAGACAACCTGGAGCGCCGTACGACGGTCACGGTGTACGCGGTGCCCGAACCGGAACCGCCCGTCGGTCCCGCGGACACATTGGGTGTCACGGCAGCCGCGGCAGCCCTGCGGTTTCATTATCCCGACGGCGCTCACGACGTCGAAGCGATCTACGTGTCCCCAATCGACACGGCCCTCTACCTCGTCTCCAAGGGACGGAGCGGACCGATCCGGTTGTATCGGCTGCCCCCGTCGGCATGGACGGAGCGCGAAGCCGTCGCGACCCTCGTTGCGCAGCTCCCAATCACGCCCGATCTCTCTGCCGGCCGCTGGGTCACCGGCGCCGCGATGCGCCCCGACGGCAGGCAGGTGGCGATCCGCACCTACACCGAAGTGTATTTCTTCACCCCGATGGCGGGCGGGGCGCTGACACCGATCGGGCCCCCCTGCTCGGTCCTGGGCCTCGAACCCCAAGGGGAAGCGGTGGCCTTTCTGGGGGAAGGGGCTCTGGTGCTGACGAGCGAGGCCGCCCGAGGCCCGCGGGCGAGTCTCCACGTCGTGCGCTGCCACGACTAAAACGGTTGACTGCAGGATATTGCACCCGGCATTGCCTATCGGCCAAGCCGCGGGTAAGTTTGCGCCCGTTTTGCATCCGCCATTCCGCGGCTTCTATCAACCAGGAGCGACTTCTTGGAGCTGCCCGCCTCCCATCGGCTGCCGCTCTCGTGGCTCCTCGAAGCGGCCAGTCCGCCCATCCAGTACCGCGCCCTCGCCGAGGCGGCGCCGGAATCGGCCCGTGATCCGGAACTGCTCGCCACGCTTCGCCAGGCCGTCCTTGACTACAAGCCCGCCCACGCGATCGCCCGCAAGCAGAGGGACACCGGGCTGTGGGGGAGCAACCTCATTGGGCCCGGCCCTTCCAAAGCCTTCGGGTGGAAGGAGACGGGAACGATCTTTCAGTACCGGCGGCTGCTCGAGCTGGGGTGGCCGACCGATATGCGCCCATACCGGCTGACCGAGCGCTTCCTCTTCCGGTTGCTATCACGCGACGAGTCTCCGGAGCTGCTGGTCGAGTTTCAGCGCACCGCCAAGGGGGATCCGGGGTTCGCGCTGTGGGTACGCCAGACGTTCCGCGAAGCGGCGGCGGCAGCCCTGGCCCGGGCGGGACACATCGAGGACCCGCGCCTGCGTGGGGCGGCGCACAGGATCGCCAGCGACATCGTGATGTTCCTGCGGGGCGAGATGGTCGAGAAGCCGTTCCGGAAGGCGCAGGGCAAGACGGTCCTCGATCCGCTCGCATATCCCCCCACGGTGTTCTCGATGGAGATGCTCGCGTTCCTCCCGGTGCTCCAGCGCGAGCGGGCGGGGTTCGTGGAACGGCTGGGGCATTATCTGTCGACGCCGGCCCCGCGGCGCGCGTTCTGGGTGCTGGCAGGCCGCAAGCTCCTCAAGCCCTTGTTCGTCATCCTCGGCGACCCGTTGCGCAGCGACGCGCAAGGTCACGTGACCGACGTGGCGTTCGCCGTATACTGGCTGGAGCTGCTCACGCGGCTGGGCGTCGTCCGGCAGGTGCCGAGCGCGGCCCGCGTGCTGGCCCGCCTGTTCAGCGAGTGCGACGACCAGGGCGTATGGGCGCCCAGGAACCTGCGCGCGATGCCGCGGTCGTCCAATCCAGTGATCAGTCACTACTGGCCACTGGAGGGGCCGGGCAAGAGCCCGGCGCAACGCCAAACGGACGTGACGTTCCGCCTGGCACTGATCGCGCGCCTCATGGGATTGCCGATCGAAGTCATCTAGTAGTAGCTTATGCTACTACGAAATCCATCGATCTGACGCCATTCGGCTTCACGCCGACGGAGTCCTTGGTCTACGGGACGCTGTTGGGGTTGGGCCCCGCCACCGGCTACCAGGTCGCCCGGGCGGCGCGGTTGGCCCGGGCCAACGCCTATGGCGCCCTGGAAGGGTTGGTCACACGAGGGGCCGCGGCGCGTTCCGCCGGCCGGCCGGCCCGCTATCGCCCCAGCGATCCCCAGGCGCTGCTCGCGCAGGTGGCGGCGCGGCAGGGGGAAGCTCTCGATCGGCTGAGCCGCGCCCTCGAGCCCGCCGGCCGTACCGCCGAGCCTGAGACGCACGTCGTGGACGGCCCCCGCGCCGTGGCCAACGTCGTGCAGCAGTTCGTCGCTCGCGCCGAGCGTCACGTCCGGGGGGTGTTGGTCGCCGAGCTGTGGCGCCCGACGCTGCCCGCGTGGCGCCGCGCTTCGGGTCGCGCCACCTTGGAGCTGCACCTCGCCGGCGAGGCCGCCGACACCGCCGGACTCGTCGCGGGCAGTGTCCCTCCCGAAACCCCAACCCTGCTCGTGGTGGACGACCGGTACGCCATCACGGCGACCGGTGCAGGCGAGCGCATCCAGGCGTTGTGGAGCTCCCACCCGCTCATCGTTGACCTGGCGCGCCGCGCGCTCCAGGTATCGACATGATCGGACGCCGGCTCCTCCCCGTCCTGCTGCTCGCCGCTTGCCGGGCGGCGCCCCTGCCCCCGGAAGCCCGTTGGCCTGCCGGCACGGGCTTCGACGCCAACACCCTCGTGGTGGACGGCACGCCCATCCGCTACATCGACGCCGGGGCGGGACCGGCGGTAGTACTGATCCACGGATTCGCCGCGTCCATGTATGCCTGGCGGCATACCATCGGACCGCTGGCGGCCGCGGGCTATCGGGTCGTGGCGTTCGACGATCGCGGGTTCGGTTTCTCAGCAAGGCCCGCGACGGGGTATGCGAACGCGGACTACGTGCGGCTCGTCGTCGCACTGCTCGACTCGCTCCACATCCCAGACGCGGTGCTCGTCGGTCACTCCATGGGCGGTGAGATCGCCGCCGAAGTCACCCTCGCCCACCCGGAGCGCGTGCGGGCCCTGGCGTTGGTGGATGCGGCGGGACTGGAGGTGCACTGGGCGTTCCTGCTGCGGGCGGCGCGGTGGCGGATGATCGGGAGCATCGCCAGCGGGGTGCGCAGCAGGGGCGTGACCGCCCGCGTGCTGCGCAGCATGTACGCCGATCCCGCCAAGGTGACGGAGGGCGACGTCGACCAATACTATGCCCCCGTTGCGGAGGCCGACTACGGTCAGGCGCTCAAGGGCGTCCTGCGGGAGTACCGGTTCGACGCGCTGCGGGGCCGGCTCAGCGCCATCCAGGTCCCGACGTTGCTGCTCTGGGGGACGGACGATCGCCTGATTCCTCCCGCCGTTGGCCGCCACATGGCCGCCGAGCTGCCCCGGGCCGCCTTCGTGCTCGTGCCCCGGGCTGGACACGCCGCCCCAGAAGAACAACCCGAAGCGGTGAACCGACTGCTGCTGACCTTTCTGAGAGAAGGGCTCCCCAAGATCCCCGAGAACCTGGCCGCCATTCGTGTCTATCCTGCGGAGCGGAATTAGGCTATACTTTCTCAACCGAATGGTTGAGGAAATGCCACAGTGCCACCTAAGCTAGTCAACAACAGAGCCTTACGGATTATCGCCGCCGCCCGCCAGGAGTTCGCCCGCCGTGGGTTCGATGGCGCGCGCGTGGACGCCATCGCGCGCCGGGCCGGGGTCAATAAGCAGCTGCTGTTCTACTACTACCACTCCAAGCGCGGCCTCTTTCACGCCGTGCTCGGCCAGGTCGCCGCCGAGCTCGAGCAAGCCCTCGCAGGTCAGGCGCCGGCGGAGGGCCGCCCGCTGCAACGACTGCAGCGCGTCCTCGAAGCCCAGTGCGACCATCTCTGGCAGCATCCCGACTTGGTGGCCCTCCTCGCCCAGACCGGTCGAGCGGACCTCGCACCCTTCGCTCCGGCGATCAAGCGTCTCGTCGTGCTGCTGGCGGAGGGTCAGGGGCTGGGTCAAGTCCGCGACGATCTGGACCCTCACCTCACGGCGGCTCAGGCCCTGGTGCTGCTCGTCGGGTACCTGCAGTTGGAATCGGCGATCGCGGCCAGCGCGCCGGTCCTCGGCGCGGATGAACCGGCGTTGAGAGAGCGATGGAAGGCGGGAGCTGTGTCGCTGATGGTGAATGGGGTACGAGCCACGTGATCGGTTCTCGGCCGTCGGTTCTCGGTAACCGACACCGAAAAACCGACAACCGAGAACCGACAACCGGTTACTTCTTCCCCACCATCCGGGGCTCGACCGGCGCTTCGCCGTCAAACACCAGCTGGCCGTCCTCATAGCGGGCCCGCAGGGCAAGGCTCAGCACCTCACCCAGATCCTCCACGAGGTGGACATCCAACGTCTTGCGGACGTCCTCGGGGATGTCCTGGAGGTCAGGGGCGTTTTCCTTGGGGAGGATGATCGTCCGGATCCCCGCCCGCACGGCCCCCAGGACCTTTTCCTTCACTCCCCCGATCGGCATGACCCGGCCGCGCAGCGTGACTTCGCCGGTCATGGCGATGTCGTGGCGGGCCGGGCGCTTCGACAGCGCGGACACCAGCGCCGTCGCCATCGTCACGCCGGCCGAGGGTCCTTCCTTGGGAATCGCACCGGCGGGCACGTGGATATGGATGTCCGTCTCCGCCAGGCTCTCCTCCGGTATGCCGAGGCGGTCGGCGTGGGACTTGGCGTAAGTGAGCGCGGCGCGAGCGGACTCCTTCATCACGTCGCCCAGCTGGCCCGTCAGGACCAGCTCACCTTTGCCGCGCATGACACTGGCTTCGACGAACATGATGTCGCCGCCCACGGGGGTGTAGTACATCCCCGTGGCGACGCCCACCTGGTCCTCGCGCGCTTTGCGCTCGGGGTGCACAGTGGGGCGGCCCAGCAGGTTGTCCACGTCCGCGGCGCCCACGGCGACGCGCTCCACCTCTCCCACGGCGATCTTGCGGGCCACCTTGCGCGCGAATTTGCCGATCTCGCGCTCCAGCTGACGGACGCCGGCTTCGCGGGTGTAGTTGGCGATGATGGCGCTGACAGCCTCATCAGCGATGGTCAGCTGCTCCGCGGTCAGGCCCTTCTCACGCAGCTGGCGCGGCACCAGGTACCGCTTGGCGATCTCCAGCTTCTCTCCCTCGGTATAGCCCGCGAACTCGACCTTTTCCATCCGGTCGAGCAGCGGACCCGGGATCGACTGGAGGAAGTTCGCCGTGGCGATGAAGAAGACTTCCGAAAGATCGAACGGCACACCGAGATAGTGGTCGGTGAACGAATCGTTCTGCGCCGGGTCCAGGACCTCGAGGAGGGCGGCTGCGGGATCCCCCTGGAACGAGACACCGAGCTTGTCCACCTCGTCCAGCAGGAAGACGGGGTTCTTCGCGCCAGCCTGTTTCATGCCCTGAATGATGCGCCCCGGCATCGCCCCCACGTAGGTGCGCCGGTGGCCGCGGATGTCGGCCTCGTCCCGCGCGCCGCCCAGGGAAATGCGGACGTAGGGACGGCCCAGCGCCCGCGCGATGGACTTGGCGATGGAGGTCTTGCCGACGCCCGGCGGACCCAGAAACAGAAGGATCAGGCCCTTCGCCTGCTTGTCGTCCTCGTTTCCCGGGGCCTCCGCCTTGGGCGCCCGCAGGCGCAGCTGACGCACGGCCAGGAACTCGAGCACCTGGTCCTTCACGTCGCCGAGACCGTAGTGGTCCTCCTCGAGAATCTCGGCCGCGCGCTTCAGGTCCAGCGATTCCTCCGCCCGCTTGTTCCACGGCAGCTCGGCAACCGTTTCGAGGTAGGTGCGGATGACCTGCGCCTCCATCGATTCGCGACCGGCGCGCTCCAAGCGGGACAGCTCCCGTTCGACCTCCTTCTTGGCCGCTTCGGGCAGCTCCAGGGCCTCGAGCCGCTTGCGCAGCTCGTCGACGTCGCCGGCTTCGTCCTCCTCCCCAAGCTCCTTGCGGATGGCTTTCAGCTGCTCGCGCAGGATCATCTCGCGCTGGCGCTGGCCGAGCTCCTCCTGCACCTGCGACTTGATGTCTTCCTGCGCGTTGAGCACGCCGATCTGTCGCTGCACGTGCACGAGCACCCGCCGCAGCCGCTCCTCGACTGACAGCAACTCGAGCAACCCCTGCCGTTCCGATGTGGCAATATCGAGGTAGCCGGCCACGAGGTCGGCGAGGCGTCCCGGCTTGTCGGCGACCTCTTCCAGCACCTGGCGGACGACCTCGTCCGGCAGGCCCGACTTTTCGCCCAGCTCCCCGGCCCGCTCCCGGGCCTCGCGGAACAGCGCGACGAAGGCGGGGTCCGTCGGCTGGATCGGCTGCTGCTCCACCGCCTCCACGACGACGACTTCGATGTGCCCGGCGCGCTCCGCATATTGGAGCGCGGCGGCGCGCTTCTCTCCGTGCAGCACCAGCTGGACCCCGCCAAGCCCGCGCTGCACTTGGCCGATCCGTGCGATCGTCCCCATACCGTACAACAGGGCCGGCGACACCGTGTCCACGTTCTCGCGCTGTGCAACCGCGAAGATCAGCCGGGATTCCGTCTTGAGCGCGGCCTCAATGGCCCGCAGCGTGGCGGGACGGCCGGCACCGACGGGGGTGGTGACGCCGGGAAACAGCACCATGTCCCGCAACGGCAGGACTGGGAGGGTAAGCCGCTCAGACATTCCTTATCATCTCCGAGAAAAGAGTCACTTCGAGTCTCGCTTTAGCATCTCGCGTGCCACCATACAAAACGACCTCGTGAGCACGGACGTTCCGCTCTCCCCGCGTCAATAAGGCAGGAGCTGTCAAAGCGTCGCTAAGTTTCGGCGGGTGAGACGGTTGCAGGAGGGCCCCAGTGTGCGTAAATCTATAGCCCGATACGGCCTCCGGATCTCGTGAACGAAGCGGATCGATCACTCATCGCACGCCTGACCCAGGCCCTCGGGACCAGCTACACCGTCGAGGGGGAGATCGGGCGCGGCGGCATGGGGGTCGTCTATAACGCCCGCGACGAGCGCCTGAAGCGCCGCGTGGCAATCAAGGTATTGCCGCCGGAGCTGGCGTTCCAGGAAGGCATCCGGACGCGGTTCCTCCGCGAAGCCGAAACGGCGGCGCGGCTCTCCCACCCCAACATCGTGCCGATTCACGCCGTCGGCGAAGGGCCGGACGGGATCGTGTACTTCGTCATGGCCTACGTGGACGGCGAGCCGCTGTCGGCGCGCCTCAAGCGCCGGGGCCGCCTCCCGGCGGAGGAAGTGCGGCGCATCCTGTCCGAGACGGCGGATGCCCTGAGCGCCGCCCACGCCGTCGGCATCATCCACCGCGACGTGAAGCCCGACAACATCCTCCTCGAGGGCAGCCGCGGCCGGGTCGTCGTGACGGATTTCGGCATCGCCAAGGCGCTGTCCTCGGCCACCGGCGGAACGCTGACGGCCACCGGCGTGGCGATCGGGACACCGCACTTCATGAGCCCCGAGCAGGCGGCGGGTGACCGGGAGATCGACGGTCGTTCGGACATCTACAGCCTCGGGGTCGTGGGCTACCAGATGCTCGTCGGGGAGCTGCCATTCCGCGCGCCGACGGTGCCCGGCATCCTGATGAAGCACATCGCGGAGCCGGCGCCGATGATCATGGAGAAACGGGCCGACTGCCCCGAGGACCTGGCCGCGTGCGTGATGCGCTGCCTGGAGAAGGAGCCGGAGAGCCGCTGGCCCACCGCGGACGCGCTGCGCCGGGCCCTGGAATCGCGGAGCGCGCCGCCGTACCGGCCGCACCGCACGGCGCCCGCGCGTTCGAGTGCCGCGGCGCGGTGGGCGCCCGAGCCTCCGGCGCTGCCCTCCACCGCCCGCAGCCGCGAGGCCGCGCGTCGCTCGCAACGGCGCGAAGTCGCGGCCCGCGCGCCGGGCGGCGAGCCGGAGATCGTGCGCCGCACGCGCCACGCGTTCGTCACCTGGGCGTCGGTGTTCAGCGGCGTCGCGGTGCTCGACGTGGTGAACGCCGGACGCCTGTCGTGGGCGGTGATCGGCGTCGCCATCTGGGGGGCGTTCGGCGTGCTGCCCCGCTTCTGGAAGCTGTGGGAGGCCGGTTATTCCTGGCGCGACATCCTGCACCGCCCCGTGGCACCGGACGGGGCGGAAGCGCGGCTGGGGACGAGCGCCGGCCGGGCGGGCCGGTTGGCCCCGCCGACTGCCGACGAGTTCGGCCGGCATCTCGACGCGATCAACCAGGTGCGGCTGGACCGTCAGGCGATCCTCAAGATCATGGACCGGCTCCCCAAGTCGGAGCGCAAGCTGTTGCCCGACGTGATCGACACGGTCGACAAGCTGCTGCGCCGCGCCGAGGAGCTGGCGCGGATGCTGGCGACGATGACTGGAGACGTGGACCCCGCCGCGCTGGCGCGCATCGACGAGAAGCTCGAGGGCACGCGGCGGCAGCCCGAAGGCGCCGAGCGGGACCGGCAGCTCAATTACCTCGGGCGGCAGCGGCAGGCCCTGGGGGATCTCGTGACGCGGCGGCGCGGCGTGGAGGAACAGCTCGAATCGTGCGTGATCGCGATGCAGAACGTCCGCTTCGACCTGCTCCGGCTCAGGTCAGCGGGGGTAGCGGCGGTCCTGAGTGATCTGACGCAAGCCACGCAGCAGGCCCGTTCCCTCTCGCGCGATGTGGACCACGCCATTGCCGCGGCGGGCGAGATCCGGGACCTGCTCGCGGATCGCCCGCCGCCCTAGGGTCCGAGGCCGCGGCGACAACGCGCCACGAGCTCCGGTCCGTCGGGCCGCTCCAAACCGAAATCCAGCAAGGTCAGAAACCGCTCCGCCGCCTCCCCGCAGCGGCCCAGCCGTATCGCCACCAAGCCTTCCAATTCGTAGAGGGACGCCCAGCCGGGCCGCGTGTCCAGCGCCTGGGCCAGCAGGGTGTCCGCCAACGGCGCCGGGCCGGCCAGGGCGAAGGGAGTCAGGGCATCGCCGAGCCAGTCCCTGGGGTAGGGGCGCCGGAACGTACTGGGGCGGGGGGCCGCCGCGAGCGCGCGACGCAACTCGACCCCGGTCTCGCCCCAGCGTTGCTCCCGGACCGCGAGGACGGCGAGCACCGCGCGGGCCTCGGTTTCGTCCGCTCCGGCTGCCAGCGCGCGCCGGAGGAGCCGGCGGGCCAGCGCGGGCTGGTCACGCTTCGCGGCGACGATGCCGGACAGCAGGAGCGCATCGCGATTGCCGGCGCCGGCGAGGCGTGGCAGGGCGGAGTCGGCGAGAGAAGAGTCTCCGAGCGTCAGCCACATCGCGGCGGCCTGGAAGGCCCACGCGTCCTCGTGAGGGTGGGCGCGACGGACGGCGTCCACGTAACGCACGCCGGTAGGGTCGCCGCGGCGCGCGCTCAGCGCCCAGGCCAATGCTTCGGGCGGGGCGGCAGCGTCCGCAGCCGCGCCGATCGCGATCAGGGAATCGAACACCTCCCCGGGGCTCTCCGAAGCGAGGAAGCTCCGGGCGGCCACGAACTCGAGCTGAGGCCGGTCGTCGCGGTGCACGATGGCCCCGCCCCGGCGCGCGAGCCTGGCGGTGCCGGCGTCCCCCATCACCAGATGTCCGGCATACTGCTCGGGCCGGTATACGTTCAGGTAGTCCCGCCCCAACGCGCCGATGCGTGGGTCCGCGAACAACCGCGCGAGCCACGCGCGGTCATAGCGGATCGGCTGCGGCGAAGCGACGACCATCAGATCCCACGGCGAGCTGAACCACAGCTCGGCGTGCGGGAACACCTCACGAACGTTCGCGACGATCGTGGCCACGACGGGCAGCGGCAGCTGGTAGAGCTGCACCCACTGGCAGAACACGCCATTGTCCGCGAGCCGGCGGCGGAGGATGCGGAAGAACTCGGGGGTGTACAGCGTCGCCACGCCCGCGACCCAGGGGTTGCTGGGTTCCGAGACGATGACGTCGTAGCTCGAGGCATCCACCTGCAGGGCGCTGCGGGCATCGTCCACGACGGCGGTCACCGTGGGCCGGCTGAGGACGGAGTCGTTGACCCCGGTGAAGAGGCCCGCCACCTCCAGCACAGCCGGCTCGATCTCGACGACGCGCACGCGTCGCATCCCGGGGACGTCGGCGAGGGTGCGGGCGGTCACGCCGCTCCCGAAGCCGATCACCAGCGCGGAAGCGGCGTCCGGGCGAGCCGCGACTGGGGCCAGGCCCGACAGAATCTCGGTGTCCATGTCTCCGTGGTCGGACGCATCGGCTTTGCCGTTCACCTTGAGGGTGCGGCCCGCCCCGCTCTCCCAGACCGACACGGTGGCGTTCCAACCTTCGCGGAAGGCCAGCTGCCGCCCGCCCGCGTGGTCCAGGAACCCGCGGCGCTCGGCGGGCGACATCTTGGCACGCCCGTAGATGGTGGGCCCGAGGTCGATGAACCGGCTGCTCCAGTGCGGGGCCGCGAGCGCAACGACGAGGGCCGCGGCGCCGAGCGCGCCGCCGCCCAGCACCCGCAGTCGCAGGCGGCGGTGCTCCGGTGAGCCCTCGGCCACGCCGCGCGCGGCGAGGGCGACCAGGGCGAGGGCCGCGACCGCGTTGATCGCGAGGCCGAGCCGCAGCGTCCGGTCGGTGCCGAGCGCGACGACCAGCACGAAGCCGGTGAGCGCCGCGCCGAGAATGCTGCCGACGGTGTTGAGCGCATAGGCGGCGCCGACGTCCTGGGCGCGAGCTTCCCCCGGCCGCGCGACGAGATCCGTGAGCAGCGGGAACGTCATCCCCATCCCCAGGGCGGGCACGAGCACGACCGCGCCGACGGCGATGCCCATCAGCAGCAGCCGCGCGGTGGGACCGAGGCCGTCGATCTGGAACACATCGATGATGTAGAGCGGCAACCACGAGAAGAAGACGAACAGCGCGGCGGCGCCCGCCGCCGTCACCCCCTGAGCGAACCCCGCGGACGCGGCCGTCACGGCGCGCTCGGTGCTGCGGCGGGCCACCAGCGCGCTCCCCAGCCCGATGCCGAGCAGGAACACGACCAGCACGAGGGTGAAGGCATAGGTGGACCCCCCCACGATCATCACCAGCACGCGGGTCCAGGCGATCTCGTCGAGCAACGAGGCGAACGCGGTAACGCCGAGGAGGACGAGCGCCACCGTGTGGAGTGCGTCCCGGGCTCCGTGTTCCCCGGGCTGGCGCCCGGGGTCAGAGGTGGCCGGGATCTCCGGGAGGGGCCGGGCGAGGGCGATTGCCGCGGCGCCCAGGCCGAGGTTCACGGCGGCCGTGATCCAGAGCGAGGCGCGGATCCCGACGTGCTCGATGAGGACGAATCCGGCCAGGCCGGCGCCGATGACGGCTCCGAGCGTATTCAGGCCGTAGAGCCGCCCGAGCCAGCGCTTCAGGGCGGCGCGATCGGTCCCGGTCAACGCGCGGGTCAGGACAGGGAGCGTTCCGCCCATGAGGGTGGTGGGCACGAGGAGGACGACCGCGGCGAGGCCGAACCGCAAGGCCAGGCTCCCGAGCGGTCCGGCCCCGAGGGCCGCGGCGGCACCGATGTAGGCGTGGCGGGCGAGTCCGAGGACCAGAGGTGAGAGGATCCCGAACGCGCCGATGGCGATCTCGAGCCAGCCGTAGAGCGCGGCGGGGCGCGGGTGGCGGTCGGCGCGGCGGCCGAGCAGCCAGGCGCCGAGCCCCAGGCCGCCCATGTATGCGGCGACGACCGTCGTCACCGACTGGATGGTGGAGCCGAACGCCTGGTAGAGCAGGCGCACCCAGAGGAGCTCGTAGACGAGCCCCGTGGCGCCGGAAAGAAAGAAGAGGGCGCTGTAGCCGAGCGCCCTAGAACGCATGCAGCTCGCGCATCGCCTGCGCGAGATCCTCCACCTGGGGCAGGATGAAATCCTCGAGGTCCGGCGCGTAGGCGACGAACGTATCGGTCGCGGCGACACGCTTGACCGGTGCGTCGAGCCAGGGGAACCCCTGGTCGGCGATGCGGGCGGCGATTTCAGCGCCATACCCCCACGACAGCGAGTCCTCGTACGCGACGAGCACCTTGTTCGTCTTGCGGATCGAGCGCTCGACCGCGTCCCAGTCGACGGGCGACAGCGTGCGCAGATCGATCACCTCGACGCTCACGCCGTCCTGCTCCTCGAGCTGCTTGGCGGCGACGAGCGCGCGCTGCACGACGGCGCCGTAGGTGACCACGGTCAAGTGCGTCCCTTCCCGCACGACCTTCGCCTTCCCGAAGGGGATCATGAAGTTGGGGCCGGGATACGGGGCTTTGTTGTAGGTCTGCCGGTAGAGGTGCTTGTGCTCGAGGAAGAGGACGGGATCATCGCAGCGGATAGCGGTGCGCAACAGGCCGTTGGCGTCGAGCGCTGTCGCCGGACACACCACTCGCAGGCCCGGCACGGAGGTGAACACCACGGCGCCCGTCTGCGAGTGATACACCGAGCCGCCCTTCAAGTAGCCACCGTACGTGACGCGCACGACGGCCGGGCAGCTGAACTGGTTGTTGGAGCGCCACCGTAGCGTGGCGAGCTCATTGCGGAGCTGATGGTACGCGGGCCAGATGTAGTCGAAGAACTGGATCTCCACCACGGGCTTCAGGCCCCGCGTGGCGAGGCCGATCGCCCGGCCAACGATGTTGGCCTCGGCCAGCGGCGAGTTGTAGACGCGGTCGCTCCCGAACTGGCGCTGCAGCCCCCAGGTGACCTTGAAGACCCCGCCCTTCCCCTTCACGTCCTTCAAGAACTCCTCGCGGCTGCAATCGGCCACGTCCTCGCCGAAGGCGAGGATGCGCGGGTCGCGCGTCATCTCGTCCTTGAGACAGGCGTTGAGCAGATCCACCATCGTCGTGGGATCGCCGGAGAACTGCGGATCGTCCTCGGTGTCAAACTGCTCCGAGGTGGGGTCCACGTCGGGCGAGTAGATGTAGTGTAGCGCCGATTCAGGTTTCGGCTGCGGCGAGGCGAGCGCGATGTCCGCCGCGACCTGCACCTCTTCGTCCACCTGGGTGCGGATCGCCTCGAGTTCGGCCTCGGTGGCGACGCCCTCGCGGACCAGTCGCTTGGAGAAGGTCACCAGACAGTCGCGCTTGGCCTCTTCCTCGCGCTCCTGGGGCGGCCTGTAGAGGATCTCGTCGTCCGAGAGCGAATGGGAGTAGGGCCTCGTGACGCGGGCGTGGACGAGGGCCGGGCCCTGGCGCTTGCGGCAATGCTCGGCGGCGCGGGTGAGCGCCTCGTAGGAGGCGACCGGATCGGTCCCGTCCACCTCTTCGACGAGTAAGTCCGGGAAGCCGCGGATCAGCTTGGAGATCGACCCCCCGGCCGTCTGCACCTCGACGGGCACGGAGATCGCGTAGCCGTTGTCCTCGATCAGGAACAGCACGGGGAGCCTGAGGTTGCTGGCGCTGTTCAGCGCCTCGAAGAACTCCCCTTCGCTCGTCGTGCCGTCGCCGGCGGACACGTACGCGACCTCGTCTCCGCGCACCGGCTTGTCGGCGACGTCCTCCAGGGCCGAATAGCGCAGCCAGGCCTCGGCGCAGCCGACGGCCTGGAGGAACTGCGTGCCGGTGGGGCTCGACTGGCTCACGATGTTGAGCGCCTTATGCCCCCAATGGGACGGCATCTGGCGCCCGCCGGAGTTAGGGTCGTCGGCGGCGCCGACGGCGGACAGCAGCATCTCCGTCGGCGTCATGCCGAGGGTGAGGCAGATGGCGCGGTCGCGGTAGTAGGGATAGAACCAGTCGTAGGCGGGCCGCAGCGCTTTTCCCGCCGCCACGAGGACGGCCTCGTGCCCGGCCCCGGAGATCTGGAAGAAGATCTTGTTCTGCCGCTTGAGCTGGATCTCCTTGTCGTCGATCCGGCGGGAGAGGTACATCAGCCGGAAGATGTCGAGGAGGTCCGCCTTGGCGAGCGGCGCGGGCTGCCGGGTGGTCCGAGGTTGGGTCGGCGCTCGGGTTCTGGTGGCCATGGCTCGAAAGATA
>WNFW01000781.1_pt1 | contig 33698 bp, 35 predicted proteins | sample 5400131 | NCBI WGS metagenome assembly WNFW01 (sample SAMN13153362, study PRJNA577476) | soil metagenome | isolation source: 20 cm soil or saprolite under grassland replicate 1 | place: USA:California | collected 2016-06-15 | reverse complement strand
AATCGGACGCGGGCCGATCCTTCGGCGATGAATCTTTCTCCTCGCGGACGTATCCGGTATTAGCCCAAGTTTCCCTGAGTTATTCCGAACCGAAGGGCACGTTCCCACGTGTTACTCACCCGTCTGCCACTCCTGTATTTCTACAGGCGTTCGACTTGCATGTGTTAGGCCTGCCGCCAGCGTTCGCTCTGAGCCAGGATCAAACTCTCAGGTTGGATGAGAACTTGAACCGGCTGATCACAACGTTTGACGAGGTCCGTCACCTCAAGATCGCTTTCGCGACCCCATGGTGTGACCTGAAACGTGTACCGCCGAAGTCTCGTCCGGCCGCACCCTCTCGCGAGGAGGCGGCCCGCAAGGACCCCGCCGTCCACGTTTCTCTTTCTTCCGATTCACCTGTCAAACAGCCCGGGACCGGGGTGGTCCCGCCCGCCGAAGCCCCGGAGAACCATCGAAGCCCGCGCTTCCGATGGTTGATCGGAAGCTGGTCTACGAGCATCTCAGTGAGGGCTTCGTAGGCGCGCCATCGCGCCGAAGCGGGCGGCGCGCCGTGGAGAATGTATATATGCCCCCGGCTTTTCGCTTGTCAACCGCCGCCGGGCCGATTTCGCCGCGCCGAATTCCGTGCCAGCCCTTGTGGGCCGGGTGAGAGAAAACCGCAATCCCTGTGTGGGCTTGGGGTCCGGGCAGCCGCGCCGTACTGCGGCCACATTCCTCGGTCGTCCTTGCGAGTTGGGGATCGCGAATCCAAGTCATGCGGCCAGCCGGATCCGGTCGTTGATGGACCGGGGGGTGCACGGCATCGTGGTCTCCTCGAACGGGGGTAGCCGGGCCAACCGGCGCCGCGGGTTCCGCGGCAATGCGCGCAACGGCGCGCCGGGGACGACAACTTGGACCAGGGCAAGCTGCGCGGCCCGTCACGACTGCGTGCGGAATCGGATTCCGGCGATTTCGGCCAGGAGCCGCCGCTCTCCGTCGACGGCGGCAATCCCGGCTTCGTCGACCGCCGCCGCGTTTCGGTGCAATGGTTCAGCGGGACGGTGCTCACCGGGCTATGCGGCGCGGCGCTGATGGGCGGCGCTGTCTACGCCGCCCTCGACGGCGAAACCACCTTCGGGGCCGTTCCCGAACGCATCGAGGCGGCCTTGCGCGGCACGCTCGCCGGCATCAGCGATCGGCTCGGCGCGACCGCCCGCAAGACCGACAAACTTCCCACCGCGAGCGAGATCAATGCCGCCCGCCAAGTCATCCGGGTCTCGACCATGGCTCGCGTCGGCGACCGCGAGGTGGTCCGGGTCAGACCCTTCATCCGCGTGGCATCGAACCTGTCGCTGTCGGCTTCGGAACTCTCCGCCAACATCCCGCCGTTCAACCTGCAAAAGCTGCTCGCCGATGCCTCGCCGTCCGGCGCCGCCGATGCCGCTCCCGAGGCCGAGCCCGACGCCGAGGTTTCGTTCCTCACCCGGGATTTGGCCGCGCTGCTGCCGAAGGCGAAGATTGCCGCAATCCTCCCGCTCGAGGAGATCGTGACGCGGGTGCGCGATGTGGCCGAATGGGCGACCGGCTCGGTCCGCTCGGCGGTCAATGCCGGGCTGCAGCCCGGAACCAAGCTCGCCTATGCGGCGGAGGGCAATCTCGATCCTTATGTCGGCTTCGAGGCTCGCATCGTCCCGGAGAACATCACGCTGCTGCCCAAGACCGCCAATCAGACGACCGGCGGCAATTCCTGGAACGAGCGCACGGTGACGGCGAAGAAAGGCGAATCCGTCGGCGCGATCCTGCAGCGCGACTTCGGCGCCACCCCCGAGGAGATCAAGGCGATCGCCGCCGTGCTCGGCCCGCGCGGCCGCGACGGCGCGCTCAAAGACGGCCAGAAGCTGCGCATCCTGGTGGCGCCCGGCGAAGCCGGCCAGCAGCGGCTGCAGCCGATCCGCGTGATCCTGCTCGGCGACAGCGGCATCGAGGCGGTCGTGGCGCTGTCGGATGCCGGCAAATACGTCGCGGTCGACGTCCAGCACATCGACAACGAAGTCGCCGAAGCGGACGAGGACGACGAGAATCCCAACGCCGTGCGGCTCTACCAGAGCATCTATGAGACGGCGCTGCGCAACCAGGTGCCCCGTCCCGTCATCGACGATGTGATCCGCATCTATTCCTACGACGTCGACTTCCAGCGGCGGGCGCAGCCCGGCGATTCCTTCGAAGTGCTGTTCGCGGGCGAGGACGATCCCGGCGAAGCCAAGAACGACGTGCTGTTCACCGCATTGACCGTCGGCGGCGAGACCAAGCGATATTTCCGCTATCAGGCACCCGACGACAATTTGGTCGACTATTATGACGAGAGCGGCAAGAGCGCCAAGAAATTCCTGGTCCGCAAGCCGGTCACGCTCGGCATGATGCGCTCGGGCTTCGGCGTCCGCCGGCATCCGATCCTCGGCTACATGAAGATGCACACCGGCGTCGACTGGGCCGCGCCCAACGGCACGCCGATTTACGCCTCCGGCAACGGAAACGTCGAGAAGGTCGGCTGGGAATCCGGCTACGGCAAGTACGTGCGGCTGCGCCACGCCAACGGCTACCAGACCGCGTATGGTCACATGTCCGGGTTCGCCCGCGGGCTGCAATCGGGGGCGCGCGTGCACCAGGGGCAGATCATCGGCTATGTCGGCTCGACGGGACTGTCGACCGGCGCTCACCTCCACTACGAGATCATGGTGAACGGCCGCTTCGTCGATCCGATGCGCATCAAGCTGCCGCGCGGCCGCGTGCTGGAAGGCCCGGTGCTCGCCGGCTTCGAGCGCGAGCGCGAGCGGCTCGAAGCGCTGCTCAGCCGCGCGCCCGCCCGCATGGCGCAGACCGGACAGGCGGCGAGCCGCTAACCCACCGCCCGTGAGGAGGCTCGTTACGCCGCCTGCGCGGCCGCTTCGCCGTTGAACACCAGGCCGTGGGCGCCCGCCGAGATCACCACCCGTTCGCCGTCCTTGATGCGACCGGAGAGAATGAACTCGGCCAAGGGATCCTGCACCGATTTCTGGATCACCCGCTTGAGCGGCCGGGCGCCGTAGGCCGGATCCCAGCCCTTCTCCGCGAGCCATTCGCGCGCCGAGGGCTCGAGCACGACCGTGATTTTCCGGTCCTCGAGCAACTTCGCCAGCCGCCGCATCTGGATGTCGACGATGCGGGTCATCTCCGGCCGCTTGAGCCGGTGGAACAGGATGATCTCGTCCACGCGGTTGAGGAACTCGGGACGGAAGCTCGCGCGCACCACCGCCATGACCTGGTCGCGCACGGCGTCGGTGTCCTGGCCGTCCGGCTGGTTGACCAGATACTCGGAGCCGAGGTTCGAGGTCATCACGATCAGCGTGTTGCGGAAGTCGACGGTGTGGCCCTGCCCGTCGGTGAGCCGCCCGTCGTCGAGCACCTGCAGCAGCACGTTGAAGACGTCGGGATGCGCCTTCTCGATCTCGTCGAACAGCACGACCTGGTAGGGCCGGCGCCGCACCGCCTCGGTGAGCGCGCCGCCTTCCTCATAGCCGACGTAGCCCGGGGGCGCGCCGATCAGGCGCGCGACCGAATGCTTCTCCATGTACTCGGACATGTCGAGGCGGATCAGCGCCTGCTCGTCGTCGAACAGGAATTCGGCGAGCGCCTTGGTGAGCTCGGTCTTGCCGACCCCGGTCGGGCCCAGAAACATGAACGAGCCGATCGGCCGGTGCGGATCCTGCAGGCCGGCCCGCGCGCGGCGCACCGCGGTCGAGACCGCGTGCACCGCCTCGGCCTGGCCGACGACGCGCTTGCCGATCTCGTCTTCCATCCGCAGCAGCTTATCGCGCTCGCCTTCCAGCATTCGCTCGACCGGCACTCCGGTCCAGCGCGAGACGACCTGGGCAACGTGATCGGCGGTGACCGCCTCTTCGACCAGCGCGCCGTCGCCGGCCGCGGATTCTACCGATTTGAGCTTCTTCTCGAGCTCGGGAATGCGGCCGTAGGCGAGCTCGCCGGCACGCTGATATTCGCCGCGGCGCTGCGCATCGGCGAGTTCGTTGCGCGCCTGATCGAGCTCGGTCTTGAGTTTCTGGGCGTCCGAAAGCTTGTCCTTCTCGGCCCTCCAGCGCGCGGTGAGCGCCGAGGATTGCTCCTCGAGGCCAGCGAGCTCCTTCTCGAGCCGCGCCAAGCGATCCCTGGAAGCGGGATCGGCTTCCTTGCGCAACGCTTCCTGCTCGATCTTGAGCCGGACGATTTCCCGGTCCAGCGAATCGAGCTCCTCCGGCTTGGAATCCACCTGCATTTTCAGCCGTGCCGCCGCCTCGTCGATCAGGTCGATGGCCTTGTCGGGCAGGAACCGCTCGGTGATGTAGCGGTGCGACAGCGTCGCGGCGGCCACGATGGCGCTGTCGGTGATGCGCACGCCGTGATGCAGTTCGTATTTCTCCTTCAGGCCGCGCAGGATCGAGACGGTGTCCTCGACCGAGGGTTCGGAGACGAACACCGGCTGGAAGCGCCGCGCCAACGCGGCGTCCTTCTCGACGTGCTTCTTGTATTCGTCGAGCGTGGTGGCGCCGATGCAGTGCAGTTCGCCGCGTGCCAGCGCCGGTTTCAGCAGATTGGAGGCGTCCATCGCCCCTTCGGCCTTGCCGGCCCCGACCAGCGTGTGCATCTCGTCGATGAACAGGATGATGCCGCCTTCGGCCGCGATGATCTCCTGGAGCACCGATTTGAGCCGCTCCTCGAACTCGCCGCGATATTTCGCACCGGCGATGAGCGCGCCCATGTCGAGCGCCAACAGCTGCTTGTCGGCGAGGCTCTCGGGGACGTCACCATTGACGATGCGCAGCGCCAGCCCTTCGACGATGGCGGTCTTGCCGACGCCGGGCTCGCCGATCAGCACCGGATTGTTCTTGGTGCGCCGGGACAGCACCTGGATGGTGCGGCGGATCTCGTCGTCGCGGCCGATGACCGGATCGAGCTTGCCGGCGCGGGCGGCTTCGGTGAGGTTGCGGGCGTATTTCTTGAGCGCATCATAGGCGCTCTCGGCCGAGGCGCTATCGGCGGTGCGGCCCTTGCGCAAGGCGTTGATCGCAGCATTCAAATTTTGCGGCGTGACTCCGGCTCGCACAAGGATCTTGCCGGCTTCGCTCTCCTTGTCGAGCGCGAGCGCGAGCAGCAGCCGCTCGACCGTCACATAGCCGTCGCCGGCTTTTTCCGCGGCCTTTTGCGCGGCGTCGAACACGCGCGCCGTTGCCGGCGCAAGATAGAGCTGCCCGCCGCCGGCCCCGGAAACTTTGGGGAGCTTGGCAAGGCTCGCCTCGACCGCGGCGAGCGCCTCGCGGGAACGGCCCCCGGAACGGTCGATCAGGCCGGCCGCGAGCCCCTCCGGATCGTCGAGCAGCACCTTGAGGATGTGCTCGGGGGCGAACTGCTGGTGGCCTTCGCGTAGCGCCAGCGATTGCGCGGATTGCACGAAACCGCGGGCGCGGTCCGTGTATTTCTCGAAATCCATGTCGAACTCCCTCGGCCTGCTCCGCCCGCCCGAACGGCACGGTCGGAACATCGTCATCGGACGTATTGAATGCCCAGGACCCCGGTACGGCGGTCCGTGCAAGGATGTAGGAGGGGTAGGCCCAGCGCGGAAGGGGCGGAACCGGATTTTCATAGGCTGGCCAGCAGTGCGCGGCGGCCTTAATCAAACGACCAGGAAAGGGGCAGAGCGGATGGACAAGGCGGCGAAGATCGAGGCGATCTACCGGTATCCGGTCAAGGGTCTCAGCGCCGAGAGTCTGGCGTCGACGCGGCTGACCTTGGGCGAAACCATTGCGGACGACCGGCTCTACGCCATCGAGAACGGCCCGTCCGGTTTCGATCCCGCGGCTCCCGCGTATCTGCCCAAGCAGCGCTTCCTGATGCTGATGCGCAACGAGCGTCTGGCCCGGCTCGAGGCCCGGTTCGATGTTGCGACTCATGTGCTCGCAATCGAGCTGGAAGGTGCGAGGGTCGTCTGCGGGGATCTGCGCACGCCAACGGGCCGCGCCAGCATCGAGCGCTTCTTCGGGGAATTCTGCGCCGACGAGCTACGCGGACCGCCGCGAGTGCTGCACGGGAACGGCCACAGCTTCTCCGACGTCGCGCGCAAGGTCGTGTCGATCATCAATCTGGCTTCGGTCGCTGCAATCGAGGACGCGATCGGCGCACCGGTCGATCCGCTGCGCTTTCGCGGCAACCTCTATGTCGCGGGCTGGCCGGCGTGGCACGAGTTCGCGCTGCTGGATCGCGAGATCGGCATCGGCGCGGCCGCGCGGGTGAAGACCGTCAAGCGCATCCGGCGCTGCGCGGCAACCGAGGTCGATCCTCGAACCGCCGCCCGCGATCTGCCGATCCCCGGGACGCTGTTGCAACGCTTCGGACATGGCGATTGCGGGGTCTACGCCGAGGTGGTGGCGGACGGCGAGATCGCGCTGGGCGATGCGGTGGCGGAAGGCTAAGCCAAGAGCCGAGCGGCATACGCACTGTCCCTTTTCCCTTGTTGTGGGAGAGGGTGGCGAGTTGCGAGCGTTGCGAGCAACGAGCCGGGTGAGGGGTATCTTATTTAAAGTCGAACCCCTCACCCGGCCGATCCTCGTTAATCACTCGGATCTGCCACCCTCTCCCACAACAAGGGGAGAGGGAAAGCGCGCTGCCGGCTCAGCCTGAGGTATCTGAACAAACAACGCAGCGAACGGGCTTAATGGTTGCGGCTCAGCAGAAACACAGCCTGCTCGCCGAACAGGTTCCAGAACCACCACGGCGCGTTGAGGCGGAGCGGCTTGCCCCAGGCGTTGAGCGCCACCGCGCGCTCCATTTTGACCCCGATCGCCGTGCACAGGTCGCGGAAATCCTTGATCGTGCAGAAATGGATGTTCGGCGTGTCGTACCAGCTGTACGGCAGATTGTCGGTCCGGGGCATGCGTCCGCCGAGCAGGATCCGCAGGCGGATGCCCCAATGGCCGAAATTGGGGAAGGACACGATAGCGCACCGGCTGATGCGCAGCATGTGCTCGAGCACCCGGCGGGGATGGCGGGTCGCCTGCAGCGTCTGCGACAGGATCACGTAATCGAAGGAATCGTCGGGATAGTCGACCAGGTCGGTGTCGGCGTCGCCTTGGATGACCGCTAGTCCCTTGGCGACGCACTCGTTCACGCCCTCCCGCGAAATCTCGATGCCGCGGCCGTCGACGCCGCGCCGCTCCGCCAGGATCCGCAGGAGCTCGCCGTCGCCGCATCCCACGTCGAGCACCTTGGCGCCGCGCTCGACCATGTCGGCGACGAGCAGGAAATCGACGCGGGCGCCGCCCTGCGCGCGCGCCGCCTCGGCCATGGTGAGATCCCGGGTGAGGCGCTTGAGCATCATGATTTGCCGGGCTTAAGCCCGCGCAATCTGCCGGCGCCCTCGAGGAAGCCGCGTACGATGGCGAACAGCTCGGGTTCCTCCAGCAGGAAGGCGTCGTGCCCCTTGTCGGTCTCGATCTCGGCGAAGGAGACCGGGGCACTCGCGGCATTGAGCGCGTGGACGATGGCGCGGGATTCCGCGGTCGGAAACAGCCAGTCGCTGGTGAACGAGACGACGCAGAACCGCGTGCGCGTCCCGTGGAATGCTTGCGCCAGCACGCCGCCGTAATCGGCAGTGAGATCGAAATAGTCCATCGCGCGAGTCAGATACAGATAGCTGTTGGCGTCGAAGCGCTCGACGAAGGAGATGCCCTGATGCCGCAGATAGTTCTCGACCTGGAAGTCGGCATCGAACGAGAAGGTGGGATTGGAGCGGTCCTGCAGCCGACGGCCGAACTTGCGGTGCAGAGCCGCATCCGACAGATAGGTGATGTGCGCGCCCATGCGCGCCACCGCGAGCCCGCGGTGCGGATTGGTGCCCTCGAGCTGATAACGGCCGCCGCGCCAGTCGGGGTCGGCCATCACCGCCTGGCGGCCGACCTCGTGGAAGGCGATGTTCTGCGCCGAATGCCGGGTCGACGCCGCGATCGGCAGCGCCGCGAACACCCGTTCCGGGTAACTGGCCGCCCATTGCAGGACCTGCATGCCGCCCATCGAGCCGCCGGCGATCGCAAACAGCGACGGCACGCCCAGATGGTCGAGCAGCATCGCCTGCGCCCGCACCATGTCGCGGATGGTGATCACCGGAAAGTTCAGGCCCCACGGCTCGCCCGTCGCCGGATTGATGGAGGAGGGCCCGGTGGTTCCCATGCAGGCGCCCACCACGTTCGGGCAGATGACGAAATAACGCTCGGTGTCGATTGGCCGGCCGGGACCCACCATGGTCTCCCACCAGCCCGGCTTGCCGGTGACCGGATGCACATTGGCGACGTGCTGATCGCCGGTGAGCGCGTGGCAGATCAGGACCGCATTCGAGCGCTCGGCATTGAGCTCGCCGTAGGTCTGATAGGCGATCTGGAACGGGGTCAGATCGATGCCGGCATCGAGCCGCAGCGGTTTTTCCGGCCCGAACCGCACCAGCGGCGATTGCGGGTTCTCCGCCTCGCGGGAGCGGCCCGTCGCGTCGCGTACTATGCTGAGGCTGGCATCGGCCATCGCGGCGCTCTCGTTACAACTACAAAACTACGGCTCCCGGCCGAACCGGATCCGGTCCTGCGTCAACACCGGCGCCGCCGGGCGTAGGTAGGGAAACCGTGCCGCAACGTCAACGTTTTCTTTGATTTCGCCGTGCTTGGCACCTATCAATGGCGACGCAAGGGCGGCGGGTTTTCCCGATTTATTGATCAACGATGGACAAGCATGGCCGACGGACCTTCGCTCGCCGAGCTCAGACGCGAGATCGACCGGATCGACGCGGCGATGCACGCGCTTCTCATCGAGCGCAGCGAGATCATCGACCGGCTGATCCGCGCCAAGCGCACTCAGGAGTCCGGATCGGCGTTCCGGCCGGCGCGCGAGGCCGAGATGATGCGCCGGCTGGTGGAGCGCCATCGCGGCATCCTGCCGCTCGACACCGCCGAGAGCATCTGGCGGGTGATCATCGCCACCTTCACCTATGTTCAGGCGCCTTACGCGGTGCACGCGGATCTCTCCTCGGGCGAATCGGCCATGCGGGATTCGGCCCGCTTTCATTTCGGCTTCACGGTGCCGTTCGTGGCCCACATGGGAGCCGCGGCCGCGGTCGCGGCGGTATCGGCTTCGAAGGGCGATCTCGCGCTGGTGCCGGCAACGCTGGTGGCGGGCGTCCCGGCGTGGTGGCCGGCGCTCGAAGGCGAGCGCGAGCCGAAGATCATCGCGCGGCTGCCGTTCGTCGAGCGGGCCGATCATCCGGCCGGCCTGCCGGTGTTCGTGGTGTCGCGTTCGGCGCCCGACGCCATGGTGAGGGAAGTGGAAGTGTGGAGCGTCAAGGTGGCGGGCTGGGGCGTGGCGGCGTCGCGGGCGATCGCGCCGCTCGCCCACGTGCTCGCGGTACCGGACCGCGTCTCCGACGGGGCTGCGCTGCTCGTCTCGGTGCCGCAGGGCCGAACGCTCGACGAGATCGGCGCGGCGCTGGTCGCGGCCGGTGCCTCGATCGCGTCCGCGGCCCTCGTCGGCAGCCATGCCACGCGCTATACGGTCGCCGCGTCCGGATTGGTGGCGAGCGGCCGCTGACCGGTCGAGCTTGATTCCCGGCGCCATCGGCACCAGAACACGCGCGGCCGCTTCGCTCGGCCGAACGGCCGCGACCGGAGTTTTCGATGTCCGCACGACAGCGTCCCGAACCGCGTCCCGGCGTGCTGGCGATCGAGGCCTATGTGCCGGGCAAGAGCAGCGCGCCCGACGTAGCCAAAGTGTTCAAGCTGTCGTCGAACGAGACGCCGCTCGGACCGAGCCCCAAGGCGCTCGAGGCCTACCATGCCGCTGGCGCCACGCTGGCGGAATACCCCGACGGCTCGGCTTCGGCGCTGCGCGAGGCGATCGGCCGCGCGTTCGGCCTCGACCCGGCGCGCATCATCTGCGGGGCGGGGTCGGACGAACTGCTGCATCTCTTGGCGCAAGCCTTTCTCGGGCCGGGCGAGGAGGCGATCCACACCACCCACAGCTTCCTGGTCTATCCGATTGCGACGCTGGCGGCCGGCGGGACGCCGGTCGTAGCCGGCGAAAAGCACTACACGGCGCACGTCGACACGATCCTCGCCGCGGTGAGCCCGCGCACGAAGATCGTCTTCATCGCCAACCCCAACAATCCGACCGGCACCTATCTGCCGTTCGACGAAATCCAACGTCTGCGCCGCGCATTGCCCAAACCCGTGCTGCTGGTGCTCGACGCCGCCTACGCCGAATACGTCCGGCGCAACGACTACGAATCCGGGCTCGAGCTCGTCGCCACCTCCGACAACGTGGTGATGTGCCGGACCTTCTCGAAGATTCACGGATTGGCCGCGCTTCGCCTGGGCTGGCTCTATGGTCCGGCTCACGTCGTCGATGCGCTCAATCGCATCCGCGGACCCTTCAACGTCAGCCAGCCGGCGATCGCTGCGGGCGTCGCCGCGATCGAGGACACCAATCACGTCGAGGCTTCGGCCGCCCACAACGCGCGCTGGCTGCCGTGGCTCACCGAGGAGATCGGCAAGCTCGGGCTCGCAGTGACGCCGAGCGTCGCCAATTTCGTGCTGATCCATTTTCCCAGCGATAAAGGGCGCACGGCCCAGGATGCCGACGCGTTCCTGACCCGGCGCGGCCTCATCCTGCGGCGGCTGGAGCCCTATCATCTGCCGGGCGCGCTGCGGCTCACCGTCGGCAGCGAGGAGGCCAATCGTCTATTGGTCGAGGCGCTGGCGCAATTCATGGGTGCGGCGGCGTGAGCGAGCCTTTGTTCGAGCGGCTGGCGCTGATCGGGGTCGGCCTCATCGGCTCCTCGATTGCGCGCGCCGCGCGCGCCTGCGGCGCCGCGCGCACAATCGTCGCCACCGCGCGTTCCGCGGCGACGCGCCGACGCGCGGCCGAGCTTGAGCTCGCCGATGAGGTGGCGGCCACGAACGGCGCGGCGGTGAAGGACGCCGATCTCGTGATCGTCTGCGTTCCGGTCGGCCAATGCGGCGCGGTCGCCGCCGAGATCGGCCCGCATCTCAGAGAGGGCGCGATCGTCTCCGACGTCGGCTCGGTCAAGGCTCAGGTCGCGCGCGACATGGCGCCTCATCTGCCGGCCGGCATTCATTTCGTGCCGGCGCATCCCGTCGCCGGCACCGAATATTCCGGACCCGACGCGGGCTTCGCCGAGCTGTTCGTCAACCGCTGGTGCATCCTCACCCCGCCCGAACATGCCGATCCGGCCGCCGTCGAGCGACTCTCGGCGTTCTGGCAGGCATTGGGGTCGAGCGTGGAGACGATGTCGGCCGAGCATCACGACCTGGTGCTCGCGATCACCAGCCACGTGCCGCATCTGATCGCTTACACGATCGTGGGAACGGCCGACGATCTCGAGGCGGTGACCCGTTCCGAGGTGATGAAGTTTTCCGCGGGCGGCTTTCGCGACTTCACCCGCATCGCCGCATCCGATCCCACCATGTGGCGCGACGTCTTTCTCGCCAATCGCGAGGCCGTGCTGGAGATGCTGGGAAGGTTCAACGAGGACCTCGCCGCCCTGGCGCGGGCGATCCGCTGGGCCGACGGCGACGCTTTGTTCGATCTATTCACGCGGACGCGCGCGGTTCGCCGCGGCATCGTCGAGCTCGGCCAGGATTCCGGAGCGCCGGATTTCGGCCGCACCCATGCTCCGCTGCCGCTCGCGCCCCTGCCGCGGCCCTACGCGGCCGACGGCGAGTAATGGGCGCCCAATAGCTCGAACTACTTGGATTCCGCCTTCTCATACAGCGGTGCGGTGCGGCCGAGCGCGAGCGGCCCGAGCGAAACCGCGCCGTCGGCGAACCGCAGCGGCATGGTGACCGCACGCCGGCCTTCGAGCTCCGCCGGCTGGCCGAGAAAGCCCAGCAGGCTCGTGCCCATGCCGGCAAGCGAGCCCGAGATGGTCACGCCCGGAAACAGCGGCTTGAGCACATTGAGGTCGAATCCCGCGACCGTCATGCGCAGCGTGCCGTCGAGGCGCCCTTGCGGGCTGAGGCCGAGGCTGCCCGCCCCGACCGCGATCATATCGCCGCGTTGCAGGCGCGCATGTTCGATTTCGAGCCGGCCGCCCGCACCTTGCAGCTGACCCAGCAGCGCCGCAAGCGATCTCGGCGTGAGATCCTTGAGCCCGCGCAGGACCGCCGTGGCCTCGAAATCGATCGGCTGCGGCATGAGCGAGCCGGCGGCGGGCGAGGCCGCATCGGTGAACCGCGCCGCGAGATCGAGCACGGGCCGGCCCGGCGTCGAGTCGGGATCGAGCCGCACATGCAGTTCCATATGCTTGGCGGTCAGCAGGGTCTGCGAACCGGCCGGGCTCTTCTGGTCGAGCCGGAATTGATCGACCGCGAGCGAGATGCGCTCGGGGGTAGGCGGCAGCCCGCGGACGCTGGTCTGTGCCAGCGTCCAGTCGGCGACGAGCGACACTCCGCCGTTCGGCGCCTCGAACGTGAGCGGCGCCTCGACTTCCGCGATCAGCAGATTGGGCCGGTAGACCTGCGCTACGACGAGGAGGTCCTTGGCTGTGACCACGAACGGGGGATCGGCGCTGCGCATTTGCGCCCCCGCCGCGGTGCAGCGCACCTCGATGCGGAACGGATAGCCGGCGAGGTTCTCGGACGCACAGGTGTAGAGGCGGCCGGATTGCGCCTCGCGCGCGCGCCAGGCCGTGATCGAGGCTTGGGCCACGGAGGAGGCATGAAACCACAAGGCGGTCCATCCGGCGGCAAGCGCCACGAACAAGGCGAACGGCAGAACGACCTGCCAGGACCGGCGGGAGCCCGAGCAAGGCAGCTTTAGCCGAGTTTTCGGGCCGCCGGAACGCGCGAATCGTCATGGTCCGTAGCCCGGATGGAGCGCCCGCGCAGCGGGTGCGTAATCCGGGGGTCGAGTTCGCCGCTCGAAGTCCCCGCTTTTCGCGGGGACGGTGGCCTCCGGCCGCCGAATTGCCTCTCCTCCGCCGAGCTGTTAGGCGGGGTTCGCGCTTGATCCGCTCCGGATGCCGCCCGCTCGCCGATGGACGCTTCGCCCGCCGCCAAAACCGAAGACCTTTGGGTGTTCGCCTACGGCTCGCTGATGTGGCGACCGGGGTTTTCGTACCTCGAGCGCGTGTCGGCGCGGCTCTACGGCGCACATCGCGCGCTGTGCGTACTCTCCCACGTCCATCGCGGCACGCCGGAGCGGCCGGGCTTGGTTCTGGGGCTCGACCGCGGCGGCACCTGCCGCGGCATTGCCTACCGGACCCCTGCAAAGCATCGGGACGCCACGGTTGCGTATCTGCGCGGGCGCGAGCAGGTCACGGCGGTCTACCGCGAGACCGTGCGGACCGTGCTGCTCGACGGCGACGCGGGGCGCCGGATACAGGGGCTTTGCTTCATGGTCGACCGCTCGCATCCGCAATATGCCGGCGAGCTCGATCTTGCTTCCCAGCTGCATTATGTCCGCCAGGGTCACGGGCGCTCGGGAGCCAATCGCGACTACGTGCTCGCGACCGTAAAAGAGCTCGAGGCGCTCGGCTTTCGCGACCGGGATCTGCATCTCCTCGCCGAGCGCCTGCATGGCGTGCACGAGGCGCACGGCGGAGCCGGGTAGCTCCGTAGTCCGGATGGAGCGAAGCGTAATCCGGGACCCCTTTCCCGGATTGCGCGGCGCTGCGCGCCGCTCCATCCTGGCTACGAGGTCTGCTCGCCTTCGGCGATGAGCCGTGCGGTCGCGGTCTCGATCTCGTGCTGCAGCCGGGCCAAGAACGCGTCGGGCGCAAGCCCGGGCGGGATCGGATCGAGAATTTCGACGCGGACCACGCCCGGATGGCGCAGGAACGAGCGGCGCGGCCACACCAGACCGGAATTGAGCGCGACCGGCAGGCACGGCGCGCCGGTCGCGGCATAGAGCTTGGCGACCCCGAATTTGTAGGCGGGCGGGGCTCCGGCGGCGCGGCGGGTGCCTTCGGGGAAGATGATGATCTGCCGGCCGCGGCCGATCTCGAATTTCGCCCGCTCCGTCATCGCGAACAGCGCCTGCGATCCCGCGCCGCGATCGACCGAGATCATGTCGGCCCGCCGCATGCACCAGCCGAACACCGGGATCCACATCAGCTCGCGCTTGACGATGAAGGTGGGATCGGCGAACAGCGGCAGCAGCGCGAAGGTTTCCCAGACCGACTGGTGCTTGGCGGCGACGATCAGGGGTCCCCGCGGGATCTTGTCGAGCCCGCACCATTCCACCTCGATGCCGCAGATCGCGCGCAACAGCCGCAGGTTGGTCCGCCCCCACGATTTGGCGACGCCGAGCATCGCGTGGCGCGGGAACGGCAGCGCCGCCAGCGCGACGAGCAAATAGAGGACCAGCGTCAGATAGAATGCGAGGTTGAACGCGGCCGAACGCAGCGCGATCGAACCGGTCGGACCGGATCGAGGCGCGCGCCGGGAGGCACGGTCAGCTCCTGGTGCGGCTCCGGTCACCGGCGAAATCCGTCGAGGCGGATGCGGGCTCGAGCCGCGTGCGGACCTGGGCGACGAGATATTTCACGTATTCGAAGAACAGCAGCCGCATCGAGGCCGCGGTCCACCACGGTTCGTTGCGCATCTTCTCGCTGATCACCGGAAACGGGATCAGCTCGACGTCGGGCATTTGCCAGGCGAGCTCCACCATGGTGCGCGGCATGTGATAGCTCGACGTGACGACGATCAGCGAGCGAAAGCCCCGGTTCTTGACCCAATGCCGGGTCTCCACCGCGTTGCCCAGCGTGTTGACCGCCGAGTGATCGAGATCGACGCAGCAGGCCAGCAGGCGGGCATATTCCGGCACGGTGCGGGCGATCTCGCCGGTCGTGGTGCCGCGGTGCACGCCGCTGATCAGCAGCCGCTTGCCGCGCCCTGCCGCCAGCAGCTCGATGCCATCGAGGATGCGCGAGGCGCCGCCGGTGAGCACGACGATGCCGTCGGCGCTGCGGGCGAGCGCGACCTCCTCGCTCGGCATGCGCCAGACGAACCACAGGAAGCCGGCCGCGAACAGCACCGGCACGGCGATCAGGATCGCGAGCGCCGCGCCCAACGCCCGCTTGAGGCGCCCGGCCTTGCCGGCCCGATCCGCGGTTGCGGCGTTCCCGGTCATGTCGGCTCCCGGCTTGCATCCCGCCGATCAGGATACCGCAGGGGACCCGGAGCGGTCGATGTCGGCCGGCGTCCTGTGCTCATTCGATCGACGCCAGGGTGCGATAGACGGTCAGTCGCGAGGTGCCCGCGGTGACGACGGCGATCAGCACGACGAGCCCGGCGATGGCGCCATAACCCGCGGCACCGAGGCCGAAGCCGCCGAACAGCGCCGCGAGCTGCTCCTCGGTGGGGGTGCCTTTGAACCAATCCGCCAAGAACCCCGCGATCGCGAACAGCAGCATCGCGGCGGCGCCGCCGATGACACCGCCTTTCAGCCCGAGCCACAGGAAATGCCGCTGGAATTGTCCGGCGATGAACCCGTCCCGGGCGCCGACGAAATGCAGCACCTCGATGACTGGGCGGTTCGCCGCCATCGCGCCGCGGGTCGCGAACGTCACCGACAGCATGGTCGCGGCGACGACGAGCGCGAGCACGCCCAGCCCCGCGGCAACCGCGGTGCGGGCCATGGTCCGCATGCGCTCCACCCAGTCGCGGTGATCGTCGAGACTTGCCTCCGGGACCTCGGCGGCGAGCGCCTTGCGCAGCGAGGCGAGATCCGGGGCGCGGTCCGCAGCCACGCGCAGCACGACCAGGCGCGGCACCGGGAGATCGTCGAATGACAGGTCGGCGCCGAGCCAAGGCTCCAGCAGGCGCGCCGATTCCGCCTTGGAATAGGCCCGGACCCCGACGATGCCCGGGGTCGCAATGGCGAGATCCGCCGCCTTCTTGACCTGAGCGTTGGTGTCGCGACCCTCGACCGGCCGAACCTGGATGGTCACCTCGCGCGCGACCGCCGACTGCCATTCGCCCGCGGCCCCCCGCACCAATACCACCGCGCCCAGCGTCAGCGCCGCCAGGAACGTCATGATCGCCACCACGGCGACGAGCGCGCGGCCGGCAATGGAGTCCGCCGGAACGATCGAGGTCCGATGGGGCGGCATCGCCGCGCCCGGCGGTTCGGATAGGAGAGCCTGTTGCGTCATCGCGTCCATGCGCGCGGAAACCGGGGTCAGTCGTAGACGTGGATCCTGCCTTCGTGCAACACCAGCCGGCGGGCATCGAACAGGTCCATCAGGGCGATGTCGTGGGTGGCGATGATGACCGAGGTGCCCGACTTGTTGAGCTCGACGAACAGGCGCAGCAGCCGCCGGGCGAGCACCGGGTCGACGTTGCCGGTCGGCTCGTCGGCGAGCAGCAGGTGCGGCCGGGCGATGACGGCGCGCGCGATCGCGGCACGCTGCTTCTCGCCTCCCGAGAGCACCGCCGGCAACGCCAGCATCCGTTCGCCCAACCCCACCCAGCGCAGCAGCTCGACCACCTCGTGGCGGTAGCTTGCCTCGTCCTTGCCCAGCACGCGCAGCGGCAGTGCGACGTTCTCATAGGTCGTCATGTGGTCGAGCAGGCGGAAATCCTGGAACACGATACCGACGCGGCGCCGCAGCGTCGCCAGCGAGTCCTTGGAGAGCGTGGCGACGTCGTGGTCGAACAGCGAGATCAAGCCTCGCGTGGGCTTGAGCGAGAGGTACAGCAGCCGCAGCAGCGAGGTCTTGCCGGCGCCCGAGGGGCCGGTGAGGAACTGGAAGGAATGCGGCTCGACGCTGAAGGAGAGGTCGCGCAGGACCTCCGGGCCCAGGCCGTAGCGCAAGCCCACGTTCTCGAATCGGACCACGCCGTCCTCCGAATCGGCCCGCGCTTTTCCTGTTGTCGCGCCGGCGCGCTTAAGGATGCATTAACTATAGGGCCTCACAATCGTTAATCTTTCAGTAACGACATACCGGGCCTCCCCGGCGCAGGATGGGCAACGACGGTCTCGCTCCCTCCGCGCGGGCAGGGAGCTATGTTGTTAGGTCGGCCTGGCGGTCCGGATGTCGTCCAGATCTACCGTGGGCAAAAACCCGCCCCGCGAAGGCGTTCCGCTCCGAGGCTCGGTTGACGGGAACCGGATGCGCATTAGAATACTGCCGGACTGGCGATGGAGTTCGCCGTAACTGCCCTCCGGGCTGATGACTCCTGTCGAAGCACCGCTTATCGAAGCACCGCTTTGATCGGAGTCGCCATGGTTCCCCTCAGAACTGGAGATTCGCGGACAGCCGATCCGGGCGCATGGCCGCGCCTTGGGCCGGATCCTCGCATTCGGCGCGGCCGTGCGGCCGGCGAACGCCAAAAGTCTGCCTCCCATCAGCACCCGAGTCGACGATGACCTACGCTTGGACGCTGGCTGCCCTGTGGCTCGGATTGGCGCTTCTCGCCACGCTGTTCGCACTGTGGTTCCGCGTATCGACGGCGCTGACCGAGATCATCGTCGGAACGCTCGCGCAGCTGATCCTCGGATCCTTCTTCGGCGCCGACGTGCTCGGAGGCAACGAATCCTGGATCAAGTTCCTGGCCGGCGCCGGCGCCATCGTGCTCACGTTCCTGGCCGGCGCGGAGCTCGACCCCGTCGTATTCCGGCGCAATTGGAAGGAAGCGACGGCGCTGGGGCTGATCGGGTTTTTCGCGCCCTTCTTGGGCTGCGCCGCGGCGGCCTATTGGATCCTCGGCTGGGCCTTGATGCCGAGCTGGCTTGCCGGCGTCGCGCTCTCGACCACGTCGGTCGCGGTGGTCTACGCGGTGATGCTCGAATACGGCTTCAACAAGACCGAGTACGGCAAGATCGTGCTGGCCGCCTGCTTCATCAACGACCTCGGCACGGTGCTGGCCCTGGGCTTCATCTTCGCGCCGTTCACGCTGCGAACCTTGCTGTTCGCCGCCGTCTCGGTGGCGGTCTTCGTCGCGCTGCCGTGGCTGACCCCGCGGCTGTTCCGTCGCTACGGCAACCGCCCCTCCGAGCTCGAGGCCAAATATCTGCTGCTGGTGCTGTTCGCCTTGGGGGCGCTGGCAGGCTGGGCGGACAGCGAAGCCGTGCTGCCGGCCTACGTCATCGGCATGGTGCTCGCCGGCACGGTCGGCCGGGATCATGCGCTGATCCGCCGGCTGCGCACGCTCGCGCTCGGGCTGTTGACGCCGTTCTACTTCATCCGCGCCGGGTCGTTCGTGTCCGTGCCGGCGCTCATCGCCGCGCCCGTCGCGTTTCTCGTCCTGCTGGCCGCCAAGATGGTGACCAAGTTCGCCGGCATCTATCCGATCACCAAAGTGTTCGGCTCGCCGCGCAAGGAATCGATGTACACCACGCTGCTGATGTCGACCGGGCTCACGTTCGGCACGATCTCGGCGCTGTTCGGGCTCTCGCACGGCATCATCGATCAGGCCCAGTACTCGGTCGTGGTCGCCGGGGTCGTCGCCAGCGCGGTGATCCCGACGCTGATTGCCAATTGGTTCTTCCTGCCACATCATCTGCTGCCGCGGGAGGAGCCGCAGGCATTGGCGAGTCCAGCCGTGCCGGCGCCGGCGCTCCCTCCCGAGCAAGCCGGCTAGCCGGGATGGCGGGTGATGTTCAGCAAGATCCTGCACGCGAACGACGGCTCGGATCACGCTTTCCATGCGCTGGCGCTGGCGCTCAAGATCGCCAAACAAACCGGCGCGGAGCTGCACATGGTCTCGGTCGAGGAGATTTCCTATCTGCCGGAGACGATCGAGGAAGTCCGGGAAGAGACCGGCGTTGCCGCCCGCCGCTTCCACGGCGTGCTCAATCGCGCCCGCGAGATGGCCGGCGAGGCTCAGGTCAAGCTCAAGACCCACGTGCTGACCGGGCACCCGGTGCGGGACATCGTCGATCTCGCCGCCGATCTCAAGGCCGACCTGCTCGTGGTCGGCGCGAGCGGCCATTCGGCGCTCTATGGTCGCATGCTCGGCAGCCGGGCGGACCGGCTGGTGCACCTCTCACCCTGCCCGGTGCTGGTGGTGAAATGAGCCGTGTCCCGGACGAGCGAGCGCGAGGCGCGAGTGACGATCCGGGACCCAGGAGCAACTTCGCGGAGCGGCAATACGACTTGCTATGCGCAAGGCTCGTCCTGATCGGACAGATCGAATGAAGGACGGTTTTTCGTTTACATCCTGGCGAGCCGGCGAAATGGCATTCTGTAAGCGTAGTTGGAAACTCGAACTGATCGAGAAAAATGACCCGAATTGGCGTGATCTTTCAGATGATCTGCAGATGTGAGAAGAAGTAGACGTGCTTGCGAGCCGCAGAATGACACCACGGCCATCGAATATTGACGCTTCGCGAAGTTACTCCTGGGTCCCGGATCTTCGTTTGCTTCGCTCACTCGTCCGGGACACGATAGGCCGCAGGCAGAATTGCTGATGTCGCCGCTAGCTGCGCGATTTTGGGACGACTGGCAGACGGTCGCGGCCCTCGTCATCTTCGCGGGCACCTATCTCGTGATCGCGGTCGGGAAGCTGCCCGGCTACCGGCTCGATCGCGCCGGCGCCGCGCTGCTCGGCGCCGCCCTGATGGTCGGCCTCGGCGTGCTGCCGCTCGAGGCGGCGTACCGGGCGATCGATTTCGACACGATCACGCTGCTGCTGGGCATGATGATCCTGGTGGCCAATCTCAAGCTGTCGGGCTTCTTCCGGCTGGTAAACGGCTTCATCATGACCCGCGCGCGGCACCCGCTGGTGCTGCTCATTGCCGTGGTGCTGGTGTGCGGTTTCTTTTCGGCGTTCCTAGTCAACGACACCATCTGCCTGATCATGACGCCGATCGTGGCCGAGCTCGTCATCTCGCTCAAGCGCAACCCGCTGCCGTATCTGCTGGCGATCCCGATGGCTTCCAACGTCGGCAGCACCGCCACCATTACCGGTAATCCGCAGAACATGATCATCGGCAGCCTCTCGCAGATCCCCTACGGGAATTTCGCCGCGGCGCTCTCGCCGGTCGCCGCCGCGGGCCTCGTACTCACCGTGCTGCTCATCGCCGCGATCTATCGCGACGAGTTTCTCGGCCGCGCCGGCCTCGCCCAGCCGCCGGCGCGTTCGGCGCGATATCACGGACCGCTCGTGGTCAAATCGGTGCTGGTTGCGATCGCCATGATGGCGCTGTTCTTCGCCGGCCTGCCGGTTGCCGGAGTGGCGATCGTCGGCGGTGCTTTGTTGCTGTTCACGCGCCGGGTCAAGGCCGACAAGGTCTATTTCGAGATCGACTGGCCGCTGCTGCTGATGTTCGTCGGCCTATTCGTCGTGGTCGCCGGCCTCGAGCACGTGGTTCTCACGCCCGAGGCCGCAACCGCGATCGGGCGGCTCCACTTGCAATCGGCGCCGGTGCTGGCGGCGCTGACGGCGGGTCTGTCGAACGTGGTGAGCAACGTTCCGGCGGTGCTGGTCCTGAAACCGTTCGTGGCGGGCCTGCCGGATCCGCAGCGCGCCTGGCTGCTGGTGGCCATGGCCTCGACGCTCGCCGGCAATCTCACCTTGGTCGGATCGGTGGCCAATCTCATCGTGGCGCAGCGCGCGCGCCGCTACGGCGTCACCATCGGCTTCTGGCCGCACTTCCGGGTCGGCGCGCCGCTCACGTTTTTGACGATCCTGGTCGGCCTGTGGTGGCTGTGACAGCAAACGTTAATATCACCAATATCACCCGCCAGGCTTCGCGCTCGTGGCCGAGCCCGCGGTCGCCTGCGTGACGATCTCGGCCACCGGCTTGAGCGGCAGCCCGGCCTTGACCAGCGCCTCGCGGTGATGCTCGCGATCCTCCGGGCGCTTGTAGTGCAGGGTGTTGAGGTAGTTCTCGACACAGAACGCGGGCTCGCGTTTGAGCACCTCCGCAGAATGGCTGCGCGCGGCGGCCTCGTTGCCGAGCTCGGCGTTACACGCGGCCAGGAATGCATGGTGCAAATGGTCGGGGGCGGTGATGTGGCCGAAGGCTGCGATCGCGTCGGCATAGCGGCGCGCCACGAACAACGCGCGGCCGAGATGGTTCCAGAACCGCTCCGGATGGTAGGGGTTGAGCCGCATCGCCTTCTCGATCCACGGGATGCCCTCTTCCGGGCGCCCGAGCCAGGTCAGCACCTCGCCCTGCTGCACCACGATGAGATCGTCGTTGGGATTGAGAGCGAGCGCGCGTTCCTGATGGAACGCGGCCTTGTCGTGCTCCTTGCCGGCGAGATTCACGGCCGCGAGAACCCGCTGCACATCGCTGTCGTTGCTGTCGAGCTCGAGCGCGATCTGCAATTCGCGTCCCACCTCGTTCCAGGTGGCGTCGCGGTCCTGGCAGTACCCGTTGACCCAGGACTGGCCGAGCACGCACGCCTTCCACGCGTGCGCGTGGGCGTAATTGGCATCGAGCGCAATGGCGCGGTCGAGCAGGCGCAGCGCGGCCTCGTTGTCGGCGTGGTTCGAGCGATGGTGCAGCAATTTGCCGGCGAGCACGCACTCGTAGGCCGCCATGTTGCCGGTGGGCTTGCGCGCGGCGCGCTCGCGCGAGGCCGCCTCGAGTCGGCCCGGCAGCGTCGAGACGATCGCCGACGTGACTTCGTCCTGGATCGCGAAAATGTCCTCGAGCTGCCGGTCGTAGCGCTCCGCCCAGACGTGACGGTCGGCCTCGCCGTCGATCAGCTGCACGGTGACCCGGACGCGGTTGCCGGCCTTGCGCACGCTGCCTTCGACCACGTACTGCACCCGCAGCTCGCGCGCGACCTGGCGCACGTCGACGGCCTTGCCCTTGTATTTGAACGCCGAGTTGCGGGAGATGACGAAGAGGTGCCGGAACCGCGACAGCTCGGTGAGGATGTCTTCGGTCAAGCCATCGGCGAAAAATTCCTGCTCGGCTTCGCCGCTCATGTTGGTGAAAGGGAGCACGACGATCGAGGGGCCCTCGGCGGTCGCTGCCCGCGTCTCGATCGCCGCCGGACCGGGTCCGCCGCGCGCCGAGACCCGATAGACCCGCACCGGCTGCGCGAAATTCTTGACCTGCTGCTCGCCCAGATCCTGATAGGCGAGCGGCAGCTTTTGGTGCACGTGCTGATAGGCGGTCTCCGAGATGCACACCCCGCCGGGCTCGGCCAAGCCCTCCAGGCGCGCCGCGAGGTTGACCCCGTCGCCGTAGAGGTCATCGCCCTCGATGATGACGTCGCCGAGATTGATGCCGATCCGCAGCTGCATCCGCCGCGGCTCGGGCAGCGCGGCGTTGCGCGCCTCCGTGCCCTGCTGGATCTCGATCGCGCATTGCACCGCGTTCACCACGCTGGCGAACTCGACCAGCACGCCGTCGCCCATCAGCTTCACCAGACGACCCTGATATTTGGCGAGCAGCGGCTCGATCACCTCGCGGCGCCGCTCTCGGAGCACCGCAAGCGTTCCGGCCTCGTCCTCGCCCATGAGCCGGCTGTAGCCGACGACGTCGGCGGCGAGAATCGTGGTGAGGCGGCGTTCGTCCCTGGTCTCGCTCATTGCCAATGCCATCGCCGGTCCAACATCGAGGATAGGTACGGCCGCGTTCTACGACAAGCGTGGCGAACGGCAGGTTTACCGGTCCGCCCCGGCGCCTCCCGGGTTCCTTGGCCCCACGCCGGCACGCCCGAAAATGGCACAGGCGTCGATTATTTCTGGCCGTGAAAGAAGCTCCGCCATCCGGCCTCGACGTGGTAAGATTTGGCGCGAAGATCCGATATTCGAGAGGCGCTCTTCGGATTTCGTGCCGCACCCGCCATCGGGCGGAGACCGGGGATCCCATGGCACAGGCTCTTGCCGCGAAACCCGCTTGCGACCTGGACGAAGCCGCAATCGGCGAACTGCGCAACGCGCTGCGCGGCGCACTGCTGCAACCCGGCGATGCGGGCTACGGCGAAGCATGCTCGATCTGGAACGGCATGATCGCCAGACGACCCGCCCTCGTCGCGCGGGTAAGCGGCGCGGCGGATGTCGTGGCTTGCGTGAATTTCGCGCGAGAGAACGGCCTGGCACCGTCGATCCGCGGCGGCGGCCACGGCATCGCCGGCGCGGCACTCTGCGACGGCGGCCTGATGATCGACATGAGCCTGCGGCGCGGAGTGCGGGTCGAGCCCGGCCGCCGCATCGTCCGAGCCGACGCGGGCGCCACCTGGGGCGACGTCGATCACGAATCGCAGCCCTTGGGCCTAGTGGTCCCAGGCGGCATCGTCTCGAATACCGGCGTTGCCGGCTTCACCATCGGCGGCGGCTTCGGCTGGACTTCCCGTAAATGCTGCTACGCGGCCGACAATCTCGTCTCGGTCGACATCGTCACCACGGATGGCGAGCGCCGCCACGCCAGCGAGACCGAGAACGCCGATCTGTTCTGGGCATTGCGGGGCGGCGGCGGCAATTTCGGCGCGGTCACCTCGTTCGAGTTCAGGGCGCACCGGCACGGACCCCAGGCGCTGTGCGGCATGGTCGTGTATCCGATGGCGCAAGCCCGCGCCGTTGCGCATCAGTTTCGTCAAGTCACCGCCACGGCAGCGGACGAGCTGTGCTGCTTGCTGATCCTGCGCATCGCCCCGCCCGCGCCCTTCCTGCCGAAGGAGCTGCATGGCACTCCCATTGCGGCGATTGCCGCCTGCTGGAACGGCGATCCCGCCGCCGGACAGGATGCGATGCGCGCGCTCAAGACCTTCGGCAAACCGGTTGCCGATACCATCACGGTGAAGCCGTTCATCGCCCACCAGACCATGCTCGACTCCGGCCAGCCGTTCGGCCGCCGCTATTACTGGAAATCGGATTTTTTCGCCGACATGAGCGAGCGCCTGATCGATGCCATCGTCGAGCACGCCGAACGCATTACCTCTCCGCATTCGGCCGCTCTCTTCATGCATCTCGGCGGCGCTCCCGCGCGTCTCGACCCGGAGCTCAACGCGGTGGGGTTCCGGACGGCCCAATATGTCTTGAACGTGCAGGCGGCTTGGGAGAATCCGCAGGAGGATCGCCGTCACATCGAATGGGCGCGCGAGTACTGGGCGGCAACCCATCCGTTCTCGACCGGCGCCGCCTACATCAATTTCATGACCGAGGACGAGGACGACGCGCGCGTGCGTGCCGCCTATGCGGACGAGGTCTACGCGCGGCTGCGCGAGGTCAAGGCCAAATTCGACCCGGGAAATCTGTTCCACGGCGCGCAGAACATCCCGCCGCGGTGAGCCGCACGAGCCATCGTCACCATCGCCCGGCGGCGAACCTATTCCGGCACTTCGGCGCCCGAGCCGCCGAATTCCTTGGGGAAATCCTTGAGCTTGGGCAGTCCGTCGCGCAGCTGCAGCACCGTCTCGCCGTAGTTGACGTGCAGGCCCGGCTGGAACGGCAGGTCGGGGATGACCGCCGCATAGACGTCGGTGAGCCCGAGCGGGGGGTGCTCGGTGAAAATGTGCCCGCCGCAGGTCTTGCACCATTTGCGGTAGCTCATCGGGCTCTTGTTGTAGGTGCCGATGTTGTCCGCGCCGCGCGTGATCCGCACGTTCTGCGGATTCCACAAGGTGAAGGCGTTGACCGGGCCGGCGGACCAACGCCGGCACGAGCTGCAATGGCAATAACCCATGCCGGCCGGCTCGCCCGTCACGGTGAACTCGACGGCGCCGCAGAAGCAGCTGCCCTGATAGGTCTTCGCATCGCTCATGAGGACACCGGATGTTCGCACTGGCTCACTTGCCGCACCGAGCATGCGCCGCGTCGCAGATCGGCGCAAGCAAGGCTCTCGGTCTCAAAAAGGTCGACGCCTACACATGGCGCTGAGGCGGCGTGCTCAACGGCTGGATCGGCCGCGTCGGAGATCGAGGCGAGCCATGCGGGCGGCACCGCGCGCCCGCCCGATTAGACCAAAGTCGAAGGCGCTTGGATCGGAACCACGCGCCGCGCCGTGGCGTTGGCCTGCTTTGGTAAACGGGAGGGGATGCCCGGTGAGTAATCATGACCGATATCGCCAGAACGCGATCGACTGCCTCCGACTAGCGAGCGAGGCCAACGACCCCGGCGCCAAGGCCGTGCTGCTCGATATGGCCCAATCCTGGGTCAGGCTGGCGGACCAGGCGCAAAAGAATCTCCGCACCGATCTGGTCTACGAGACCCCGCCCCGCGTCCCGGCCGACGATCCTCCTGCGAAGCCATCGCCGGACTAGCGGCTCGGCCACGGCCGGCAGCGATGCGACGGCGCCCCTCGGGCTACCCGGGCCGAGACCTGCCGCATTGCGGTGATGGGCTCTTTGGCATTGCCTCAATTCGGCCGGGCGCGAGAAGACGCGGGGCCGCCCGCGCGCTCGACTTGCATCGGCGGGCAAGGCACGGAGCCATAGGAACAGAACACGCAACAATCGCCCGGCAGCGGTTTCAATCGCTCGCCGCAACCCTTGCACACATAGAAAAACTGGCAGGCGTCCGTAGGCATTTGCTCGGTCGCCTGATGGCCGCACTTGGGGCAGGTGACGGTCGATTCCGCGATCATGCAGGTTTTCGGCGCAGATAGGCATAAACGCTGATCGCGATGAAGATCGCGATGGCGGGAAGCAAGACATAATCGAGGTAGCCCGTCGCTGCGGACATGCCGACGGCGCCCAAAAGCGCGACCAGGATCGGCGTGAAACAGCAGACTGCGGCGGCTAAAGCCCCGATGATGCCGACAGCCAGCATGCGGGCCCGTGTCATGCCGCAACGCTACTGCTTTCCCGGGCCTCCGGCACATTCACGATGCCGTCAATTTCCCGAAGCCGATTGGTAACGCCGCCATTGCCCGAGTTCCGACCGGCCGCTAGTGGGCCGTGATCCTGGCCCGGCTGGCGCGCAGCTCGGCGAGCCAATAGGGAATGCAGGCGTGGATCGCGTCGTAGTCGAGCGCGCGGGGGCCATCGGCACGCTCGACGCCGAGCATCCGGTGTGATCCGTAAACCTCATGCACGTACCAGGTCCCGATCGCGGCCGGCTCGATCAGCCGCGCGATCTCGGGTCCGGCCGCGAGCTTCTTGAGCCGCCGGACTTTTCCGCCGCGCTCGATGAACTCGATCCAGGCATAGACGGTCTCGGCAGGGCCGGCCGCGCACGGACCGATTGCGCCGATCACCCCGAGAACGCTGAAGATGGCCACCGGGCAACCCCCAAAATAACCACGCCCAGCGTGTATCACGGTTTGGTTGCGTCGAATATAGCTTAAAAGCTATAGTGGTTTACTGCGTTCGGTGTTCCACCGTCCCGGATGGGGCGGGACGGCTCAGCCATCCGGGCGGTGCTGGCCAGGAATGTGCGCCGGCTCCGGCTTGCGCGCGGGCTCAGCCAAGAGGCGCTCGCGGCCGACGCCGGCCTGCACCAGGGGCTCATCTCCGAGATCGAGAACGAAGCCGCCAATCCCGAGCTCGACACGCTCGGGCGTATCGCGACGGCGCTCGGCGCGCGCCCCCGCGACCTCTTCGAGGATTGACTCCGGACGCGGCCTCGTCCGAATCGTCAATACATGTGCACGGGTCCGGCGCCCTGCTCCGTCGCTCGCGCGCCCACGGCTTCCACGCGGTACTCGATCGCGACCGTCCCGGCTCGTATTAACGTTATCCGTGTCCCGGACGAGTGAGCGGAGCGAACGAAGATCCGGGACCCAGGAGTAATTGCGCGAAGCGGCGGTATTGAAGCAGCAATCAAGAACTTACTCCTGGGTCCCGGATCGTCAGGTATCCGGCGCCGGGTCGCGGCGCCTTTGGGCGCGGCGGTTCAGCACTTCTTCTCGACGTAAGTGCTGATCTCTTCCGGGCCGGCAAAAATCACGTCCGCGCGGTCGCCCATCATGCCGGCATCGACGACCGCCGGCGCGCCTTTCTCGGGCCCGTCCTCGCTCGAATCGGTCTTGAACCGCAGATTCCGCTCCCAGAAATCGCGCGTCTTCCCGTCCGCCGTCGTCACCTTGTAGGTGTCGGCGCAATATTGGATCGTCTGCACGCGATCCTCGGGACCGAGCTTCCTGAGATTGGGGACCGATCCGGCGCCCCCCATCATTCCCATCATGCCTCCCGGGCCGCCCTGTTGCGCAGACTGCGACGGTGCATGGCCCGGCTGCGTCGCGTCCTTGAGGAACGCAAGCAGGTCGGCGCGCTGCTGTGCATTATTGATGCCCTGAAAGGTCATCGTGTTCCCGGGAATCAGGTGTTGCGGGTCCTTCAGCCACTCGTCCAGCGACTTGTCGTTCCATACGATGCCGGACGATTTCAGCGCCGGAGAGTATCGGTGGAAGCTCGCCAGGGTTCCGGCCTTGCGGTTCCACAGCTCGGCAAGGCTCGGGCCGGTCATGTTGCGGGCGGGCTCGAGCGAGTGGCAGGCCGCACAGGCGCCGAAGACACGTTGGCCTCTGTTCGAATTGGCGGTTTCCGCATTGGCCGGCACCGCGATGAGCGCACCGGTCAAAGCACCGATCAGGATTGCGGCGAAGCGATGCATCTATTTCCTCCATCCGGCGCCCGCGTCAGCGGGACAACAGGTATTTCACGAGCGCGGCGATCCCCAGCACGAGCAAGAGGACGATCAGGATCGCGATCAACCCCATGCCCCAGCCCATGCCTTCCATCATGTTCATCATGCCGTTCATCATGGATGAGCTCCTTGCTCACGCGCGTGGGTCAGCATCGCTGACGAAGTCTCGCCTGCGGCGCGGCCGGGCAGGCAGCTAGCGCTTGTCTCTGGCTTCTTGAATGGCCGCTTGCAATGACTTCAAGTCCGTCGCGCCCGCCAAAATCTGGTCCCCAACCACGAAGCCGGGCGTCCCATTGATGTGGAGCGCCCGGGCTAGCGCCACGTTGCGGTCGATGAGGCCCTGGATCGCGGCATCCCGCATGTCGGTCTTGAGCCGCTCGCTGTCGAGCCCGACTTGGCCGGCCACGGCGAGCGTTCTGGCGTCGTCCGTCACACTTCGCACCTGCATAAGGGCCCTGTGAAACTCGGCATATCTGCCTTGCCTGTGCGCCGCGAGTGCCGCCTTGGCGGCGAACACCGAATTCGGCCCCAGAATCGGGAACTCCTTGTACACGATGCGCAGCTTCGGGTCCGCCGCCTCGGCCTGCACCATCAACGGCGCCATTTGCCGACAGTATGGACAGTTGTAATCGAAGAACTCGACCAAGGTGACATCGCCATCCGGATTGCCGACAACCGGACTATCGGGATCCCGAAATATTTCTTCGGCACGGTCCTTCAGGATTTTCTGCCCCGCGCTCTCCTCTTCCGTCCGCTGCCGCGCCTCGAAACGGCTCACCGCTTCCATGATGACGTCGGGATGGTCCAGCAGATAATCACGCACGCGACGCTCGAACTCATCCTTCGGAGCGTCGGGGGCGAGGTGCAATGCGGGGCGCTGAAACCGAGATATGCCGTCGAACTCGAACCAGGTTATCGCCGCAAGCGCGACGAGGAGCGGAGGCAGCAGCCAAATCGTTATCTTCCAAAAGCCGGCGCTCGGACGCTTTCCGGTCATTTGCTTCCCTCATTTGCATGCGCGGCGAGCGGATGATTCCGCAGATATTCCTCCAGCGCGGCGCGGCCCTTGTTGTAGAAGGTGTATGACAGCGTGATCGCCGCGATATCCCTCGCGTCCTCGTCACCGGCCATCGCGGGATCGACGAAGAAGACGACGGGAAACTCCTTGCGTTCGCCCGGCAGAACAACCGGTACGGCGGGACCGAGGCATAGGTCAGAGCCACCATGATTGCGACCACGGCGGCCGAGGCGCCGACGAGCACGACGTTGCGGTTCCGCTTGCGCCCTCTCGGTCGGATATCCGCCGGCGGGCGAGCTTCCGAGCGCATGGTCATGACCCGAACAGGCCTTTCAGCTTGTCCCAAAGGCTTCGTTCGCCGTGGCCATGGGGCTTCTCGATATCGTTGACCAGCGCGTTGACGAAGACGACGAGATTGGTCGGTTCGAATTGCAGGCCGTGAAAATTCGCCCGCCAATGCCCCTCCCTGTCGATCACGTGGGTGACGATGCCGTGGGTTTGATAGCCGTCCTCGGTCTTGTCGAACCTGTGGCCGAATTGCTCGGCGAGCTTCCGCGTCGTATCCTCGGCCTGGTCCGGCTTGGTCGTGAGAAAGGTCCAGTTCGCAGGATCGAGACCATGCGCACGGCCGTGGTTGCGCAAGACCTCGCCCTTGTCCCGGCTCGGATCGGTGGTGATGGTGATGAACTCCACCTGCTGCTTCATCGGCGACTGGTTGATCAGGGCCTGGATTTCGGCGATGCGCTCCGCATGCAGCGGGCAGACGTCGGGACAATTCGTATAGATGAAATGCAGCACCACGACCCTGCCGCGGAAATCGGCGAGGCTGACGGCATGCCCATCGGCGTCCTGCAGCGTGAAGGCAGGCGCATCCTTGTCGATCGGCTGAAAATATTTCTCGCGGTCGCCGAGCTGGGTCTGCAGGTCTTTCAGGGAATGCGACCATGCGACCGGGGCTGAGCCGGCCGCAACAACGGCGAGTACCACGGAAGCCGTCCCGAAGGATCTCATGAACTTACGCATCGGAGTCTCTCGTCTTCTCACTCGGGGTCGTTGCCGGTTGGTCGGGATTGGCCGGTCGCGACTCGCACGAGCTGCTGCCCAGCAATTTGTTCATGCATAGGCCCGCGCCGCACATGACGATGCACGGCAAAGACGTGAGAATGATCGGCACAATCCCGGCCGCGACCAGCCGGCTCCAATTGAGCGCGAGAGCGGTCGCGAGCGCGAGCGCGGTCAGGATCAGGACACCACGCCAGCCGCCGAGATAGTACCGGGACGCGCGGATCAGATCGCGGGTGAGCGAGGCATTCGCTGTTTGCGCCGTTGGAGGTGCAGTCATGAGATGGTTCCTTCTCGATTACCTGCCCAGCAATGCTCTCAGCCAATGCAAACCTCGGCCCAGCACTCCTTGGGAGTCATGCGCCGTTTTCGCGCCTTCGATCTCGTCGTCTCGGCCACCGCTCGCGACTACGCTGTGTTGTCCCGACATGACGCGCTGGAGGAAACCGGCACTCTCGGTCGAATCCCATTCGGCGGGACCCGCGATGCGGCCTAGCTCGCGCCCCTCTCGATCGAGCAGCAGCGTCGTCGGGACGCCGACCGTGCTCAACTCGCGTATGCTTCTGCCCGAGGGATCGAGATGGATCGCCAGGTTGCGGACACCGACCTCGGCATAGAACTTGCGGACGGCATCGACCCCGTTGCGGTCGATCGAGAGCGCGACCACCTCAAAATCGGGACCGCCGAGCAGCGCCTGCAAGCGGTCCAGCGCCGGCATTTCTTCTCGGCATGGGCCGCACCACGTCGCCCAGATGTTGAGAAGCACCACCTTGCCCTTGAAATCGCCGATGCTTCGCGCGCGACCCCGATCGTCCTCGAACGCGATCGCCGCAATCGGTCGCGGCGCATCGAGCGCGACGAAGTTGCGGGGCGCCTGCTGCGCCAGCGCGAATGGCGGGCCAGCCAGGATCAGCCATGCTGCTGCGATCCCTGTGCTCAAGCGGCGCGCCATGGCGCGATTGCTCCGTTCATTCCCGTTGCAGCTTGCGGACCAGGGGCAGGACCGTCCCTTCGAGGTCCTTGGCCGTGAGCGGCCCGATGTGCTTGTAAGCGATGCGGCCGTCCCTGCTGACCACGAAGGTCTCCGGAACGCCATAGACGCCCCAGTCGATGGCAACGCGGCCGTCGCGATCGGCGCCGGTCCGCGTGTAAGGGTCGCCCATGCTGTTGAGCCAGCGCGCCGCGTTGTCGGGCTCGTCCTTGTAATCGAGACCGTGAACCGGCACGGCGCCGCCGGCCTTGAGCTGCATGAGCAACGCATGCTCCTCCCGGCAGGCCACGCACCACGAGGCGAAGACGTTGACGAGCGATACTCCGCCATCAAGGTCGGTGTTGGATAGCCCGAGCTCACGGCCTTTGACGGGCGGCAGACTGAAGACCGGCACCGGCTTGCCGATCAGCGCCGACGGGATCTTGCTCGGATCGCGATCGAGACGGACGGCGAATGCGAGCCCCAGCCCGAAGAACACGACCAACGGCAACAGCAGGACGAGCCGCGAGCGGCGCTGCCGGCTCGCATCGGCTTGCCGGCCGGTTGGTTCCGCTGTGCTGTGTGCATTCGACAGCATGGTCTATTCTGTCGCGTAAATCCGCTTCGGACCCTTGCCGATCTCGTAGATTTGGAACGGCTCGGTCTTCTTGCCGTACATGCCTGGCGAGCCGTTCGGCATGCCGGGAAGCGTGATGCCGGTGATCGCCGGCTTCTCCGAGAGCAGCCGCTGGATGATTTTCACCGGCACGTGGCCGCCGACCACGTACCCGTCGATCATCGTCACATGGCATCCTTGCAGCTCGGTCGGCACGCCGTGCTGCTCGTTGATCGGCGCGAGATCATGGGTATTCACGACTTTCACGTCGAAGCCATTGGCGCGCAGGTAATCGGCGTAGCCCTCGCAGCAGCTGCACTGCGGGTCCTTGAACAGCGTCGCATTGCGCGCCTCCCCGGCCCGCGCCGACGAGCTTGTGACACCGGCCGAAATCAGGCTCAGTAGCAAAGCCATAACGATCGCATATCTCATTGCAGTTTCTCCGTTCGATCCTGCATTCTCATGTTACCCGCACCACGCTCATCATTCCGGCCTCTTGATGCTCGAGGATGTGGCAGTGGAACATCCAGTCGCCGGGGTTGTCCGCCACGAACGCGACGTCGGTCCGCTCGCGCGGCGCGAGGAGCACGGTATCGCACCACTCGCGATACCGGGTCGGCTCGCCGTTGCGAGTGATGACGCGGAACGAGTGGCCGTGCAGATGGATGGGGTGATACCAGGCGGTCTTGTTGTCGATGGCGAAGACGTAGGATTTTCCGTGGTCGAGCGTCAGGATCGGTTTCATGTTGTGGCCGTGCGCCGCGACGCCGTTGATGGCCCACATGCCGCCGTGTCCCATCATCCCCATTCCGCCGCCCATTCCCATGCCGCCCATCATGCCGCCGGTGAGAGTCACATCATGGCGAATTGCGCGGGCAAGATCGGGCTCCGGCATGGTGTTGGCCGGCAGCGTCGCGGGCGCGCCGCCAATCCGCGTCGCGCGGGGCGGCTCGTCGCTGTAGGCGAGTTCGACGAGCTTATAGGCAAGATCCTGGTAGAACGTGTCGATCACCGACGCCGAGCTGCCGGGCGCTCCCGTCATGTCGAGGATCAAATCGACGCGCATTGCCGGGCCGAGCACGACGCGACCGCTATCGGGCGAGTGGGGGTCGATCGGCTGCCCGTCGAGCGCGATCACAAAGGGGCGATGATCCTTGAACTCGAGGCCGAAGATCCGCGCCGACGCCGCATTGACGAGGCGCAGGCGGATGCGCTCGCCGCTACTGACGGTAAAGCGGGTCGGAACACGGCCATTGATGGTCACCGTGTTACCGATCCGGCCGCTCATGCTCATTTCCATCGGATTGTTGAAATCCTCGGAAATCGCCCCATCGCGCCGCAACCGCCAATCGCCCAGTATCCACACCACGTCGCGGTCGACCGGCAACGGGTTTGGCTCCTCGACAATGAAAGCGCCGGCAAGGCCGCGGCCCACCTGCTCGGCGCTGTGCGCATGCGGGTGATACCAATAGGTGCCGGCATCCGGCACCGGGAACTCGTAGGAGAAGCTTTCGCCAGGCTGGATCGAAGGCTGGGTGACGTCCGGAGCGCCGTCCATGGCATTCGGGACGCGCAGCCCGTGCCAATGCACCGTAGTGTCCTCGGGCAGCCGGTTCTCCACCACGATCCGGACGCGATCGCCCTGGCGAACCCGGATTTCCGGTCCCGGCGATTGCCCGCTGTAGCACCAAACATCGGTTTCGGGATAAGGCCCGCCGACGATCGGGAGCCGGGCTGGAGCGGCGACCAATCTGAATTTCTTTGCTGGCGCGCCCGCGCGGACACTACCCGGGAGCAGCGGTGTGAGCGCAAGACTCGTTGCGCTCGCCAGAAACGAGCGGCGGTCGATCGCCGGACGGACAGGATGAAGGCGCATTTTCGGCCATTCTGCAGGTGGATCGAAGATCGGCTGCGCTGACTAGCAGGCGCGGCCGATGCTGCATCGCGCGTGCGCGATGCGGCGCGCGCGCTGCCGAGCGCGGAGACCAATGCTCCGTCGCTCAGCTCGGAATGGCGGGTCTCGGAGGATAGGGATCGGGAGGGTCGTTGTGACTCGACGGGGGCGAGCTGATCGGCAGCGCACCCATTCGCATGATCTCGACGCTCGCCGGCAGCGCCGGTGTGGATAGGACTGCGACCGCCCCAGCACACACCGCCGAGCATGCCGGAACCGACATGTCGTGATCGCCTCCGCCGCACCGATCGCACGGGTGCGCCGGCGCCGCGTGGGCAGCACTCCCCGACGCGGCCTCGGCGTGCAAGCTACCGGCAAACGCGTGCGTCACGCCCATGCCGCTCACGGAAAAGGCGAGCATCGCGACGCTGAAGCTCAAAACCATCGCGCTGGTCCAGCCGGCGCAGCGCGATCGAAGCAGCCGAAGCATGCCCGGAGAATAGAGGCGCGGGGTCCGTCCGGCAATCCCCACACGAGCTTGTGACTTTTTGTCACCAAAGACCACATGCGGCCATGCT
>WNFW01000244.1_pt1 | contig 33769 bp, 30 predicted proteins | sample 5400131 | NCBI WGS metagenome assembly WNFW01 (sample SAMN13153362, study PRJNA577476) | soil metagenome | isolation source: 20 cm soil or saprolite under grassland replicate 1 | place: USA:California | collected 2016-06-15 | reverse complement strand
CTAGGAATTTCGCATCCCGCGACAGCTTTAAAGTGCGGCTCAGGTGCGGCTTGATATTGTGCAGCTGCCATAAACGGTTCACCGTGTTCTTGCTGACCCCTTGGGCCTCCGCCATGAGCCGGCAACTCCAACGGGTCAGGCCCTTGGGTGTGCTCCGCAAGGTCGCTTTAATGATCCGGTCTCGCTGGCTTTGATCATAGTGCGCTTTGCGCCCGCGACCGGGAGCGATCTTCCAGACCTCCCCGATGCCCTGCTCGTGCACCCGCTTGCGCCAAAGCTGCACGGTGGGTCGGCTCACGCCAAGCCCCTCGGCAATGGCCACATTCTGCTGACCCGCCACCGGTTTCAGGATAATCCGGCAACGCAGGCGCCGCTTGTGGAGGCGTTCCGTGTGCGGATTCCCACTGTTCCAGTTGAATGCGCTCAGCTGGCTGCAACGCGATCGCCCAGACCTGTGTTGGGCATGCCTAGAGCATACCAAGCGCCGAGACTCTGTACAGCTATTTATGGGACATCACACTAGCTGGTCTTGATACAGAACCGACACTCTGGGATCGCAGGTCAGCGCCAACACGTCTACCTCACGTTAAACAGTTTAAGTTTGAGTGAGATACAGCACTTCTCGATGCGAACTGCGCCTAACTGCGTCTTGAGTTGTCTTGAGTTGGTTGACAGAATCGAAACGGCAGGGTATATGGTGACGGCAAGGTGCAAGGTTCGTGGGTTTGACGAAGGCAACTCAGGCGGTCGTATGCTTGCTAGCTCTTCGCTTATTGGTCCTGGGGGGAGGTACGCCCCTCGCGCATCCACAAACGCGCGCGCAGACACGCGTTGTCGCAAACGTTGAACTCGTACAGATACCCGTAATCATCTTTGACGATAGAGGCGCGGTTGCCAGTAGCCTCAAAAAGACCGACTTTCGGCTGTTCGATGATGGAGTTGAACAGAACATCCTTTACTTCGAGAGAGAGCGTGTACCTGTTTCCTTCGTGATTCTTGCGGACTTGAGTTCGAGTATGACAAGAAAGATCCCGTTCGTTCAGGAAGCGGCCCTTTCGCTCCTTGACCCTCTGCAAGAACCTCAACAGGACCGCGACGAATACTCGGTATTGAGCATCGGCAAGCGATCCAAACAGCTTTTGTCCTTCACCCGTGACCAGCACGACCTTGAGCGCAGACTGCCGCTACTGCTGACCGCTACCAATGAGAGTACCGCTTTGTTTGATGGAATTTGGTTGGGAGTGAATACGGCGCGACAGGAGGCGGCGAATCAGCATCGCGCCATGATTATCATCACAGACGGGGGCGATAATCACAGTCGTTACAACCTAGGAGAAACAAAAAGACTATTGGAGGAAGCTGACGTGCCAGCTTTTGCTGTCATGGCAGGGCCATCATTCGAGTTCCCCGCCATCCTTCTGCCACAGGAGAAGAAACGAAACGGATTGCCCAGGGGAAAGGGATCGAACACACAAAGTCCCAGCTTGCCTTTACCCGTTCGAGGCGACGACTATATTGGTCCCGCCGAACGGCGTGGTCCTCATAATATGAAGGCTCTGACGGAGGCCACAGGGGGTGGCGTCTTTACCGCCCGGGATGAAGAAGACCTGCCGCGCATCGTTCGGACGATCGGGCTGGCGGTGCGTTATCGATACATTATCACTTACAAACCAATTCGTGCCCCGATATCAAGAGACAATCGACAAGATGTCGCAGGCGATCGCAGGTCGCACAAAATTCACCTCGAACTATACCCTAAAGAAAAGTTTGCGGGATATAGCACTCCTTACTACAAACGCGGCTACCATAGCATCGAACATAGCATCGAATGAACGGATAAACTCTGCCTTGCATCCTTATTTCTTGAGAGTGACAGTGGGACTTTGCTGAGACGTCTTGGTCTGCCCACTAGGACTGGGGTCCTACCCAGTCCGGATCTTTCAGATTCCAGCCGCCACCAAGGGCTTTGTAAAGCTGGACGACGATTGTGCGCCGGTTGAGTTCCGTGAAGGCGAGAGCATTCTCTGCGGGGTACAGCTGCAATTGAGCGTCGAGAACTTCAAAGTAGCTGGCTTTACCAGCGGTGTAACGCTGCAGTGAAACCTTGACGGACTCCTGGTAGGCTTGCACAGCGCGGGCCTGTTCCGCGCGAATCGCCTCGTATTTCATCTTCGAGACGAGTGCGTTTGAAACATCCTGAAAAGCAAGCTGAGCTGTCTGCTCGTATTGCAGCTTGGATTGGTCCCAGAAGGCAATGGCCTGGCGCTTTTGTGCTCTCAGAGCGCCGCCCTGGTAAATGGGACCGGCAAGGTTTCCGGCGATGCTCCAGACAGTAGCTTCGCCCGATGACAATGAGTCGAGCGGGGAACTCGCACGGCCAAATAGAGCAGTCAGACCGATTCGCGGGAAGAAGTTTGCTGTGGCAACGCCAATTTGTGCGTTGGCGGATCGCAACTGCTCCTCTGCTACCAGGATATCTGGACGACGCTCGAGCAAAGCGGAAGGCAAGCCGCTGGGAATATCAGGCGGCACAACTTGATCAAGAAGTTTGGCATTATGCGCAATGGGATTAGGGTTATTGCCCAGCAGCACGCTGATCTGGTTTTCCTTGATGGCAATCTGGCGTTCCAATTCGGGAATGCTTGCCGCTGCTGTGGCATGAGCCGCTTCAGCGCGGGATGTATCCAGCTTGGAAGCGACTCCGCCTTCGAGACGGTGCGTAAAGAGACTCACCGTTTGCGAGAATGATTCCGTAGTCTGCCTGGCGATATCGAGTTGAAGATCCAGGTCAAGAAGCTCGAAGTAGGCTTGAGCGACATCGCTGACGAGAGACAGCACAACTGCCCGCCGGGCTTGTTCGGTTGCCAGATACTGAGCGCGTGCAGCTTCATTTTCGCGGCGCAGGCGGCCCCAAAGGTCCGCCTCCCAAGCGACGCTTGCGGCGGCAGCAAAGGCCCCGCGCGTCTGACCTCCATTGGGAGAAACACCCCCTGCAAACTCATTCTTGCCATCGCTGGCGGTCACTCCATAATTGAGAAATGGAAAATATTGGGCGCGCGCCTGGGCCGAGATTTGGCGCGATTGCTCGATGCGTGTTACAGCAATCCGCAGGTCGTAATTATTAGTCAATGCAGATCGGACCAGTTCTCTGAGCCGTGGATCCTTAAAGACTTCCCACCACGGAAGGTCGGCAATCGATGCTTGCTGAGCTGCTCCTCCACCGCTGCGGTACTCGGTTGGCACGGCTAACTTCGGACGCTGGTAATTTGGGCCGACGGCACAGCCGAGCAGCAGGAGAAAGAGCGCAGCAGCCGATAAAAGGGAACCAAGAGATAAGAACTGCTGGTATTGACTGGTGACCTTGTTGGTCGTCGTGGTTTTTTTCATAAGCATGTAGAGGCTCACAACCTCAACTCTTGCGAAAACTAGTCATCGCCAGCAGCGTGCCCAGGCTCTGGAGTGGCACTGATGGGCAAATTTGCTTCGTGCTTTGTCCCGCCGAGTTTTTCAACTAAGTAGAACAGTGCGGGGATGATGAAAATTGCGATGGCACTCGCAGCAGTCATTCCTCCAACAACAGCTGTGCCCATGACCTGCCGAGATACGGATCCGGAACCGCTTGCTGTCCACAGCGGGACACAACCCAGAATAAATGCAAGAGAGGTCATTAGAATGGGGCGCAGTCGAAGCTTCGCGCCTTCGAGTGCCGCATCGAGGAGCGACTTACCTTGCTCGTGGCCAGCTTTGGCAAACTCCACGATGAGGATGGCGTTCTTGGCGGCAAGGCCAATCAGCATGATCAGCCCGATCTGTGCGTAAACGTTGTTTTCGAAAGAAAAGCTGGCGAAACGACGAAGATAGAGGGTAGCAAAAGCTCCAAAAACAGCGATGGGTACACTCAGGAGCACACTAAAGGGAAGAGTCCAACTTTCATAGAGCGCCGCGAGAATCAGGAAACAAAAAAGAAACGAGAAGCCGAAGATTACTGCGGGTGGCACGCCTTGCTGAGCCCTCTTCTCCTGGTAAGACATGCCAAGGTAATCAAAGCCCATATCTGGCGGCATGGTCTGGGCAAAGACCTCCTCCATTGCTGTCATCGCCTGGGCAGAGCTGTAACCAGTATTGGCGCTGGCATTGATTTGTGCGCACCGAAACAGGTTGTAGCGCAACGTGAATTCAGGACCTACCCGCCGATCAATCGAAATCACTGCAGAAAGTGGCACCATGTTGCCGATGTTATTGCGAACGTAAAACTGGCCCAAGTTCTCGGCCCGGGTTCGATAGTCACCCTCGGCTTGAATGTAGACTTGCCACTGGCGGCCGAAGCGATTGAAATAATTGATGAACGCGCCTCCCATAAAGGCTTGAAGAGTCTTGTACACGTCACCCAGATTCACACCTTGAGCCAAAACTTTGTCCCGCTGAACGTTGACAAAGACCTGTGGAACCGAAGGCAACATGGTAGTAAAAACCGAGGCCAACTCAGGTCTCTTGCGGGCGGCCACCATGAAGGTATCCACATTTTTGGCGAGGTAGGCGACGTCCCGTCCTGCGCGGTCTTCGAGCATAAAGGTCACGCCACCCGAAGTTCCAACGCCGGGGATTGCTGGAGGCGAGAACGCGATAGACACGCCCGCTGGGAGTTGCCGCAGCTCTTTATTAACGTGAGCTCTGATGGCGTCATACTGCTCTTCGGGGGTTTTGCGTTCACCCCATTCCTTCAGAGTGACCCAAAAGAAGGAACTAAATGTGTTCTGTGCCCCGCTGATCATGTTATAGCCCACGACACTGGTCACGTGATCGATTCCCGCCGTCTTGAGTAAAATGTCTTCGACCTTTTTGGCAGTCAGACTAGTGCGTTGAAGCGAAGAGGCATCGGGCAGCTGCAGTGCCACAAAGACATAGCCCTGGTCTTCGTCAGGGAGAAAGCTGGTGGGCAGCTTCATGCCAAACCACCCTGCCAGGACGGTGAAACCCAGGAGAATGATCAGGCTGAATCCCATCTTGTGGATTAACACCCCGCACCAGCGGACGTAGCCGTCCGTGGCGCGACCAAATACCCGGTTGAACCATTCGAAGAATTTCCCGAGAGGGCCTCGTGCCGGTTTCTTCGGCCGAAGTAAGAGGGCGGAAAGGGCTGGGCTAAGGGTCAGAGCATTGAACGCGGAAATCAACACGGAGACAGCAATAGTTACAGCGAACTGTTGATACAGCCGTCCAGTGATCCCCGGGATGAAAGCCGTGGGGATGAATACTGCGGATAGGATAACGGCAATACCGATCACCGGGCTGGCGACTTCTTCCATCGCTTTGAAGGAGGCCTCTTTCGGCGAAAGGCCGTGTTCGATGTGGTGCTCAACCGCCTCTACGACAACGATGGCATCGTCCACAACCAAACCAATGGCAAGTACCAAGCCGAAGAGCGAAAGTGTATTGATGGAAAAACCCAAAAGGGGAAAGAGAGCAAAGGTCCCAATCAGTGACACTGGCACAGCCAGCAAAGGAATCAAAGTTGCCCGCCAACCTTGCAAAAACAAGTAGACCACAAGAATTACAAGGACTAGCGCCTCCACCAAGGTGTGCTCGATCTCCACGATTCCCTCTGTAACAGGGAGCGTAGTGTCGAGCGCGACAGCATAATCTAGGCCTGGCGGAAAGCGCTTTTTCGCCTCTGTCATCAGCGCTTTGGCACCTTTAGCGGCGGCGATGGCGTTTGATCCGGGGAGCTGGTAAATCGCAACCACGGCCGCTGGCTTTCCATCTAGCCTTCCCTGCAGGTTATAGACTTGGGCGCCGAGCTGTATGCGGGCTACATCCTTCAAACGCACCATGGAACCATCGGTTTTAGCGCGAACCACGATGTTGCCGAACTCTTCTTCCGTGGTAAGGCGGCCCTGGGAACGAACGGTGTAGGTGTATTCCTGGCCCAGCGGGACAGGCTCGCTGCCGATTTGTCCGGCCGGATTGACATTGTTTTGCGTCTGAATGGCGTTGATGATTTCAGGGACGGTGATCTGCAGCTTCGCCAGTTGATCGGGCTTCACCCAAAAACGCATTGCATATTGGCCGGCGCCAAAAACGGATACGCTGGCGATCCCGGGTACTCGCGTAAGTTGGTCGTTTAGATTAATGTAGGCATAATTCGCCAGGAATTCGGAATCATAACTGCCGTTCGGGGAGTAGAGGTCGAACAACATGAGAGGAGCGGCAGTGGATTTCTGAACAGTCACACCGTAGTTGTTTACCTCAACTGGGAGTTGGGAAGCCGCCTGATTTTGACGCATCTGAGCGAGAATCTGATCCGTATTCGGATCGGTTTTCACGTCGAAGTTCACAGTGAGAGTTAGCTGGCCGTTGTTGGCGTTGTTGGAATACATGTAGTTCATGTTATCCACACCGCTCATCTGCTGCTCGATAGGTGTGGCGACGGATTGCTCCACGGTTTGGGCATCAGCACCCACATACGTGGCCTTCACTTGAACCTCTGGAGGCGTAATGTTTGGAAACTGTGCGGTAGGCAGGCCCAACATGGCAACGATGCCGACAATAACCATGATGATCGAAATCACCATTGAAACGATGGGCCGGTTTATGAAGAATTTGTACACGATCTAGCTCTTACGGCGTGTTGCTCGCGATTTTTGGGCGCTCTGCCTCTGATCCCTGCTGGAACGGCTTCGGTTGAACTTCCATGCCTTCGCGCACTTTTTGCATACCTTCAGCCACGATTCGGTCTCCCGGTTTCAGACCTTCATTCACAATCCACATCGTGTCGACCCTGGGTCCCATCTTGATCGGGCGAATGTTCACTTTGTTATCGTTGCCAATCACCGCCACGAGATATCCGCCTTGGAGTTCGCTGACAGCTCGTTGCGGAATAAGCAAGGCGTTTTTCTGAACCCTAACCACAGTGCTTATACTTCCGAAGCCACCCGGGCGAAGCACATTTCCAGGATTGGGGAATTCAACCTTTACGAGAATTGCACCCGTTCTCACGTCCACTTGGCGGTCAAGAGCGTTAAAGTGACCTTTGTGGGGATAGACAGTTCCGTCTGATAGGCGCAGTTGCCATTCGAGTTTGTTCAAGATCGCGTGCTCGTCACCGCCCAAGGTACCGGCCTGCTTCACCGCGCTCAGGTACTCTTGTTCGCTCGCGGTGAAGTTCACCAGAATCGGATTGATCGTCGATACCGCAGTGAGGGGCTCTCCGACGGGGCTAACTAAGTCGCCGGTCTGGGCCGTGGCGATGGAGGCAACACCATCGATGGGAGAAACAATCTTTGTGAAACTGAGATCCAATCTGGCTGACTCCTCTGCGGCGCGGGCTGAGGCGATGGCCGCCTTGGCCTGTTCCACCTGGGCCTTCGCCCCGAGGTTAGCCTGGATGGCATCGTCCAGTTCCTGCTGACTGATGGCGCTTTCCTTCGCAAGAGGTGTATAGCGGGAAACGTCCAACTCCGTCTTGCCGAGCTGCGCCTCCGCTCGATGAAGATTTGCCTGCGCTTGCTCCAGGTTCGCGCTGGCCTGGTCAAGTGCTGCTTGAAACGGCCTCGGATCTATCTCGAAGAGGGCAGAGTCTTTGCTAACGAATGCACCATTCGCATAGCTTTGCTTAACGAGAAGGCCCTTTACCTGTGCGCGGATCTGAGCGTTGACAAATCCATCGAGAGTGGCCACCCACTCTTTGCTGACGGGCACATCTTTTTGAGTGACTTCGATGAATTCTACGGGCGGGGGGCCAGTTGCAGCTTGCTGTTTTGTCTCGCATCCAGATAACCAGATCGTCTGGGCCAAAAGGGCCAGAGCGAATCGCAATGGCTTCGCTTTCATAACGCACGCTCCGCAAACCCGCAGTCTTCGGCTCCCAAATTTTCGCGCCCGCGGATTCGGAGACAGGAGATCTGGGGCCGCACGCACGTGGGCGCGCCCAACGATTACAGGCGCTCACTGCTAGGGGATGCTAGTGGCTTGCCTCAGCTGCGAGAACTGTCAAAACTAGCAGGTGCGAGGAGTTTCACTCTTCGTTGAGAACTAGCGAGAAAATGGTTCGCGAGTTCGCCACAAAGGTGACCGTATCTTACTGAAATTAAATACCTTGGCTTAGTAAACGATTAGATGACGCCGTGACGGAGAGAGCGAGTCTGGTCACACCAGATGCTGGATCCACGAGTAGGTCCGCCCAGATATCGAAGCTAGGTCCCGAACTTTACTCCGATCACCTCGCCTGCGACCACTATTTCTACTCGGCGATTCTTCTGCCTATTTGCAGCCGTCGAATTATCGACAACCGGCGTGGACTTGCCAAAGCCTTGGCCAGTCACGTTTGCCTGTGCCAGTCCCTGGGCAACAAGATAGCTGCGTACCGATTCCGCGCGCTGCTCAGAAAGCTTTTGGTTAAGCTCGTCACTGCCAACGTTGTCGGTGTGCCCCTCGACGGCAAGTGTCAAGCCGGGATGTGCCAGGACAATGCCCGACAATTTGGCCAGCTTCTCTCTGGCTTCAGGGCGCAAATCATACTTGCCAAAATCGAAGAGCACGTCCCCCATGTTGACAACGAGGCCGCGTGGCGTGTCACGTGTTTCCAGAATGCGGTTGAATTGATCGAGCAGTTGCGTTCGTAATGCGGCTGCTGCCTGGCGGGCGCGTTCGGCGTCTGCGCGAGCTGCTTCTTCTTTGGCCTTCAGGGCATCCCCTTCCGCCTTGGCTTTGGCGGCCGCTGCATCCGCTTCGGCCTTGGCCCTAACAGCCGCAGCTTCGGCTTCCGCTTTCATCTGCGCTTCTTTCGCGGCGGCCAACTCGGCCTGACGCTTGGCCTCTTCATCGGCCTTGCGTTTGGCTTCCGCGGCCTCCTCGGCGGCCTTGGCTTCCGCCTCGCCTCTAGCCTTGGCGGCGGCAGCGTCTCGCTCCGCAGCAATACGCGCTGCTTCTTGGCGCTGGGCGGCGAGAGCGCGCGCGTCTTCGGCAAATTGTATCGTTCGTCGTGCTGCGGACATGACCTCCGTCTTATCCGCCTTACTAGTTACGGCGTTTTCTGTCATTTGCAGACTGGCCGTGGCCTTGGTAAAAATCTCTGACGCGTCCGTTCCCGCTCCGCGCGACTTCGCAATATCCACGGCGTTGCGCGCTTCGTAGACTTGCAGCGGGACATGCTCGAGATCTGGAGTCATTGCTAGCGGGTTTCCCAACTGTTCGTACTGGGCGCGCTTCATCAGCTTGAAGTCGTTTACCGGAAAGATCTCGCCTTTCGTGTTTTTCCGAGTGTCGTTTTCCAGGACCACCATCTCGCTGGGTGCCCGTACGGCAAAATAAGGTTCGGCCGTAACAATCATGGCAAACGTCTGTGCCGGCGTGGTCGCATTAAGCTTACCCTCTCCGTTCCTATTGATAAGAACCTCGCCGGTGTTACCCGTACGTCCGTCTGGGGTAACCACCCACAGAACATACGTTAGGAATTCGGCGCCAAGCTTGGAGGGCTGTGACATCCCTTTGATCGCGACGGTTATACTCGTTGCGCCTGTCTTGGCTTCAACCCTTATCTCGCCAATGGCCTCAGACATTAGGTCTGTGCCCTTTAGATCGACTTTTGTGCTGCGACCGCCGACTCTATAGCCGATTGCTTTGACAGACTTGCTGACCACGTTGGAGTCTGGCACCTTGTCCTGCGAATGCGCTCCAGGGTTGCCGGCCGTCAAAGTTAACATTAGAAAGCAAAAAAAACTCTTATTACGGTTCATAGGAATCTCGCTTCCAACCCCCTAATACTTTCGTCGCACGCTAATATCGGCGGAAAAGGGGACAAAGCCCACTGTCAGACTAGACAGTGGTGCGAGGAGCCGTCGTGTCGGCTGCCGCGCTCTTGGCTTCCCAGAGTTCCAGTTGGCGAATCCCATGTGGTCCCTGTCTGTTTTGACAGTTTCTGGGAATGTGGAGGCGAGGGCATTCTCATCCGCGCGGAGCCGAACCTCACCCCCGAAGCAGGGCAGAAGTGCCCGCATGCACCAACTGGCAGGATGATCAGACAGAGCATCCTGCCCATGAAGTCGGCTCCGCCCCCTCCACGGAGACAGAAGGTAGCGTTCATGAAAGTGACGATCTCGACCGCGCTTGTGAGCATGCGTGTGCCGAACCCGTTGTTCAGGTGATCCAAGCCGTCAAAACATCAGAGGCCACAGCTTGAAAGTGAGGCGTAATCATGTTCTTCAGCCGACAACGTGTCCGGCCGAACTATCGGTGAGGCAGGAGAAGCGATTTAACTTCGGACTCCGAGAAGAAGCGGCCCGCCGTGACACAGGGCACACAAACTTAGTTTATGGGGTTTCCGACGCGTCATTTTGTTCCGATTATGTTGTCTTTCTCTAGCTGCTTGACAAGCGCTCGGGCATATTCCCTAGCCAATTTCGCGAAGTCCTTGGTATAGACAGTGTCGGTTTCTCCGCTCCAGAGGAGCTTTTCATCCTTAAGGTTGTAGAGGTTGAATTCTGTGCCGACGCAAGTGTCCTTAACATAGGGACTCGTCGCGTAGAGATTCCCAAGCCATGTTCCAGTACGGCCAGAAATTGGAGTAGGCCGCAGGAGGCACATAAAGGGGGCCGGCGAGGCTGTGGCTACTTCTTTGGTTTCCTTGCGCATGGCCTTTGGCCTGATGACAAGGACGCCATCAAAATCGTTTTTCTTGATGCGTTCTTTGAGTTCACCCTCCATCAGTTCGTTGCGGGGCGGCAGGACCATGTGGCTCCTGATGCCTTGGACGCCAGATTTGGCGAGCAGCCTCTCCATTTCATTTTCAAGTTCCTGGCGTATGACGTAGTTTTCCAAGACTCCGATGACAAGAATCTTCTGGAGCCGCGGCATAGGTTGGTCGGCAAGAACCCATGGGTGAACAATCTTTGTCCGGCCCGGAGGGGGGAGCGCAGCTAGCATGAGGACAGGTACGAGAAAAAGAAGGAACGATCTGATCTCGTAAACCCGCTTGGGAATGGGAGCGGAGGTTCGGCTTCTGTGAAGTTGAATCGCACGGTCATCACCCTCGTTGAATGCTACCTGGTGCATAGGACTGCAAGCGGGGTAAACTGTGCGGCCCACGCGCCTTCTCCACCAATGAACGGCTCGGGGAAGCGCTATTCCGTGTACCGAGTTAGGAGGATACCAAGAATGATCAAGAGTGCCGGCCAAGCCGTCCTGAAGAAGTGCTGCCACTTTTGTGGCGTCTTGGTGAGTGCAGCTACTCCCTTGCTTAGTGCGACTCCGAAGCCCGTAGCTGCGAACCAACGATGCTGGATCTGAATTCGGGCCATGCTCTCCATAGCGTGGGGTGCCTGCATATCGCCGCTGTGAACGTGAAACAGCAACAGAATCGCGCCGGCGGCACCGACTAGGGGAAAAAACCAGTTGGCCCAGGGCGACTTCAATCGTCCCCGTACTCTCTGGAATTCAACGTATCCAAGGGCTAACAGAATGATAGAGAAGATTTTGTGCTGTAGGTCCTCGGCATTGTGCGTGATTGCATACCAAGGAGTTTGAGGACCGAAGGGCCAGATCTCTGTATCGCTAAAGATCAGAACGAAAAGGCCTGCCGCAAGAAAGCACATAGGCCACGCAAAACGCACAACAGGCCAACGCTTGGCGAGATGGCTCTCCGTGAGGATCAATATTCCCGCGACGATAACGAACAATCCGGCTAGGTGATGATTAAATTCGCTCTCTTGTTTGTCCGCTAGCCACTTGGCCGCTTGCGCGCTGTCTTCGGCCGTAGCAGGCACATCCATTTTCATTCCTGGCATGTCGTGCTGCTGTGTCCGAGCCAAGGGGGTGAGCAGAAACAAGAGAGAGATAGAAAACATAAACAGCATCATCGACCTAAGACTTCGTGACAATGAAGCATCGTGTAAGGGAACCATTTTCATTGTCCTCGTTGATTCTGGAATGTATTCAGGGTCCTCGAGTGAGAGTTAACGCCGAGGGTTTTGTAACTTTTGGAAGGAACGACTGCACCTGTCAAAATTGACAGGTCCGCATCTCATGAAGAATAAGTGAAATAAAGGCTAAAACGCCTCGCCGACACCGACGCTCCAAGTGTTACTATCCTTACCTCGAGCGAAGTCAACGCGAAGATTTACATGATACTTCTTGCTCAGTGCAAACCTGACACCACCGCCGCCGCCCGGCAGGAAGTTGTTGGTTCTAAACGATTGATTGCCGCCAGGTATTACTTCTCCCAACCCTCCAAACCCCACTAGGCCGAACCTCTTGGGTAAGGCCAGGCGATATTCCAACTGTGTGGCAACCATGTAACGGTCGAGATAACGTCCGGCAATATAACCCCGCAATTCACTGTTTGTTCCGTAGATACAGTTTCCGTAGAACGGAGGCTGCCCTCCCGTAAAGCAAGCGAACCCGTTGTAGGCAAGAACCTGCTGCTTCGCTACACTCCAGTATTTGTTGAAGGTAAATTTGTAACTCTGAAAGGAGTACTTGCTACCCAAGCCTTGAGAAAAGAAGTCCGAGGTGAAATCTAGAAGAGTTCCGCCCGTGGGATAAAAACGGCTAGGGCGAGTATCGCGCTGCAGTCGGATACCCACTGCTGTCAATGATGTATGGAGTCCAACTTCCGGTGGCAGCGGAAATGTCCCGGAATTTGCGGGACGAAGAGTGATGAGCGAGTTTCCCCAGAGAAATCGTGGACCCAGGAACACTTTCCATCCAACACGACGGAGGAACTCCGCGAACAATGCCTGACCGGTTTGGTTAAGAGGCAACTTGGGCTGTGACGCGCCGGAACCTAGGCCGTACAAGCTGTAGTTGAGATCTCCTCGAATATAGGCCGCAGTCGTCCGATAAGTATTTTCCTTAAAGTAGAGTTCGCCTGCCAGGCCAAATCCCCGGGTGCCGTTGTCGGTAACCAGTCCTGCCGCACCAACCAGCGAGGGAGGAGAAGTTTTGTCACTCCTGTTGAGCGGGAAAATGTATGCAAGAACGGGCACTATTCCCGAACCTAAAGCCGGGCTGGAAATCGGAAGAGGGGCAATTACGAACGATCCGCCGTCTTGTTTGATTTCCGGGGATGCGTTCTGCTGGGCGGATCCGTTTGGGTCCTGAATGTGATCTTCGGTTGTGTGTGACCGAAAGGTTGAGCTTTCGCTGACCACGGCTTCTTGCGCCGTTACCTTCACTTCTCCGACGCTCAAATATAATCCGCCGGCCAGAAGAAGCAAAAGCACCTTCCAATATCGCTGCGGATTCAAGGACGAACCTGTCACAGGAAACCTCACAACAATCCATTAAGAGCACGGCCCGCCCTGGGTTTTGCAGAGCGGGCCGCGTGGGGGCACTGATGAACACAGGAACGGGGGCTCTCTTGAAGCTCCTAATTGTTACTTTCCACTACGCTGCGTTGTGGCTTCGGTCTTTGCCAAAGGATTTCTGAATCCGCAGCTTGGTTAGGATAAAAACGAACGGATTCAGCATTTGTTGGAAGCAAAGTGATATCCACGCGGCGATTGTAAGCGAGCCAAGTTGCGCGGAAGTTGCGTATGCGGGTTTCTTGTGGATGATTCGGATTCCGTGTCTGCAAGTCAATGACCGTAGCCTTGTCGAGCGGATTCTCCTCACCATTGGCTGACGTGGAGATCTTATCTGCCGCGATTCCCTGTGAAACCAGGAACCCTTTAACATATTGAGCCCGCAATTCGGAAAGCGCACGGTTATATTTATCATGGCCGCGCTCGTCCGCGTATGCTCCCAGCGACAGTTTGGCTTCGGGGTCATACTCCAGATACTGCGTGAATCCAGTAGCAAGGCTGGTCAATGCTTCTTGCTGGCTGCGAACGAGTCCAAGCTCTGGATATTTCTTTGTAGGATAATCGGTTGGGAAGAAAACGCTGCGAAGCAGCACTGTAGGAATCGGCTCTATGGAGCCTTTCAAATGCACTGCGACCGTCTTGGTGTCGGAGCCGCCACACACATTTGTCGCAGTCAATGTGTACTTGAATTCCTCGTCGACGGGGCCATTGGCAGTCTGAGTTGGGCTGAGGGTTACGGACTTGGTGCCGCTAGCATCTACTGATCCGAGGCTGCCAAGAGAGGCTGCGTCCGCGTTGGATAATGACCAGTTCAGCGTGGTGTTCCCCTGTTCGATGACCTTGTCACCGATACGCCGGTATCGGATCTCCGTGGGTGATGCGGTAATCGAGGATTGCACAACAGGATTCACTTCGACGGTGGCGCTCGGCTTGGTAACACCGCCAGGGCCCGTAGCCGTGAGTTCGTACGCAGTCGTTTGCCGAGGTGAGATCGTCCTCTCGCCTGTGGTGGGAACCGGGCTCATTCCAGTCATATCAGCGTCAATGGTCTCGCTGGATGTCCAGACCAACTGAGTATTTTGGTTGCAATCAATTTTGGCGGGGTTGGCTGAGACCGTTCCGCCCACGGGGGCTACAGCAACTGTGGCGCTTGCAATGCTCGCGTGAAACCTTGGGACGGTTGCGCCTAGTTGACTGGAGCCACGCGGCCAAGCCTTGGTTACTTGCTTTCCATTCGAAATATCCAAAATTACGCGCTGGTCGGCCGCGACCGTGACCGAACCGGACCAGAGTTCGTTGCCATATCTCGTGATCGTTACTTCATGGGTGCCGGGCGGAACGAGGAGTTCTTGGTGTGAGCCGATTTCATTATTGAACTCATCTACATGTCCGACAAAGTAATGGGGTTTCTTACCATTTAGCAAAACGGCAGCATCACCTGCGCGCCTCATGCCCACTTCGATCTGGATGCGTCCGCGCGGGCCCGCTATGTCTCCGGCAACAGGAACAAGATTTATTTCCAATGGTATGGTCCGATTCGAATCGATCGAGACGTCCTGGTCTACAAATGTGAAACCATAATTAGCTACAACGAGATGGTGCGTTCCCACTTCGAGCTTAATCGTTCGATTGCCAGGGCCAATCGCCTTGCCGTCGACGAATGTGTAGGCTTCTTTGGGAGAAACCGAGATCTTCAGTTTTCCCCCTTTAGGTTCTTGAGCAAAAGCGGCCGAACTGAGCAAAACCATTGCTCCCAAGACTCCGCAAAATATTTTGATTTTTTGAGATCTCATAAGTCTGCCTCCCCATGCAGGCAATCCCTTGCCCACGTACATCCAAACGTTAGTTCCGCAGCCCGACCTGCGATACTGTCAATAGTGACAGCGCCAACGGCGTCGGCGTGCCCACTGTATCGGCCGAGGCCCGGTGTGGCGGGAAGTTCTAGTTGGGGCTCCGATTCCGGGGCGATTTTGCGCATCTTTAGTCTCAACGTTTCCAGGGGGCTGGATGAACCGGCTTATTCAATTGAAAAGGGTCCGGTCAAGATGGAAGGACCACTTGAAGCATCTCTGCCTCGGCTAATAAGGAGGAGGTATCTCGGACCGGCCCCTTCTCGGAGGATCCAGGGAGAAAACAGACGATATCTTTCCGGTGATCTTTGCGGGAACTGTCAACGATACCAGCGAGCAGAACCTACTCTGTTAGTCTATGGCCGGGAAAACTCTCATCCAGTTCGACCTAGTGCCCTTCAGAAGGAAAGGAAGACTGCGGACCGACGCTTCGTAGCGTTCCTTCCGCAGTCTCCTGCAGCTGGTTGAATGAATTTTGGCTTTTGTTCTTGCGTTAGAACCGGAATACGATGCCGGCGTTGTAGCGGAAGTTGCTCTGGTTGTTGTTGCCCTTGGTAAAGCTATTGCCAAACCGCGTCAGCACAAAATCGAACTGTGCCGGCCGGATGGCGATGGATTTTGTCACGGGAATGTCGAACCCTCCACCTATGACGAAATCGAACGCGTTGTTGCTGGGGTTCTGCGTAGTGGTGCAGGTCGCCTGACAAGCCTTAAGCAGGTTTTGGTAAGTGTTAGAGTGGGCTCCGCCAAACAGCGTCTCTACGAAAGGCTCGAAATGTTCAGAGCGGTATTTCAAAACGGGGCCTACGTTATAGGTGAAGAGGTTTCCGTCCGCCTTCACAGTGCACCCCGCTGGGCATGGGCTATTCGCAGTCGCAGGGAAAGCAAAGGTTCTCGAGAGGCTGCCGTAGCCATTGAATTCCGCGGTGATCCCAAACGCGTGGTTAACGAATACAGTGACACCGCCGCCGCCGCCGTTCAGTGAAAGGCCGCTGACGATGTTGCTGTTCTCCGGGTTGAATCGCATGTAGGAGTAGCCCAAAGGAACTTCCACCTTGGCATAATCCTGAGCAAGGGCAGCCGTTCCAAACAGCAAAAGAATCCCTAGCATGAATGCACTTCTCGTTCTCATTTTTTTCTCCTCATCCCGAGATTGCGTTTCTCAGGTAATCCCAGGGTTTAATTTTCCTCGACGAGCACCAAGTTAGCTCGCTCATTCCCTCCCAGAAACTGTCAAAAGTGACAGACCTTAGCTGGGAGTCGCGATGATACAGGCCCTGTTAGGGTGTGCCAGAAACCATGCGCGCTCTTGAACTGTCATTCGTAATCGAAGTGTGCAGGACAAAACTGCGGGCCGAAGGAGAGAGCAAACAAAGTATTCTCTGCAGAACGTCTTGGTCGGAAAGCCGAACAGCTCAGGACTCAAGGTACGAGGATCCGTGATTTGAGTGCGAAGTGAATCAATTCGGCCGTCGTCTTGATATTAAGTTCTTCCATTACGCGGTACTTGTGGAATGCCACAGTCCGTGGAGTCACTTTCAACACGCTGGCGACTTCCTTCATGGATTTTCCTTCTGCCAGCAGGTGTACGACTTCACGTTGCCGAGGTGTCAACGTTTTGTCTCCGGTCTTTGGTCGCGGATTGTTAATGAACGCTTTCTCCATTCCACTAGCTATCTGCGGTGTGACGTAGGATTTTCCTTTGAGTGACATCTGAATGGCGCGAGTCAGTTCCGAACCTGCAGAACTCTTCAATAGATAGCCGGATGCTCCGCAGCGCATCGCTTCCATCGCCAAGTCAGGATCCTCGTTCATGGTAAGGAAGATGAGCTTTACTGCAGGCATGAGTTTTTTTAGTCGCAATCCAGCTTCTAAGCCGTTCATTAGCGGCATAGCGATGTCAACAATGACTACGTCCGGCTTGAACCGTGGCGCAGTTTCCAGTAACACCCGCCCATCGGATGCTGTGCCCACGATCTCGCAATGAGATTCGAGGAGTTTGCGGAATGCCTCCACAAGCATGGTGTGGTCATCGGCCAGCATGACTCGAGGAAATGCCATAGATCCCCTTAGGGGCAGGGATAGTAGAAAAGCGACCTGATTGCGTAAACTGTCATTATTGACAGGGCCTAACACCTAAAATGAACTTCCCAAATTCATGAGCCGGAGCAAGCGACAGTTCCGCCTGTCAGTATTAACAGTCTTGTTCTCAGCGCCTCGCATGTAAGTCTTCTCTTGGTGTCAGTTCTTTGTTGTCCGTCTCCATATTGGGACGGGTGAATCGAGCATGCTCATATGCGTTTCGTCAGTGCGGCATTTCTGGTGGTTGTGCTGCTCACCGGCTGCGATCTGTCCTTTGGCCAAGCCCCCACGCAACGGGCCTGGGAGATTCTTGAGAAAGAACACGACAGTCACAGCACCAACGAGCGCGTCAACGCTGTTCGTGCCCTCGGGCAATTGCCGGGGAATTTCCACGCCGTTCAGCTTTCAGAACAGGCGATCGCCGACAACAAACCCGACGTACGCGCGGCAGCGGCACTAACCCTGGGACGACTCGGCTCGCGTCGTTCCATTCCCTTATTGAAAGAAGCGCTGAAGGACAAGAACACTAAAGTAGCTCTTGCCGCTTCTAGTGCGTTGGTTTCTGTTGGCGATTCAAGCGGATATGCCATTTATCGCGACGTGCTAGTAGGGAAGCGCAAGAGTGGGGAAGGGGCCGTCGAAGAGGAAAAACGGCTAGTCAAAGACCCCAAGGCGATGACGCTGATGATGGTTGGAGTGGCCGCCGGATTCGGTCCTTATACCGGGTACGCGTGGGCGACGTTTGAGGTCTTGTCCAAGGACTACGCTGGGCCAGTTCGTGTGGAAGCTGCCATGAAACTGGCGACCGACCGCGATCCGGAAACAGAGCTAGCGCTGGTCAAAGCAGCTTCCAATCCGAACTGGAAGGTGCGCGTCGCGGCGCTGGATGCGTTGGCTCAGCAGGTCGATCCGCGTCTAATAGACACGATAGCGACCCATCTGTCAGATAAGAAGCAAGCTGTGAGATGCGCTGCAGCTGCAGGCATTATTCGAATGTCGAGTGCTAAAGAATCAGAAATCCAGCAACAGTCAAGTATGCTTCGTTAGGAATGTGACGGCGGGACGTTCAAGTTACCCCGCTCACGTGGCTCATCCGGGAATGTTTCATGCTCGCTGACTTTGCGAAGACCAAAGACTGGTTCCTTATAGCTCTGCGGTATGTATTCGTCGGGAATTGCGATACGGTTGCCGTCACGCAGGGAAGTGAAGTGTGGCGAATTGATCTCGATTCCGGCCTGGTTGAATTGATCTTGTATATTCTGATGGAGGTCGGAATAGGTTATCTGCATATTCTCCGGTACAGCAGAGAAGGCGTTCAATTCATATGAGACGTAGAAGTCGTCTAGAGAGGATTGCAAAACAAAAGGCTGGGGATCCTTCAAAACATCTTTCGTCGATAAAGCCGCATTGATGAGCAGTTCGTGCACTTTCTTCCAGGGCGAGTTGTACCCGATCGAAACGCGCGTGTAAAAAATCACGCCGCTTTTCCGCGCTTCCGCACTGTAATTCATGACCACTCCGCCGAGGACGCTTCCATTGGGGATTGTAACAATCTCTTTTTTTTGCGTGCAGATACGCGTCACCAAGAGATTTCTTTCCACCACCTCGCCGACGGTGTCTCCGATTCTCACGAAATCTCCCACGCTAAAAGAACGCATGTACGTCAGTATGGTACCGGCAACTCCATGAGAAACAGCCGACGTTGATCCGAGCGAAAGAAGGACACCCAGGAATACGCTAACGCCACGAAATGCAGGGCTGTTAGAGCCAGGGAGGTAAGGAAAAATGACCACAGCAGTTGCCGAAAGGATCAAAAGACGCACGAGTTTACCCGTCGGTGCTCCCCAGTCTGGATAAAACCAATGCAGAGTTAGTCTTCCTTCTTGAATTTCCGCGAAGACGAAATTGTCCAATCGAACGAGGTAACGCGCAACCATAAGAATTACGAAAACGATCACCAAGTTTGGGATATAGCTCCAGATCGCATGTCCTAAGCCCGCCAATTCCGAAACGGTCCACCTGTTCATTCTGATCGACGTGTATCTGGTGGATGGGAAAGAGGACAGAATGAAAGCGGCGTAGACTTCGAGCAGGGCCAAAGCTGCGAACATCACCACAATGACACCAGTTCCGAGGAGCGGCAATAGAAGATAGCGCGCGATGCGTGAGCGACCTGATTTCGAAGAATAGCCATCCGCGGTTTTGCGAATCCACATTTCCAACCTGCTCCGAATCGCGCGGCGCACATAGAGCAACAACAGAACGGAGAGCAACAGACCGACGGTGGCAATCGCGCAAGCGCTTACACCTCGCAGTACGGCGCGCCAAGTATGTTCCTGGCGGTAGGTTCCGACGATTCTGCGGATGATCTCAGCGTATTCGGCGCTGAGTTGAGAGCGGGGACGTTCCGCGGATCTGGCATCGCTCTCGGTAACCCCCATGATCACGTCATTGCCCGCTAGAATTTCTGTCCAGGCACCACGATCTTCGGCGCGAATCTCTTCAATCCTGATCTCGTTTTTCTTCGCTATCTTGAGAATCCTCTGCTCAATATTCCCAGCACGCTCTTCAGGCGAAAGTCCGCCGATTGAAGAATGCACTAGGAGGATCGACCTGCCATCGATCTCTACCGGCGCGCCTTTGGTTTCCGGAGGGCTGCTGGATGCGGTCGCTGTTTGCGTGTCGTCGCTGTCAAGTTTTTGGCTGGGGTGCTGAGCGAAGGAGCTGACACTCAGAGCACTCACGAATGCGCAACTCAAAAGGAGTCTAACAATCATCCGCTCCGATGAGAGAGTGCAACCCTTCGTTCGCTGAAGAATTTGTTCTTGACGCATGAGTGTTTCGCTTATTTCACAAAATAGCCACGTGCGCCCATGCGGGAGGAAAGCCACGTTTGAAGATGTCCTGACTCTGGGAGTGAGCGGCATTTGCTGTTGCGCGACTGCACTAGTGGCACGGGAGTTGACCATGCAGAAGACGCCGTCACCAGTTTGATTGGGTTGTTAGCGTTCAGCACCTGATAAAAGTGACAGTTTATTTAGATAGTGTCCCATTCCACCATGGAATCGGTGAAATGCGAGTCGCGTTGCGCTGTCCCTGTTACCAGGCGCAGTTTTGCAAAGTATGGAACCAATGGTGGCGGCTGCTCAGGGAGACGCATATGGGAGTTCCAGAAACATGACCTGGAAGATCGAGGCAATCCTGCCTGCCTTAGTAAGCATCACCCCGACAAACCGACTTAGCCTGTACTTGGCAGAGGAAGCCTTCGTCGTGCTCGTTGTCGTCGCCGCGATGCTAATGGTTGCATTGCTTCTTGCCGTCGGCTTCGTTTTGTTTTCGGAAGGGGCGCGTTTCGGCTTTCTTTGGCTAAAGGCTAAAGTTGCACGGATTTCCGGAATGCGTCACGACCAACTCGCTCATCGAGAAGCAGTCGCCAATCCTTCGCCTCCGCGGAGTTAACATGTCAAAAAAGGACGCATTCCTGATGCTGGGCGTCAGCTGAGTTCTCCTGAGGATGGCGCTGGCAAATCGTTTGTCGTTCAGGAAGCCCAAGTGGCGTCACGCGCGGACACTCCGCTCAGTGGCGTCAGCCGAGGATGTAAGACGTACACCATTTCTCGCCACGCTTTCTGCTACCGATGCGTCGATGCTGCGAACGTGGAGATCTCGCTGCGGGAATGGAATTTCCATGCCGGCCTCTCGCAAGGCTTTGGCCACGGCGACGGTCACATCGCTCTGGAGTTGAAACCAGACGTCCTGCCGATCGGACCAGAAGCGCAGCTCAAACTTTAGTGCGCTTTCGCCAAATCCCAGGAAGAAAGCCATAGGCGGGCGCTCAAGCAAGACTCCCGGATGGGATTCTGCGACTCCCACCAGCAACTTGATCACCCGCTCGGGATCGGTGCCGTAAGCAACTCCAACGGACACGTCAACGCGTCGCCACTGTGACGACAGAGTCCAATTGATAACTTGGTTCGAGATCAGGTTGCTATTGGGCACGATGACTTCCGCACCCTGAAAGGTTAGGATGGTGCAAGAGCGTGCTCCGATCCGCCGAACCATACCCACCAGTCCGCCGACGTCCACTGTATCGCCGACGTGGATGGGACGCTCGAAAAGCAAGATCAATCCGGAAACAAAATTGTTCACGATATTCTGCAGGCCAAAGCCGAGACCAACTCCGAGGGCACCGGTGAGCACCGTAAACTTGTTCAACTCGAAACCGGCTGCGGAAAGACCTGCCAGCGCAACCAGTATGAGCAGGACGTAATAGGTGACCGTTGAGATGGCGTACGGCACGCCGCGCTGTAACGGCAATTTTGGAAGCACGACCTTCTTCAAAAAAAATGTGAACACATTCGCGAGAGCGTAGCCACCTATCAGGATAAGCAAGAGTCCGAGAGCGGCCCCGAGCGTGAAATGCACGCGATCAAAGCCGATGGGGCTTTGGAACAGATCGGATAGGGCGCCCATTACCCCATCATTGATGGTCAGCAGCCGCAACATGGATTTTAGCCAAAACAACGAAGCCACAAGACCCAAGAGGCGGCCGCTCCAGCGTTCTATGGCATCCGTGCGCATCTCGAGCAGGGCGCGCGCCCAGTTCATGTGCAGGACGGTGCTGACAACTAGGGCCAAGACGCGGACGCCGCAATAAAGAGCAGCGGCCACGAAGGATCCTACAAAAGCACTCAGTCCTAGCACCTGCGCCAGGGAAACAAATCCGACGACGTTTGCCACCAGAGAGGCGGCCAGTACTAGGAGACCCGCGCGGATCCCGATCAGGAGAATTCGTACTATTCGGTTCCGAGTCAGCAGTGGATCTATCCTCGATGTACGCGCGAGCCAGGCAAAGCTGACCAAGGCGGCAAGAACAACTAGAGCGTAAATCTCGCGCCTGAAAAGTGGCGGAAGTTGAATGAGCAGGTACACACCACCGACGGCGTAGAATGTGGCCAGGACATACAGAAAAATGCGAAGCGTGGGCGCGGTCAATGGGGCCAGCAGTCGCAGCACGGGAGCCAGGTAGAGCAGGTAAAAGATGAATGCGATGCCGATGGGCGCCGAAGCGATAAACTGGCCCGCTCCGATTAGCGCCACCAAAAGTGCTACTGAAAAGGGACGATCCAATACCTGCAGGAATTCGGCTGAAACTTCGGTCCGCCCCGCAACGTAACGTCTGAGCTTGAACACACCGAAGAGCGCCAGAAAGTAAACCGCCGCGAGACTAATCGTAGCGAGTTTGTGTGCACCTACAAACTCCGTAGCGTTTGCAAGGGACCGGTCAAAGGACTTGTGGAAAGAAGGCCCGATATCTTGTTCGAGTGCTTGCGAGTCCCGAGCTTCCCAGATCGGCCGGCCGTCCAGCTCTAGCAGGCGGCCGCGTTCGCGCTCGCGCTCTTGACGTACGCGTTGCAATAGGTCCGAGATTTGCTGGTCTTGCTGAGAGACCCGATTCTGCACCGTGAGCACCACATTTAGCTGTTCTTGTGCTTCCGATTTTGCAGCCTGGATCTTGTCCAATTCCTGCTTTATACGTTCGACAATCGCGCCTATTCCTGGGGATTTATGAATCTGGATCCAGGTGGTCATCCATTCCGGTTGCTGGGCGTCCAGTGTTTGGATCTGCTCTTCCAGTTTTCCCGCACGCTGCGTGAGGAGCTTGCGTTCTGCGGCATATTCCAGACTCCGGGAACGCCAGTATCGCTGTTCGTCCTCCAAATCCAGCGATGTGGGGTCATCAGCCAGGAGCTCCCTGGTTTGCTGCGCTCGCCGACGAATCTCGTCCGCCCGTTTTTCCGCGTTCGCTTGCGACTTCAATAATTCAGATTTGGGTATGAATTGGCTGCGAATTTCTCCTAACAGGTGATCTAACTCCTCCGCGCGATCAGCAATCTTCGGTAGTGGAATAGTTTGATCCGTGGATCGAGCTCGAGGAACTGCCGGAACCGAGTTCTCCTGCGACTGATTCGCGCTATTCGACGTCGTCGACTGTGCTGGAAGTGTCTGACCTTGAATGCCGCGAATGAAGGGTGTGAAGGGAGCGAACAACAATACGACAGCGACAAAGCAACGACCAAGCCAGTCGAATATTTCCCAAATGACGACTCTTGCGGTGATGCGATGAGATGACCCTGGTTGGGTCAAAGGTGTATACCCTCTTCTTCCCAGAGATAGGAGGCCCGGTGCGCACACCAGATATGCTGTTCCATGGGGTCAGTGTTTCACACTGTTAGAACTTACAGTTAGCTGCGTCGTGTGCCGTGCAAGCGGCGGGTGAATAGCTACACGAAAAACCTACTTCTGCCGGCGCCACCGCCAGAAGCCTCCGCAGGAGCACGAACATCAATAAAATTCATTGACACCAGTCCCGATTCCGGTGGCACCGCTCGTGGCGCATTCTCCATCGCGGCTTCCCGGCGGGCCGCACAAGCTCGTCTGCCAAGAAGTTTACGCGGAAAAGGCTATCCTTCAGATCGCAAACAGAATTACTATCTTATCAAAAAAACAAAGAACAACGACCGAGCCCGGCTGTGCCAGAGGAGCCAGATCTCCGATGGAGATGCAAACGGAATTGCATGGAAATCATCTGCGGTCACTCTGACTGGCAAGGTGGACCTGAACTCGTCTGTACGGCGTCTAAACAAAGCTTTTGATATCGCGTTGGAGACTCGGGTCTGCAAAGTTCTCTTCAACTCTCTTGGTGTCACAGGGACTCGTTCCACCCTCGAAAGGTATGGGCTAGGATCGAAGGTAGCGGCGCACGTGAGCCAGCTTGGGACGAATCCTAACATCGCGTTCGTTGGTGTTTTGCCCACAAGCACTGGATTCGCTGTACGAGTTGCGCAAACTCGTGATGTTGCTGTTGAGCTGTTTCGCGATATCCCAGCGGCCTTGGCGTTGCTTGGCAGGTGGCCCGTGCCCGAGAAACCTGGTGGCGTTTCGCCTTAGGTATTGCCGATTCTTCCGCTATTGTCTCCATCCGGAACGACGGTCCCCCGGAGAATACACTCTGCATCTATTTATCACCTTTGACAGCTAACGATGCGCATCCGCTTGTGCGACTGTTGACGCGGCCGGGAAGCTATCCCTGCAGCCCAAGGATGCCATTGACGCTGAGGCTTCCCGAAGTGGCACCTGCCCCAAGACACCTGTCAATGTGAACAGGGGTATGACTCGTTCGTCGTAGGCACTATGACTCTTGGCCAAAGCCAAGTGGGTAGCTTCAATCGGAAGAGGTGAAACGATAATGAAATTCTTAAATCGCGTGTGGCTGGCAATGCTGCTTATCCTGCCGATGCTTGCTGTATCCCCCTGTTGGGCACAATCGAAGCAAACGACAAAGGGGAGCGCTGAGGCATCGACGGGAGAAGATACGCGGAAGAAAAACTTGCAAGTCTATGTTGATCTCCTACGCAAGGATGTGCGGCAGCAGAAGGCCGAGATCATGGGGGCCATCATGGTGCTGAGCGCCGATGACGCAGCCAAGTTCTGGCCCATCTACAGCGAATACGACGTGGAGCTGACCAAGCTGAACGACCAGAGGGTAGAAAACATCAAGGAATATGCCCGCACCTACAACGCGATGACCGACGAAAGGGCTGACGAGTTGATTCGGAAATCGTTGGCGTATCAAAAGCAGCGCGCGGAGCTTCTTGCAGAAACCTATGATCGCGTCAAGCAGGCCGTGGGAGCGATCACGGCGGCGCGCTTCGCTCAAGTCGAACACCAGTTACTACTAATCATCGATCTACAAATTGTTTCGTCGCTCCCGGTTGTGGAGCAGGGCTCGTAAATCTAGGAATAGAGGAGCATATCCGATGCGAAATTCATTTATCTGGATAGCGGCTTTGGTGGGGGGGATGGCGCTTGCATGTGCGAATTCGGGCGAGGGGGCTTGGACAGCAGGGCCCGCAGCACTCCCGGCGACGACCACAAACTCGGCGGCGCAGAGTAAACAAAAGGTCACCGTCCCGGCAGGAATGCGAATCCTCATCCGGGTGATCGACTCCATAGACACCAACAAACAAAAGACGGGTGACCGTTTCACGGCAAGCCTGGAAACCAATCTCCAGGCGGAAGACGTAGTTGTGGCGCCCAGAGGAAGTACGGTGCACGGCCGTCTGGTACAAGCATCGTCCGCGGGCAAGATGACTGGAAGCTCCCAGCTCACGCTTGAATTGACAGACATCGTCATCCATGGCACGGCTTATCCGCTGCTCACCAGCACCTACGAGATCAAGGGCAAGGGAGAGGGCAAGAAGACCGCAGGGAAAGTGGTTGGCGGCGCAGGGTTGGGCGCGCTCATCGGAGGTATTGCAGGGGGAGGAGCAGGTGCTGGCATTGGCGCGCTCGTCGGCGCTGCTGGTGGAACAGCCATTGCCGCTTCCAAGAAGGGCCAGCAGCTACAGATTCCGAGCGAATCTTTGCTCGAGTTCCGACTTGAGCAACCCGCATCATTGCCGGCCGGCCCCTGAATCGATCGCAGCAATTGATTCCCGCGGGGTTAGTTGGAGCACCTAACGGAACTGCCTGTGCTGCGGTGTCACAAAAAACACAGAGTGAAATAGGCAAGTGAAAACAAGCAAGCATGAAACACATGCCGGGCAGTTGCTGACCGAGCGAGAACGGGCTGGCAATCCCGAAGCATTCGTCGACTTAGTGCGAATGTACTCGCCACAGCTCTATCAAGTATCGCTCAGGATCTTGAGAAATCACGCGGATGCAGAGGACAACTTACAAAATGTTCTCATTAAAGTGTACGGAAACATTCATCGATTTGAGGGGCGATCGCGTATTTCCACCTGGCTCGTCAGAATTGCCATCAACGAAGCCCTGATGCGAATCCGCAGTCGCCGCCCTCCACCTCTCACCCTTGACGTTTTGAATTCCGAAGGCGCGGACAGTATGCCCACCGAAGTCATTGGCGGTCCCCCGAATCCTGAGCGTCTCTACATCGCCAAAGAACTTATGGCAAAAGCCTTAGCTGAACTCGCTCCGTCGGTAGTCGACCTGTTCATCCGAAACAAGGGTGAGGGATGGACACAGCGTGAGTTAGCCCGCGAGAAGGGAATCACCATTGCTTCTGTGAAGTCACGCATTTTCAAGGCGCGTGAGCGGATGCAAAAGATACTTCGGGGTGGTCTGTTGACCCGAAGCAAGGAAGCGGCGCTCAACACGAGGGAATTTCAGCGAATGCGCTAGGAATCGAGTGCGGCCTTTCCTCTTTTGAGTGCGTGTAATTCGGTCGTGGGAACGATGAGCTCTGCGAACCCGCAGTCCAAACAAACCAAAACATTCTTGCAAACATAGACGGGAGGAACTCTCACTGCCTTCAGGTCAGGGAGGCTGGCTGTCAGTTCCGCTTCAAAGTTTTGCAGGTTTTCGGACTTACACGCCTTACACGGCATTTTCACCTCGAACCCACGGCTGCCCAAAATGGATAAGTACCCGCGGAATGCTGTCAATTCTCTTAAGAACGAAAGTCTAACACATTACACATAATATTCTAGTCCTTGACCCTCGTGATCGAATAGTGACAGGGACCCCATGCCGACCCGACCAGGTCGTATTTCTAAATGACTGGCATTCTTTACAGTGGCGGCGGCATTTGCTTCCGAATATCTTGGATTTCGGCGGTTGCGATTGCCGCGCCTGACGACTAGCGTTGTCGGAACGAACGTTACGATCCGTGATCAGTGTGGATGCTCTTTGGGCGTGCATTCATCGGACGGGCTGATTGAGCAAAGTGAGAATACTTCTCGCCGACGATCACCCGCACTTTCCGGAAATGGAAGAGCGGCTCCTACAACAGGAGTTCGAAGTCATCGGAAAGGTGCGCAATGGCCAAGCTTTGTTTGAGGAGGCCATGCGGTTGAAGCCCGACGTCATTGTGGCCGATATTTCGATGCCCATTCTTAGTGGTATCGAAGCCGCCGATCGATTAAAGGAATCAGGCTGCAATTCGCGGATCGTTTTTTTGACCGTTCACGCAGACCCCGATTTCGTGCGTAGATGTCTCTCTGCAGGTGCTTTTGGATACGTTGCGAAGTCACGAATTGCCAATGACCTCGTACCAGCCATTCGGGAAGCTCAGGCGGGTAACATCTTCGTTTCGCGACATTTGACACACGAAGCGTAGAGACGCGCTGTCTTGGCAGATTCAGCTGCCATGGTCGCTGGCGTCTTACCGTCCCGTGCGACGGCACATATCGCCCCGAAGCTTGCGGCTGATTCTCGCGGCGGAGGGCGGTACGCCTTCGGCTTACAAAGCCACCGAAAATGGTGGGTTTAATGGGGCCATTCGATTATGCTGACTTCGGAACCTGCTGCCACAACCGCGCACCTAAAGTCTCGATTTCTCGACGGACTCCCTCCGGGTGACCTAAAGGTCGTTCTGGCCGCGGCCAGGCATAGGCACTTCTTGGCCAATTCTGTAGTCGTAGACCAAGGTCATCCTGCTGACCACCTGTTCCTGCTGACGAGGGGCCGCGCCCGATTTTTCTTCAACACGCGCGAGGGGAAAAAAGTCGTTCTTCTTTGGCTTACGCCGGGAGAAATATTCGGCGGCTCAGCGCTTTTATCGATCCGGTCCCCTTATCTCGTCAGTACAGAAACACTGAAGGATAGTGCAATGCTGGTGTGGGACCGTGCCACGCTCCGAAAGCTCGCGTTGCACTACCCGAGGTTGCTGGAAAACGCGTTGCTCGTCGCGTCGGATTATTTGGCCTGGTATCTTGCCGACCACGTAGCTCTGATCGGCCAGACGGCTCGTCAAAGACTCGCCCGCGTCCTGGTGTGTCTCGCCGAAACCATTGGCGAAAGAAGTCCAGAGGGTTTCGAAATCGACGCCACGAACGAGGAGCTGGCTGGTGCCGCAAATGTCACTCCGTTCACGGTAAGCCGGCTCTTGAGTGCATGGCAAGGCCATGGTGCCGTCGTAAAGCGTCGCGGCAAAATCCTCCTCCGCTTTCCCGAGAAGCTCTACCTGCATTCAGTTTGACCCCGGCTCTCTTTCATATTTCCCCCCCAGTTGCAGCCATCTCCGTTTGCCGTTGCGCAAGTTCGAAGTTGCTATTACGCAACGATGGGCCAGCCCTGGGGGTGCAACACTGCCAACTGGCCATATTTACAGAAAACGCCAGGAATAACTTTAGGAACGTGAACATCGAGCAAACAATGCAATTGCAAACGTCATTAGTGCGCGTACTCGTGGTGGATGACGTCGAACTTTGGCGTACTCTTGTTCACATGTGTCTTGACAAAGAGCCGAATCTGCAAGTCATAGGTGTCGCGGCCGATGGACGGGATGCTGTTCGGAAAGCAGAAGAACTGCGACCGGATTTAATCTTGCTGGACATCGGCCTCCCTAAGTTGAACGGTCTCAACGCCGCTCGACAAATTCGCAAGGTTGCCCCTAAATCGACAATACTCTTCTTGAGTGGGGAATCAGATCCGGACGTGGTGCGATATGCCCTTAGCGCCGGCGGACTTGGCTACGTTCTCAAGTCGGAGGCCACTCGGGATCTGCTTACAGGAATCGAATCCGTTCTTCTGGGCAGACGCTTTGTAAGCAGCAGCCTGTGGGCCTTCGACGTTGACAGCTGAGTCGGTGGCGCCGTGAGCATAGCCGGGCTCGCTTGAAACTACGTTCGCTTGATAATTACCGCTGTCAGATCGTCTTGTTGTTTGGTGCCACCGGAAAACGCAATCGTGGCTTGATACAAAGCGGAGATGATTTCCTTCGGTTGCTTTTCTTTCGAAGCACGGATGACTTCTTCCAATCTCTTGGGGCCGAACAATTCTCCTTGTGAATTAGCCCACTCAAAAAAGCCGTCCGTCACTAGCACCAGCAGGTCGCCGCAATTTAGCTCGAGGACTTGTGGAGGCTCGGAAACCATCGTGGCTACAACGCCGAGCGGCAGCCCTTGCGCCCCCATCTCTTCGAAGAAATCTTCCTTAAGTACATATAGAAACAGTGGCCCGTGGCCAGCTGAAAGCAACTCTACCCGCGAGTTACCTGGAGTACACACCGCCGCTACAAACGTCACAAAACGCCCCTCGCCTATATCTTCTGCGAGCGCAGCGTTGAGTTGTTCCATGGCCGCTAATAGCCCGGTCCCCACCCTGAAGTTGGCCCTCGCATAGGCGCGGCAGACCGATGCGAGCAGCGCGGGGCCAATCCCGTGACCCGTCACATCTGCCAAGGCCACCAGCACTTTCCCATCCGCTAGAAGTTGCCAGTCATAGTAATCCCCACCCGTCTGATCGGCAGGTTGGTTCCATCCAGCGATTTCAAAGCCCTCAATCTCGGGCACCGCGCGTGGGAGCAGAGACTGTTGTATCGATCGGGCCACTGCGAGGTCGTGTTCCAATCGATCCACTTGACGTCGCATTTCTGCCTCTCGGAGTGCGGCATCGACTTGCTTTCGGATCTCCCCTGCCACCACGGCGGCTACAAATCCGGCAATGATGAGGGCGGTAGCATAACCGAAGACAGCTTTTTGCGGAGAAAGCAAGGATGTGCCCCCGCTAAGCAAAGGTCGCCAACCGAGATAAGCAGCTGCAGCAAGATAGCTACCAGCCGCGGTCACTCCGCAAAGTCTGCAATACACAGGATTCAGGCGGAGCGTGGAAAGGCTGATAAACACAAAAAAGGCAAGGCCCGCAGGGTTGGCCAGTGGTCGATAAATTAGATCGATGGATGCGCTAGATAGAAACGCGACGGCGAGAGCCGGCAAAAGAGTTTCCAATAGGATGTTGCTAAGCCACATCCAATTCGGAAGGAGTCGAACTCTCTGAATCGCGCGATTCACTGCGCGCAACATCAAGAATTCGTAGGTGACGAAAAGGCTCAGCAGCCCGAGCATCATTAGCCACGAGACGAAATTGTCGTGGCCGCCACCCAGAATGATCCCTCGAATCGTTCGCAGTAGGAAAGCCGCAATGATGGCCCCCAGGACGATGCGGATTCGCAGGTGCTCGCTCTTCAGGAGAGCTTCCCGAAAGGCGATCGATTCGGCGCGTAGGTTAGTCATGATTCTATTGCCAGCGCGGGCGGTAAGCAGAACTTTGTTTCATCTTTCATCGCAATTGACCTCATTGGCGAAATCCTGGGCAACCCAGAGAACTCTGGGAGGGCATCAGCCACGAGGTCAATCGCAACGGGGAAAGGTCGGGTCTGGAGGGAAGGTGCCGAACTCATGACAATCACATCTTGGACCGTATCTGCGGCACGTTTCACGATGTCACTGTAAGTTTTGCCAGCTGTGACATTCGCGTCCGCGGTCTACGCTGCACCTGTTGAGAGTCCCGATACTCAGATTGCCGATGGGCGCCAAAAATGAAAATCTCACTCTCGCGCAGCTCGATCCTGACCGCGCTTGCCATCGCGATTCTGTTGGCCACTCTGCCGGGCGCGATTAGAAGGCTCGTGCAGACCGGGAATCCCTACCTGTTAACTCAGCAATTCTTTGAGGACATATTGGCGCGTCTTTCGGGAACCGGCCGTTTACGGTTCATTCTGCAGCCCTTGGCCGCGACCCTGCTCGGCATACGTGACGGGAAAAAGGATTCACAAGTAAGATGCCCCCCTTTTTTGTTAGCGCTGATGTACCATCGGGCGCACAGGTCAGATCTCTTACGAAGCGCATTTGCGTCGGTTCGCGACCTAGTGGCGATCGCGATAATTCTGGACCTCATCGCTCAATTCCTCATTTTCCGGGAGGTTTATCCCGGTGCTGCACTAGTGCTTGGCCCTGTGTTGATCGCAGTACCGTACTCGATATCGAGGGCCTTGGCGAATCGGATTACCCGGAGAGGGAATCAGCGAGGGCCAGTCATTCGCCCAAGCTGATTTGTGCTGGTTAGGAAGTGACCGCTCCGCATGAAAAGACCGATCGCAATAAGAAGCACCACTTTAGAGACCTCGAGTTATGTTTGCCTGAGCCGTCGCTTCTTGACGGATATGAGTCGACAGCAGGTGTCAACGGAAGCAGCGCTCGCACACCGGACCGTGGGCATTATCGCCTCATTTTAGAGCCACATCATAAACGCTCTGGCCTTCTCCGAAGTGCTTTCTGTTCAAGGAGCTGGGACGCTCCAAGACCATTCATAGGATGAGGGTCTAGAAAATGCTCGGAATATGAGGCTCCGAATATGCTATGCGGCTCGTTCATATAAATCCTTGCGAAACAGGGTTACCCTGTGATATCTAGCTAGCGTTTATGCTCGCACAAACTCCCGTTGCGGCTCCGGAAGGTCTTATGAAATTGCCGCGAGTGATCCTAGCCGATGACCACACTCTTGTTGCGGAGGCTTTGCGTCATCTTATTGCGCCCCAGTTTGAGGTTGTGGCTACCGTCGCCGATGGCCGCGCACTCTTGGATTCCGCTATTTCCCTCAAGCCCGATGTGATTGTGGTTGATATCGTTATGCCATTGCTGAATGGACTGGAAGCTGGCCGGCAACTCAAACAGAAGATGCCCGGCGTCAAACTCATTTTCCTGACCATGAACGATGACCCCGAATTTGCTGTGGATGCCATGAAGTCGGGCGCTTCGGGATACGTTTTGAAGCAGTCTGCAGCCTCGGAGTTACTTCAAGCCATGCAGGCGGCACTTCGAGGCAAATCCTACGTCACCCCGCAGATTGCTCGTGGGATGCAGGAATTGTTCATTCGCAATCCACAGGGCAGACCCCACGATAAATCACTTACCCCACGCCAAGGAGAAGTCGCCCAGCTCTTGGCAGAGGGGAAGTCTATGAAAGAGGCGGCGAATATCTTGCGAGTAGCAACGCGGACCGTGGCCTTTCACAAATATCGTATCATGCAGGATCAGGGCCTTAAGACGAATGCCGATTTCATCCACTTTGCCATTAAGCGCCGAATTGGTGTGCGGTGATCCAAACGCGAACGAGCTTTACTCTGTATGGATATATCGCGCTGTTTCCTCATCTGCGCGAGGTCTCGCGGCAGTGCCTCTCCAAAAAGCGGCGCGGGTTCCTGTCGCCCCGATCTTCCAGGGACTCGGACGTGGGCGGTAACTCTACTCCGTCTTCGGGGGACGAAACCCCATAGCGCGACCTCGCCGCGATCAACTTCCGCACCTCCGCTTGAGACAGCAAATGCGGCCCGCCAAGAGATTCGGCTGTGAGCAGGATCGTCGCGAATCGTTCCACGGTCTCCATTCGTTGATAGGCGGTAGTCAGGTCTTGGCCGCAGGTCACCACGCCGTGATTCTCGAGCAGAATCGCATCAAATTCCGTCGCTAGCGGCTCAAGACCCGCGCAAAGCTCCCAAGTGCCCGGTGTTCCGTATGGTGCCAAGGGAATTTTGCCGAGGCCCAGGATCACCTCTGGAAGAACGGCTTCTTCGAGAGCGCGGCCTGCGGCGGCAAATCCTGTCGCTATTGGGGGATGTGCGTGACAGACGGCCTGCACGTCAGGCCGGAGCTGATAATAGAGGAGATGCATTAGCATCTCGGTGGAAGGTCGCCTGGTACCGCAGAGAACCACTCCGCTTAAGTCGGTAACCAAGAGATCCTCAGGTCCCAGGTGCCCTTTGCAAGCACCTGCGGGAGTCACAAGAATTCGGTCCCGATCGAGTCGTACTGATAGATTACCTTCGCACGCAACGACGAATCCGTGTGCGTACATCTTCCGCCCGGTTTTGCAGATCTGGCGTCTGAGATCGCGCTCCATCTCGAATTGTCCAATTCCGCTAGCCACCAAGAGAGACTTGGGCATTTGAGCCTAGTCCTTCCTGTTGGAGTCGCGTGCCTATCTTGCAAGTGCTTGCGTTCGCGCTTACCCCCGGCGGCTTCGAAAGCAAGTTTGCCAGGCATTTAGGACGGGCGGGCTAAGCCCGCCCCATTCCCTTGTACTCCCACGTAGGGATCAGCGAACTTTGTTTCTCAGCCTCACGAACTGGCCAATCGCGAAGCGATCGTCCGAATAGTCATTGCCGTCAAAGATAGACCGCAGAACAGGGCGCCCAGCAGTCCAATGAGTGGCAAATCGCTGGCGGTCTTCGGCAGCGTCTTAGGCGCCGGCTCGGGACGTGCGTCCGCTGTCTCCACGGGGGCAGGCGGAGCAGCCGCCGGGGTCGGCAGGACAGCGACTAGAATAGGGACGTCGGCTTTTGGCACAGGTGGAGGAGGGGGCATCTTTCCCGTTGCCTTTACTTCGTGCGAAACCAAGGTTTCCGGGACCTCGGTCACCCTCGTGGCTTGAACCTTCATTCCCTTCCTCAGTCCCCAAGCGTCCTTTTCTTCTCCATTGATAGCAAACTTCTGGCCCTTGGGGATCTTGAAGCTCTGGGTTTCGCCATTTTCCAGCCTGAGAATCACAGAGCTGGGTGGCGATACATGCCAAACGGTACCCGTCACACTTTCGACGGTTGTAATCACCCTAGGAGTTGAGCTAACAATCGTTTGCTTCTCCAGCTTCATCCCGACCTTGGCGTTATGGATGCTTACTGGCTTCCCGTCAACCATGAAGGTAACGCTTTCGGAGACGTTGTCAAAATCCCTTAGAGTA